>Ga0335085_10008274_pt1 | contig 15901 bp, 10 predicted proteins | sample Lox_Sample_45_FD_206712 | JGI IMG/M metagenome (GOLD analysis project Ga0335085, IMG submission 206712) | Soil microbial communities from Loxahatchee National Wildlife Refuge, Florida, United States - Lox_Sample_4.5 | ecosystem: Environmental > Terrestrial > Soil > Wetlands | place: USA...
TCTTCGTACACCGCCACGTAGTCGCGCGCCATCCGCTGGCCGCTGAACCGTCGTTCGAACTGCCGCCGCACGCGCCGGCGGTCAAGCGACAAGGCGCGCGGCAGCGCCTGCAGGGCGCCATCGACGTCGTCGACCACGAATCCCGTGATGCCGTCGTCCACGATCTCCGGCACGGAGCCGCGCCGCGTGGCGATGACCGGCGTGCCGTTGGCCATGGCCTCGATCATCGCGAGGCCGAACGGCTCGGGCCAGTCGACGGGGAACAGCAGCGCCGCGGCATCGCCGAGGAAGCGGCCCTTCTCGGCGTCGCTGACCTCGCCGATGAACTCGGCGTGCGGCGGCTTCAGCAACGGACGGATCACCTCCTCGAAATAGGCGCGATCTACCTTATCGACCTTGGCGGCAATCTTGAGCGGCAAGCCGAACCGCCGCGCAATCTCGATGGCGCTGTCGAGCCGCTTCTCCGGGCTGATGCGCCCGATGAAGGCCAGGTAGCCGCCCCTGCCCTCTCCCAGCCCGTACAGGGACAGCGGCAGCCCGTGGTAAACGGTCGCACACCAGTTGACCCAGGGGAGCGGCCGGCGCTGGCTGTCGGAGATCGAGACCAGCGGCATGTTCGGGAACTCGGCGTAGATCGCCGGCAGGTCCGGCAGATCGAGCCGCCCGTGGACCGTCGTCACCGTCGGCACCTGCTTCGAGGCCATCGCCCCGAAATGCAGGTAGTCGGTATGGAAGTGAATGACGTCGAACTCCGCCGCCTGCGCCGCCACGCGGTTGAACATGATCATGTGGTAGACCAGCGGGTCGAGCACGGATCGATCGAGCCGCAGCGCCTGCGCGCAGATCGGCTCCAGTCGCGCGCTGGTCTCCGAATCACCGCTCGCAAACAGGGTCACGTCGTGACCGCGTCGCACCAGCTCTTCGGTTAGATAGGCGACGACCCTTTCGGTTCCGCCGTAAAGACGAGGCGGACAAGCCTCGTGTAGCGGTGCAACTTGCGCGATCTTCATTACACATGCTAACCGCGCTGAGCGGCACAAGTTCCCGGCGGGCCAGCTTCCTCGCGCGCGACGCGAACGACATCGTGGACGAGCTACCGCAGCTCACCCCGTCTCCTCGAACAGCTCGCGCCCGATCAGCATGCGCCGGATCTCGCTCGTTCCCGCCCCGATCTCGTAGAGCTTGGCGTCGCGCAGCAATCGTCCCGTCGCGTAGTCGTTGATGTAGCCGTTGCCGCCCAGGCACTGGATGGCCTCGAGCGCCATCCAGGTCGCCTTCTCGGCGGCGAACAGGATGGCGCCGGCGGCGTCCTTGCGGCTGCCGGCGGCGCGGTCGCAGGCCTTCGCGACCGTGTATACATAGGCCTTGGCGGCGTTCATCGTGGTGTACATGTCGGCCAGCTTCGCCTGCATGATCTGGAAGCTGCCGATCGGCTGGCCGAACTGCTTGCGCTCGTGCAGGTAGGGCACGACGATGTCCATGCAGGCCTGCATGATGCCGAGCGGCCCGGCCGCCAGCACGGCGCGCTCGTAGTCGAGCCCGCTCATGAGCACGCGCACGCCCTTGTTCACCTCGCCCAGCACGTTCTCCGCGGGCACTTCGCAGTTCTGGAAGACCAGCTCGCAGGTGTTGGAGCCGCGCATGCCCAGCTTGTCGAGCTTCTGCGCGGTCGAGAAGCCCTTCATGCCCTTCTCGATCAGGAAGGCCGTGATGCCCTTGGAGCCGGCTTCCGGATCGGTCTTGGCGTAGACGATGAGCGTGTCGGCGTCGGGGCCGTTGGTGATCCACATCTTGCTGCCGTTGAGCACGAAGCGGTCGCCCTTCCTCTCCGCCTTCGTCTTCATGCCCACGACGTCGGAGCCGGCGCCGGGCTCGCTCATGGCGAGCGCGCCCACATGCTCGCCGGAGATCAGCTTCGGCAGGTATTTGCGCTTCTGCGCCTCGTTGCCGTTGCGGCGCAGCTGGTTCACGCACAGGTTCGAGTGCGCGCCGTAGGAGAGCCCGACCGAGGCGGAGGCCCGGCTCACCTCCTCCATGGCCACGACATGCTCGAGATAGCCCATGCCGGCGCCGCCATACTCCTCCTCGACGGTGATGCCGAGCAGGCCGAGATCGCCGAGCTTGCGCCAGAGATCCATGGGAAACTCGTTCGTGCGGTCGATCTCGGCAGCCCGCGGCGCGATCTCGGCGCCGGCGAACTGCGCCACGCTCTCGCGCAATTGCTCGGCGGTCTCGCCGAGGCCGAAATCCAGGACCGGATAGCGGTTGGGGATCATGCTGTCCTCCCGTTGTGCCGCAGGCCGTTCTAGGGTACTCGGCTGCGCGACAAATGCCACCGGAGACTCCCAGCGGAGACCAAATGACCAGTCCAATCAAGTCCGAGCGCCGCGGCGCGCTTCTCGAACTCACCGTTGACCGGCCGCCGGCCAACGCCTTCGACGGTCCCACCAGCAAAGCGCTCGGCGAGGCCCTCGTCGCCTACCAGAATGACGACGCCCTGCGCTGCGCCATCATCACCGGCGGCGGCAGCAAGTTCTTCTCGGGCGGCTGGGATCTCAAGGCGGCGGCCGAACTCGGCGTCGAGGAGACCAAGATCGACTACGGTCCCGGCGGCTTCGCCGGCATCACCGAGCTGTGGTCGCTGACCAAGCCGGTCATCGCCGCCCTCAACGGCCTGACCATCGGCGGCGGCTGGGAGGTGGCGCTGGCCTGCGACATGGTGGTGGCCGCCGACCATGTGCGCTTCTGGATGCCGGAGGTGCAGCGCGGCATCATCGCGGACGGCGGCGCCGTGCAGCGCCTGCCCCGCCTCCTGCCCTCCTACATCGCCATGGAGATCCTGCTCACCTGCCGCTGGGTCGAGGTGAAGGAGATGCAGCACTACGGTCTCATCAACGCCGTGGTGCCGCCGGACAAGCTGATGGAGACCGCGCGCGCGTTCGCCGCACCGATCCTGAAGGCGGCCCCGCTCGCCGTGCAGGCCACCAAGGCGGTCTGGCACGGCACCTCGCACCTGTCCGTGCGCGACGCCTACGTCAAGATGCGCGGCGGCGGCATCCCGGAATGGCAGCGCATGAAGGCCTCCGACGACTATCTCGAAGGCCCGCGCGCCTTCGCGGAGAAACGCGAGCCGGTATTCAAGGGAAAATAGCGGTCCAGACAATTGTAGGGGCGACCCCATGTGGTCGCCCGGGGCGGCCACGCGGGGCCGCCCCTACAATGAGAACGCTTTCTCCGACGCTTCGGCGATGGCCTGCAGTTCGTCCGGCTTCTCCCAGCCGATGACGACGAAGCCGTAGCCCTTCAGGCGCCAGTCCACGAGATTGAGATCGTCCTGCTGGCTGGCGGTGAGCGGCTTGTCGTCCTTCTTCGAGTGGATGATGCAGAGCGCCACGGCGCGGCCGTCGGCCGGCAGATAGACCAGCTGCGCGACCGGCGCGCCGTTGACCACGAGCATGCGCGCGCCCTTGAACGTCAGCCCGAACGAGCTGAGGTCGGGCACCTTGAAGGCGAGATCGTCGAGCCGCTTGCCGAGCCACTGCTCGATATGCGGAGTCTCCTCGGCGGGGACCTCCACCAGATGCCGCTGCTCGCGCGCGTAGACCTTGTGATACTGCGCCACCTGCATGATCCAGGGTTGCGGCTGCGCGGCCGCGATCGCCTGCTGCTTCGTCTGGTCCAGCTGCTGCTGAAGCTCGGCGATTTGCTGCTGACCCTGTTGCTGTGCCTGGGTGAGTTGCTGCTGCAGTTGGGCCATGTCCTGCCGGCTCTGCTGCTGCGTCTGAGTGAGTTGCTGCTGAAGCTGGGCCACATCCTGCCGGTTCTGCTGCTGCGTCTGGTCCAGCTGCTGCTGAAGCTGGGCCACGTCTTGCCGAGCTTGTTGCCGCTCGCCCAGGAACCCACCGAGTCCGCCGACCACCAGCCCCATGATCGCCGCAGCCGCCAGCCACAGGCCGACGGGTCGAGGCCGAACGGCTCGGCGCGGCAATTCGACCACGGTACCGCCGGGGCCTGTCGTCGCGGCCCTGGCAGCGCCGAGCGGCGTGCTCAGCCCGCCCGGCACCGGCTCCCGCAGCACCGCGCCGAACAGCCCGCGCAAGGCCAATGCGTCTTCCTGCAGGTGCCGGCGCAGCTCCTGCGCGGCGGGGTCGGCGGCCAGCCAAGTCTCGATCTCCCGCGCCTCCGCAGCCGGCAGCTCGCCGTCCACATAGGCCACCAGATCTTCGCGCAGCTTCGCCCGGTCCATGTCAGGCGCTCCCGCCCGAGAGCTGTGCCGCGCCGCGGGCCGCGCCCGCCGCCGCGCCGTGCAAACCCTCGGTCACCGCCAGCCGCGCCCGCGCCAGCCGGCTCATCACCGTCCCGATCGGAATGTCGAGCGCCGCGGCGGCCTCCTTGTAGCTGAGCCCTTCGGCGCACACCAAGAGCAGCACCGCCCGCTGCTCCTCCGGCAGGCGGGCGACGATCCGGTCGACCTTGCTGAGCATGAGCCGTGCGCCCAGCTGCGATTCCACGCCGGCGTCGACCAGGCTCTCGGGGTCGACGCGCCCGCTCCCCTGGCGGACGCGGCGGGAGCGAATCTCGTTGCACCAGATCGAATGCATGATCGTATACAGCCAGCTGTCCAGCCGCGAACCCGGCACCCACTGATGGAAGCGCTGCAGGGCGCGCTCGCAGGCCGCCTGCACCAGTTCGTCGGCCAGCTCGAGCGTCCCCGTCAGGCTGCAGCCGAACCGCCGCAGCCGCGGCAACAGCGCCACCATCTCGGACCGGAACGCTGCTTCCTCGGCCTCGCCCATCGCCCTTCCGCTCGGCGGTTAAACAGCCCTGCGATTGAATCTATTCCAGCATAGACGGCCGTCGACGGGAAAAGAAAATCGCGCGTCCGTTTCTACGCCTGCCAACGCTCGGCGGGCAGGTTGACCGTCACGGCAGTGCCGGCGCCTTCCGTGCTGGCGATCTCGACCGTCCCGCCGTGCAGCTCCACCAGCTTCTTGGTTAGGTGCAGGCCGAGACCCGTGCCGCCGTACTTCCGGGTGTAGGAGTTCTCGACTTGGCTGAAGCGGTCAAACACATTCGCCAGGTCCTCCTCCGGGATGCCGATCCCGGTATCGAGCACCCGGACGCACAGGCCGCCGCCCGCCCCGCGCTCCGCGGTGATGGTGACCCGCCCGCCGCTCCCCGTGAACTTCACCGCGTTGCTCAGGAGATTGAGGATCGCTTGCTTCAGCACCCGCTCGTCCGCCTGCAGCACCGGCAGCCCGGCCTCCACCTGCTGCTCGAGCGCCACGCCCGACTGCTGCGCGCGGTCCCCGACCATGCGCACCGCCGCCTCGATCAGTTCGCCGATGTCGCAGGGGCCCTCGTTCAGCTCGAAGATACCGGCCTCGATCTTCGACATGTCGAGGATGCTGTTGACGATGCCCAGGAGATGGCCGCCGCTTTCCCGGATGTCGGCGGCGTAGCGCAGGTACCGCTCGGAACCGGCCGGCCCGTACATCTCGTCGCGGATGACCTCGGAGAAGCCGATGATGGCATTCAGCGGGGTGCGCAGCTCGTGGCTCATATTGGCCAGGAACTGGCTCTTGGCCCGGTTGGCGAGCTCGGCCTCCTCCTTGGCGCGCACGAGCTCCTTCTCCACCCGCTTCTGCTCGTCGATGTTGAGGGCCACGCTGCCGACGGCAACCACCCGGCCGAGCGCATCCTTGATCGGGAACTTCACGGCATAGGCCCATTCGCTCTGCCAGCCGGCGAAATAGATCTCCCGCGCCACCATCCGGCCGGTCGTGATGACTTCGCGGTCCATCTCCTCCACGACCGACGCGCTCGGGCTATCGGCGATATCGGAAGTCCGCCGGCCCAGCAGCTCGGCGGCCGAGCGGCCCCAAATCTGCTCCACGGCCCGGCTCACCATCCGGATGCGGCCGTCCAGGTCCTTCACCACCATCTCGACCGGAGCATGCTCCATGAAGCTGCGGAAGCGGGCCTCGCTGTCGCGCAGGAGCTGCTCGCTGCGCCGCTGCTCGTCGAGCGCCCGCCGGAGGCGGGCGGCCGTCTGCACCGCCTGCGCCAACGCCCCCGTCAGCAGCACTCCCACCAGCAGCACGATCACCGCCAGCCACAGCCGCTGGTCGCCGAGGTCGCGGTTGAACTCCTGCCACACCGACTCGGCCGCGGGGCTGTGATCGGAGCTGCGGATGAGGACGTAGGCGGCAAAAGACAGGGAGATGCCGACGATCGCCGTCACCGCCGCCAGCAGCCCGGGCTGACGCCGGCCGACACTTCGCCATAGCTGCCGCGCGATGGTGGTCATGCCTCCGCCTTTTTGCCCCACTTTGGGGCATTGTAACGCGTTCGGGTGCGCCGCGGGAAGCCAAAGCTGCCGGCGGCCGGGAGGCCGGCCAGGCGCCCCGCAGGCCCCTCCCGCTCGTAACGGCTCCCGGTGCGGCCGGCTCCTTGCGAAGATCGCTGCGACGCCGCCGGGCGCCGACCGGCCTAGGTTTCGATACCTAGAAGACGCTGCAGGGGACGCGCTGTACGCACGCCCTTTCCGGCATCTGCTGTGAAGCTGTCGGCCGCCCCCGGGGCGCGCACTGCCTGACGCGAATGTCAAAAAATGCCCCGCCGCAGAGGGCGGGGCAGGTTTGCGAGAGGGAAACAACGCAAGTCAACGCAGGCATGGTAAACGGACGTGGTTAACGCAGGCTTACCGCTGCGGCCGCTGCGAACAGGAAATCTGGCGGCGGAGCCCGGCCGGAAAAGAGAAAGCCCCGCCGGGGGGAATGGCGGGGCCGCAGGCGCTATCTGAGGTTTCTTAACGCGCGAGCGGACTCTGCCGTGTCCGCCTTGCTGCTCGGTTAATGGCATCGATTCGGGTGCCGGATTGTCGCTTGCTGTGGCATTTTGGCCACAAAAGGATCCCGGGGAAGCCCTTCAGTGCGGGTGCCAGGGGTTGGGATCGGCCAGAACCTCGGCGACCAGCGTGGTGGAGCTCGCGCGTGTTGAAGGGCTTGGCGAGGGTCTGGGCCGCCCCCATCTCGGCGGCGATCCGCAGATAGTCCCGATCGCGGGCGTCGCCGGCGCGCCGGGGACCCATCGAGCCGCCGCTGATCATGATGACCGGCACGTCGCCGCGCAGCGTCCGCAGCGCCGGAATCAACGGCGCCGGGCCTCGCCGACGGAGGCGGACCTTACGCCGCATCCAGGAGGGCGCATCGACCTGCACGGGCACGAGACGCGCCCTACCCGCGGAGCCTTAGTATCCTGTCGTGAAGATACAGATAGGCTTCGGCCACCTTTTCTCCGAAAACCGGATCACCGGCGTAGGAGAGATTCTCGTCGATGGCGAGCCAATCCTCCTCCGTGAGCGCGGCCATTGCGCGCGGCAGGAAGTACTGCTCCTCGAACTGCATATGCAATCGATTGGCCTGGAGATATTCCCTCGCAAGCGCGTCGAGCCACTCGCGCGGCAGCTCGACGTCGCGGGCCGCGTTGCTCATTGCCGCCGCGAACCTGCGCGTCAGTTCGGCGAGCTTTCTGTGCTCCGCAATCAGGTCGCCGACGACTTCCGCAGCGCCGGGATCGCGGACGACGAGTCGTTCGAAGATCAGGTTCTCCTTCGGATGATGAACAAGGTCAGGATAGTGCAAAGAATATTCTGCGATCAGCCGTAACAGATCGAAATCCGGAGTGCGGCCTTTGCGATAGGCATTCGCCTCCTCCTCGACGATATCGAGGAGCAGGCGCAGGTTGCGGTGATCGCGACCGAGTTGATCGATGATCTGAACCATATCGGCCTGCCATGCGCGGGTTGTGCAGAAGCAATCGCTGAAGCGATCGATCGGCGCTCGCTACCTCCCTCGCAACAGATCCACGGAGGGCGGGAAAGTCAGCAGGACGCCGACCGCGAGAAGCACGACGGCAGCGATGTTCGCCTGCAGGAGATCGCGCAGAGAGTCTTCCATGACAGCCGCCCGCTTCGCGGTTCAAATGTCCGCGAATCCACGCGATCGGCCTTGATCTGCGTCAAGTGGGCGCGTCACCTGACTCCTACTCGGTGCGCGCCGGTTCTGCGGCAGGATGCGGAACACGACGCCGCGATTTACGCAGAAGACGATAGCCTTGAATTTCGAGTTTTCGAGGCACCCCTTCCTTTCGGAAGAGATGATACCTTGGCCTTCGCCTCGCCCCTACAGCAGGAACAGCGTCGCCAGCCCGAGGAAGGAGAAGAATCCGAGCACGTCGGTCGTGGTCGTGAGGAAGGGTCCCGCGCTCACCGCCGGGTCCCAGCCCAGGTGGTTGACGGCGAGCGGGATCAGGGTGCCGGCCAAGCCCGCCCACATCATATTGAAGATCATGGCGGCGCCGAGCACCGCGCCCAGATGCCAGTCGTGGAACCACGCCGAGGCGACGCCGCCCATGATCAGGGCGAAGGCGGCGGCGTTCACGCCGGCCACCAGTATCTCCTTGCCGATGGCGCGCAGCAGGTTGCTGCCCGGGCTGAGATCGTGGGTGGCAAGTGCCCGTACGGTCACCGTCACCACCTGCATGCCGGCGTTGCCGCCCATGGCGGCCACGATCGGCATCAGCACGGCCAGCGCCACGATCTGCTGGATGGTGGCGTCGAACTGCGAGATCACCGACGAGGCGATCAGGGTGTTGATGAGCGTCACCACCAGCCAGCGGATGCGCCGCCAGGCCGTGATCAGCGGCGGGGCGTGGAAATCGCTCTCGCCCACGCCGCCGAGGCCCATCAGGTCCTCCTCGGTCTCCTCCTCGATGACATGCACGACGTCGTCGACGGTGATCACGCCGACCAGCCGCCCGTCCTCGTCCACCACCGGCGCCGAGGCCAGGGCGTACTGGCGGAACATGTAGGCCACCTCCTCCCGGTCGAGGTCCACGGGGATGCTGCGCAGGTCGGTCTCCATGATCTCCGTCAGCTTCACCGGCCGCCTCGTCCGCATCGCCCGCGAGAGCGGCACGGCGCCCAGCGGCTTGTGGGCGGGGTCGACGATGAAGAGGTCGTAGAAGTCGTCCGGCAGGTCGTCGCTGGCGCGCAGGAAGTCGATGGTCTCGCCGACGGTCCAGTAGGAGGGCACCGCCACCAGCTTGCGCTGCATGAGCCGCCCGGCGCTCTCCTCCGGATAGGTGAGGCCCTGCTCGAGGATGACGCGCTCCTCGACCGGCACGCTCGCGAGGATCTTCTGCTTGGCCTCCTCGTCCAGGTCCTCCAGCACGTCGAGGGCGTCGTCGCTGTCCAGCTCGCTGACGGCCTGCGCGACCTCCTGCGGGCCGAGCGCGTCGAGCACTTCCTCACGCACATCCTCGTCGAGGTGGGTGAGGGTCTCGGCCTCGATCTCGTCCCTGGTGAAGGCGAGGAACTGCTCGCGCTCTTCCGGGTTCAGCTGCTCCAGCAGGTCGGCGACGTCGGCGGCGTGCAGGCCCTCCACGAGCTCCCGCACGATGTGGCCCTGCTTGGCCTCGAGGGCCTCGCGCGCGGTCTGCACCGTCTCCGGCGAGACGCCGTAGGCGACCTCCTCGTCCTCGCGATCGCTGGCGGCGTCGGTCAGGTCGTCGGGACGCAGATCGGTCACGCCGCTACGTCCCGGCGGGCGCCGCCGCCTGCGCCTCGACCACGGCGAGCGCGCTCATGTTGACGATGCCGCGCACCCGCGCCGTCGGCGTCAGGATGTGCGCCGGCTTGGCCGCTCCCACGAGGATCGGGCCGACCGAGGTGCCGTCGCCCACGCCGCGGAACAGGTTGAGCGCGATGTTCGCGGCATCGAGCGTCGGCATGATCAGCAAGTTGGCCTGACCCTTGAGGAGCGAGCCCGGGAACAGCTTGAGCCTCGTCTCCTCGTCGAAGGCGAGATCGGCCTGCATCTCGCCCTCCACTTCCAGCTCCGGCGCGTGTGCCCGCAGCAGCCGCAGCGCCGCCTGCATCTTGCGCGCCGACAGCGTGGCGCCCGTGCCGAAGCTCGAATGCGAGACGAGCGCCACCTTGGGCGCCAAGCCGAAGCGCTGCACGACTTCGGCCGCGAGCATCGTCATGTCGACGAGCTGCTCGGCCGTCGGGTCCGGCATCACCTGGGTATCGCAGATGAAGAAGGTGCCGCGCGGAAGGATGAGGGCGTTGAGCGCGTAGAACTGCCGCACGCCGCGCCGCAGCCCGATGACGTCGCCGATCGCCTCCAGATGCAGATCGTAGCGGCCGACGGTGCCGCAGATCATCGCCTCGGCCTCGCGCCGTTTGATCATCAGCGCCGCGATCACGGTGTTGCGAGTCCGGACGATGGTGCGCGCCAGGTCCGGCGACACGCCCTTGCGCTCCATCAGGCCGTGATAGAGCCGCCAGTACTCGGGGAAGCGCGGATCGCCCTCGGGATCGACCAGCTCGAAATCCCGGCCCGGCCGGATGCGCAGCCCCAGCCGCTCGATCCGCTGCATCACCACCAGCAGCCGCCCCACCAGGACCGGCTTCGCCAAGCCGTCATCGACCAGCTGCTGCGCCGCCCGCAGCACCCGCTCGTCCTCGCCCTCGGCGAAGACCAGCCGCCGCGGATCGGTGCGGGCCGCATCGAAGATCGGCTTCATCAGCAGGCCGGAGCGGAACACGAACTGGCTGAGCCGGTCGCCGTAGGCGTCGAGGTCCTCGATCGGCCGCGTCGCCACTCCGCTGTCCATCGCCGCCTTGGCCACCGCCGGGGCGATCTGGACGATCAGGCGCGGATCGAAGGGGCGCGGGATCAGGTACTCCGGCCCGAAGCTCAGCATCTGCCCGCCATAGGCCGCCTGCACGATGTCGGAGGTCTCGGCGTGCGCGAGCGCGGCGATGGCCTCGACCGCGGCGATCTTCATGGCCTCGTTGATGACGGTGGCGCCGACGTCGAGCGCGCCGCGGAAGATGAAGGGGAAGCAGAGGACGTTGTTGACCTGGTTCGCGTAGTCCGACCGACCCGTCGCGATGACCGCATCCGGTCGCGCTGCCTTCGCCTCCTCCGGCATGATCTCCGGCGTCGGGTTGGCCAGCGCCAGGATCAGCGGCTTCTCCGCCATCGCCTTGACCATGTCCGGCTTCAGCACGCCCGGCGCCGAGAGTCCCAGGAACACATCGGCGCCGCCGATCACCTCGGCCAGCTTGCGCGCCTTCGTGCTCTTGGCATAGCGGGCCTTGTTCGGATCCATCTCCTCCTTGCGACCCGTGTACACGACGCCGGCGATGTCGGTGACCGTGATGTTCTCCATCGGCAGGCCGAGCGATACCAGGAGGTCGAGGCAGGCGAGCGCCGCCGCCCCTGCCCCCGACGCCACCAGCTTCACCTGCTTCAGGTCCTTGCCGACCACCTTGAGGCCGTTGCGGATGGCGGCCGCGACGATGATGGCCGTACCGTGCTGGTCGTCGTGGAAGACCGGGATCTTGAGCCGCCCGCGCAACCGGCGCTCGATGTCGAAGCACTCGGGCGCCTTGATGTCCTCGAGGTTGATGCCGCCGAAGCTCGGCTCCAGGCTGGCGATGATGTCGACGAGCTTGTCCGGATCACGCTCGTTGATCTCGAGGTCGAAGACGTCGATGCCGGCGAAGGTCTTGAACAGGACTGCCTTGCCCTCCATCACCGGCTTGGCGGCGAGCGGTCCGATGGCGCCCAGCCCCAGAACGGCCGTCCCGTTCGTCACCACCGCGACGAGATTGGCGCGGCCCGTGACCGTGGCGGCCTCGGCCGGGTCGGCGACGATGGCCTCGCAGGCGGCCGCGACGCCCGGCGAATAGGCCAGAGCGAGATCGCGCTGGTTGGCAAGCGGCTTGGTGGCGACGACAGCCAGCTTCCCCGGCCTGGGCAGCCGGTGATATTCCAGCGCGCTGTCGCGAAAATCATCCCCCATCCGCCGCTCCCCCAATGCCTGTGCGGCGGATTATAGCGGCCGACTAGCGGCCAGAAACCGTTAACTCACTATGGTGCGGTCGAGAGGACTCGAACCTCCACGGGATTTCTCCCACAAGCACCTCAAGCTTGCGCGTCTACCAGTTCCGCCACGACCGCATGGGGCAGGCCGGAGACCGCTCTCCTTGCGTTCCGGCGGCCCGGGGAATACCAAATCCCCCCTATGGACGCAAGGGAGAGGCCGTGACCGATCCGGTCGAGTGGCGCATCAGCGACAGCCCCGTGCCCTATCCGGAGGCCGTGCAAACCATGGAGGCGCGGGTCGCCGCCATCCGCGCCGGCACGGCCCCTGAGGAGATCTGGCTGCTGGAGCACCCGCCCCTCTACACGGCCGGCACCAGCGCTCGCCCCAGTGACCTGCTGCGGCCAGACCGCTTTCCCGTCTATGCCAGCGGCCGGGGCGGCCAGTACACCTATCACGGGCCGGGCCAGCGCGTGGCCTATGTCATGCTCGACCTGAAGCGGCGGGAGCCGGATCTGCGCCGGTTCGTCCACGACCTCGAGGAATGGGTCATCCGCACCCTCGCCCGCTTCAACGTCCGCGGCGAGCGCCGCGACGGCCGCATTGGGATCTGGGTGGCCCGGCCCGGCGGCCGGGAGGACAAGATCGCGGCCATCGGCGTCCGGGTCCGCCACTGGGTCAGCTATCACGGGATCGCCATCAACCTCGACCCGGAGCTGGAGCATTTCTCGGGCATCGTGCCCTGCGGCATCGACTCCGGTCCCGATTCCCGCTTCGGCGTCACCTCGCTCTACGACCTCGGCATTCTCATCGCGATGGCCGAGCTGGACAGCGCGCTCAAGATCACGTTTGCCGAGGTCTTCGCGGAGGCCGCCGCGGTCACTTGACGCGCAGCGAGAAGTCGGCGCCGAGCGCGAAGGCCATGGGCACCTGCGGCTCGTTCAGATAGCGCTTGGACATCCCGGGGATCTGCGTGTCGGCGTACTGCACGATCTCGTGGGCGGTCACGTTGCCGTCGCGCGGCGCATCGTCGGCCTCGCCGTCGAGGCCCTTGAGCACGACATAGGTGAAGAGCCCGTGGCCGAGAGAGGGCAGCTCGATCGCCTCCTGGTCGCGGCGCGCCGCGGCGATCACGGTGACGCCGGCGACGCGGCTGAAGTTGCGGATATAGCGTCGCTCGAAGTTCTGCTGGCGCTCGAAGGTGTCGACGGTGGCGCCGGACTGGCAGGAGTCGATCATCACGAGCACGCGCTGCGCCTGCGCCGCGACCAGCGCATCCTGGATCTCGTGCGCGGTGATCGCGCCCTTGCGGTAGGCCTCGAAAGTCTTCTGCATGGTCGCTTCGTGCGGCAGGAAGATCCAGTCGTCGCCGACGACGATGCCGTGTCCCGCCAGATACAGCACGACCACGTCGTTCTCGTCGACGCCCGACAGCCCCTTCAGCGCCGCGATGACGTTGGCGCGCGTCGCATCGGCATCGTAGAGCGCGTGCACATCGATCGCGGAGAACGCGCCCTTCGCCGAGCGCTGCATCTCGTCGACGATGGCCTTGGCGTCAGGCACGCTGTACCCGAGCGTCAGCTTGGGGTCGGCGTAGTGGTTGATGCCGACGGCGACCACATGCAGCTTGGGCAGCGGCCCATCGCCGGTGAACGTCTCCGTCGCGCGATTCGACTCGCCTTCGATGCCCCACAGGCCCGTGGCCACGCCGCGGAAGCTGTTGATGCCCGGGATCGGCTTCACCTGGAACGCCACGGCCCGGACGCGCTGGCCCTTGGCCTCGACCTCGCGCTGCTGCATCAGCGAGCCCGGCTGCACGAGCTTGCCGTTGTGATAGAGCCGCACCTGATCGATGCCGCCGCCCTGGTCGGTGACGACCACTAGAACGGTGAAGGGCTTGCCGGCCGCACGCCCGGGATCGGGCAGGTCGATCTCCACCTTCGGCGGGATGGCGATGCCCTCCGTGACGTTGGCGGGCACCTTGGTCGTGAGGCTGAGCTGCTCGTCGAGATAGCGCGCCAGCAGCCCCGGCTCGAAGAACTGGTCCGCCAGGTTGTCGAGCGGGATATCCTGGTTGCGGGCATGCCAGCCGACGTCGTTCATGCCCTGCTCGGAGCCGTCGAAGCGGCCCTGGCGATCGATCACGGCCCAGCCGCCGGCGGTCGTGATGACCTCGGCCAGCCGCTCGCCGGTCGCCGTGTCCCACAGCCGCACGGCGCCGTCGTCGCCGCTGGAGATCAGCCGCTGCGCCTTGCCGCCGAAGCTCAGGAAGCGCACCGCGCCCTGATGGCCCGGCACGGTCTTGATCTCGCGGCCGCTCGCCAGCTCGAGCAGCGCGATCTTGCCGTCCGATCCGCCGAACGCCGCGATGCCGGCGGCGTTCACGGCCATGACGGCACCCTTGTCCGGCGCGCTCGCCTTGGCGGCGACCTTGCCCGTTGCCAGATCGATGGCGGCGAGCGTGCCCGCCGTGCTGCCCGCGAACAGCCGCTTTCCGTCCGGGGCGAACTGCAGGTAGGAGACCTCGCCGTCGAGCCCGCCGATCTCGGCGACGGCCTTGCCGGTCTTGGCGTCCCAGATCTTGACCGCGTGATCGGCGCCGCCGCTGGCGATCAGCGCGCCGTCCGATTTCACGGCCAGCGCGCGCACGCCGCCCGCATGGGCCTTCAGAGTCTGCTTTGCGCTCCGCTTGTCGACCGTCCACAGCGTTACGCCGCCGTCGGCGCCTCCCGTCGCCAGCAGCTTCCCGTCCGGCGCAAAGGCCACGGAGAGCACCGCCCCCTTCTGGCCCGTGAGGCCGCCCACCGCTGACCGAGTTCCCAGATCGTAAAGCGTCACGGCGCCAGCCGCCGTGACCACCGCGACCATCCGGCCATCGGGCGAGGGAACGGCCAGTTGCGCCTGCTCCTTTGGCTTGAGTGGCGGCCGCTGCACGCCAAGCTCGAGGTCCCAGACGCGCACCGTTCCATCGGGCAGAAGCAGGCTGAGATAACGGTCGCCCGTGCTGATCGCCTGGCCGCGTACCGCACCCGCCCCCTGCTTCACGCTCAGGGTCGGCTTGACGAGGTTGGCCTCGAGATTGCGTCCGATGTTGTCGGTGACATTCTTCGTCACCGTGTTGGAGATCACGTCGGAGATGCTGCCTTGGGCGAACGCAGGGCGACCCGCACAAAGAAGCGCCATCACCAAGGCTACGGCCTGCACCACCACCCGCTGCCCCGCCGCACGACGGCACTGGCGCGGGGACACCGGCGAACCGCTCCGTACCTCGACTGCGCAATCCATGCCGATCCTCCTCGGTAACGCGTGCCGCTGGATTGTATCAGTCCATGGAAATGGTTCCAGAGTGCGGCACCTGGACACATAGCCGCATGGATGCTTAGCTTCTATCTGATTCGATTCCAAAAGGGGGAGTTGGGGAATCATGTACAAGCTTGTTACGCTCGCCGTAGCGGCGGGTGCACTGTTAGGCGCGTCCGGGTGGTCGATGCCTGCCGCGGCGCAGAGCGCCGAAGATGAAGTCGCCAAGCAGACCGCCCGCCAGATCAGCGATGCCATTTCGAAGCGGGTCGGCGAAGACGTCGGCGTCGTCTATACTGCGCCCGGTCAGGGCATGGTGACCGAGTCCGGCAACTTCCTGAACAGCGCGTGGGGCACCCTCACCTACAATCGCGTCGATTTCGACGGCGGCACCTTCGGCGGCAGCGACGGCGTCAACATCTTCCTGGGCACCGTCGGCTATGACCACCGGTTCGACAATTTCATTCCCGGCATATCCGTGACAGGCGCCCACGCCAAGGTGGACCAAGTCAGCGGTTCGAGCGACGGCGCGACCGTTTCGCCCTACCTCGGCTACATCATCAACGACTGGTTCTTCGTGAACGCGCTCGTCGGCGTCTCCCTCGCCAACTCCGACATCGGCGGGGCCGACAGCGACAGCACCGGCGTCTTCACGGAGGAGGACGCCAATGTCGTCTGGCACGACGGCAATTGGCTCGCG
>Ga0335085_10008275_pt1 | contig 15900 bp, 13 predicted proteins | sample Lox_Sample_45_FD_206712 | JGI IMG/M metagenome (GOLD analysis project Ga0335085, IMG submission 206712) | Soil microbial communities from Loxahatchee National Wildlife Refuge, Florida, United States - Lox_Sample_4.5 | ecosystem: Environmental > Terrestrial > Soil > Wetlands | place: USA...
GGACTTTACGACCCGCCCGGTGCGCACCCTAGTGCTCAGGCGGGGTGCGCCGTAGGGCTCCCATGACCCGCCGGAGTTCACCACAGGTCACGGCGTGACCGGCCGAGCCGATGACGCGACGCGCAGGCGACTCGTGGTCCGCACGCGAGACGAGGTCGCGTACCGGGCGACGTCGGGCGACGTCAGCCTGCGGCGCCGATCCTTCGCGCATAGCGGCGGGCCGCCAGGGCCGGCGCGACCGTTCGCCACACCGTCGCGGCGAGCACCACCGCTCCGCCGGCGAGCGCCCACGGACCCGGCCTCTCACCGGTGGCGAGGAACGTCCAGATCGGATTCAGGACGGGCTCGAGCAGCGCGAGCAGCGAGGCCTCCACGGCGGGCGTCCCGAGGAGCCCGCGGGAGAAGAAGAGATACGAGAGCCCGAGCTGGAACACGCCCAGGTACGCCACGAGCGCGAGGTCGATTCCGCTCGGGGCGGGGCCGGCGAGGGCGAACGGCACGGCCATGAGCGCCGCCACGATGTTGCCCCAGACGAGTGCGGCGGGCGCCTGCTCCCGCAGCGTCCGGAGCCCCACGATGTTGAGCGCGAACGCGACGCCGGAGGCGAGCGCCACGAGGTTGCCGACGAGCATGCCGCCCCGGAGCTCGTCGAGGAAGAAGAGGCCAAGGCCCACCGCGTAGACCGGGACGGCCAGGAGCTCCCCCCGCGTCGGCCGCTCGCGGAGGAGCCAGGGCGAGAGGAGGAGGACCCAGAGCGGCGCCGTGTCCTGGATGAAGATGGCGTTCGCCGCGGTGGTGAGCTTCGTGGCGTTCACGAAGAGCACGACTGTGAACGCGTAGGCGACCGCCGTGAGCAGCACCGCCCGGGACGGCCGCCGCCGCGAGGCGGGGACCGCCACGAAGAGGAACAGCGCGGCCACGAGCGAGCGGCCTCCGGCGATCTGCCAGCCGGTGAGGCCGGAGCGCTTGATGGCGGCGCCGGCGGTGGACCAGAGGATCGCGGCGGCGAGGATCTCGAGCCGGTGCCTCAGGCCGTCACCCACTCCCTCAGCACCGCGTCGATCTGCGCCTCCGAGAGCTCTCCCTTGTCGGCCAGCTCCTTGATGCGCCGGGTGAGCGCGCGGAGCTCGCTCTCGCCGAAGGTGATGCCCATCTCGCGGGCGCGGTAGGCGATGGCGTGCTTGCCGGTGAGGCGGCTGCCGACGATGAGCCGGCGCGTCAGGCCGAACGCCTCCGGCGGGATGATCTCGTAGCTGCCGGGGTTGGTCATCATCGCCTTGAGGTGCATTCCGGCCTTGTGCGAGTAGGCCGTCTCCCCGGTGACGGGCGTGTTGAAGGGGATCTCGATGCCGCACACCCGCGCGACCAGCCGCTCCAGCTCGCGGAGCTGGCCCAGCCGGTAGCGCTCCGCCACCTGCTGCGGCTCGATCGAAAACAGCCGCGCGATCATCGCGCCGAGCGGCACGATGCCGACCCGCTCACCGATGCCCAGCACCGAGACGTCCACGTGGGTGGCGCCCGCCGCGAGCGCCTCCCAGGCGTTCGCCACCGCGCAGCGGGTGTCGTCGTGCCCGTGGAAGCCGATGTCGCACTTGACGGTGCTGCGCACCTCGCGCACGAGCGCGTAGACCTGGCGCGGCGTGGCGATGCCCACGGTGTCGGCCACGCCCACCCGGTGCACGCCCAGCCGCTCCGCCGCCCGGTACACCTCGAGGAGGTCGCGCACGTCGGTCCGGAAGGCGTCCTCCGCCGAGAAGCGGACCTCCAGGCCGGCGGCGAGGGCCGCCTCGATGGGCGGGCCGATGGCGTCGATGATCTGCTGCGTGGACTTTCCGTGCGACGACTCGCGCAGGATGCGGCTCGTCGCGAAGAAGAGGCCGAGGCCACGGACCCCGGTGTCGAGCGCGGCCCGCACGTCGTCGAGGAGGCAGCGCGAGTGGGTGATCACCCGCGCGTTCAGTCCGAGCTTCACGATCTCCACGAGGTCCCGCTGGGACTGCGGCGAGGCGGCCGGGGAGGTGACCTCCAGGTAGTCCACGCCGAAGGTGTCGAGGGCGCGCGCGATCTCGAGCTTGTCCGCCAGGCGGAAGCTCGCCTTGGCGAACTGCTCGCCCTCGCGCAGGGTGGTGTCGATGAGCGTCCAGGTCCGGGGCATGAGCTCGCTCAGGTGACGCCGAGGACCTCGGTGCCCAGGTCGCGCACGAGCCCGCCCGAGAGCGGGTCTGCGCGGAACCCGAAGCGGCTGAGGTACTCGGGGTGGAAGTAGCCGGTGCCGAGGTGGTGGAAGCCGCGTGCCACGAGGCGTCGCGCGAGCTCGCCCATGAGCCCGTCGGCGACGCCCTTGCCCCGGTGGCGGCGGGCAACCACCAGCTTGTCCATGTGGGCGCGCTCGGGCGACACCTGGTGCCAGTAGATGCCGGCGATGGGCATCTCCTTGGCGTCGAGCGCGAGCAGGAACTCGTGCTCCGTGGTGAAGGTCACGTGCAGGTTGGACTCGTGGAAGATGCCGAGCAGGCGGCTCACCTCGCGGGGCGATGCCGGGGCCCTCACCGTGAAGCGGTTGCCCTCCTCGTCGATGAGGGCGGCCACCACCTCGGTCACGTAGTGCCCGCCCGAGGGGACCGAGATGAGCGCCACGTCGTCGCCGGGCGCGAGGTAGCGCCAGGTCATGCGGGCGAGGAAGTAGTCCTCCTCCGGGCCCGGCCGGATGGCTGCGCGCAGCTGCGCGACCGGCTCTGCGAGGTCGAGGCCCCCCTGGCCGGTGGCGCGGGCGCGCGCCATGAGCCGGTCGAGCGCGGCGCCCAGCTCGGGGCGCGCCTCGGCGAACACCGTCTGCCGGAAGAACCGGATGCGCGTGTCGGGCCAGTCGGCCTCCACGTCCGCGAGGTGGTACGTGCCCCACAGCTCCTGCAGCATGCGGCCCCGCGCCTCGACCGTGGATCCCGGGGCCGCGCCGAGCCAGCGCCGGAAGCGCCGCGCCGAGAACCGCACCCGCTGCGGGGTGAACCCATCGCCGGCGAGCCCGGCCAGGAACGCCCGGAAGGCCGGCGCGCGCGGCGAGCCGGCCGCCACCGCCGACTCGAGCAGCGCCGTCCCGCGCGCCTCGCCCAGTGCCTCCACCACCGCCTCGGGCTCCTCGCGCTCGTCGATCTCTCCGCGCAGGTCCGGGTGCGCACCCTCCACCGGCGCGCGGAAGGCCTGGTTGAAGCGGTCGAGCAGGTCGTCGAGGCTGCGGCAGGTGGCCCGGTCCGACACCGAGGCGAGCCGGGCGCCCACCTGGTAGTCGTGCGACGGGACCACGAACGCGTCCGCCGACGGCTCGCGCAGGGCGAGCGTCCGCCCGGCCCGGTCCCACATCCGCACGTGGAGCTCGAGCGCCGTGCGCACCCAGAACGGCCAGAGGGGCCCGAGGCGGAAGCCCTCGCCCTGGCCCCGGATGCGGGCGATCTGCTGGTGCACGTCGAGGCCGGGGAGGTACTCCTGCGTGAAGATCCCCCACTCGGAGAAGTAGCCGCCGAAGCGCCCCACGAGCGGCGGCGGGGCCCCGGCGGCCAGCAGCCACGAGATCTCCCGGCGGAGCTCGGCGAAGCCCATGCCCTCGGCAGAATCGACCTCGAGGTCGAACGTCTCGCGGGACCGGGTCGCGAGGGTCAGCCGGTACACCGCGATGCCGTGGTGGCGGCCCACGAGGGTCACCGTGGCGCTGCCGGGGGCGAGGTCGGCGAGCGAGAGCAGGACGCCGTTCGCGAGCAGGAAGATCGAGGCGCGCACGATGGTGGCGTCCTCGAGAGCTTGCAGGATGTGGAGCCGGGCGTCGGCGGGAACGCTGGCGTCGAAGGCGAGGACGTCGCGCCAGCCGTATTCCACGCCGGTAGCGGGATCGATGGCGAGGCGCAGGTTGGGCCCGACCCAGTTGGCGAAGCCCCGGCGGAGCCGGTCGAGCTCCTCGGCGGCGCGCGCGGCGATCTCGGCGTCGTCGTGGAGGCTCAGCCGGCCCAGGGGCACGCGGACCGCCGCGAAGTGGACCGGATGGGCGATGGCCGTGGCGGTGAGGAGCCGCATCGCGCCCACCAGGACGCGCCGCTCCAGCGGTCCTTCCGGCGCCGCCGCGGCGGCGTCCGAGGAGAGGTGGTCGAGCAGCGCCCGGATCTGCGGCTCGGGGAGGCCGTGCTCGCCCAGCTCGGCGAGGTCCTCGTCGCGGAGCGCGATCGCGCCCGTGCGGTCGAGGTAGCGGCGCAGGGTGGCCACGGTCTGGTGGGGCTCCTCGGCCGGGAGCAGCACCCGGAACGCGCGGCGCCGGACGTCGTCGGCGGGAGCCTCGAGCGTGCGCCTGAGGACGGCGCGGCACAGGGCGGCCACGTCCGGCTGCGGCGCGGCGAGGCCGGACTGCAGGTGCGCGATGGCCCTGCGCGCCTCGGGGCGCTCGGCGCGGACGAGCTCGGCCGCGGCGTGCACCGACCGGAGCGTGGGCTCGGCCGGCTCCAGGGCGGGGAGCAGCTCGGCGAGGCGCTCGGGGGAGGGCGCCCGCCAGGCGCGGGCGTCGAGCTGGAGCGCGCCGCGGGAGCGGCGCCTGCGCCCGGCCAGTGCGTCGAACGCCTCGGGGCCCAGGAAGCGAGCGAAGGCGTCGTTTCCGATCCAGAGCACCGGCTGCGAGGCGAGCACCCCGAGGTCGAGCGGGGCGCCACCGGTGGAGTAGGCGAGGTCGCCCGCGTCGAACGACCCGGGCGCGTCCCGGGCCGGTCCGGCCGGCAGGAAGCGGTCGCGGGCGCGCAGCCCCCCTCCGCGGACCGAGACCTCGTGCTGGAGGACGCCCATCTCGCGGAGCAGCCAGTTGGGGATGCGGACGGCGGCGCCGTCCACCGACAGCGAGAGCTGGCGCTGCTCGTACATGCGCTCGATGAGCTCGCGCCAGTTCTTCTCCACCACCTCGCGCACGTAGGAGAGCTTCTGCGTGACCTCGCCGTGCTCGGCGTCGAGGGCCCGCGAAAGGACCTGGAACGCCACCACGCGCTCGTACGGCGCGAGGAAGCGGTTGGCGCTCGCCACCATCGAGCCGACGAGGTCGCGCACCTGCTCGGGGCTGCCCTCGCGCACCGCCGGCGATGCAGGGTTGGGCCAGACGAGGAGCGTGTTGTACTCGCGGTGATCGCCCACGAGAAAGGCCTGGCCGACGGCCTCGAAGTCGCGAAAGAGGTTCTCCACGCGGGCGGGGGCGATCGTCTGCCCCTGGCGGTTCTTGTAGATCTCCTTCTTGCGCCCGACGATCCGGAACTGGCCAGCCGGGTCCACGGTGACGAGATCGCCGGTGGCGAACCAGCCCTGCTCGTCCGGCCCGCGGTCCTCCGGCGCCGGCCGGTGGTAGCCGGGCGAGACGTAGGGCCCGCGCACGAGGAGCTCGCCGTCGTCGGCGCGGCGGCACTCGATGCCGGGCAGCGGCAGGCCGATCGAGTCGTCGCTGTACTCGCCAGGCGGGGTCATCGTGATGCCGCCGGTCGCCTCGGTCATGCCGTAGCCGGAGCAGAGCTCGATCCCAGCGGCCTGGAAGGTGCGGAACACGTTGGAATCGAGGTAGCCGGCGGCCGAGAGGCCGTGGCGCAGTCGTCCGCCCGTCACGACCTCGAGCTGCTGGGCGACGTCGTCGGGGTCGTCGCTGGCGGCCCCGGCCGTGGCCGCCTCGAAGAGCTCGATCCACTTCTTGGGGACCGAGATGAAGACCGTCGGGCGCACGCGCCGGAAGTCCTCGAGCAGCGAGGCCAGCGCCGGCGAGCGAGCGAACACGTAGGTCGCTCCCCAGAACAGCGTGCCCAGCATGTCCAGATACCGGCCGAACGTGTGGTAGAGCGGCAGGTAGGCGAGAAAGACGTCTCCCTCGCCCACCTGCGGCAGCGCGAAGGCGCGGCAGAAACGCTTCGTCAAGAGGTTGGCCTGGGTGAAGACGATGCCCTTCGACCGGCCGGTGGTGCCCGAGGTGTACATCACCGTCGCGACGTCGGAGGCCTTCACCGCGGCGGCGCGCTGGGCCCGCGCGTCGTCGTCGTAGTCCGCCCCCTGGCTCACCACCTGGTCGAGCGAGAGGAGCCCGTTCCGGCCGGCCGCGGCCGCCGACAGCACCACCAGCTCCTCGAGCGCCGGCAGGGCCGTGAGCGAGGGCAGCACCTTCGCCACCTGCTCGTCGTCGGAGGCGAGCAGGATGCGCGCCCCGGAGTGGCGGAGCATCTCGACCGTCTGCTCGGGCACCACGTTCGCGCGCAGCTGGAACACCGGAAGGCCGTGGGAGAGGCAGGCGAGGTCGCAGAGCGCGGACTCGAGCGAGTTCTCGGCCAGGATGGCCACGGTCGGTGGGCGATCCCCGGCGAGGGCCAGGAGGCCACGCGCGATGGCGCGCGTTCGCCGCGCCACCTCGGCGACGGTGACGTCCACCGCGCGCTCGCCCAGCAGGCGGAACGCGACCGTTCGTGGGTCGGTCTCCTCGCGCGAGCGGAGCATCTCGCCGACGGTGTGGTCGCCGTCGATCACCGCCCGGACGACCCACGGCAGCCACCGGTCGGTGTCTCCCGGCCGGAGCATCGAGAGGAATCCCCTGCGCCGGACGGCGTCGAGGAAGGCCCGGGTCGCTCGCTGCGCGGGGGCGCGCCCCTCGGGATCGCCGAGGCGGCCGAGCACTGCCTCGAGGAGGGGCCGCGCGTCGTCGAGATCGCCGGGGCTGAGGGAGGAGAGCGCCGACCGGGTGGCCTCCACGTCCCCCGGCGCGGGCGCGCCGTCCGTCCAGGCCCCGGGCAGCGCGGCGAGCATCGTTTCCGGTGCCGGGTGAAGCATGGCCGGAGGTAAGCATGGAAGCGGGAGGCATGTCGACGCGAAGCGCGGTGTGTCGCGCACGCGCGAGCCTGCGCGGGCTCGCGCAACGGAGCGGTGCGGCGCGCGGCCGCCCGGGTCCCGCTTGGGTGCCCGGCGACAGTCCACGTGGCTGCACGCGAACCTCCCCACAAGAACGCGTCCATGCCCATGCCGGCGATCCGCGAGGCCCAGGCCGCCGCCCCTGGGGCGAAGCCGTCCACGTGACGTGTTGCCCCGCCACCGCGGGCCTCGGGGCCATCGTCCTCGCGTCGAGGTCGCCGCGGGGCGCGGCGGAGCGCGGCTCCGTCGAGGAGCTTCACGGGGAGCCCGCGGCGCGAAGGGCCGCACGCGTCGCGGTCGAGGCGGGCTTCTGGCCGGTGGTGGTGGTGCTGGGGCCGGGCGGCGATCGCGTGCGCGCCGCGCTGGCCGGCATGCCGCTCGTGACGGCGCCCGGCCCGGAGCGCGACGAGGGGCTCGCCTCGTCGATCCGCGCCGGGCTGCAGCGCCTGCGCGTATGCTGCCCCGATCTGCGCGGGGTCGTCCTGCTCCCGTGCGACCAGCCGGGCGTGAGCGAGGCCCACCTCGACGCGCTCGCCCAGGCCGCGGAGTCCCACGGGAAGCCCATCGCGGCCTCCGACTACGGCGACGCTCTCGGCGTGCCCGCCCTGGTCCTCGCCGAGATCTTCCCGGAGCTGCTCGCCACCGAGGGCGATCGCGACGCGAGCGCCGTCCTGGGCGGCGATCGCTCGCGCGTGGTGGCGGTGCCGGCGCCGTCCGCCGCGTAGGACGCGGCGCAGCACGCTCGCGGCCCGTACTTCCCGTGCGAGTGGCCTTCCGGTGGGCTAGAACGACGCCCATGGTCCTGCCCGTGGTCGGCAAGGCGCACGAGGCGCCGACTGGCGGGGACTTCGTCTGGTTCGTCTACGGCTCTTCCCTCGACCGTGGCTCGCTCGAGGGATGGTCCCGCGAGCACGGCTACGAGGTCCCGGCCTTCGACGGCGCGCTCCGGGCTCGCCTCCGCGGTTTCCGGCTCGCGTTCGACGTCGCCTCGCGCTTCTGGGGCGGGGCCGTCGCGAGCCTCGCCGAGTCGCCGGCGGATGCCGTGGAAGGGCTGGCCGTTCCCATGCCGGGCTCGGCCCGGGGATTCGTGGAGCATCGCGAGGGCACGGTGTCCGGTCTCTACACGGCCGTGCCCGTCACGTTGGAGCCGCTCGACGGGGCGCCGCCGATGGCGGCCGTCGCGTTCCGTGCCGCGGCCTCTCGCCGCCTGCCGGCCGAGGGGCGGCCCGCTCCCGGCTACCTCGAGGTTCTCGTCCGGGGCGCGCGCCAGCGCGGGCTCTCGCCGGACTGGATCGCGCGCCTCTCGGCGCTCGGCGGCGGCTAGCGACCGGCTGCGCGCGATAGCGCGTGCGCCCGTGGGTCCGCGAGGGCCCGGTGACAGCCAGGGCGGTCCCCGTGTTATAGGCGGCGCTGGATGGGGACCGACGACACCACCGACCGCCTCGGAGCGATCGCGCCCGGCCGGCTCTCCGAGCGGCTGCGCGAGGGGCTTCGCGGGCACCACCTCCTCTTCGAGGAGGAGGCCATCCGCGAGGCGTTCGCGGGCCCCGACCGCGCGGTCTCCCGCGAGGACGCGGACGAGGTGGGCCGAGTGCTGCTCGCCATCTGCCGGGAGCCGCTGCCGTCCGCCCGTCACGCCGTGGACGGCCTCTCCTCGTCGGCCCGGGTCTCGCTCATCCGCCTCTACTTCCGCCTGCTCGAGCGGGCGGAGGAGGAGAGCGGGCACCGCCACTGAGGGGCGATGCGGGTCCCGGCCGCCCTCGCCCGCGCCACGCTGCCGGCCCCCGTGCTCGCCGTGCTGCGCCGGCTCGCCGCCGCGGGCCATCGCTCCTGGGTGGTGGGCGGCGCGGTGCGCGACATCCTCCTCCGCCGCGAGCACGGCGCCGACTTCGACGTCGCCACGCCGGCCCGGCCGGAGGAGGTGACCGCCCTCTTCCGGAGGGTCGTCCCGACCGGCATCGCGCACGGGACGGTGACGGTGCTGTCGTCGGGCCACCCGGTGGAGGTCACCACGTTCCGCGGCGAGGGCGCCTACGAGGACGGGCGCCGTCCATCCTCGGTGACCTTCCACGACGACCTCGAGGCCGACCTCGCGCGCCGCGACTTCACCATGAACGCCATCGCGTGGGATCCCCTCGCGCCTGAGCTGCGCGATCCGTTCCGGGGGCGGGTCGACCTCGCCGCGAGGCTGGTGCGCGCCGTGGGAGATCCAGCCGAGCGCTTCGGGGAGGACGGCCTCCGCGCGCTGCGCGCGGTGCGGTTCGCCGCGGTCCTCGACTTCCGGCTGGACGCGCGCACCCGGCGGGCCATCCCCGGGTCGCTCGAGGTCGTGGAGAGGGTCTCGAGGGAGCGCGTCACAGACGAGCTCGTGAAGCTCGCCTGCGCGGCGCGGCCCGACCGCGGCCTCGCCCTCCTCGCCCGCACCGGCCTCCTCGGCGTCCTCGTGCCCGAGCTGGCGGCGCTCCCCGGCCAGGCGCTCGCCCACGCGGGCCGCGTCGCCCGGGCTGCTCCCGCGGAGCCCGCCGTGCGCCTCGCCGCGCTCCTTCACGTTCTCCCGGGGGGACGGGTTGCGCCGGTGCTCGCCGGCCTGCGCATCTCCCGCAGGACCTCCGAGGAGGCGACCGCCCTCGTGGACGGACACGCCTGCCGGTCGCGGCGGGGCGCGCGCCCGCCGGCCGGCGGCGAGGCCGTCCGGCGCTGGCTGTCCCGGGTCGGCCGGGAGCGCGCCCCCTCCGCGCTGGCGCTCGCGCGCGCCGAGGCGGAGGCGGCTCCGGCTTCCCGGCGGCCGGCCATGCGGCGCGAGGTGCGAGCCCTCGCATCGGCGGTGCAGGCGGCGATCCGGGCCGGGGTGCCCCTCGCGGCGAGGGACCTCGCGCTCGATGGCCGGGCGGTGATGGCGCTCCTGGGAGCCGGCCCTGGCCCGCACGTCGGCGAGGCGCTCGGGCATCTCCTCGACAGGGTGCTCGCCCGCCCCGGGGAGAACCGCGCGGAGGCGCTCGAGGCGACGCTGCGCCGCTGGTGGGCATCCCGCCCGGCGAACCTATAATCGCGTCCGGGGGCGAGCATGGCGCAGGAGCCGAGCGACGGCGACGTAAAGGACGGTCCGGGGCACGCGGACGATCGGCGCACCGCCTTCATGCGCAACCTCGCCCACGAGCTGTCCACGCCGCTCACACCGCTCGCCGGGTACCTGCACATCCTCCAGTCGGAGAAGCTCGGACCGCTCTCGGCGCAGCAGAGGCGGATGGTGGAGGCGATGATCCAGTCCACCGCCCGGATCACCCGCATCCTCGAGAACCTCTCCGACTTCGCCACGCTCGGGCCCGGCGACCCGCGCCTGCACGCCGCGGCGCTCGACCCCGACGCGCTCGCCCAGGAGGTGGTGGACGAGCAGGCCTCCGCCGCGCGCGACGGGCACCTTCACCTGCGGGTGCTGCGGTCGGGGGGCGGCCCGGTGACGGCAGACCCGCGAAAGCTCCGGCAGGCGCTCGCCAACCTCGTCTCGAACGCGGTGAAGTTCTCGCCGCACGGGGGCGAGGTGCTCGTGGAGGTGGTGCGCGACGCCGGGCACCTGCGCTGGGCCGTCTACGACCAGGGTCCCGGCATACCGCAGGGCGAGGCCGAGGCGGTGTTCGAGCCCCTGCGGGCGGCGAGGCGCGGGGCCGACGAGGCCCGCGCCCCCGGCTCCGGCCTCGGGCTCCCGGTGGCGAGGCGCATCGCCGAGGCACACGGCGGCCGCGTGTTCCTGGAGTCGCCGCCGCACAGCCAGCCCGGGGTCGAGCACGTGTACGGGGGCTGCAGGCTCGTCCTGGAGATCCCGCTCCGAACGGCGGAGTCGGCGTCCGGGGAGCCCGGGCCGCCCGCCGGGTTGCGTCCGGAAGGCCCGGACCGCTAGAAGACAGGCCGTGCGGGTGGTCGTAGCCATGTCCGGCGGGGTGGACTCCTCGACCGCCGCGGCGCTGCTCGCCGCTGGGGGGGACGAGGTGGTGGGTGTCGCCCTGCGCGTGGCGGACTACTCCGACCACGCCCGCGGCCGCTCCTGCTGCGCGCCGGACGATCTCCAGGACGCCCGGGCCGTGGCCCGCCGCCTCGGAATCCCGTTCTACGTGGCCAACGTGGAGGCACCGTTCCGGGAGCGCGTCATCGACCGCTTCGTGGACGACTACCTCGAGGGCCGCACGCCCAATCCGTGCATCTCGTGCAACGCGGACGTGAAGTTCGACTGGTTGCTGGCCCGCGCGCGCGCCCTGGGCGCCCGGCTCGCCACCGGCCACTATGCGCGCGTGGAGGCCCGCGGGCGTCTCATGGCGCTGCGCACCGCCGCGGACCCGGCCAAGGACCAGACTTACTTCCTCTACGCGCTGGGCCAGGACGAGCTCCGGGACGTGCTGTTCCCGGTGGGCCACCTCACGAAGCCGGAGGTCCGGGCCGCCGCGGCGCGGGCCGGGCTTTCCAACGCGGGGAAGGCGGAGTCGCAGGAGATCTGCTTCGTGCCCGACGGGGATGCGGCCCGGTTCGTGGCGCTGCGCGCCCCGGAGCGGGTGCGTCCAGGGAAGCTCGTCTCCACGCAAGGCGAGGTGCTGGGCCGCCACGCCGGAGTGCACCGGTTCACGGTGGGTCAGCGGCGCGGGCTCGGGCTTCCCGGACCGGCTCCTCGCTACGTGACCCGCATCGAGCCGGAGAGCGGGCGGGTGGTGGTGGGCAGCGCGGAGGAGGCCTCCCGCGAGCGGTTCGAGATCGCCGAGCCGCGCTGGGTGGCGGGCAGCCCGCCGCCGGTCCCGCTGGAGGTGCGGGTGAAGGTCCGCCACCGCCACGAGGGCGAGCGCGCCAGGGTGCGCCCGGGCGCAGCCGGGGCGGAGGTGCTGCTGGCGCGCCCGGTGCGCGGCGTCGCCCCCGGTCAGGCGGCGGTCTTCTACGCGGGGGACGAGGTGGTGGGGGGCGGGCGGATCGTCTGACGGCCGCCCCCCTTGCTCCACACCCTCCACCCGTCCTAATCCATCCAGCCATGCGACTCGCCGACGGCCGCCAGGTCCCCGACCTCCAGCTCGACCCCGCCCTGGTGGCGCGCTGCCGGGAGCTCGCCGACCGGGTCACCGCGCAGGTCCTGGAGATCGTGCGACGGCACACCACCGTCTCGATCGAGCGGACCGTGCTGCGCTTGCTCGGCCTCCACGACGCCGGCCCGCGGGGCGTGCCGCTCGTGAACCTCGCCGTGGACGCGCTCCAGGAGAGGAAGCTCCTGGACCGGGGCGCGGCGTACTGGATGGGCTGGGCGCTCCGCCACGGGGCGACCGATCCGCTCTCGGTGGTGGAGCGCCTTACCTCGCTCCCGCCCCAGCCCGATCCGCTCCCCGCCGAGGAGGAGCGGCGCATGCTGGAGGAGGTCCGCCGCGAGGCGCGGTCCGCCGTGGACGAGCTCGTCCGGCGGGTCCAGCACCGGAACGCGCTCCGGGACCAGCTGGGGGTGGGCCCGCGGCCGCACCGCTACCTCATCGTCGCGACCGGCAACATCCACGACGACGTCGAGCAGGCGATGGCAGCGGCCCAGGCCGGCGCCGACGTGATCGCGGTGATCCGCTCGACGGCGCAGTCGCTCCTCGACTACGTGCCGCACGGGGCCACCACCGAGGGCTACGGTGGCACCTACGCGACCCAGGAGAACTTCCGCATCATGCGGCAGGCGCTCGACGACGAGTCGCGTCGCATCGGCCGCTACGTCCACCTCACCAACTACTCCTCCGGCCTGTGCATGCCGGAGATCGCGTTCTCGGCGGCCTGGGAGCGGCTGGACATGCTGCTCAACGACGCCATGTACGGCATCCTCTTCCGCGACATCAACATGAAGCGGACGCTGTGCGACCAGCACTTCTCGCGGCGCATCTGCGCCCTCGCCGAGATCGTCATCAACACCGGCGAGGACAACTACATCACGACTGCGGACGCGGACGAGGCGGCCCACACCGTGGTCGCCTCCCAGTTCGTGAACGAGAGCTTCGCCCACCGGGCGGGGCTGCCGGACCGGCTCATCGGGCTCGGCCACAGCTTCGAGATCGACCCGGCCCGTGAGGACACGGTCCTCAGGGAGTTCGCCCAGGCGCTGCTCGTCCGCACGCTCTTCCCGGACGCGCCCATCAAGTACATGCCACCCACGAAGCACAAGCAGGGCGACATCTTCTTCAGCCACGCGTACGACATCATGGCGGACGTGGTCTCGTGGGTGACCGGGCAAAGCATCCAGCTGCTCGGCATGATGACCGAGGCCATGCACAACCCCTTCCTCATGGACCGCTACGTGGCGCTTAAGGGCGCCGCGTACGTGTACCGGGCGTGGGCCTCGATGGGCGGCGAGATCCAGTTCCGCCCGGGCGGAAAGGTGGAGGCGCGGGCGAGGGAGACCCTGGGCCGGGCGCTCGACCTGCTCGAGGAGGTGGCCCGGGACGGCCTCATGAAGGCCATCGGCAACGCGAGGTTCGGCGACGTGGCCCGCGCCGAGGACGGCGGCAAGGGCCTCTCCGGCGTGCTCGAGCGCGGTCCCCGGTACTTCAACCCGTTCCTCGAGATCATGGAGGCGCGCCTGCCGGAGCGTGCCCGGTGAACGTGATGGCCCGCCACCCCACCGCTCCCGCCGCGGCGGCCCTCGCGCTCGCCCTCCTCGTCGGGGGCTGCCGGGGTGTGCGCGGCATCGCCTCGAGCCCGCCGCCGGCGGAGGCCGCCGGCCGCGAGGGCTGGGTGGCCTACCGCGTGGGCCAGCTGCGCATCGAGGCGCCGGCCTCGTGGACGGCCACCGGCCGCGAGCAGGCGCTCCGTCTCGAGGAACCGGAAGGGCGGGGTCGCCTCGAGGTGAGCGTGCGCGGGGAGGCGTTCGCCGACGCGCGCTCGTGCCTCGCCGCCGCCGAGGCCTCGCTGGAGCGGGGCGAGGAGCAGCTCGAGCGCGTTCGCCGCCACGCCACCCGGATCGCCGGCGTGCCGGCCGTCACGCAGGAGGCCGACCAGGGGCCCTGGCACGGCTGGGCGTGGGCCGCCTGCGACGGCGGCGTCCAGTACCGGATCTTCTTCACCGCCGTGTCCACGGCGCCGGCCGAGGTGATGGAGGTCCACCGGGCCCTCCTCTCGGCGCGCCTGGGAGGGACCTCATGAGGCCGCACGACTGGGAGCCGGGCCAGGCCATCCGGCCCTACGGCGACCGCAAGGACGACGGGGTGGTCCAGATGTCCTTCGTCCTGCCGGTGCCGCCGGGCGAACGCGCGCGGGAGGCGGCCGCCGAGGTCGCGCGCAAGATGGGGCTCGACCAGGTGCACGTGGCGGCCATGGAGGCCGCCGCCGAGCACTACACGTTCTTCGTGGTCTACGGGCGGACCGGTGTCACGGTGGACTACGCCCGGCTGGCCGTGCCCGAGGTGGTGGTCCGCAAGAAGGGCTTCGACGAGCTCAACGCCTACGCGCTGCGCGAGGTGGGCCGACGGATCGTGGTGCTCGGCGCCTGCACCGGCTCCGACGCCCACGCCGTCGGCATCGACGCCATCATGAACATGAAGGGCTTCGCGGGCGACTACGGGCTCGAGCGCTACGCCTGCTTCGAGGCGACCAACCTCGGCGCTCAGGTGGAGAACCACCGCCTCGCGGTCCTGTGCGGAGAGCGCGGGGCGGACGCGGTCCTCGTGTCGCAGGTGGTCACCCAGCGCGACGTGCACAGGGACAACGCGCGCCAGCTCGTCGACGAGCTCTCGAGGCTCGGCCTTCGCGAGCGGATCACCTGCATACTGGGCGGGCCGCGCATCGACCACCGGCTGGCGGTCGAGCTCGGGTACGACGCGGGCTTCGGGCCGGGGACGAGGCCCTCCGAGGTGGCGAACTTCATCGTGGGCGCGGTGCTGAAGCGGATGGGGAAGGAGATGCACGCGTGAGCGCCACCGGACCGGGAAAGGTGATCCTCCGCCTGCGGATGTCTCAGGCCGACGCGCACTACGGCGGGGGCCTGGTGGACGGCGCCCGGATGCTGGCGCTCTTCGGCGACGTGGCCACCGAGCTCCTCGTGCGCCACGACGGCGACGAGGGCCTGTTCCGCGCGTACGACGCGGTGGAGTTCCTGGCGCCGGTCCGGGCCGGCGACTTCGTGGAGGCCGAAGGCGAGATCACGAAGGTCGGCGACACCTCCCGGTCGATGCGGTTCGAGGCGCGCAAGGTGATCGCGCCCCGGCCGGACCTCGGCGAATCGGCCGCCGACGTGCTCGCCGAGCCGGTGGTGGTGTGCCGGGCCACCGGCACCTGCGTCGTGCCGCGGGAGAAGCAGCGCCGCGGCTGAGGCCGCCGGAGAGGGGCGGAGGGCCCGCATGTCCGAGAAGGTCATCGTCACCGCCGCGGTCGTGGGCGCCGAGGTCACGCGCGAGCAGAACCCCGCCGTCCCGTACACGCCGGCCGAGATCGCCTCCGCCGCGGTTGCAGCGTGGAGGGCGGGCGCGGCGGTGGTGCACCTCCACGCGCGCTGGCCCGACGGGCGCCCGTCCCAGGAGGCCGCCCACTTCCGGGAGATCCTGCAGCGCATCCGCGAGGCGGGGAGCGACGTCGTCGTCCAGTGCTCGACCGGCGGCGCGGTGGGCATGGGCGTGGACGAGCGGCTGGGCTCGCTGGTGGAGGGCGCCGAGATGGGCACCCTCAACCTCGGCACCATGAACTTCGGAGACGGCGTGTTCGTGAACACGCGGCCGGACATCGTCCGGATCGCCGGCCGCCTCCGCGAGAGGCGGCTCGTGCCCGAGTGCGAGCTCTACGACGCCGGCATGCTCGACACGCTCCGCTGGCTGCTGGACCAGGGCCACCTCGCGGCCCCCTACCACGTGCAGTTCGTGCTGGGCGTGCCCGGAGGTCTGGGCGCGACGGAGCGGAACCTGCGGTTCCTCGTGGAGGGAATGCCCGAGGTGGTGCACTGGAGCGTGGCCGGCGTGGGCCGCCACCAGCTGCCCATGGCGGAGCTGTCGCTCGCGCTCGGCGGGCACGTGCGGGTGGGCC
>Ga0335085_10008276_pt1 | contig 15899 bp, 7 predicted proteins | sample Lox_Sample_45_FD_206712 | JGI IMG/M metagenome (GOLD analysis project Ga0335085, IMG submission 206712) | Soil microbial communities from Loxahatchee National Wildlife Refuge, Florida, United States - Lox_Sample_4.5 | ecosystem: Environmental > Terrestrial > Soil > Wetlands | place: USA: Florida...
CAACCGTCGTCTCAAGCTCCGCCCCCAGCCCTGTGCAGCCTTCAGCTACTCAAACCCGACCTCGCCCCCGAGGCCGAGCCGGCAAGCTGTTGCTTCAGCCTTGACCGGGGACATAAGAGACTAATGGCATTTAGCGGGCGGCAGAAAGCATCGAACATGGAGATCACGACCGTTATCGGAATAGGGGTCCTATTTGCAGCACTGGGCGTGGCGCTTGGTGCCGCGCTCGGTCGCTATGTCTGGCCGGCCGGTCGGCCGGCGGATGCCGCCGCGGTGGTCGAAGGGCAAATGGAGATAGCGCGCCTAACCGAACGCCTGCAGTCTTTGACGAGACAGGTACAAGAGGAGGTTGAGCGCACACGTTCGCTTGACGCTCAGCGGGCAACCGCCAGCGATGAGGCGAAGGCAGCAGTCGCACAGGTGGCGCGGCTGACCGAGCGGGAAGTCGGGCTCAATACAAAAATCGCGGAACAGGCACAGCAGCTCGTTGATCTGCAAAAGCAGCTAACGACCGAGTTCGAAAACATTGCCAATCGAATTCTTAAGGCGAGCGCGACCGAATTGTCGGAGGGTTCGCAGAAGGCATTGGCGCTAATCCTCGATCCGCTGCGGGAGAGGATCCTGGAGTTCCAGAAAAAGGTCGAAACCACGTACGACCTCGAGACGAGGGAGGTCCTCTCCCTCAAGGAGCAAATCAAGCTCATCGTCGAGACGAGCCATGCTATCGGTTCCCAGGCGGATGGACTGGCGAAGGCACTGCGAGGTGACTCGCAACTTCGAGGACGATGGGGCGAGCTTGCGCTGGAACGCATCCTCGAAGCGGCCGGCCTTACGGAGGGGCGGGAATATATTACGCAGGGGAGGGGACTCGGTCTTAGGAGCGAGGAAGGCGGTGTGCAGCGCCCGGATGTCGTCGTGATGTTGCCCGAGCAACGCACGATGATCATTGATTCCAAGCTACCGCTTACCGGCTATGAACGCCTCATCAGCGCGATTGATGAGGTCGAGCGCGTTGCTGCCAGCAACCAATTCATACGCGACGTGAAGGCGCACATCGACGATCTTGCGGGAAAACGCTACCAGGAAAATACGAAGATCATCACGCATGACTGCGTCCTAATGTTTGTGCCGATCGAAGGAGCGCTTGCGGCGGCTCTGACTGAGGAACCGGACCTATTCACCTACGCTTGGCACCGTCATGTCGTCCTAGTCGGCCCGCCCACATTGCTCATGACGATGCGAACGGTCGCGTCGATATGGCGCTACGAGCTGCAAGGTCAAAACGCGCAAGAAATCGCGCGGCTTGCGGGCGAGCTCTGTGACAAGGTCAGCATGAGCCTGGGCGACCTCAATGCGGTTGCTGAGCGAATTCAGGGAGCCCTTTCGGCCCACAACGACGCGGTCAAACGGCTCGCTACCGGCCGCGGCAACGCTATCTCGATTGGCGATCGAATCCGTGGCCTCGGCGTAAAGACGCGACGGTCGACGCCAATGATGTTGCTGGACGACGCGCTGACGCCTCCGGAGATGGACGGGGTAATGGAAGAAGTCAGCGCCGACGAATAGTGCCAAAAAAATAGAACGGGTGTGATGAGGAAAGAGGGCAACTCCTTTCAATTGAGTGCGAGCGATCTCGTCGGCTACCTGAATTGCCGTCATCTCTCCGCATTGGAGCGCGCCGTCGCCGAAGGCGTCGTGAAGAGGCCCTATGTGTGGGACCCGCTGCTGAAAATCTTGTGGGAGCGGGGCTCGATCCACGAACAGAAGTTCGTTGAGCACCTGATGAAGGCGGGCCTAGAAGTCGTCAGGATTGACGGCTTTGACGTCTCGCGCGAAGCGGTCGCCGCGACGACAGCCGCCATGCGGCAAGGCGCTCAAATCATCGCGCAAGGCGCGTTTTCGCATCAGGGCTGGGTCGGCCGTGCCGACATCCTGCGCCGCGTCGAGGTGCCGAGCCTTCTGGGCGCCTGGTCTTATGAAGCCATTGATACAAAGTTGGCCCGGGAGACGAAAGCGGGAGCCGTCCTGCAGCTTTGCCTTTACTCCGACCTCATCAAGGAAGTTCAGGGGCTCGTGCCCGAGCACATGTTTGTCGTGGTGCCTTGGTCGGATTTCCAGCCGCAGCAGTACCGCTTTGCCGATTACGCGGCGTATTACCGGCGCGTCAAAAGGGAGCTGCTCAACTCTCTGAGCGAGGGAGGCGGGCGGGAAACCTATCCCGATCCTAATGAGCACTGTGAAACCTGCGTATGGCAGGCGAGCTGCGTACAGCGGCGGCGCGCCGACGATCATCTCTGTCTCGTTGCTAACATATCAAAACTCCAAATCAACGAGCTCACCGAGCACGGCACCTCAACCATGAAGGCGTTGGCGGGCATAGCGCTGCCGCTGGACTGGAAACCTGATCGGGGTTCTGTCGGGTCCTACTCGCGCGTGCGTGAGCAAGCCAGGATTCAGGTCGAATCCCGCGAGACCGGCGAACCACGCTTCGAGCTGCTCCCGGTGGAAGTAGGCTTCGGTCTGACCCGCCTGGCGGAACCCTCCGAAGGCGACATCTTTCTGGACCTTGAGGGCGATCCCTTCGCAGGAGAGCAGGGGCTCGAGTACCTGTTTGGGTACCTTTCCAAAGACGATACCGGCGCTCTCACATATCGGCACAACTGGGCGTTCTCGCGTGCTGAGGAAAAACGAGCCTTCGAGGCATTCATTGATTTCGTAATGGCGCGATGGGAACGGTTTCCCGATCTGCACATCTACCACTATGCACCGTACGAGCCGGCGGCGCTGAAGCGCCTCATGGGCCGCTATGCGACCCGCGAGGAAGAATTAGACCGGATGCTGCGGGCGAAGCTGTTCGTCGATCTGTACCAGATCGTTCGCCACGGCGTTCGCGCTGGCGTGGAGAGCTATTCGATCAAGCGGCTCGAACCACTTTACGGGTTCGATCGGGATACGACTTTGCCCGACGCCAACGCCGCGCTCGCGCTTATACAGGCGAGCATCGAGCTCGACGACATCCCCTCGATTTCGGACCAGACCAAGGGGACGGTGCTCGCTTACAATCGGGATGATTGTCGGTCGGCCAGCGATCTTCGCGCCTGGCTTGAGGTGCTCCGCGCTCAGCTTGTCGAGGGCGGCACCACAGTGCCGCGGGCGGAACCGGGCGATGGCGCCCCCAATGAAAACGTCGCGGCATGGCTGCTGCGCATCAATCCGATAATCGAAAAGCTGACCGTGGACGTCCCCGCCGATCCAGAGGAGCGCACCGCAGACCAACAGGCGCGCTGGATATTGGCCAACGTTCTCGACTGGCATCGGCGCGAGGACAAAGCGGTATGGTGGGAGCTGTTCCGGTTATCTGATCTCTCCGCGGAGGACCTGCTCGACGAAAGGGCAGGGCTCTCCGGGCTTAGCTTCGTCGCTGCAGTCGGCGGCACGGTGAAGGCGCCGATCCATCGCTACCGTTTTCCACCGCAGGAAACCGAGCTTCGTGGCGACGAGGATTTGCGCAATCTAGGGGGAGCGAGACTGGGATCGGTCGTTGCCATTTCCTTCGCCTCCGCCACGGTGGACATCAAAAAGCGCCAGGACAGCGTGGGTATTCATCCCGAGGCTGTTTTCGCGCACAGCTATGTCGACGCGAAGGTAATGGCGGAAGCCCTCTTGCGGATCGGTACCTATGTGGCCGAACACGGGTTGTTGGGAGACGGTCCCTATCAGGCGGCGCGCGACCTGTTGCTTAGAGCGGTTCCCCGCACCGGAGGACAACCACTACACAGAGACGGCGAGACCGCCGTCGATGCGGCCGTCAGGATTTCCTCCGGGCTGACTGGCGGGATACTGCCGATTCAGGGACCGCCTGGGGCAGGCAAAACATACACGGGCGCACAGATGATCTGCGAGCTCGTGCGACACAACCGAACCATCGGCATTACCGCGAACAGCCACAAGGTCATCCGTCATCTGATCGACGAAACCATCGAGGCGGCGGGAAAGGAGGGCCTTGACCTGCATTGCTGCCAAAAACCCGGTGAAATGGAAGACGCGCAACCTCATCTTTCGTTCGCCAGGACCAACAAGGACCTGTTTGCTGCGCTGGGAAGCAGCGCGCTGATCGGCGGAGGGACGGCCTGGCTCTGGGCTGCGCCGGAAGCCTTCGAGGCCGTCGACGTGCTCTTTGTCGACGAGGCGGCGCAAATGTCGCTCGCCAACGTTCTAGCGGTCTCACAGGCGGCAAAAACGGTCGTTCTGATCGGGGACCCGCAGCAGCTTGATCAACCCATGCAGGGTAGCCACCCCGAAGGTACGGGTGTCTCGGCTCTCGATCACATTCTCGGCGGCCAGCAGACAATTTCGCCTGATAAGGGCCTGTTCCTCGAACACACCTGGCGCTTGCACCCCGATATCTGCTTGTTCACGTCCGAGCTTTTCTATGACGGCAAACTCGTATCGAGGGAGGGCCTGCAGAAGCAGGTCATCAACGCGACGGGCCTAATCAGCGGTTCGGGTCTGCGCTACCTTCCGGTTGTCCATCACGGCAATCAGAATTGTTCGCCTGAAGAAGCGATCGCCGTCGCCGCGCTTGTCGAGGGTATTCTGGAGAGCAAGGCGACATGGATCGATCGTGACGGTCAGGAAAAGCCGGTTGCGCTCACCGATATCATTATCATCACGCCCTACAACGCCCAGGTCTTTGAAATCCAGCAACGGTTGCCGGGCGCACTTGTCGGCACCGTGGACAAATTCCAGGGTCAGGAAGAGGCCATCGCCATCTATTCCACGGCGACATCAAGCCGGGCAGATGCCCCGCGAGGCATGGAATTTCTCTACAGCCTCAATCGACTGAACGTCGCGACATCGCGCGCCAAATGCGTAAGCATCATGGTGGGCTCGCCGGAACTTTTTGAAACGGATTGCCGCACGCCGCGCCAAGCTCAACTGGCTAACGCTTTCTGCCGCTTTCTGGAGTTAGCGCGGCCGATCGCAGCTATCAGCACCCAGATTCAAGATGTGGCCTAGGCCGGATGCGTAGAGCAGGGCTGCGCGACGAGCACGCCGGAGGTGGACTACTTGGCCCTTAAGAGCCTGTAAGTATACACGTATTCTATAATATTGAAATATAATTGAATTTTTATCATCGATGTCGTATATTGACGGGCAGGAATATCGCCATGAAACCCGAGACGCTCGAAAGCAAGCTCTTGAAGCGCATCGACCGCAAACGCGGCGACGTGTTTCTGCGCGCCGATTTTGACGATCTCAGCGGTTACGACCAAGTCGGCCGCATTCTGCGGCAGCTCGTGCGCGAGGGCCGGCTCATCAAAGTAGGGCAGGGGCTGTATGCCCGCGCCCGCCCGTCGATGACAAGCGGCGAGCTGGTTCCTGTGGGCGGTCTCAGCGCGCTCAAGGAAGCACTCCGCCGCGTAGGGGTGGAAACGCTGCCGAGCCGTCTCGAACAGGCCTACAATGCGGGACGCACCACGCAGGTGCCAACCGGCCGCGTGGTTGGCGTCACCCGTCGCGTGCGGCGGAAGGTTGGATATGGCGGTTTCTCACTCAGCTTCGAGCGTGCTGGACCTGCGCCTCGTTGAGCGGGTCGCCGAGGATCTCGGCACTTCACCGGGCCTCGTCGAAAAGGACTGGCATGTCGTCCGTGCACTCGGTGTCATCGCGCAAGTCGATCCCGGCGGCATGGCACCAGCCTTCTCCGGCGGCACATCGCTCTCGAAGGGCTGGGAGCTGCTCAAGCGCTTTTCCGAGGATATCGACTTCAAGGTGGGTGAGCCGTCGGCGGCAAGTACCTCTGCCGCCCGGCGCGCGCGGGGCGATTATCGCCAGCGTATGTTCGAGGCGTTGACCGGCGGCGGGTTTGAGATTGAAGGCAAGCCGCAGGTCGGAAATGAGAGTCGATTCTTTGCGGCGGACCTCAGCTACGGCGCGCAATTCGGGGCAGGGCAGGGGCTTCGGCCCCACATTCGCATTGAGGTGTCGTTCCGCGCGCCAGCCGTGCCGCCGATCGCGCGGTCGATTAGGTCGCTGATTGCCGCGGCGGCGCGGGAGCCGGCCGAAATCCCAGCATTCCCGTGCATCGATATCGTCGAGACCGCTGCCGACAAGCTGAGTGCGCTCGCCTGGCGTATCCGGGTCCGTCGGCGCGGCGAACCCAAGGACGACCCGACCATCATCCGACACCTACACGACCTGGCGGCGCTTGAACCCGCGCTAGAGTCGGCCGCTCAATTTCGCGAACTCGTGCTCGCCGCCGTCGAGGCGGACGTCGGCAGGGGAGGGGAGAAGGACCCCCCGACCGATCCTGCCGTCATTTTCGCCGGCATGCTGCAGCGGCTCGAAACCGACCCTCTCTGGGCGCGGGAGTATGAGGATTTCGTCCGGCAAGTTTCGTTCGCCAGTCCGCGTGAAATGGTCAGCTTTATCGAAGCCTTGGCATCCTGTCGTCGGCTCTTACGGATGACATGATCGCCGTCCTGTCCTCAATTCGACTGCCCACTCGCTAACAAGAACAAATCACGAAAATCACTGGTTGCGATACGCGTATCGCGCTAGTTTCCGCACCGCGAGGTGATCCGATGAGTTTGAACGACCGAGAGAAAGAACAGCTAAAGGCGCTGATAGATGCCGGGCAGCCGTTGCCGCCACGCTACAAGGCCGTTCTTTTCGCCCAGCCCCATGAGGCCGAATTGATCTGGCCCGGGAAAACGGCCGAGGTCACAAATGTCGTTCTTCCGTTCCAGTCGATCGAGCAAATCGATGAACCCCGTGCCGAGACTTCGGGACAAGTCGCAGATCTCTTCGCCCTTGACGCACAGACCGGCCGCCAGTCCAGCGGCTGGACCAATAAGTTGATCTGGGGCGACAACAAGCTTGTGCTCGCGTCGCTTAAGAATGGCCCTTTGCGGCGTGAGATCGAAGCCGCTGGTGGTTTAAAGCTCGTCTACATCGATCCACCTTTTGATGTAGGCGCCGATTTCTCGTTCGATGTAGAGATTGGGGCAGATGAAACTCTCACGAAGGAAGCCAGCGTCATTGAAGATATTGCATACAGAGACACTTGGGGACGAGGAGTAGATTCCTATTTAGCTATGATATTCGAGCGATTACAGCTGATACATGGCTTGTTATCGCCCGATGGAAGCATCATGGTTCATTGTGATTGGCATGTTAATTTATTCATCCGACAAGTCCTAGACGAAATATTCGGAAAAGAGAATTTTCGTAATGAAATTTACTGGTATTATTACAATAAAATGCCCGACACTCGGAAGGGAGTGTTTCCGCGCTCAACCGACACAATATTTTGGTATGTCAAAGATAAAAATAGCCCCTATTATTTTGAACCTTTAACAGAAAAACGGGAGAAAACTGTTCGCCAATTAGTGCGAAAGAAGGTCGGCGGCAGAATGATAAATGCCAGAGATGAGGCCGGCAACGTCCTTTATTCTGATCGTGACGAGCGGGTCGTTGATAACGTATGGCGACTTTCGATGTTGCAACCTGCGGACAAAACGGAAAATTTGCATTACGCAACCCAAAAACCGGAGCACCTTCTCGAACGGGTTATCACGGCATGTTCGCAATCCGGCGACCTCGTGGCCGATTTTTTCTGTGGTTCAGGTACTACGCTCGCGGTCGCGGAGAAATTAGGGCGAAAATGGATCGGCTGCGATCTCGGGCGCTTCGCAATTCACACGTCACGAAAGCGTCTGATCGGGGTCCAACGCGAGCTGCGGGCCGAAGCAGCCCCCTACCGCAGCTTCGAAATCCTCAACCTTGGAAAATACGAGCGACAGTTTTTTGTCGGCATCGATCCGACTCTTCCTGAGGAACAGCGGCGAGCAATCTCGGTCCAGAAGGAGGAGCACTACCTCACACTCATCTTAAACGCCTACAAGGCGGAGCGGACTTTTCAGACCCCGCCATTTCACGGCCGTAAAGGTAATGCGCTCGTTCTTGTAGGACCGATCGACGCCCCAGTAACGCAGGCTCAGGTGAGCGATGCGATCGACGGCGCTCGTAAGCTGCGTGTTAGCCGGGTCGACTTACTCGGATTTGAGTTCGAAATGGGAATCGTCCCGCACGCCCAGGACCAAGCGCGAGCTAAGGGAGTAAATCTCGCGCTCCGCTACATCCCCAAGGATGTGTTCGACCGGCGCGCGATCGAGCGGGGCCAGGTCGTCTTTTACGACGTGGCGTACGTCGAGATTTACCCCGCCGTCAAAGGTCGCATGGTTACCGTCAAACTCAAAGATTTCGGAGTCTATTACCGGCAAGACGACGTGGATACGCTGACCAGTGACATGAAGAATGGTGCCTCCAAGGTAACGGTCGATGGGGGTCAGGTTGTGAAGGTATCGAAGGATAAGAGTGGGATTGTGAATCGCGAGGTGCTGACAAAGTCGTGGTCGGATTGGATCGACTATTGGGCCGTCGATTTCGATTTCGAAAACCGACGCGAGATCGTTCGGCTGACGGAGGCCGACGGAACCGAACGCGATGTTTGGACCGGCGGCTACATCTTTGAGAACGAATGGCAATCGTTTCGGACCCGGCGAGACCGCTCTCTCGAAATGACCAGCGGCCCGCACGAGTATGCCCGAAAAGGGCGGTACAAGGTCGCGGTTAAGGTGATCGACATTTTCGGCAACGACACGACCAAGGTGATGGAGGTCAATGTCTGATGCCACTCCACCCCGATTTTCCTACCAATCCGTACGCGATCCTCGATCCCGAGATCCGCTGGTACCCCGGCGACGAAATGCTGGCGGATATGGGTTACGAAATGCTCCTGCCGCCACTCGTTTACAAAGTGCGCCGGGGAGTCAAGACATGGCGCGACAGCGGCTATGACGGAGCCTCTCCGACGACGCGCGCGCTACTCAATCACTGGTTCCGCACCGAGCATCTGCTCCCGGCAGCAGACGGCGCGGTACGGTCGTTCCAGTGGTATTTCGCGCAGCGGGAGGCTATCGAGTCAGCAATATGGCTTTACGAGGTCGAGCGCTCACGCGATCCGTATGCGCTTCTGAAGCATGATTCCTCAGGACGGGTGTCGAAGGGGATGTTCGCAGAGGATTGGCCGCGCTACGTGACGAAGATGGCGACCGGCGCTGGCAAGACCAAGGTGATGAGCCTGCTCATCGCCTGGTGCTATTTCCACCGGCGCTACGAGCCAGATTCTGACCTATCAACCAATTTCCTGCTGATCGCGCCAAACATTATCGTACTCGACCGGCTGCGACTGGATTTCGACGGCCTCAAAATTTTCTACGACGACCCGATCCTGCCGCCGAACGGCTACGAAGGCCAAAATTGGGAGGACGATTTCCAAGTCACGTTGCACGTACAGGACCAAATCGGGCATGTCAGCGATACGGGCAATATTTTCCTGTCAAACATTCATCGAGTTTACGAGGGCGATGACGCCCCGGCTTACGACAACGCTGACACGGCTGACTATTTTCTCGGCAAACGCCCTACCGGGAAGACCACCGATAGCCAGATCGATCTCGGGGCGATCGTACGTGATGTGCCCGATCTCGTCGTCCTCAACGACGAGGCACACCACATTCACGATCCCCGCATGGCGTGGTTCAAGAGCATTGAGGACATCGCTCTGCGGCTGCGGCAGAAGGGGAGCCACCTCTCGGCGCAATTCGATCTGACCGCCACACCAAAAAATGACAAGGGCGCGATCTTCGTTCAGACCATCACGGACTACCCCCTGGTTGAAGCGATCCGCCAGGGTGTCGTCAAAACGCCGGTGCTCCCCGACCAAGCGTCCCGCGCGAAGCTGCGGGAGCGCAAGAGCGCCAAATTCACGGAGCAGTACGAAGACTATCTCCATCTCGGCTATCTCGAGTGGAAGAAGGTCTACGACGAGCTGCTGCCGACTGGAAAAAAGTCGGTGTTGTTCGTGATGACCGACGATACCCGCAACTGCGACGAGGTGGCCGCGTATCTTGAACGCCGCTACGCCGAGTTCAAGGACGCGGTTCTGGTCATTCACACCAAAAACAACGGCGAGATTTCAGAGGCCGCGAGCGGCAAGAGCAAGGAGGAGATGGACCGGCTCCGTAAGCTGAGCCGGGAGATCGATCATGCCGACAACCCTTATAAAGTGATCGTCTCGGTGATGGTTCTCCGGGAGGGCTGGGACGTGCAAAACGTCGTCTCGATTGTTGGATTACGCCCCTACACGTCGAGTAGCAAAATCCTTCCCGAACAGACGCTTGGCCGGGGCCTACGACGCATGTTTCGGGACGAGTCAGTGCAGGAGAAGGTCAGCGTCATCGGCACGGATGCTTTCATGAATTTCGTCGAGAGCATCAAGGTCGAAGGGGTCGAGCTCGAATACCAGCCGATGGGGGAGCGGACCGGACCCAAATCGCCGATCGTGGTTGAGGTCGACACTGAGAGTAAGGGCAAGGATCTGGAGAAGCTCGACATTGAGCTCCCGATCCTCGCCCCGCGCATTTATCGCGAATACAAAAACCTCGACGATCTCGCTGTCGAAGCGCTACCCCACAAGCGCGTGGTGCTAAAAACTTTCACGGCCGAGCAGCAGCGAGAGATCGTGTTCCGCGACATCAACACCGACGCGGAGAGCCATACGACGGTCTTGGATACCGTGTTCGAGCCCAACTATCAGAACGTCGTCGGTTATTTCGCCCGCTCAATCATGCGTGACCTCCGGCTGGTAGGCGGCTTTGACGTGCTGTTCGGCAAGATTAAAGAGTTCATGGAAGCCGAGCTGTTCGACCGGCCCGTCGATCTCAATGATCTCAACGTCCTTCGGAACCTCTCCGAGCCGGAGGCATCACGCACTCTGGTCGACACATTGAAATCCGGGATCAATGCCCTTACCGTGCAGGACCGCGGCTCAACCGAAATCCGGGACACCATCAAGCTGAGCCGGACGCGGCCTTATCTCGTCAAGGATCAGGCCTATATCCGGCCGAAGAAATCGGTGTTCAACAAAATCGTTGGCGACAACAATTACGAGCTCGAATTTGCAGCGTTTCTCGATGGCTGCGCGGACATTGTCTCGTTCATCAAAAACAGCCAGAGCACGCAATTTCGGATCGAGTACCGAAATGCCGACGGCAGCATCGCCAATTATATCCCAGACTTTATCGTGAAGCGGACCGAGGAGGAAATCTGGATCATTGAAACCAAGGGCCGGGAGGACCTGGACGACCCAGCTAAGTGGGAGCGCTTGCAACAATGGTGCGCTGACGCGACCACTCACGACGGCGCACGATCTTTCCGCGCACTTTTTGTTCGCCAAGAGGATTGGGAAGCGCACCGGGCAGCGACCTTTACCCAATTGGTCTCCACCTATGCCTAGAGCTTCAGCAGCGGCGCCCCAGCAGCCAGACCTTGGAATGGCACGACCGGCGCAACAAGAATGCTTCGGAGATGCATTCCTCGTAGCGATTGCCGGTGCTGCTGGCTGTGCCGTGTCCCCACGAAGACCCGATGACGATAGTATCGATTGGACACTCTCGTGCCGACTGTCACGGCGTCCCAAATTAGACGTACAAATGAAGACAACGATTACAGATGAGGGCGGAGGCGATACAATCCACTATGCTTTAAAACGGAAGAATTATGATGACCTCATACTTACTGATCTTACCCATCCTCGTATTCTCGTAGTAGTTACATTGCCCCGCAATATCAAAGAGTGGCTAACACTCTCCCCGGATCAACTTGTCTTACGCCGGTGCGGGTATTGGTTGTCACTTTGTGGGAGAGAACCTAGTAATAATGACATTTCGGTTACGGTTCATTTACCAAGAGTAAATCTGCTCACAGTAGAAAAATTGCAAGAGATGATGAACAGCATCAACGAGGGAGGTGCGCTATGAAAGCAACGATACGCGATGTTGCGACGTTACGCGCGCTGAAGCCTCTAGAAATCGCTACATATTTGCGTTCTCAGGGTTGGCGCCAGGAGGCTGACCTAAACGGCAAGGCAAGCCTGTGGCTATTAAATCCTGCTGAAGGTGGTGACTTTGATGTGACGGTACCTTCTCGGCGAGAAATGGGCGACTACGCACTTCGGGTCGGCGAGGTATTGGAAACGCTCGCGCATGTCGAGCAACGATCCGAACTCGATGTTCTGCGCGATATCTTTACGACGACAGCTGATTTGATCCGGATTCGAACTCCGAGCCGCGGCGCAGAAAACGGAACACTCCCCTTGGACCAGGCTGTCAGCTTTGTTGAGCGCAGTCGCGATATGATGCTGGCGGCAGCCTGCGCCGCGCTGACCAAGCGCGCTTTCTTTGCGAAGCGCAAGGCACAGCAGGCAATGGAATACCTCTCACAGGTTCGGATGGGGCAGACAGAGCAAGGGAGTTTTGTCCTTACGATCCTGTCGCCGGTGCCTCCAGAGCTAAAAGTCGCTCAAGACAACTTGCCCTTGGGACTGGAGCCAGAAGATCCCTATGAACGGCATGTTGCACGTACGCTCATGGAGTCTCTGCGCGCCCTCGATGATGCGGCCCGCGACGCCGGGATAAGTGGTGATATGGCGCCATTTGAGGCCGCCGTTATAAAGGGCGTGTCGGCCAACTTGTGCGATGCGATTGTGGGATTGTCCGCCGTGAGCCCCGGAGACGGGTTAGACATTCAGGTATCGTGGTCTCGAAGCAGGCCACTCGCCCCTGAGACGCCGCGGGGTGTCTTTCTCGCAAGTGACCGGATACCCGTCATTCAAGAAGCCGCTCGTCAATTCCGCGAGACCGCGGCGCTAGAAGACGTGGAAATTGAAGGAGCGGTCACGAGGCTGGACCGTGGCCCAGAAGCGCCTGAGGGCGAAGTCACGATTTCAGGAATGATCGACGATCATTGGCGAAAGGTGACACTAAGCCTCGGAAGAGAGATTTATAGCAGAGCCGTCCAAGCTCATGAGCAGCGACATACGGTCCGGTGTACAGGGGAGCTTGTGAAGGCGGGGCGCGGTTATCGACTAGAGAACCCCCGTCGTTTTGAGATCGTGATTACCGATGACGCCGGGTAGCGGGGTAACCCCGCCACCGACGATAAATAGTGTAACATAAAGGACGTTATGTTACACTATCCGGCATGAACGATCTCGTTTCAGCCAAGGCCTCAAACACCGCCGTCGCACTCTCGGGCAACGTCGTCATCCCGACGGCCATCGCCGGCGCCGGCGACAAAGCCGTGCGACGTTTCCTCGAGTTCTTCGCAGCGACGATCCGCAACCGCAACACGCGCGAGGCCTACTACCGCGCGGCATGTTCGTTTTTTGCCTGGCTCGAGCAGAATGGCATTACACAGCTCGACGACATCGAGCCGCTGCACGTCTCCTTATATATAGAGACGCTGCAAGCAACCGCCGCGAAACCGACTGTCAAGCAACACCTCGCGGCCATCCGCATGCTGTTCGACTGGCTGGTCATCGGCCAGATCCTGCCAACAAACCCGGCGCATGCGGTCCGCGGGCCAAAACACGTCGTCCGCCGCGGCAAAACCCCTTTTCTCACCGAGGACCAGGCGCGCCGCCTGCTCGCCGGCATCGACACCTCGACCCTGGTGGGCTTGCGCGACCGCGCCCTCATCGGCGTGATGACCTACACCTTCGCGCGGATTGGCGCCGTCGTCAGCATGCGGGTCGAGGATTATTTTCCGCGTGGCAAACGCTATCACGCCCGCCTGCATGAAAAAGGCGGCAAGCAGCACGAAATGCCGGTGCATCATAAGCTAGAGGAATATCTGGACGAATACATTAAGACAGCCGGCATCGCCGATGACGATCGTAGTCCCCTCTTCCGCTCGGCTGCAGGCAGAACCGGCACCTTAACTCAGAGCGCGATGCACCGGATCGACGCCTATCGGATGATCCGTCGCCGCACGGCAGAGGCCGGCTTCAAGACCAAGCTCGGCTGCCACACCTTTCGCGCTACTGGCCTCACCGCCTATCTTGAAGCCGGTGGTACCCTTGAAAACGCGCAAGCCATGGCCGCGCATGAAAGCCCACGTACGACCAAACTTTACGATCGAACCGACGACAAGATCACGCTCGATGAGGTCGAGCGGATAATGATTTAACCAGCGACGACGCATTATCCACAACTCGCGAGCGCCATAACCTCGCGAATACCATAAAGCAGAAACGCGTCCGCCACAGCAACAGCATAATCATCCCCGTCGATATCAGTATAATACTATCAGGCTCCGGCACAGCATTTGTGATCTCAGTAACCGCCACTACTTCAATTCCGTCTCCCGCAAACGTAGCGATGGGAGCAAACTCGCTGGTAATGCCAGTGGGATCGAACCCCAGTATTTCAAAGTCATAAACAGGTGAGGAAAAATCAAATACTTCATTTGGAAGCAACTCAACGGTCTGTCCGTCAAAGAGCAGTTCAAGATCCAAGTTTGCTGGATCTGAACTACCCGGAACATCGATGCTCGCAAACCCAAACCCTGAAAGCACCTGAAATTCAAAACCATACGCAGCTTGCGGGTCCAGTATGTTTCCTTCATTGACTGTCGTGTCAAAAAGATAGACGGACGTCCCATTTCCTTCTGTTACGGGTTGCAGCTCCTGATCGGGAGTATTTCCTCCAACAACCACCTTTGTTGCAGCATACGCACCGGCTAGCGCCCAAAAATTGAGATTCGCTGGTGACTGGGCACCAACTCCGGTGCCAAAAAACTGCGTATTGGATCCAGTGAGACTATTGTACGTCTGCAACAATCCCTTACCAATATTGTAAACCGGATCAATTACGAGTCCCAGTACAGCGGCCGTTAAAGGGTTTGAAAGAGGTGAATTACCCAAACCAACAGAATACGCCTGCAAGAAATGATCCACGTTCCCAATCGTCTGGAGATCAACATTTTGCAAAAACGCAAATTCTCCAGAGGTTCCGTAAAACCCGTTGCGTGCTTGAGCGACAGCGGTAAACGCGATTTCCGCAATGATGCTTTCAGATACGTTCCCTTGCAGGACATTGAAGCCATACTGTGTGCCAATTACCGATGGGTTGGTACGTATTATTTGGAGAATTTGATTTATAACTTGCTGGGTGTTCTGGGCTTCGGGAATATAGGCTACTCCCAGCGTGGGGCTTCCTCCCGATGTGCTCACGACGGGGGTCAAATATGTCGGTAAATTTCCGCTCGGGTCAGGTGTCACCTCTGGTGATAAGACGGTTCCGATAACCGAGCCCGCGCTATTGATAAGTCCGGACTCGTAGTCGCCCGTTGAGGGATCCGTCATAAAGGTTCCTACTTGGAAAGAGTCGCCACCGAGTGTGCTGGATTGAATCAACGGTATGAATGCGCCTGGCGCAAAGCTAGCAGTCGGTCCTATTTGGATTTGCACGTTACCTGCGAGCTGCAGTCCTCCATCAACATTTATGATCGGTGTAATTTGATTAGCATTGACGTCAAACAACACTTGACCGCTGCTACCGACGGCCAACCCTCCACTATTGCCAAAGGGGCTGCTCGTGAGGCCAATGAGTGCGCTACCACCACCCGTGACGTCGACTACCGGAGAGTTGCCGCCAGCAGCGACCACGTTAAGATTGCCGCCTGCGAACAATGTTGACCCTAGGCCCGACACAACTAGACTGGACCCGTCACTCGTACCTTGGGCTCCTACAGTAACCCCAGCACTTTGCCCAACGCTCACAACGCCGCCATCTAATATTGAAAGGGAGCCGATACCCGCATTCCCGACCGTGATGCTGCCGCCACTCGTCAGGCTGGAACCCGATCCCGAGACCGTGACCGTGCCCTGAGATCCGGACGCGAAACCGATGTCGAGCGCTTGAGCAACCTGGGCGCTGCTCCCACTCGTCACGCTCAGCGTGCCAACGGAGCCGCTGAAATCGCCAACA
>Ga0335085_10008277_pt1 | contig 15898 bp, 14 predicted proteins | sample Lox_Sample_45_FD_206712 | JGI IMG/M metagenome (GOLD analysis project Ga0335085, IMG submission 206712) | Soil microbial communities from Loxahatchee National Wildlife Refuge, Florida, United States - Lox_Sample_4.5 | ecosystem: Environmental > Terrestrial > Soil > Wetlands | place: USA...
ACCAATAGCGAGTATAACTATATCCAAAGGTTATGTCAATTTTAGTTTTACAAGAGGGCCTGTTTTTGCTACACTTTTATTGTCGCGTATTAACTGGTTGGGATCATGCGGCATGTCAACACGGAGTAATGACGTGAAACTGCGATGGAGGTGCATAGTATTCCTGGAGCTGTACATTGTATTCTTCCCCCTCAGTCCCACGTATGCGCAAACGCTTAAGGAGGTGCACTATATCAAGGGATACCTGGACGGGCGCGAGGTCCAGGTCACCTATCGAGAAGGAGGCCCGCTCTACGGGACATTTTTCTTTCTTGACGTGCATTTTTGCGCTTCTGGACGGTATCTGCTGTTTGGCCAAAGCCGCAAGCAGACCGTTCTCGGGAACGAGCAGGTGAACAACTGGAAAGACAGCGGAATCTGGGATGTGGTCACCTTTCAGGGGCATACCGCGCTTCGGTATGTCGCGACATCGGGAGCGCGGGACATGGTTCCCATGGAGATCTTGCCTGACGGTCGTGTTCACCCTCTCAGCGGTGCCTCCATGGAGCGGATGGGGATGGCACAATGCAAATAAGCGAAGAAGGATACGGGCAATGTGTCCAGTTAGTTCAAGCTGGTGAATGAGAGCGTGACGGGGGGTTGTTCGATCAGCATAGGCATACCTGACGTAAGATGCCCGGTGAGAAAATGGATCCAACCTATGGATCGAGTGGGGGACCAGGTCAAGCCTCTCGCTCACACGTTAGCATGGTTCAACAAATAATCGTCAATTGCTCCGGCGTTCAGCGCGTGCAGACTTGCATGTGAAAGCGATAAAGAATGCACCGTTCGATGGGCTGCAAACTTGATTCCGTCAAAAAAAAATTACTGGGGGCTTGAAAATTGAAGAACTATCTGTTTATCCACGGCGCATTGCGCGGGGCCTGGCTGTGGGACCGCGTTATCCCCCTTATTCAAAAGCAGGGTGGGGCGAACGTCATCGCCCTCGACCTTCCCGGCCACGGCAAAAGAGCCGCCGAACGGGCGGGTGTGAACATGAGCGCCTACATCGATGACGTAATTTCCTGTATCGAAAAGCAGAACCTCACGGATATTATCCTTGTGGGACACAGTATGTCAGGGATCATTATCAGCAAGGTTGCGGAAGTAGTGCCGGAGCGAATCCGCCACCTTGTTTATCTTGCGGCAGTCGTGCCGCGAGACGGGGACGCGCTCATCGACCTGCTTACGAAAGAGCGACAGGAGACTCTTCGCAAGCTTGAGGGCAAGGCTTCGGAGATTTACGGGCCGATCGATGCGCTCAGGCCGCTCTATTTTACGGACCTGCCGGACGGCGAGAAGAAAGATTCTTTCCTGCATAAGCTTACGCCACAGCCTCTCTCGGCTTTCTTTGAAAAGATCACTCTCAAGCGTTTTTATAATCTGAAAATTCCGAGGACCTATGTGATGGGTCTGCGGGATAAGAGTTTGCCGCCTGAGCTTACGAGAGGCTTCGCCGAACGGCTTGGTGTGAAGCCTGTTGAGATCGACGCGAGCCACGATATGATGATCTCACGGCCAGAAGAAGTTGCCAAAGTCCTGCTAAACATACCATGACTGCAACGCGTGAGGACGATTAACAGCGTATGACTTAAATTCTTGCCAAAACCACACGAAAAATAGCAAAGCCCGCGTCACGAACACCAATACAGGATACGCCACTGTTGGCACACAAGGAAACAATATTGTGCATAATACACTCAATTTTGGCCGCGAACATGTGTAGCGATCAGATCTGACCAATTTCCCTGCTACTACAGGATTCACCTCGTATCTCAGTTTTGATCCGTTCCTGTAAGTGTCTTGCCCAAAATCTGGTATAATATAATAGAAAAAAGCAATGACATCGTGAAGGAGCGGAACATGGCAACCATGACAAATGAAAGCTTGCTGAATGAGCGGCGCAACGCACTTGCACACATGAAAAATCCTGTCAGACTGGTCCTGTTCACCAGTGATGTGGGATGTGAAGCCTGTCCCGATGACCGCAAGCTTGCCCGTGCGATAAAGACCCATTCGCCTAAAATCGCCCTCGAAGAGTACGACCTGGTGATGGACCGGGACAAAACCACGCAGTACGGGATCAGAATGGTTCCTGCCATAGTCGTTCAGGGGGAAGAGGGTTACACGGCCACCTTTTATGGCTTGATCGAAAATGTGTTCTTTGGCGTGCTTCTCGATACCATCCTGGCAGTTTCGGAAAAAAAAGTATGGTTCCCGGAAGAGATTAGGAATACCCTGAAGCGTCTTGCACGGGACGTCAAGATACAGGTATATGTGGAAAGCGATTGTCCTCAGTGCCGGCCCGTGGCAGAAACGGCGATCGGGCTGGCGCTCGAAAGCAAACTTATCTATACAGATATTATCATTGCGAGCGATTTCCCTGAACTCATAAAAAAACACGATATTAAGACCCTGCCCAAGACGATCTTCGGGGAGAACCTCCACATGGACGGCCATGTGACGGAGAGCGAGTTTCTGGAGATGATCTTCAAGGCTGAGGGATTGCAACCGTCCCAGGGCAGACGATGTCTTACCTGTGGGAAACCGTCATCGGATCTTATTTGCATGGAATGTAAGACCAGAATACAGGCTGAAGCAGTCGAACATAAACGCAAAACGGAAAAGGCAACACGATAAAGCGCATGCTGAATCGTTCCCGCGTCAGTATAACATGATCGAGGGAAAAGGCCTTGAGTCCTGTGCGTCCGGTCCCAGGCAAGGTATTGATCTATGAAACAAGCGATGTTCCAGGAGGCGCGAGAGGGAAACAAGGTGCAGTGCAGTCTCTGCTGCCACCGCTGCCTCATCTCACCCGGGAAACGGGGCATTTGTGCCGTACGGGAGAACAGGGACGGCACCCTCTATAGCCTTGTGTATGATAAGGTAATAGCACAGAATATCGACCCTATAGAGAAGAAACCGCTCTTTCATTTTCAACCCGGCAGCATGTCCTATTCAATCGCGACGCCCGGTTGTAACTTCAGGTGCAGGCATTGCCAGAATGCCGATATCTCACAGCTCCCCCATGACCATGGAGGCGTCGTCCTCGGGGAGGAGGTATCACCATCCGCCATAGTTGCCGCCGCTCTCAAGACCCGCTGCAAAAGCATTTCATACACCTATACCGAACCTACGATCTACTTCGAACTTGCCTACGAGACGGCTCTCCTTGCAGTCGAGGCAGGGCTCAAGAATGTGTTCGTCACGAATGGATACATCACTACTGATGCGCTCGGTGTGATTCGCCCGTATCTCCATGCTGCGAATATCGATCTCAAAGGATTTACTGACGATTTTTACAAGAACATCTGCGGCGCCAGGCTTCAGCCCGTTCTCGATGCGATCAGGCTCTACAAGGAATTCGGCATCTGGATCGAGATCACCACGCTTGTCATCCCTGGCCACAACGATTCCGATGAAGAGCTGAGAGACATAGCACGCTTCATCAGGTCCGTCGGCGAGGAGATCCCCTGGCATGTGACACGGTTCCATCCAACGTATAAGCTGACAGACCAGCCGCGTACGCCCCTCGCTACATTGAAGCGTGCGCAGCAGATCGGTTTCGAAGCAGGGCTTCGATACGTATATGAGGGCAACATCCCGGGTGAGGGCGAGAATACGGTATGCTGGAGCTGCAAAAAAAGTCTCGTCAAACGGATCGGGTTCTCTGTTGAGGAGAACAAGGTTAAAGAGGGAAAATGTTCTTACTGTAGTGCGGTAATTGACGGCGTGTGGGCGTAGGACGGAATAAAGGGACCAGAAGTCAGCTGTCAACGAGTAGCCGCAGGTATTATCCTGAGTATCAAACAGGCATAAAAAGTGTGTGAAAAGACTCTCCAATGGCTCAATTCGAGACCTTTGAACATGAGGCGGATATTGGCATACGGGGCTTCGGTGGCAGTATGAAGGAAGCCTTCGAAAACGCTGCAATTGCGCTGTATTCCGTGATGGTGAATATCGACGCCGTAAATCCCGTTGAGGAGATGACCGTCACGGTCTCGGCACCGGACCCGGAGCTCCTTTTGGTGGAATGGCTGAACGCGTTGCTTGCGCTTTCCGATATTGAGCGGATGGTTTTCTCGAAGTTTGAAGTGAAGATGGAAGGAACGACGCTTACCGGTATTGCCGGGGGGGAGCCCCTGGACCGGGAGCGGCATGAACCCCACGTGGAAGTAAAGGGCGCTACGTATCATCTGCTGAGTGTGAAGGAGCAGGACGGCATATATACGGCGCAGTGCGTGGTGGATGTATAGCGGAATGTACCGATGACCAGCCATGCAGCACCGTATTCAAAATTTACTTAAATCGGGTGACGAACAGTATTTAAAATCCGGATTTTGGTGTTAGAAATTCGGATCTGCACGCCATGTAATGGTTATTTGGTTTGCAGGAGGAAGTCAATGGATCTCAAGACCGTCCATAGGATCAACGACTACCTCTGGGAGATTCCGAAGCAGGGTGAGATGCGGGTCCCGGGCAGGATATTCGCGAGCGAAAAGTTGATCCGGGAAATGGACGAAAAGGTTCGCGAGCAGGTCACGAACGTTGCAATGCTTCCTGGCATTCAGGCTGCCTCGATCGCCATGCCAGACGCGCATTGGGGTTATGGTTTTCCTATAGGCGGCGTAGCGGCGTTCGATCCGGATGAGGGGGGTATCATCTCCATGGGGGGCGTGGGCTTCGACATCTCCTGCGGCGTACGGACCATGAAGACCGGCATGACGCGAGAGGAGATTATGCCCCGGCTCAAGACGCTCGTGGATGAGCTCTTCCGTCGCGTGCCGGCCGGCCTGGGTTCCGAGGGGCTTATCAAACTTGCGCCGGGACAGATCGACGAGATGCTGCTCGGCGGCGCGGAGTGGGCCCTTCGGAAGGGCTATGGTGTGAAGGAGGACCTGGCATATATCGAGGAGCACGGCAGGATCGACGGCGCGGAGCCGGACCATGTTTCAGACACGGCAAAAAAACGCCAGTACCGCGAAATGGGCACACTCGGCTCGGGAAACCATTACCTTGAGGTGCAGGTCGTGGCTGACATCTATGATGAGAAGACCGCGCAGGCAATGGGCCTCAGGAAAGACGACGTTGTGATCTCCGTCCATTGCGGTTCAAGGGGGCTGGGGCATCAGATCGGGACCGATTATTTAAAGAGCCTCGCCTTTACCCTCCAGAAATACAACATTTCTATCAAGGACCGCGAACTGGCGTGCGCCCCGATCAACTCGCCTGAAGGAAAGAAATATTTCGGCGCCATGTCTGCAGGCATAAACTGCGCGTTGGCCAACCGGCAGATCATCACCCACCTGGTGCGCGAAATATTCACTGAGGTCTATCCCGAAGGGCGCATCAAGATGCTGTACGACATCAGCCACAATACGTGCAAGGTCGAAACCCATACGGTAAATGGCAAGAAGAAGAGATTGTATGTTCATCGCAAAGGCGCAACGAGGGCATTTGGCCCGGGCCAGATCGATCTTCCCGTGGAATACCGGAACGCAGGCCAGCCCGTGCTTATCGGCGGCACTATGGGAACGTCGTCGTACATCCTTGTCGGTACCGAGGAAGGGATGACGTCTGCTTTCGGGTCCGCATGTCATGGGGCAGGCAGGGCCATGTCCCGCACCCAGGCAAAGAAGAGATGGCATGGCAGAGAGGTCGTGAAAGATCTGGAAGAGATAGGCATTCTGATTCGGGGGCACTCATACGCCGGGATCGCCGAAGAAGCGCCGGAGTCATACAAGGACGTCACTGAAGTGGTTGAAGCAGCACACCATGCGAACCTCGCGCGAAAAGTGGCGCGGGTCAGGCCGCTTGCGTGCGTGAAGGGGTAGGGATAGCTTCCTGTGGAGCGACATTCGCCACAATGATCCCCCGATCGCACTGCGAAAACTTGTTATGTCTCAAATGTTTTATCACATTAGACGTGCGGCTGATACATAATGACCGCCAGTCCAAGCAAAGCCACGATGCTCCAATGATGATAAATTTACCAGGTAGTATTTTTAATAACTTGCCAACCCGGGAGGATTGAGAGAATAATAAGAACTCCGCCATATGCTGCATATGTGACAAAGCAGTGCCTTTGAAGCATCAGCCATGATAACAGATCGTTCTTCCCGACCTCAATCAAATTCTGCACAACGCTTATGTTGATTAATGTGGAAATTTACTCTGCGTTCGTCTTCGAGGCAGTGCCGGTGAGCGGGGCATGGTTCCACCACCCACCACCAAGCGCCTGGAACAACGCTGCTGTATCAGCAAAGCGTGCGGCCTGCGCCTGGACGAGGCCGATCCGCGCTTCCTGGTACTGGCGCTCGGCGTTGAGCAGCGAGAGATAGCTCACAGCGCCAAGTCTGAACTGCGTCTGAGTCAGGTCGAGCGTGTCGCGCGCGGCCGCCTCACTGTCCGCCTGCGCCTTAAGGGTATTGGCATCCTCTTCCAGAGAGCGCAGTACGTCCGCAACGTTCTGGAACGCCTGCAAAACAGTTGACTCGTACTGTGCCATCGCCTGATCATAAGCTGCGACTGCGGCTCGGCGCTTAGCGGAAAGCTCTCCACCATGAAAGATCGGCTGCAAAAAACCTGCGCCGATAGACCACACCGTTGAATTGCCTGAGAAAAGAGCATTACCTTCGTTCGCCATTGTACCATAGTTGCCGGTAAGCGTGATCTGCGGGTATTGGTTCGCCGTGGCCACGCCGACCTGTGCGCTCGCCGCGTGCAACAGGGCTTCCGAAGCGCGGATATCCGGCCGCTGGCGCACGAGCGATGAGGGCAGACTCATCGGCAATTCCTCCGGAAACTGCAGCCCGTCGAGGTTGAACTCGGGAATCGCCCCGACTTCGTTGGGCAATCTACCAATAAGTATTGCCAGCTGGTGTCGCGTCTGCGATAGGCCTTTACGGAGAGCAGGCAGGTTCGCCCGCGTTTGTGCGAGCTGCGAACGCTGTGCAAGCACGTCGGTTCTTGTTGCTCCTCCGAGCCGGTACTGGAGATCGACCAAGGCGAGCTGCTTCTCCTGTGCAGATGCGATCTCCTGCATCGCACGGATCTGAGCACGAAAGGACGCCTCTTTCATCGCGGTAGTGACGACGTTCGACGTGATCGTGAGAGTGGCCGCTTCAAGCTGGAAACGTTGGAAGTCGACCTGGGATTGCAGTGCTTCCACCTCGCGCCTCGCGCCGCCGAATAAATCGAGAGCATAGGAGACATTTACCGACGCATTGTAGAGCGTAAAAGGACCGAAGGTTATGTTCGGTTCACCGAACTGGGCGCCGGAGCTCTTCTCTCTCGTTGCTGAGACGTTCGCGTTAACGCTCGGGTAAATCACTGAGCCGACCAGCGCGTTCACGTTTTCCTGAGACTGGCGGAGCGTGGCTTGCGCTGCAGCAAGCGTCTGATTGTTCTCCAATGCCTGGCGGACCATCTCATCGAGTGCCGCGGAATGGAACAATGTCCACCATTGTGCGGGAATCTCCTGACCCGACACCAGGCGCTGAGCCGCGCCGGCGAGCCCCGGCGCGGAAACGGTTTCAGAAGGCAGAGTCGTAGACGTGTACGTAGTAACAGCTGGGGCCGCAGGCTCGCGATAATTTGGTCCCACCACACACCCGGTTAACATTGCGTCATAGAGGATGACAGCTATCAGAATTCTCAGCGGAAACATGTATGTCATGTCATTGCGCTCCGCGGTCTCATGCAGTTCGGTGAACGCTACTAAGGTGAAGAAAAGAAGATATTGCCTGATCCTTCAGTAATATCATATAAGTATATCATGACACTATACTTGTAATCATATATAATTACACTTATGGTATAGTTCATTACAAGTGAAAATTTTTGTCGAAACGGAAGAAAAAGCCGGCTGCAAAGATACCCCTACATAAGGAGAGGAACCCGCTCATGAACAATAAAAAGAGACCGCCGAAAATAATCCTTATCGCAGCGGCGGTTGCAATCGTGGCGGCAATCGTGGTCAAGCTCTTATTCTTCCATGGTGCATTTCTCTACGCAGGAACTCTCGAGGCGACAAAGGTGGATTTGTCTGCGCAGATCTCTTCGGCGATAGGTAAGGTGAGCGTCCAGGAAGGCGACCATGTCGCGGAAAATCAGGAATTGGTGGTCCTGACATGCGAGGATGTCAAGGTCGCGTCGGAGCTGGCGAACGACAATTTCCGAAGGACAGTGGGCCTCTACCGGGCCGGGACCGCCTCACAGGAGACGATGGACCAGATCAGATACAAGAAAGATGATGCTGACGTGCGTCTTGGCTGGTGCTCCATTAAATCGCCAATTTCCGGTACGGTCCTCAGTCGCTATCATGAACCGGGCGAATGGGTGAATCCAGGTACCAAGCTTTTGACGTTGGCGAACATCCGGGACATCTGGGCCTACATTTACGTTCCTCAGCCGGACGTTTCAAGACTTAAGGCCGGTATGAGACTCAAGGGGTATCTGCCGGAACTGAATAATCGGGAATTCGAGGGCACGATCATCAAAATCAACGATGAAGCGGAGTTCACTCCAAAGAACGTTCAAACACGGGCAGAACGCACCCGCCTGGTATATGGTGTGAAAGTAAGCTTTCTTGGTTCGAACGAGCAGGAAATCCTCAAGCCGGGAATGACCATTGAGGTAAAAGTGCCTTAAAAATTACAGAGAACTTATCAATAAGCACTCGTCACGGTTATAAAAAATAAAACAACCTTCGCAATCTTTTTGTCTCGGTGTGGCCTATGGCCGCGGCGGTTCAATTTTTACGTTCCACCTTTCCGGGTGAGGCAACGCTGATATGTCGCAGATGCCTGTTACCATCTCCATTCACGGCATACGGAAGATTTTCGGCACAAACCCCGCGTTGGACGGAGTGACGCTTGAGTTATCCTCTGGGTTTATGCACGGCGTTATCGGTCCCGAGGGTGCCGGGAAGACTACGCTCCTGCGAATCATTCTTGGCTTGATGAAGCCGACGGAAGGAACTGTTGAGTTTCAGCGCGGCGGCGAGCGGCTAGATTTCGAAGCTATCCGTCCAAGCGTAGCGTATATGCCGCAGACGCAAAGCCTCTATCCCGATCTATCCATCAGCGAGCATCTCGATTTTTTCAAGGAGCTATACGGAATACCCGACGATCTCTTTCAAGAAAAACGCGAAGAACTGCTTCAAATTACCAGGCTGGGTGAGTTCGTTCAGCGTCCTGCGGGGCAGCTTTCCGGAGGGATGTACAAGAAGCTGGGTTTGATGTGCGCGCTTTTACGGTCCCCGGCAGTTATGCTTCTGGACGAGCCTACAACCGGAGTGGATCCGATCAGCCGGCGGGAACTTTGGGCGCTCCTTTATCGTCTCTTGGATCAAAAGATTCTGATTCTTGTGACGACGGCATACATGGATGAAGCGGAGCGATGCGGCCGCGTACATCTGTTGGAGCAAGGGAAGCTTGTTGCAACAGGCGAGCCGCGTGAACTTCTGGCGCGCGAGGAAGTGCGGAGCTTTGATGAACTTTTCCTCAAGCGAAACGCACGATCATGAAACCGCGGTAGAGGTGAGAAACCTTTCGGTACGGTTCGGTGATTTCTACGCCGTGAACCGGGTTTCCTTCTCTGTACGCCGCGGCGAAACGTTCGGATTTTTAGGAGCTAACGGCGCCGGGAAGACAACCACGATCCGAGTCCTGTGCGGCTTGCTGCGTCCTGCGGAGGGATACGTACGCGTCGCGGGAGTGAGTTTTGACCAAGGAGAACAGGCGGTCAAATCCAAGGTCGGATACATGTCCCAGAAATTCACGCTCTACGACGACTTGACAATCGAGGAGAATTTGAGCTTCACGGCGAGTCTCCGTAAACTGGACACGGCAACCTACATGAGACGTCGACAGGAATTGTTTGACTTTATCGCTTTCGATCGGCCGCTCAACACAATCGTCCGCGACCTGTCCGGTGGAACGAAGCAACAAGTATCGCTCGCTGCATCGTTGTTGCACGATCCGGAAGTCGTCTTTCTTGATGAGCCGACGGCCGGCGTGACCCCCGCCTCACGAAGCCGCTTCTGGTCGCTCATTCGAAAGCTTGCAGAAAATAACAAGACGGTCTTCGTGACGACCCATTACATGGATGAGGCAGAGCAGTGTGACCGGATTGCGCTCATGCGGGAAGGGAAGATTCTCGCTTTGGACACGCCGGACGGTCTGAAGCGATCGATTTTCCCAATGCCGATGCTTGAGTTCGACCCCAAAGAACCCTTGAGCTTCGCGGAGATTTCAGAGATGGCCACACACGAGGTTTTCATGTTTTTCGAACCTTATGGTCTCAGATTTCACGCCTCGTTTCGAAGCGAAGACGGATGGGAAAAAGTCAGGCCGTTCTTCGAAGAGAAATTCACGATCCGTCAAATAAAGCCGTCACTGGAGGATGTGTTTATTCAAACCGTGGAAAGCGAGGTCGCATGAAGACCTTTGTCTGGCGCAGGGCAGCCGCTGTTTCCAGGAAAGAAGTATTGCACATCCTCCGAGACCCCTATACCTTGGGAGCGGCGCTTGCGTTGCCGGTTTTCATGGTCATCATGTTCGGTGTCGCTATCGAGTTCAACGTGAAGAACGTCGCTCTTACGGTATGCGACTCGGACCAGACGCAAAGCTCCCGAAGACTGCTCGACAGCTTCGGGAGCTCCCAGTATTTTCTGCTCCACGGGGTTCCTTCACCTTATGAGGCTGTAAAGGAAGTGTCTGCGGAACGCGCTCGTGCAGCGTTGATAATTCCCCCGCGGTTCGAAAAGGACCTCTTCGACGGAAGGGGAGCCGAAGTACAAATGCTGGTCGACGGTTCCGATAATTCCACGGTGGGACCAGTGCTGAGCTACGTCAGCAGCATTCAAACGATCGCGTCTCGAAGGATCGCCGATTATGATCCGCCTGCCCCCTATGACCTTCGAACGCGGTTCCTGTTCAATCCCGAACTAAATAGCCGCTGGTTCGTGATCCCCGGTCTTACAGTCGTGGTCATGTCGATCCTCTCGATCCTGCTGACAGCGCTCACTATCGCGCGGGAGTGGGAAAACGGTTCCATGGAACTGCTCTTATCCACACCCGTCGAGCCGCTCGAAATCATAGTGGGGAAGCTGGCCCCCTACGGCGCACTCGGAATCATCGCGGTGGCCTTTGTCTATGTTATAGCCAGGACTGTATTCGGCATCCCCTTCGTCGGTAATCTGGCGGTCTTCGGCTTGGGCTGTCTGCTGTTCCTGATGACGTACCTGGCCCAGGGGCTTCTCATCTCCGTCGTGACCCGCAAGCAAACAATCGCAATGCAGCTCGCAATGATGTCCGGCATGCTGCCGTCCAATCTGCTGTCGGGTTTTATTTTCCCGATCGAAAGCATGCCGAAGTTCTTTCAGTACTTTACGATGATCCTGCCGGCGCGCTGGTTCATGACGATCGCGAGGGATACTTTTTTAGTGGGTTCAAGCTTTTTTGAACTCAGCGGATCATTTCTGGCGCTTTCTATATTCTGCGTACTTATGATCCTTATAGCCACGCGCCGCTTCAAGAGGGACCTCGAGCCATGAACAGGACACTCATCGGATTCATCAGAAAAGAGCTGACACAGACCCTGCGGGACAAGAGAATGCGGATACTGTTGTTCGTGATGCCGGTCATTCAGCTTACCCTCTTCGGCGTCGCCATTTCAAATGAAGTAAAAAACATCCGTCTCGCTGCCGTATTCGACTCCCGGGACACCGTTTTGCGGGATGTCTATGAACGAAGCATTGCGGGCAAATGGTTCATACCCGCAAAAAGTCGAGCACACGACGCTTATACGATGATCGAAGCCGGTGACGCCGATGCCGTACTTGTACCGCCTCCCGGAGGGTTCACGCGCGCCCTCGGCCGCGGTGATGCCCATTTGCAACTTCTCGTAAACGCCACGAACGTCCTCCAGGCGCAATCAGTTGAGGGCTATCTGCAAAATATCATTCAGCAGACGGTCAAGGACGACATGAAACTGACTCCGCCGGACTTTCCCATTCAGATCAATACGCGAGTACTGTTCAACCCCGATCTTGAGACATCCGTATTTATGGTCCCCGGTGTTATGGCTATGATAATGATCATTTCAACAATGGTGATGGCCAATATCGCAATCGTCCGGGAGAAGGAGATGGGCACGTTTGAAATGCTCATCTCGGCGCCGGTTTCACGGTCTGAGGTCATTTATGGAAAAACGATTCCCTATGTCCTCCTGGGAATGTCCAATCTACCCTTGATCCTTGCCGTGGCCGTGTTCGTCTTCCAGGTCCCCATGCGGGGTTCGCTACTGCTCTTATTGAGTGCAGCCCTTGCTTTTGTCTGCACAACCGTCGCCGTAGGAACCCTGATTTCCACCTATTGCCAGAACCAGCAACAGGCGACCCTCGCGGGGTTCCTTTTCATCTTTCCAATGATCATGTTTTCAGGGATGATGTTCCCTCTGGAAAATATGCCGGTCGTACTTCAATGGATTTCATACTTCGATCCGCTTGCCCATTTTCTCGGCCTTCTCCGCAATATCATGCTGAAAGGCGGGGAAACAACCTATGTGGCAACCCACATCGCTGTTCTCGCCGCGCTTGCGGTAGCCACTGTTGTAGCAAGCTTCCGACGGTTCCATACGACGCTTGAGTAAGCAGAATTGAAAAAGTCCGAGGGATATTGAGGATGCGTCGTCACTCGTGATACCCGTATTCATTATCAATTCCCGCTCGTCAGCATTGGGAGATCTACCTGCGAGGGGACTTCATTGACATCCTTATGCCCCCGATAACCTCGTTTTTACTTTTAGGGATGGAAGTGGTCACGCCCTGCTTGTTCGGATCCGGTATCGGCTCAAATAAAAGTATTACATGATTGAAGCACTCAGACCTGGAATGTGCTATATTTTTGTCATTCTCTCATAGCATGCGTGCTATCCATGAGAGCCCTGATTGTAACTAAAAATAATTTGAATTTCAAATACATCAAGGATACTCATTATTTAGCATAAAGTTTAAGTCTTGTATGGACATTCTTATTTGTTCAGGGATTTCCCGTGCCGCGTTTCATAAATGTGACGGCTGTGGCGAAATTCCTTTCAGGAGGTGGCTGGATGGAAAAGTGGAAATGTACGGTGTGCGACTGGGTCTATGATCCCACGGTTGGCGACCCTGACGGAGGCATTGCGCCAGGCACACCATTTGAAAAAATTCCTGATACGTGGGTCTGTCCGGTCTGTGGCGCAAGCAAGGATGCCTTCGTAAAAATATAGGGATTCCAAACGGGACCGTACATGTTAGAGATCAAGCGAATATATGATCCGTGGTCGCGCGATGACGGCAAGCGCATCCTCGTTGACAGGCTGTGGGCGAGGGGAATCAAGAAGGACGAAGCGAAGATCGACGAATGGCTCAAGGATATCGCGCCGAGCGATACACTCAGGAAATGGTTTGCCCACGATCCTGTCAAATGGCCTGCGTTCCTGGAAAAGTACAAGAAGGAGCTCATGGACAAGAAAGAAACTGTCGATCGGCTCCGAAACGAAGCGAAAAACAGGAAGATAACCCTTCTCTTCTCTGCGAAGGATAGAGAGCACAATAACGCTGTTGCGCTCAAGCAGCTGATTGAACATCATAAATAAGGAGGTTGCTCTATGAACGTTCTGCGCCTTATCCGGACTGGCATCTTCTCGGCGGTGATACTCGCTTGTGCCGTTCCCGCGATCTTTGCAGGTTCTCCGTCCTCCTCTGCTTCGGGCCCCCCCTTCAGACTGGACCTCCTGAAGCCAATATCGGTCAAGGACGGCTTGGGGAAAACCACTACCCACTATGACCCCAAGGATCCCTACGCCATATTCATCAATTACGAACTGGGCATGCATTGCGTGGGGTTCGATATCTCCTACTGCTGCGTTATCCCGCCGTATAACAGCATCCAGGCGCAGGCTGTCAAGACCGGAGAAGATGGCTGGCTTCCTCATCTCCTGACACCCGATGACGGCCTGTCGCTCGCCTATTTCGTAAGGGATAACAGCTACAGCGAGGGAAACAAAATGAAGTACTGGCAGGTGCCGAAGGATGTTGACGGCAACGGCAGGATGGAAGACCCTGGGGATTCAATGGCGAACTATGTCTGGACCCACCTGTTCATCTATCAGGACCTAGAGGGGACCCTTCCGCAGGACTGGCCTAAACGGAAAAAGTTGCGGGTGGGACAGCAGATCCAGGTTCCCATTGATTCGGGTCCTACGGGAAAGAACGTGGCCGGAGGCTACCTGTCCTATGCAGGGAGCACCGGCGGCAACAAGGTCTTCACGGATTCGCTGCTTCCGGAAGTCAAAAACGTTCCCCTGATCCTCACGTCGTCGTATCTGTGGGACGCGCTCGGTCTGCCCTTGACCGCGTTCAACGACAGCAGACGGAAGGGCACTATCCGGACGATCACGGAAAAAGATTTTCAGCCATACCAGTACTCTGCGATCCAGCTGCGAGACAAAACGGGCAAGCCCGTAACCGCAGATGGGAAACCAATTGAGTTTTTCGGTACGAATCCTGTTGATCTGCCGAATTGTTACCTTTGCCATTCGGGCGAAGGCAAGGCCGCCAAACTGTCGAGAAACGCAGGTTTGGCCCTGTTCGACAAGGAATATGCCTACTGGAAAAATAGCTATCCTGATATGACCGAGTTCATGGCCAGGCAGTCACAAGCGTCCATCAACGTGCTTGAACTGCATGACAAAAAATATGGCACTACTTTTTTGAAGGAGTACAATCCCAACGCATCATCGAACCGTCTCGGCTCCGTGGGTCCGGTCAATTGTGCAGACTGTCATGGGGACAATGTTTCGGGAAACCTGCAGACCCCTCGACCGATCACGTCAGGGTATAAGGCCGAGAAAGCGATGGCGCTTTCCGAAGCGATCCATAGCGCGCATGCAACGTTTATCCCCATGCCCGACAAAGCGGGCAGGACGCAAAGTTGCCAGGCATGCCACCCCATGCATTGGCAACAGGAGAAGATGAATGACCCCTCGGCAAATCCTTTCCGGATCGCCGATATAGAGGGGACTCCGCGCTTCTCCGAGGCGGACGTGAGGACAGCCGGAGGTGGATGTTATCTTCGAAGGGACGCTCACACAAACCCTAACGTGAACCCACCCTTCTTTCTGAACCAGATCGGGAAGTGGTATCTGAAAGAGGTGAGCAGGAAAGACGAAAACAGCAAACCCGTCTCGGAGCTCAGGGGCTTGTACTGTACCAACTGTCACAATGCGCTCTCTCAGGAGCTGTACCGCTATGACGATCTCAAGGATGCCGCTTCGCAAGCAGGCAAGACATTGCGGAACAGGTCGATGAGGGAGGTCATAGCAGCAGTTGCTATGGGAGATGGGAAGAAGTTTAAGCGCAACTATGCCGATCCAGTCGTCGGGACAGCGGGAGAACCGCTCCGATCGTACTATGCGGATCATGTCGGCGCAATACTCGTGAAGGTTTCAAAAGACAGCGTTGGCAGCCTCAAACTGCTTGCCTGGAACGCAAAAGAAGGTGATCCGGTATTGTATGACACCGCTTCAGGAGGCAAGGACTGGTGGCTGGCTGCAGCAGAACCGCATTGCGCAGACTGCCATCTGGCGCCTTTTGTAGAGAGCGAGGGCGGGAGCTATTTCCCCATAGATCAGCCGAATAAGTATTCGCTCTACCGCTATTCCAAGGCTCACGGCTCGCTCGCCTGCCAGTCTTGTCACGAGTCGATCCATGGCCTCTATCCGGTACGGTACGAAGGCCCTGAGGGAACCGTAGACCTGACGACGCATGAGCAGGCGCTTCAGTTCAGTCCTGACGGGAAATACGCAGGGC
>Ga0335085_10008278_pt1 | contig 15898 bp, 8 predicted proteins | sample Lox_Sample_45_FD_206712 | JGI IMG/M metagenome (GOLD analysis project Ga0335085, IMG submission 206712) | Soil microbial communities from Loxahatchee National Wildlife Refuge, Florida, United States - Lox_Sample_4.5 | ecosystem: Environmental > Terrestrial > Soil > Wetlands | place: USA: Florida...
CGTTCAGCATCAACGGCACCGCCTGCAACGGCAGCGGGGTCACCTCGTCGCCCAGCCCGACCCCGACCGCGACCAGCTCGCCGACCTCGTCGCCCACGCCCACCGCGTCGCCGACGTCGACCAGCAGCGGCGGCGGTTCGTGCAGTTCCGGCCTGGCGCTGCAAGCCAACCCGGCCACGTTCTCCGTGGCCCAGGGCACCAGCGAGGTGTTCGGCGTGTCGCTGACCGCGTCGCCGTCCACCCCGATCACGGTGAGCGTGGCCAGCTCCGGCAATAGCGGGCTGTCCATCACATCCGGCAGTTCGATCACGCTGAACTCCAGCAACTGGAACCTGCCGCAGCCGGTCACCGTGACCGCGAACTCGTCCGGCACCGGCGCGGCCACGTTCACCGCCAGCGCGACCGGCTGCACCTCGGTCAGCGTCACCGGCACCGAGACCGCGGCCGGCTCGGCCAGCACGCCGTCGCACGTGACCAACCCGTTCACCGGGTCCAACTGGTACGTCAACCCGGACTACACGGCCGAGGCGGCCACCTCGGTGGCTGGCGCCAGCGGCACCCTGGCCAGTCAGATGACGCTGGTCGGCCAGCAGTCCACCGGCATCTGGCTGGACCACATCGGCGCGATCTACGGCGGGTCGGCCAACAGCAGCCGGATGAGCCTGCAGGCCCAGCTGGCCAACGCGGTGAGCAAGAGTTCGGGCAGCACCCCGGAGATCGTGCCGCTCGTGATCTACGACCTGCCCAACCGGGACTGCGCCGCGCTGGCCTCCAACGGCGAGCTGACCGTCAGCAACAACGGCCTGCAGTACTACGAGCAGGACTACATCACCCCGATCGCGCAGATCCTGTCCGACTATGAGCACACCAACCTGCGCATCGTGGCCATCATCGAGCCGGACTCGCTGCCCAACCTGGTCACCAACCTGAGCGACGCCAACTGCTCTCAGGCCAACTCCAGCGGGGCCTACGTGTCCGGCATCCAGTACGCGCTGAACGCGCTGCACGCGATCCCGAACGTGTACAACTACATCGACATCGCGCACTCGGCCTGGCTGGGCTGGCCCAGCAACATGGGCCCGGCGGTGTCGCTGTACAAGTCGGTGGCCTCCGGCACCACCGCGGGCGTGGCCAGCGTGGATGGGTTCATCAGCGACACGGCCAACTACACGCCGACCACCGAGCCGTACATGACCGCCACCGAGAACGTGGACGGCAACCCGGTCGACTCGGTCGCCTACTACTCCTACGACCCCTATATCGACGAGCTGACCTATGACGAGGCGATGTACTCGAACCTGGTCGGGGCCGGCTTCTCGAGCAACATTGGGATGCTGATCGACACCTCACGCAACGGCTGGGGCGGGCCGAACCGGCCCACCGCGGCGTGCTCGACCAGCACGTGCACCACGACCGCCTCGTTCGTCAACGCATCCAAGATCGACGAACGGGTGTTCCGCGGCAACTGGTGCAACCAGAACAACGCCGGGCTGGGCGCGTTCCCGCAGGCCAACCCGCTGTCCTCGTTCCCGAACCTGTACGCGTACGTGTGGATCAAGCCACCGGGCGAGTCGGACGGCGACTACCCCACCGCCACCCACTCGCACGGCGACCCGCACTGCGACCCGAACGGGACGAACACCGACGGCAGCGGCAACGTCTACAACACCGGCGCGATCCCGGGCTATGACATCCCGGCCGGCCAGTGGTTCCCGGCCGAGTTCCAGATGCTCGTGCAGAACGCCTACCCCGCCGTCCCCTAACCCGCCCCTCCGCCGCCAGGCCGGTGCCCCGTCGCGGGGCGGGGCACCGGCCCGGCACTGGCGTTAAGAAGAAAAGTCCCAGACCAGCCCCATGGTGCACACGCCGCCGAGGTTGTCCAGACGGTAGCCGGGGAACAGCGCGTCGCAGCAGCGCACCAGCTCCACCTGGCTGAAGAACCGGTCGCTCACGCGATGGTCCAGCCAGGCCCGGCGAGTGGTCAGCCGGTAGATCTCCCACGCGGTGCCCGGCCCGCGGCGGATCAGGTTCGCGGCCAGCGCCAGCAGGGCCAGGGCGTGCAGCCGGAGCCGGAGCGGCACGGCCCGGTGCAGCATCCGCCGCGCCAGGCCCAGCGGTGGGTCGGGCGAGTAGATGTCCACCACGATCAGCCGCCCGCCGGGGGCCAGCAGCCGCTTCAGGTGGCTCAGCGCGGCGGGCAGGTCCGGCACGTGATGCAGGGTGCGCACGCTGAGCACCAGGTCGTAGTGCCCGGCCTGGCCCGCGTGGCGCAGGTCCCCGTGCAGGTAGCTGACGTTCGGCCGGGGGCGCCGCGCACGGGCCAGCTCGATCATCGGCCCGGACAGGTCGACCGCGTCGACGTGCTCGAACCGGCTGGCCAGCGCCACCGCCTGCCGCCCGGGGCCGCAGCCCAGATCGATGGCGTGCCGGCCGGCCGCGGGCAGCACATCCGCCAGCCACGAGCCGGTCCGCTGGTCCTGGCTCAGCTCGCCGAGCCGGTCCAGGTCCCCCGCGACCCGGTCGAACGACTGTGCCTTGGCTAACCCCGCCACCGTCCGCCTCATGAGTGCCTCACCTGACTACGAACGTGCCCTTGGCCGGCAGCGTGACCACCAGTCTTCCAGCGTCAGCGGCTGAGTGACGTTCAGCCCGGGCCGGCAGGCCCTCTGACACTGCCCAGACCAGCCCGGCGCCGCGCACGCTGAAAGGTGGCCGGCCTCATCAGCAATGGCCGGGCAGCAACCAGGAGATGGTCATGCGAGCGCTTGTTTACCACGGCCCAGGGCGCAAGGCGTGGGAAGAGGTACCAAAGCCGGGCATCATCGCGGACACCGATGCGGTCGTCCGGGTCGACGCGGTGACGATTTGCGGCACTGATCTGCACATTCTCAAGGGCGATGTGCCCGCCGTGACCGACGGGCGGATCCTCGGCCACGAGGCGGTCGGCACCGTCGAGGCCATCGGCAGCGGCGTGAAGACGGTGCAGGCCGGCGACCGCGTGCTGGTGTCCTGTATCTCCGCGTGCGGGACCTGCCGGTTCTGCCGGGAAGGCCATGCCGGGCAGTGCCTGGGCGGCGGCGGCTGGATCCTGGGCCACAAGATCGACGGGACCCAGGCCGAGTACGTCCGGGTGCCGTTCGCGGACAGCTCCACCTACCGGGTGCCGGAGGGGTCGAGCGACGAGGAGATCCTCATGCTGGCCGACATCCTGCCCACCGCCTACGAGGTCGGCGTGCTCAACGGCGGCGTCCGGCCGGGCGACGTGGTGGCCATCGTCGGGGCCGGCCCGATCGGGCTGTCCGCGATCATGGGCGCGCGGCTGTTCAGCCCCAGCCACATCGTCTCGATCGACCTGGCCGACGCCCGGCTGGAGGCGGCCAAGCAGTTCGGCGCGGACATCACCGTGAACAACACCGGCCAGGACCCGCTGGATGCGGTCCAGTTGCTGACCGACGGGCTCGGGGCCGACGTGGCCATCGAGGCGGTCGGCGTGCCCGCCACGTTCGAGCTGGCGGCCACGCTGGCCCGCCCGGGTGGCCGGATCGCCAACATCGGGGTGCACGGCGAGCCCGCCACGCTGCACCTCGAGGATCTGTGGATCAAGAACGTGACCATCACCACCGGGCTGGTCGACGCCTACTCCACCAGCACGCTGCTCAAGCTGGTGACCAGTCGCCAGCTGGATGCCGCGAAGTTCATCACGCATCGTTTCGGGCTGAACGAGTTCGACCAGGCGTACGACGTGTTCAGCCGCGCCGCCGAGACCAGCGCGCTCAAGGTGGTGCTCTCGCGCTAACCGCCGGGCACCAGGGGCCTGGCTGCGGGGAACCAGGCCCCTGGGCTTAATGTGATCAATTCGACGTCGTGGAAGCGCATGACGCCGAACCAGTCGCTGTTCTCGGCCCGCATCACCCGCTCGGCGTCGGCCGCGATCTCGTGGATCCACTCGATGCTCTGGGCCCGGCTCAGGTCGGCCTCCAGCTGGCGGAGCAGCCCGGCCATCCGCTGGTACCGCTGGGCGTGCCGGCGGAACTCGGACTGGGTCCTGATGCCATGCAGCGCGGCGCCGACCGCGGGCACGCAGATGGACAGCACGATCAGCACCACCCCGAACTCCGAGGCCTTCCCGCTGTGTTCGCCCCAGCCCAGCAGGTGCAGGAACGCGGCCACCGCGGTCAGCGCGAACAGCACGCCCGTGGCCGCGAACAGCCGGCCGTCCCACATGCCCTGCCGCCGCGCGGACTTCTCGTGGTACTGGATCTGCGCGCCGAGCCACTGGTCGCACAGGTAGTCGCGGAGGCGCACGAGGTCGCCCGGGCCGATCCGGACCTGCGGGCGCAACGCGGTCACTTCCTCCAGGGCCCGGCGCAGCCACACCTCGGTCGGGTCGGACGACCAGGCCGCCCGCTCGTTCCGGTCGGCCGGGGCCGGCCGGTCGCCGGCGCCGGCCAGGGCCAGGAAGTACCCGGACCGCAGCCGCTCGGCCAGGAAACGGTAGGAGATCCACCGGTCCAGCAGCCGGCGGCGCCGGCTGATCAGCGGCATCACCACCAGCAGCAGCAGGAGCAGGATCTCGAGCGCGGCGATCCACGGCTGGTGCGGCGCGAACGCGACCTGGCAGGCCACGATGACGACCGCGCCCGCCGCGGCCAGGAACATGGCCCAGCTGGTCACGTTGAAGACCCGCTCCACCCGGCTGGCCAGCACGTCCGCCCGGACAAAGTAGGGCAGGACCCACCGCCCCACGCTCTCGCAGGCGAGACCGAACGTCCCGGCCTGGCCAGTGCCGCCGGCCGCAGGCGCCAGCCGTTGCCATTCGGCCCGCTCGCGGGCGGCGAACTCGCGGATCTCCGCCAAGTTGTACTCGCGGAACTCCCGGGCCGCTTCCTCGACCCGCGCCGCCCGCTCCTGGTCGTACCAGAACTCCGGCTCTGAGGTCTGCGCCGTGTTCACCCAGGCCACCGGGACGCCCTGGTCACGGGCGTAGGACACGATGCTGGCGGTGCCGCCGCGACCGCGCGACGGCTGGCCGTCCCACAGCGCGATGATCATGTCGGCCCGGTCCACCATGTGCCGCCCGGCCCGCTCGTAGGCCTCCTCGCGGCTGCCGCCTGGCGGCGCATGCCAGACCCGGGCGGCCCGGCCGAGCAGGTCGGTGAACTCGTCCTTGGACGCCTCGGCCGGGAAGTCGTGCAGGTACTCGTGGACCGGCAGCGGCAGCACCACTTCCAGTTCGGCCGCGGGCCGGGCCAGCACCTGCCGGGCCACCAGCCGGTCGGCGCCCTCGGCCAGCGCCGAGATGATCAGCAGAGACGGGTCGGCCTGGGGGCCCAGCACGCGCTGGGTCAGCGCCTGGATGGCCTCGTCGATCGCCGGGACCAGGGCGTCCGGGTTCGCCAGCTCGCGGTGCCCGGTCACCCCGATGCGCAGCGCGAACGGCAGGCGCCCCTCCCCCTCCGGCCACCAGCCCCCGGTGCGCTCGGTCTCGGCCACCTTGGTCATGCCGCACATCCGAGCTGGGCCGGCGGCGTGTCCGAGATGTACCGCCGCCAGTCCTGTGCGGTAAGGCTGTGCCCCGAGGTGGCGCAGGCCACCTTGACCCAGTCCGCGGGGACCAGGTTGAGCTGGCTGAGCACGCCGAAGTGTGCGCTGCTTTTGCCTTCCGTCACGGTGACCAGCCCCCTGTCGCCCGGGGTGAACTCCATCGTGGTCTGCTGGTACGGCGACGGCTTGCCGACCGCGAACTGGCCCAGCACGTGCCCGGCCCGGAGGTCGGCGATGACGCCCACCCCGTTCGCCCGCTCCTCGGCGACCAGGCCCGGGCCTCCGGCGCCCCGGCTGCTGACGGCGAAGATGCCGTAGTCCCACGGGGTCCCGACCTGGATGGACCGGATCAGCTCGCCATCGGTGCCGCGCACGTCGATCTCCCCGTTCTCCCGCTGGATGATCAGCCACCGGCCGGCGTAACCCACCTGGTAGGCCCGGATGCCAGGGAGCAGCCAGCTGTTCTCCGTCCTGAGGTTGACCACATGGACCTGCCGGGTGACCTGGTCGATGAGGGCGGCCCGGGTACCGGACGGGTCGACCGCCCCCTGGTTCTGGTACAGGCCGGGGTTCGGGTGCAGCGTGGACGGGCCGCTGATCAGCACGCCGCCGACGCCGGCCGGGCTGGCGCCGAGGGTGATGTTGCCGGCCGCGTCGATCCGGGCGAACCTCTTCCCGCCATCGAAGATCGATACGTACTGCGGCGGATCCGGGTCGGCCGCCGCCTGTGCCGCGTGCTCCGCCAGCGAGCGGGCCGGGATGGCCGCCGCGCCGCCCGGCACGTTGACCGAGTAGAACGTGGTCCCGTACAGGTACAGCCGGTGCCCGCCCGGGCTCCACCGCGGCAGCCCGTACTGCTGGGTGCCGCCGTGGCCGAGCTGCGAGATCTTCCCGAACGCGGCGCCCAGGCCGGCCCGCAGCAGCAGGTTCCCGTTGCTGTCGGTGATGACCGCTTCCCGGCCGCCCGGCCGGACGGCCAGCCGCGGCCCGGGGCAGACCTCCCCGCACAGCCAGGGCATCCGGATCCGGGCACTGACACCGATCCGCGAGTACTGGCTGAGATTCCACACCGTGAGCAGGCTGCCCGAGGCGGAGACCAGCCGGGTGTCGCTGCCGCCCAGGAACGCCAGCGAGGTGGCGTAGATCGGCTCCGCGCCCGGGTACGACCTGGCCGGGCTGGCCGCCCGGGCCGCGGAGATCCGGGACACGTGGATGCCGCCAGCGTCCTCGGACGCGACCCACTGGTCATCCCGGCTGATGGCCAGGGCCAGGGCCAGCCGGCCGCCGGTGCGGGCGTGCCCGGCCACACCGGCCCGCTGGCCGATGGCCCACACCCGCAGCGCCCGCCCGGCGGCCACGTCGCTGTAGGTGGCAGCTGACCCCGACGGCGCGAGCGCGTACGCGTAGGCCGGGTATTTGTCCAGGCCGAACACGTCGCGCGCGGAACTCCGCACGGCCAGCCCGGGCAGCGCGATCCGCTGCCAGGAGCCGTAGTACCCGTCCAGCACGACCAGCTCTGACTCGCTCGGCACCGCGATGTTGGTAATCACGGGCAGACGGAGCCGGCTGTGCGCCCCGAACCCCCTGATGCGCAGCCGCGACCAGGACCGGGTGGTGGTGTCCAGCACAACGAGGGCCGGGTAGGCGCCAAACGCGGCGAACCGGCCGGACGGAGACAGCCCCACCGCGCTGAACGTGGTCCCGGGCGGCGCCGGACGGGACTGGACCCTCCGGCCCGGTCCCCACGTCCTGGCGGCGGTTCCTGTCGCCGCGGCGATCGTGCTGCCGTCCGCGCTGACCGCGACCCCGATGATGGCACCGTCCAGCCGGCCCACCCTGGCCGGCCGGAAGCCCGGCACGGTCCAGGTCTGCACCCAGCCGTTGCTGGTCCCCGCGACGATCAGCCGCCCGTTGGCCGAGCTGGCGACGGCCGAAACCGGCCCGGCGGCGGCGATGAACCGCTGCACCTGCGGGTCGGACTGCACCGTGGCGAACAGCGCGGCCCGGGTCTGCGGGCTGCCCGGATCGAGCTGATAGGCCTGGACCGCGAACAGCTGGGCCAGGTCAGGGTGCGAGCCGGTCAGCGTGAGGGCGGTAGACGCCAGCTGGCCCGCGGTGGCCACGGTTTCCTCCCGGATGGCCCGGTCCCGCTGGCCCCGGGCGACGACTGCGGCCGCCACCGCGAAGGCCAGCAGGATGACCAGCGCGGCCAGGCCGGCCACCAGCGAGCGGAGGGTGCGGCGGCGCTGCCGGATGTGCTCGCCGATCAGCGAGTCTTTGGGGACCTCGCGGATGGTGGCGGCCAGGTCGGCCACCGCGTCCTGGAACCGCGGGTCGGCCGGCCGCAGGCTGGCCGCCTGCTCCCGGGCCCAGCGCACGTCGACCCAGCGCGGTTCCTGGCCGAACGCGTGCCCGAGCGCCTCCTTGGACAGCGCGGTGGTGGCCGCCCAGTCCAGGTCGCCCGCGCCGGCGTCCCAGACCAGATCGCCGTCGGTGACCGCCATCAGGATGTGGCTGGCCGGCCGGTGCGCGCGCCACCAGCCGATCTCCTTGGCCACCCAGGCGGACTGCGCCGACTGGGGGGAGGCCATCAGGATCAGCCAGCGTGAGCTGTCCAGCGCCTGCTCGATCGTGGTCCACAGGTGCGGGGACGCGGCCAGGCTGGTCTGGTCGCGGAACACCCGCAGCGCCCGCATCTGGTACCAGGGCTTGGCGAAGCGCTGCAGCTCCGCCTGCAGCCGGGCGGCGATGGCCGCGTCGAGCCGGTGGCTGTACGAGATGAACGCGTCGTAGCCCCGCTCCTCGGCTGACACCACGATCCCCCCGGTGCGGTGTGCCCAGCTTCCCCCGGTACGCCCCCTTCGCCGGCGGGCGTCACCGAGGGCTTGCTACAGGCTACAGGCCGTCCCATTCAGGGTGAAGGCGGTGGGGGCGGCGTCGCTGCTGGTCCAGGTGCCCTGGAAGCCGAGCTGGGTCGAGCTGCCGGCCGGGATGCTGGCGTTGTAGCTCTCGTTGCCGATGGACACGCTCTCCCCGCTCTGGGTGACCACCCCGTTCCACGAATTGGTGATCTTCTGATCGCCGGGGAACGTGTACGTCAGCGTCCAGCCGTTGATCGCGGACGTGCCGCCGTTGCTGATCGTGACGCTGGCTACGAAGCCGCCGGCCCACTGGCTCACGGTGGAGTAGCTGACCGTGCAGGCGCCTGCTGGGCCGCTGACCGTCCAGGTGAACGTGGTGGACCCGGTGGCGCCGGTCCCGTCGGTCGCGGTGACCGTGACGGTGGACGTGCCGCCCGCGGCCGGCGTGCCGGAGATCAGCCCGGTCGAGGAGCTGATGGACAGCCCGGTGGGCAGCCCGGCCGCGGTGTAGCTGAGCGCCTGGCCGGACGCCGAGTCGGTGGCCGTGATGGGCAGGCTGACCGCGGTGCCGGTGGTCCCGGTCTGGTTGCCGGGGTTGCTGACCGTGACCGTGTTCCCGGTGCTGGCCGAGCTGGCCGGGATGACGTAGGTGACCAGCGAGCGGGCGGGGATGGTGGCGCTGAACGCCCCGCCGCTGACCGTGGTGGGGGTCTGCGCCGCGGTGTCGTTTGAGGCGTTGCTCAGGTACGGGGTCACGGTGGCCCCATTTGGCGTGCTGGTGCCGGACAGGGTGTAGGTGATCGGGTCGGCGCTGGTCGCGGTGTTCAGCGCGACGATGGCCACGGTGCCGTTGGTGTTCTTGTAGGCGGTCAGCTCGACTGCGCTGTTCGGGCTGGTGGCGCCGATCCGGGCCGCGCCCGGCCGGATGAAGTCGCTGTAGTTCGCGAAGGCCCACAGCCGGGCCGAGGTGAGCACGGTGGACCCGTTGATCTGGATCAGGTTGCCGTTGTCGTCGCTCACTGAGGCGGGACTGCTGCCCCACCAGTACAGGAACGCGTTCAGGTTCGCGTTGGCCAGCCCGTTGTAGATGTTCTGCGCCCAGGTGAACCCGGACGCGTCGGTCCCGTCGTCCCAGGCCGGGTCCCAGGTCTCGAACGTCGACCACTCGGTCTGCCACACTGGCTTGGTCCAGCCGGACAGCGGCGAGTCCGGCGCGGCGCTGTAACCGTGGCTGGTGAACAGCGGCGTATAGGAGCTGGCCACCGGGTCGGCCTCGATGGCAACGGCGTACTGCTGGGCGCTGTCCCAGCCGATCGCGGTGCAGCACTCCGCCTGGGTGGACAGCCCGGACGCGGCCAGCGCCGGGCCGAACACATCCATGAAGTTGGCTGCCTGGGCCGGGGTCATCGTCATGCCGTCATAGCCACTCGGCGTGAAGCTGGGCTCGTTGAACGGGCCGAGGTAGGTCAGCGGGACTCCGGCGGCGCTGTAGTCCTTGGCGTATTGCACCAGATAGTTCGCGTACGCCTGGCGCCAGTCGCCGCTGGAGCAGGCGGTCGCGCCGGGCGCGCCGCACAGTGTCCCGCCGTCCAGGGGCGAGTCGTTCGTCTTCATGAACCCCGGGGCGCTCCAGGCGTCCGCGAAGATATTGGTGACGCCGTAATCGGCCTTGATCGTCTGAGCCAGCCACAGCTGCCCCTGGTCGTTGCCGATCGCGCTGTAGCTGGGCGTGGCGGCCGGACTGGCCGGCGCGTCAGGCTCGATGGTGATCCCGGGGTCGGCGCTGATCTCGTTGCGCAGGATGTCCAGACCCGCCCCGCCAGATGGGCTGAACAGCAGGTTCAGCGCCTGCTGCTGGGCCGCCGCGGGCGCGTTCATGATGGTGTCCGCCTGCCCGAACGCCTCGGACGCGCCGAACCCGGTGATGGTCTGATAGGTGGTCGCGCCGTTGATGGTCGCGGTGTCCGCCGCCAGGGCCGGGCCGGACACCGCGACCATCCCCGCAGCGATCAGCGCAATCGCCGCGGCACCGGCCAGTAAGGGCCGGCGGCTCATGCCGCGCACCCCGTCCCGTTGACCGCGAAGCTGGTGGGCGACGCATCGCTGCTGGTGTAGGTCCCGGTGAAGCCGATGGTCACCGAGCCGCCGGGCGAGATCGTCGCGTTGTAGGACTCGTTGACCGCGGTCACGCTGCTCCCCGACTGCGTGTAGCTGGCCGTCCACATGCTGCTGATCTTCTGGTCACCGGGGAACGTCCAGGTCAGCGTCCACGGGCTGATCGCGCTGCCGCCGGTGTTGGTCAGCACGATCTGCGCCTGGAAGCCGCCCGGCCACGTGTTGGTCAGCGAGTACACCGCCGAGCAGGCGGCCGGCGCCGCGCTCGCGCTGCCGGTCGGCGAGGGGGTGCCGGTCACCGCCCCGGGCAGCGGGAACTGGATCGAGGCCAGCAGCGACTGCTTCAGCGCGCTCACCGGCGTCGGGTCGTAGCTGCCATCCAGCAGGTCGTAGGAGTCCTCGCCGTTCAGCGCCCAGTACGTCCAGCCCATCCAGGGATGGGCGGACAGGTAGCCAACCAGGCTCTGGAACCACTGGCCCTGCGAGCCGGCCACGCTGCTCTCGACATCGGCCGCGGTGTTGTCGGTGCCGAACTCGCCCACCCAGACCGGCGCGGTGCCCTGGTTGTACAGGTAGCCCCAGTTGGCGTCCCACACCGCGTCCAGGCTGGCCGCAGTGGTCGAGGAGTTGAACCAGGTCTGCTGGAACAGGTTCGGGCCGTAGTCGTGCGCGGAGTACACCACGTGGCCTGGCGAGCTGAGCGTGACCGGGAACTGGCCCGCCTCGGCCAGGTCGCCGCCCCACCAGGTGGCGTTGGTGCCGCCGGAGGCGGTGGGGTTCTCGCTGATCCCCTCGCAGAAGATCAGCGCGTTCGGGTTCACCGCCAGGATGGCGTTGCCCGCCTGCTCGTAGGCCAGGCGGATGTCGGTGCTGGCGTCGCCGGTCCCCCAGGTCGCGCCCTCGGCGTAGGTGTCACCGGTGGGCGTGTGCGGCTCGTTGCGCAGGTCGAAGCCGACCACGGTGGGATCGTTCGCGAACATCTTGGCCAGCGTGACCCAGTCGTTGACCCAGTCCTGGCTGGTGTAGGTGCTGGTGTACCAGAGGCCGTTGGCCTCCGCCGACTCCCCGGCCTCGGACCGGTGGTCATCCAGGATGACCTTGAGCCCCACCTGGCCCGCGTAGCTGACGATCTTCTGCAGGTCCTGCAGCGAGTTCAGCCCGGCCAGGTCGGTGTTGATGGGGCCGGTGTTGTAGAAGCTCAGGTTCTGCGGCACGATCGGGTCCTCCACCACCTGGTTGGAGAACGGGATCCGGATCGTGTTGTAGCCGAGCTCCGCGATGTCGTTGATGATCGCGTGGTAGTCCTGCGCCCACAGGCCGTGCGCGATCTCATCCGGGGTCTCGAAGCCGTACCAGTTGATCCCGGCGACCCGGACCGGGTGGCCCGCGGCATCCAGGATCTGGTTGCCGCTGGTGTGCCAGTACCCGGCGCCCACCGTGGAGGCCAGCTCGGCCTTGGCCGCGGCCAGGCTCAGCCGTGCCCCGGCGGCCCCGGCCGCGCTGCCCGCCGCGGTGCTCGCGGCGGCGCTACTCAGCGCGCCCGCCCCGGCCAGGCCGCCGCCCAGTAGGGCCAGCGTGCCGGCTAACGCGATGACTGGCCTGGTCAGCCTCATGGGGGTCGCCTCCAGACAGGGCCGGGTCAGCCCCGGGCCAGGGTGAGCATGGTGATCGAGTACGGCGGCACGGTGGCCGCGGCCGCCCGCGCCTGGGCGCCGGTCAGCGTCTGCACCGCGCCGCCCGGTGCACCAAAATTCTGCGCCCCGTAGAACAGCACCGGAGCGCCGGTGAGGTGGTAGCCGGGCACGGTCAGGCCCAGGTCGTAGCTGGTGGACGGGTCGTCGTTGACGACCATGGCCCGGACCGCGCCCCCGGCCGCCCGGGCCGCGAACACCTGCACAAGCCCCTGGCTGGAGCTGGCCGACAGCAGCTGATCGCCCGGCTGGATGAACCGGCTGAGCAGCTGCAGCCCGTAGTAGGCCGGGAACGGGGTCTCCGCGGGCGGCTCGCACACCTGGGCGCCGGAGACCGTGCCGCAGCTGCCGTCCGAGAGCACGCCGTAGTCGCCATAGTCGGCCGTCCCGGCCAGGCTGGCCTCGTTGTCCCCCGAGGTCACGATGCCGTTGTGGATCTGCCACCAGTCCACGTTGGCCACCCCGCTCTCCAGCCAGGTCAGGTAGTCCTGCTCCAGGTAGAGCGCGTTGACCACGCTGAGCGTCTGCTTGCCCGGGTTGGACGACACCGAGTTCGTCTCGGTGATCATGATCGGCAGGCTGGCGTTACCGGCCCAGTCCGCGAACTCAGTGCGCAGCGCGCTGACCGACGCCGGGATCTGCGCGGTGTCCGCGAGCAGGCCAGCGTCAGCCGGCCCAGGTGGCGTTATGTTGCTGGGATTTTGCGGGTACCAGTGCACGTCGGCGAAGCCGATGCTGCGGCCCAGCGCGGACAGCACGGTCTGGTTCCACGACTCCGGGCTGGTCTGGGGGTTGGTCACGCCGTCCGGCCAGTTGTTAGGCGCGCCTGACGCGGTCAGCACCACGCCGACCGAGATGTGCGGGTCCACGGCCTTCATCGCCGCGATGTACTGCGCCGCGTTGGCCGCGTACACCGCCGGGCCGCAGTTGTAGGTCTGGCCGGGCTCGCTGCCCAGCACGACCGGGCCGCCGGCCGGGGTGGTCGTGCAGTGGTCGTCGGCCTCCCAGTCGGCGCCGTAGGTGCCGTTGCCGTAGACCTCGTTGCCGATCTCCCAGTACTTGATCCCGTAGTGGTGCTGGATGTTCGCGTAACGGACCCAGTCGGCGGCGATCTGCGGGCCGGTCTCGCCGGAACCGTCCTGCTGGCCGATGGTGCTGCCGGTGCCGTAGTCCACCGTCACCATGGCCTGCGCGCCGGCCTGCCGGATGACCGACATGAACTGGCCGAAGTCCACCGCCTCGTGGAAGTTGCCGATCACGTCGGTGTTGGTCTTCCAGTCGTACTGGTCCGACTCGCTGCCGCCGGGTACCCGGACCAGGCTGATGCCCGCCCCGCGCAGCAGGCCCGGAACCTGCGGGTCGAGCAGGCTGCTGTCGTAAGTGGAGCCATTGATGCCGATCGCGGTGCCAGGCACGGTGGCCAGCCGCTGGGCCGGGCCGACGGTGAGCTGCGCGACCGGGTTGCTGGCCGCCAGGCTGGGCCCGGCCCCGGCGAGCGCCGCGGCTCCTACGGTGAGCCCCAGGGCCAGCGTGGCGGCGGCCACCCGGCGGCCCCGGTGTGACCTGGTGTCCGGCTGGCCGTCGCCGTGCCGCATGGGCTGCTCCTCGCCGTCGAGGGACCGTCGGCCGGGCCGGCGGGTGTGAGCGCCGGCCCGGCCGCGACTCCACTGGTGACCGTGTCGGGGTACCGCGTGGGCGGTGAGGCCGGCCGCGGGCGTGAGGGCGCCGCGGCCGGCGGCTCGCGGGGAACGTATCGGCCCGCCATCCGGGGAGTACAGAGCCGCGTTTGCCGCCCCCCACCCGCAGCAGCCTTTGTGCAGCTCAGGACGCCTGTACCGGGTGCCGTGGGATGAAATTAGCTGAAAAGGTGGCGGGCTCCCCGCAGCACATTCGGGGAGCCCGCCACGTGGCGACCGGGCCGGCCGGGATCTGCTCGTCATCCCGGCCGGCCCGGTGGCTAGCCGAGCCCGGCCAGCGACTGCAGGTGCGACTCGACACCAACCCCGTAGTTGGTGGGCGTCCCGGTGTAATCGCTGATCAGCCCCGGGCCCGAGGAGCAGTTGAAGTCGGCGTTCCAGGCCCACGCCAGGTAGCTGATGCCCTCGGTGTCCATCCAGTTCATCAGCGGCGTGACGTAGCCGTCGGCGCAGTCGTTCTCGCCGATCTCGCCCGCCACGACCGGGACCTGGGCCGCCACCGGGGCCACCTGGCTGGTCCAGCACGACTGGCTGGAGCAGGTGTTGAAGTTGTACGAGTGCCAGGACGCGACCAGGTTGTGGTCGGGGTCGGTCGGCTCGTAGGTCAGCCAGTCGGTGAGGTCGTTCGCATACTCCTCGCCACCCAGCATGAGCACGTTGCTCGCCCCGGCCGACCGGACCGCGTTGACCATCGCCTGCATGCCGGCCACCTGGTAGCCGATGCCGGTGCAGGTGCCGCCGTTGAGCCAGCATTCCCAGCCGGTGGTGGTGTCGCCGGTGGCCCGCGACGCGTACGGCTCGTTGAACAGGTCGAAGATGACCGCGTTGTTGCCCTTGAACGTGCTGGCCACCGAGGTCCAGAACGGGATCGCCTCGGCGCTGTCCGGCATCGGCTTCTGGCACACCGCCTGGGCCGATGAGCAGCCGGAGGAGTTCCCGGTGTACAGCCCGTCGGTCCAGTGCAGGTCCAGGATGGCCACCATGCCGTTGGCGTTGAGCAGGCTGACGTACGCCTTGATCGCGCTGATGTAGTTGCTGCCCGCGTAGGCCGAGTTGACGTAGGACTCCGCGTTCCAGCACGCCTCGTTCAGCGGGACGCGCACCGCGTTGACGCCCCAGTTCTTCATCGCGGTGATCGAGGCCTGGTCGTTGGGGCCGTCGAAGATGCCGTTGCCCTGCACGCACGCGTACTCGGTGCCGGACCGGTCCACCCCGTGCAGCACGACCGTCTGCCCGCTCGCGTTGACCAGCTTGCTGCCGGACACGTGCAGCTGGGGCGCGGAACCGCTGGCCGTGGAGGTCGGCGTTGGAGTCGGGGTCGGCGAGCTGGTGGGGCTGCTGCTGGCAGTCGGGGTCGGGGTGGGCGACGAGGTGACCCCGCTGCCGTTGCAGGCGGTGCCGTTGATGCTGAACGCGGTGGGGTCGGTGTTGGTGCCGCTGTAGGAGAAGTTCGCGCCGATCTGGGTGGAGGCGCCGGTGGCCAGGGACCCGTTCCAGCTGGCGTTGGTCACGGTGACGTTCTCACCGGACTGTGACCAGTTCCCTGACCAGCCCTGGGTCAGCTGCTGGTTGCCGCTGTAGGAGTAGGTCAGGGTCCAGGCGGTGAGCGCGGAGCCCTCGTTGGTGATGGTGATCGAGGCGGTGAAGCCGGTGCTCCAGGAATTAGCCGAGTAGGCGACCTGACAGGAGGTGGCCGCACCGGCCGGCGCCGAGCTGGCCACCGCCAGCGTGCCGCCCGCCAGGGCCCCGGCGGCCAGCCCGCATGCCAGGTATCGCATACGTCTGGCCAATCGGATCGCGTCGAGTCTCACGACATACACCTCCTGCTGGGTTAGCAACTGCGCAGTGTTTTCACCGGGCCGCACTAAGCCGCTATCTGGACTGTTCTTCCCGATACCGGATTGATCTCGGGGCAGTCTGCCAGATATGGCTAGATACTGACTGGCAACACGGCACGCCGACCATAACGGCCACTCACTAAACCGGTCAA
>Ga0335085_10008279_pt1 | contig 15898 bp, 12 predicted proteins | sample Lox_Sample_45_FD_206712 | JGI IMG/M metagenome (GOLD analysis project Ga0335085, IMG submission 206712) | Soil microbial communities from Loxahatchee National Wildlife Refuge, Florida, United States - Lox_Sample_4.5 | ecosystem: Environmental > Terrestrial > Soil > Wetlands | place: USA...
CGGGGCCCTCCACGTACTTCTTGCCCAGCGTTTCGTCGTCGTACACGATCTCGATCTGCCGCACCAGGTCGATCACGCCGGTGAACAGCTCGCCCGAGCCGAGCGGGAACTGGATCGGCACGACCTTCGCGCCGAGGCGCTCGCGCACCATCTGGAGGCAGCGGTCGAAGTCGGCGCCCACGCGGTCCATCTTGTTGACGAAGATGATCCGCGGCACGCCGTAGCGGTCGGCCTGGCGCCACACCGTCTCGGTCTGCGGCTCCACCCCGCCTACGGCATCGAGCACCGTCACCGCGCCGTCCAGCACGCGCAAGCTGCGCTCCACCTCGACGGTGAAGTCGACGTGTCCGGGGGTATCGATGATGTTGATGCGGAACGACTGGTCGCGGCGGGGCCAGAAGCAGGTCGTGGCGGCGGAGGTGATCGTGATCCCCCGCTCCTGTTCCTGCTCCATCCAGTCCATCGTGGCCGTACCTTCGTGCACCTCACCCAGCTTGTAGGTGCGGCCCGTGTAATAGAGGATACGCTCGGTCGTAGTCGTTTTCCCGGCATCGATGTGGGCCATGATGCCGATATTGCGAATTCTCTCGAGCGGTGTCGTGCGCGCCATGCGTTCCTTTATTCAGCAAAAAGACGGGGCGACCGTGACGCCCCAGATCAGTCGAGGGGCCGGTCTCGCTCCGCCATCATCGGAGGGCATCGCCCCCTCGATGCAGGATCCCTTAAAGCAGGGTCCCGGGTTGTCCGTTTAGCGGTTTACCACCGGTAATGCGCGAAAGCCCGATTGGCCTCCGCCATCCGGTGCGTGTCTTCCTTTTTCTTGATCGACTCACCCTCACCCTTCGAGGCGAGGATCAGCTCGGCGGCCAGCCGCTCCGCCATATTCTTCTCGCGCCGGGCGCGGGAGTAGCTGATCAGCCAGCGCATCCCGAGCGCCGTGCGCCGCTCCGGCCGGACTTCCACCGGCACCTGATACGTGGCGCCACCCACGCGCCGAGACTTCACTTCGAGCGCCGGCTTCACGTTCGACAACGCCTGCTTGAACACGTTCACGCCCGGCTGCCCGGTGCGCTGCTCGATCAGATCCATCGCCTGGTAGAACACGCGCTCGGCCAACGACTTCTTCCCCCGCTCCATCAGGTTGTTCACGAACTTGGAGACGGTCTGGCTGTCGTAGCGCGGGTCGGCCGGGACCGGCCGGCGCACCGCCTTCTTGCGGCGACTCACTTGCCGGCCTCCTTGGGACGCTTGGCGCCGTACTTGGACCGCGACTGCTTGCGCTCGTTCACCCCGGACGCGTCGAGCGTGCCGCGGATGATGTGATAGCGCACGCCGGGCAGATCCTTCACGCGGCCGCCACGAATCATCACGATCGAGTGCTCCTGCAGGTTATGCCCTTCGCCCGGGATGTACGCCGTCACTTCGAACCCGTTGGTGAGCCGGACGCGGGCGACCTTGCGCAGCGCCGAGTTCGGCTTTTTCGGCGTCGTCGTGTAGACGCGGGTGCAGACGCCGCGCTTCTGCGGATTGCCGCGCAGCGCGGGCGCCTTGTCCTTGCTCGCCTCGTCCCGGCGACCGTGCCGGACCAGCTGGTTAATCGTCGGCATACCCCTCGAAGCCCACTCCAAAAAAGTTGGGAAACAGACTTGAAAACTAGCCGGGGGCTTGCAGTTAGGTCAACCCCTGCTTCGACTCCTCAGCAGCGGGAGGATCCCCAAGAACTACCCCACACAAACGGCGCCCGGGATCGCTCCCGGGCGCCGTCGTTCTTGCCGCCACTACCGCTACTCCGCTTCCACTTCCTCGACCATCGGGGCTACCCCCGGCACCACCCCTTCCGGCGGCGGCGGCGGCGGCTCGAACCCCTCCGGCGGCTCGATCTCGATCTCCTGGTACCGGTAGATCCCGGTCCCGGCGGGGATCAGGTGCCCGATGATGATGTTCTCCTTCAACCCGAGCAGGTCGTCCCGCGCACCGCGGATCGCGGCGTCGGTGAGCACGCGGGTGGTCTCCTGGAACGACGCCGCCGAAATGAACGATTGCGTCGTGAGACTCGCCTTGGTGATGCCGAGGAGCAGCGGCTCGCTCGTCGCGGGCTTGCCGCCCTTCTTCACCACGCGCTCGTTCGTCTCGCGGAAGGTGAGCTTGTCGACGTTCTCCCCTTCCAGGAACTCGGTGTCGCCCGGATCGACCGTCTTCACCTTCTGCAGCATCTGGCGCACGATCACGCCGATGTGCTTGTCGTTGATCTTCACGCCCTGGAGGCGGTACACCTCCTGCACTTCGTTCAGGAGGTACTCCTGCACCGCGCGCGGCCCCTTGATCCGCAGAATGTCGTGCGGGTTCACCGGGCCTTCCGTCAGGCGGTCGCCGGCGCGCACGCGGTCGCCCTCGTGCACCCGCAGGTGCTTGCCGGCGGGCACTTCGTAGAGCTGCGGCTCGCCCCCGCCCTGGTCGGGGTGCACGAAGATCTCGCGCTTGCCGCGCTTGATGTCGCCGAACCGCACCGTGCCGTCCACCTCCGAGATGGTAGCCGGATCCTTGGGCCGCCGGGCCTCGAACAGCTCGGCCACGCGCGGCAGCCCGCCCGTAATGTCGCGCGTCTTGTAGGCTTCGCGGGACACCTTGGCGAGGGTCTGGCCGGCGAAGACTTCCTCGCCGTCCTCGATGGTGAGCTGCGCCCCTTCGGGGATGACGAAGTCGCGCAGCCGCTTCTCCTTGTCGCCCTTCTTCTGGATGATCTCGATGTGCGGGTGCAGCTTCTTCTCCCGGTCCTCGATGATCACCCGCTGGCGCCGGCCGGTGATTTCGTCCAACTCCTCCCGTACCGTTTCGTCGTCCACGATGTCCACGAACCGCACGATCCCGGCCACGTCCGTCATGATCGGGTTCGTGTACGGGTCCCAGGTGAACAGCACGCCGTTGCGGTCCACGCTGGCGCCGTCCTCGACCTTGAGCTCGGCGCCGAGCGGGACGTGGAAGCGCGAGTGGACGGAAAGCTTCCCGGCCGCCGGGGTCGTCTCGCCGTGGGTCGCCGCCTTGAGGATCAGCTCCCCTTCGTAGCCGGTGACGATCTGCTTGCCGTCCGGCGTCTCCACGAAGGTGAGCCGGTCGCCGTATTCGACCACCCCGGCCACCTTGGTCTTGCGGTCGGTCTGCTCCGCGATGCGGGCCGCCGTGCCGCCGATGTGGAAGGTGCGCAGCGTGAGCTGCGTCCCCGGCTCGCCGATCGACTGCGCGGCGAGGATCCCCACCGCCTCGCCCAGATCCACCATGTCCATCGTGGCGAGGTTGCGGCCGTAGCACATGCGGCAGACGCCGCGCCGCGCCTCGCAGGTGAGCACGGACCGGATCTTCACCGTTTCGATCCCGGCGTCCTCGATCGCCTGCGCCGTCTCTTCATCGATCAGCTTCCCCGATTCCACCAGGATCCGGGGCCGGCCGTCCTCGTCCAGCTCGTGGAGGTCGGTGACTTCGTCCAGCGCCACGTTGCCCACGAGGCGCTCGCGCAGCGGTTCGATGATGTCTTCGCCCTCCTTCAGCGCCGACATTTCGAGCCCCAGAATAGTGCCGCAGTCCTCCTCGGTGATCGTGACGTCCTGGGCCACGTCCACGAGGCGGCGCGTCAGGTAACCGGCATCGGCGGTCTTCAGCGCCGTGTCGGCGAGCCCCTTGCGCGCGCCGTGGGTCGAAATGAAATACTCGAGCACGGAGAGCCCTTCCCGGAAGTTCGACTTGATCGGGCTCTCGATGATTTCGCCGATGCCGCCCGTCAGCTTCTTCTGGGGCTTGGCCATGAGGCCGCGCATCCCGGCGAGCTGGCGGATCTGGTCGCGGCTGCCGCGGCTCCCGGAGTCGAACATCATGAACACCGGGTTGAAGCCGCCCTTGGACCGCTGCATCGTCTTCACCATCGCGTCGGCGATGTCGTTATTGGCGTGCGTCCACGCGTCGATCACCTTGTTGTACCGCTCGCCGAAGGTGATCTGGCCGGTGGCGTAGGCGCGCTGGAACCGTTCCACGCGCGCTTCCGCGTCGTGCAGCAACGCCGACTTCTCCGACGGAATCTCGAGATCGGCGACGCCGATCGACACGCCGCCCATCGTCGCGTAGCGGAACCCGAACTCTTTCAGCGAATCCAGGAACTGCACCGTGGGCGAGAGTCCGGCGCGCCGGTAACTCTCGAACACCAGCTCCGAGAGGTCGCGCTTGCGCATCGCCTTGTTCTGAAACCCGAGTGTGCGGCGCAGCCCCTCGGGGAGAATGCTGTTGAAGATGACGCGCCCCGCCGTCGTTCCGACCCACGCCGCGGGCTGGTCGGCGCCCGCGGGGGGCGCGTTCCAGAAGTGCACCGCCGAGTGGAACGCGAAGCGCTTCGTGGCGAGCCCCATCTCGAGCTCCGCCATGGAGGCGATCCGCGGCGCCTTGCCGAGCCGCGCCTCGAAATCCGCCGGCTCCTTGGTGAGGAAGTAGCACCCCAGCACCATGTCCTGCGACGGCTCGGCCACGGGCCGGCCGTCCGAGGGCTTGAGCACGTTGTTGGCGGAAATCATCAGCACCCGCGCCTCGAGCTGCGACTCGAACGAGAGCGGGACGTGGACCGCCATCTGATCGCCGTCGAAGTCGGCGTTGAACGCGGCGCAGACGAGCGGATGGATCCGGATCGCCTTGCCCTCGACCAGCACCGGCTCGAACGCCTGGATCCCCAGGCGATGCAGCGTCGGCGCGCGATTCAGGAGCACCGGGTGGTCCTGGATGATGTCTTCCAGGATCTCGTAGACCTCGGGACTCTCCTTCTCGACGATTTTCTTGGCCCGCTTGACGGTCTCGGCGATCCCCTTCTCCACCAGCTTGTGGATGATGAAGGGCTTGAACAGCTCGACCGCCATCGCCTTGGGCAGCCCGCACTGGTGCAGCCGCAGCTCCGGGCCGACCACGATGACCGAACGGCCCGAGTAGTCCACGCGCTTGCCGAGCAGGTTCTGGCGGAACCGGCCCTGCTTGCCCTTCAGCATGTCGGAGAGCGACTTCAAGGGCCGCTTGCCGCGTCCGCGGATCGCCTTGGAGCGGCGCCCGTTGTCGAACAGCGCGTCCACCGCCTCCTGGAGCATCCGCTTTTCGTTGCGGAGGATGACCTCCGGCGCCCGGTGCAGGATCAGCTTCTGCAGGCGGTTGTTGCGGTTGATCACGCGCCGGTAGAGGTCGTTCAGGTCGCTCGTGGCGAAGCGCCCGCCGTCCAACGGCACCAGCGGCCGCAGGTCGGGCGGAATCACCGGCACGACGTCCAGGATCATCCAGCGCGGGTCGTTGCGCGCCTCGCCCGACACCCCGGAGTTGCGGAAGGCGTCGACGATCTTCAGGCGCTTCAGCATCTGCTTCTTGCGGTGCTGGCTCGTCTCGGTCGCGACCAGCTCCCGCAGCTCGTCCGAGAGCTTGTCGACGTTGATGCGCTCGAGCAGGGCGCGCACGGCGGGCGCCCCGATGTCCGCCTTGAACGCGGCATCGCCCTCGGCCCTCGCTTTGGCCCGGAGCTCCAGGTAGCGATCTTCGTCCAGCAGCTCTCGCTCCTCGACCTCCTGCTCCCCCGGCTCGATCACCACGTAGTTCGTGTAGTAGATGACGCGCTCGAGGTCGCGCAGCGTCATGTCCAGCAGGTTCCCCATCGGCGACGGCAGCGTCTTGAAGAACCAGATGTGCGCCACCGGCACCGACAGCTCGATGTGCCCCATGCGCTCGCGGCGCACTTTGGAGAGCGTGACTTCCACGCCGCAGCGGTCGCAGATCACGCCGCGATAGCGGATCCGCTTGTACTTCCCGCAGTGGCACTCCCAGTCTTTGACGGGCCCGAAAATCCGCTCGCAGAACAGCCCGTCCCGCTCCGGCTTGAACGAGCGGTAGTTGATGGTCTCGGGCTTGGTGACCTCGCCCCACGACCACCAGGTGCGCTGACCCTGCAGCTCCAGGCGCTCGCGCTCCTTGGAATCCTTGGGACCGCGGATCTCCTCGGGCGAGGCGATCCGGATCTGGATGTAATCGAAGGTCGCGCTCTTCGGCTCGCGCCCGCTCCGGAAATCGATCATGGCTCTCGTTTCCTCCCTATTCCTCAACGTCCTCGGTGGTCCCCAGGGTCACCCGCAGCCCCAGGGCCTGCAGTTCCTTCACCAGCACGTTGAAGGACTCTGGGATGCCCGGTTTCGGCAGGTTCTGCCCCTTCACGATCGCCTCGTACACGCGACTGCGGCCGTTCACGTCGTCCGACTTGACCGTGAGAATCTCCTGCAGCGTGTGCGCCGCGCCGTACGCCTCGAGCGCCCACACCTCCATCTCGCCGAACCGCTGGCCGCCGAACTGCGCCTTGCCGGCGAGCGGCTGCTGCGTCACGAGCGAGTACGGCCCGATCGACCGCGCGTGGATCTTGTCGTCCACGAGATGCGACAGCTTCATCATGTAGATCGAGCCGACCGTCACGTCGGACTCGAAGAATTCGCCCGAGCGGCCGTCACGCAGCCGCACCTTGCCGGCCGGCGACAGGCCGGCCGCCTTCAGGATCTCGACCACCGCGGCGTCGACGTCCGCCTCGGACATGGGCCCGAGAATTCCGGCGAGGGCGGGCATCCCGGCCGCCGTGAGCACGTCGGCCGGCTTGTCGCGCTCCAGGAGCTTCTCGATCTCCCGCTGCGCGGCCTTGAGCCCGGCCTTCTCCCCCTTCGCGACGTCCTCGGCGTCCAGGCGCGCGGCATGGAATTCCCCCTCGATCTGCCGCTGACCCCGCTCGCGCTCGGCCAGCTCCTTGGCGGCGAACTTGAGGAAGTCCACCAGCCGGTGGTACACCTCCCGCGTTTCCTGCGACAGCGCGCGCGAGGCGAGCAGGCCGACGCCGGCCGAGGTCAGATCGGGGCGGTCCCCGTTCGCGGCCGGGAGGTGGCGCAGCTCGGCGGCGATGCGGCGCACCGTCTCGCTGTCGATGTCGGGCGGCCGCACCGACAGCCGCAGCGTATCGGCGGCCCAGGCGAGCCCCGACAGCCGCAGCAGCACCCCGATCTCGGTCTCATCGGCGCCCTGGAAGACGGGGGTTTTCGCGTCGAAGCCGAGCAGCCGCGCACACCAGCCGAGGTGCGTCTCCAGGATCTGCCCCACGTTCATCCGGGAGGGCACACCCAGTGGATTGAGCACGATGTCCACCGGATTCCCGTCGGGGAGGAACGGCATATCCTCCTCCGGCACGATGCGGGCGATGATGCCCTTGTTGCCGTGCCGGCCGGCCATCTTGTCGCCGACCGAGATCTTGCGTTTCTCGGCGATGTAGACCTTCACGAGCTGGATCACGCCCGGGGGGAGCTCGTCGGGCTGGAGGATCTTGTCGATCTGGTCCTCCGACTTTTCCTCGATCTTGGCGCGCTCGCCGCCGGCGGCGTCGAGCACTCCGCGGACTTTCTCATTCACCGTCTTGTTGGCGACCCGCAGCGTCTTCAAATCCACGTCGGCGAAGTCGATCTCCGCGAGCTGCGCGCGGGACAGCTTGGTCCCGGCCGGGAGGTACTCCTCGACCGTCCCCGCCTTGAGCATCAGTCCGACCTCCTGATTGGCCAGGAGGTCCCGCAGCTCGGCGTACATCGCCTCGGAGATGCGGCCCTTCTCCTCGCCCTCGAGCCGGCGCACGTCGCCGATGCGCTCGCCGCGGTCCTTCTCGACCACCTGGTCCTCGATGCGCGAAAAGATCTTCACGTCGATGACCACGCCCTCCATCCCCGGCGGCACCTTGAGCGAGGAGTCCTTCACGTCCTTCGCCTTCTCGCCGAAGATCGCGGTGAGCAGCTTCTCTTCGGGGGAGAGCTCGGTCTCGCCCTTGGGGGTGATCTTGCCGACCAGGATGTCGCCGGCCTTCACGTGCGCGCCGATGCGCACGATGCCCCGCTCATCGAGATCGACGAGCGATTCCTCGGCGACGTTCGGGACTTCGCGCGTGATTTCCTCGCGCCCGCGCTTGGTGTCGCGGACGTGCAGCTCGAGCTCCTGGATGTGGATGGACGAATACACGTCGTCCTTCACCAGGCGCTCGGAGAGCACGATGGCGTCCTCGAAGTTGTGCCCGTACCAGGGCATGAACGCGACCGTGACGTTGGCGCCGAGCGCCAGCTCGCCGTGGTCGGTGCCGGCCCCGTCGGCGATGATCTGGCCCGCCTTCACCTTCTGCCCGGCGTGCACGAGAGGCCGCTGGTTGATGGCGGTGTCCTGGTTGGTGCGCCAGAACTTCTTCAGGCGGAAGCGGTCGTGCTGGCGCAGCCGCGCCAGGGGGTTGTCCCCGGCGCGCCGTTCCTCGTCCCCGGTGTCGATGATGATCTCGTCGGCGGTGACCCGCGTGACGACCCCGGGCCGCCGCGCGATCACCACGGCCCCCGAGTCCCGGGCCACCTTCTCCTCGAGGCCCGTCCCCACGAGCGGGGCCTGCGGGAAGAGCAGCGGCACCGACTGGCGCTGCATGTTCGAGCCCATGAGGGCGCGGTTGGCGTCGTCGTGCTCCAGGAACGGAATCAGCGCGGCCGCGATCGACACGAGCTGCTCCGGCGCCACGTCCATGAAGTCGATCTTGGCGGGCGGCAGCAGCGGGTAGTCGTCGCGCTTGCGGCAGAGCACGAACTCCTCGGCGAAGCGCGCGTCGTCGGTGAGCGGCGCGTTCGCCTGCGCCACGGCGTAGTCCTCCTCCTCGGAGGCCGACAGCCAGCGGATCTCGCCCGTGACCCGGCCGTCCTTGACGACGCGGTACGGGGTCTCGACAAAGCCGAGCTCGTTGACGCGCGCGTAGCAGGAGAGGCTGGTGATGAGCCCGATGTTCGGCCCTTCCGGCGTCTCGATCGGGCACATCCGGCCGTACTGGCTGTAGTGCACGTCGCGCACCTCGAAGCCGGCCCGCTCGCGCGTGAGGCCGCCCGGTCCGAGCGCGCTGAGCCTGCGCTTGTGCGTCAGCTCCGCCAGCGGGTTTGTCTGGTCCATGAACTGCGACAGCTGCGAACTGCCAAAGAACGCCTGAATCACGGCGCTCACGGTGCGCGCGTTCACCAGATCGTCGAGCGTGATGCGCTCGGGATCGTTGTTGATGCTCATCCGCTCCTTGATGAGCCGCGCCATGCGCGAGAGGCCCACCGAGAACTGATTGGCGATGAGCTCCCCCACCGAGCGCACCCGGCGGTTCCCGAGGTGGTCGATGTCGTCGGTATAGCCGCGGCCTTCCCGCAGCTCGATCAGGTAACGGATGATCGCGATGAAGTCGTCTTCCGTGAGGACGGTGTTGTCCTTGGAGATGTTCACCTTGAGCCGCTGGTTGATCTTGTAGCGGCCCACCCGCCCCAGATCGTAGCGCTTGGGATGGAAGAACAGCCGCTCCAGCGCCTGCCGCGCGGTCTCGAGATTCGGCGCCTCCCCGGGGCGGAGCAGCGTATAGATCTGCTCCAGCGCCTCGGCTTCGGAATGCGTCGGATCCTTGAGCAGCGTGTTCTTGATCAGCGGCGACTCGCTGCGGCCGGGCGGCAGCAGCACGTCCACGAGATGGATCCCCGCCTTCTGCAGCTTCTTGCGCAGGGTGTCCGACAGCTCGCGCCCGCCCTCCGCCAGCACCTCGCCCGTGTCGGGATCGGCGACGTCGAAGGCGAGGATCGGCGTGCCCGTCCCGCCGCGGGTGGTCGTCGGCTGCGCGTCGTCGCGCAGATCGAGCGCCGTGTACCCCGCGAACACCTTCACCTTCTGGATGCCGGCGCGCCGGAACGAATTGAACAGCTCGAGGGTCAGCTCGTCGCCCACCCGGGCGAGCGGCTCGCCCTTCTTGTTCTCGGGATCGGCCACGTCCGCCGCGAGCAGGGTCCCCAGCACCTCGCGCTTCTGCGCGCGGCCCTCGAGCCGGCCGGTCACGTCGATGTCCTTGGTGGCGTAGAACAGCTTCAGGATCTCGGCGTTGGTGCCGTAGCCGAAGGCGCGCAGCAGCGCCGTCGCCGGGAACTTCTTCTTCTTGTCGATGTGGACGTAGATCACGTCGTGAATGTCGATCGTGAACTCCACCCACGAGCCCCGGAACGGAATGATCCGCGCCGAGAACAGGCGCTGGCCGTTGGGGTGCACGCTCTCCTCGAACACCACACCGGGGGAGCGGTGCAGCTGCGACACGATCACCCGCTCGGCGCCGTTGATGACGAAGGTGCCGAGCGGCGTGAGAATGGGCAGCTCCCCGAGATAGACCTCTTTTTCGATGATGTTCTTGGGGCGTTTGGTCTTCGTGGTCTCCCCCACCTCTTCCATCACGACGAGCTGGAGGGTGGCCTTGAGCGGCACCGAGTACGTCATGTCGCGCTCGATGCACTCTTCCACCGAATACTTGGGCTCGCCGAGCGCGTACTTCACGAACTCGAGCGAGTAGTTCCCGTTCACATCCTGAATCGGGAACAGGTCCTTGAAGACGCGCTCCAGCCCGACGTCGGCGCGCTCGGCACCCTTGCCGTCCGGCTGCAGGAGCGACTGAAACGCCCGCGTCTGAATATCCAGGAGATGGGGCATCGCCATCCCCGTCTCCAGTTTTCCGAACGACACCACCGGCAGCATCTTCGACGTAGTCATCCTGGGGCCCTCGAGGGATTACACCAATACAAAACGGCGCCGTCCCCCGAGCTCCACGGGAGCCCGGGGGGAGCAAACGGCGCTCGATTCAGCGAGCAGGGTTGTGATCAATCCGCGCATGTCGTGAACCAAAGGAGACCCGAGCCGCGCGCGCGGACCCCAATGGTCCGCCGCGTCCGACCAGGCCTACTTCAGTTCGACGACCGCGCCCTGCGCTTCGAGCTTCTTCTTGATTTCCTCGGCTTCCTGCTTGGATGCGCCTTCCTTCACCGTGCCACCGGCCTCGACCAGGTCCTTGGCTTCCTTGAGGCCCAGGCTCGTGACCGCCCGGACTTCCTTGATGACCTGGATCTTCTTCTCGCCGCCCGACTTCAGGACGACGGTGAACTCGGTCTTCTCTTCCGCCGCCGGCGCCGCCGCCGCCGCGCCCGCTGCGGGGGCCGCGGCCACCGGCGCCGCGATCGTCACGCCGAACTTGCCCTTGAACGCTTCGATCAGCTCGGCCAGCTCGAACACCGACATGTTGCCGATGGCGTCGAGGATCTCGTCCTTGCTCAGACTGGTCTGCGTAGCCATGTGTGCTCTCCCACCCTTTAGGAAGCGGCGCCTTCGGCGCGCTTGGTCCGGAGCGCCTCGAGGGCACCCACCATGTTCATCAGCAAGCCGTTCAGCGCACCGGCGAACGTCGCCATCGGCGCCTGGAGCGCCCCACCCAGCTGGGCGAGCAACTCCGTCTTGGAAGGCAGAGCCGCGAGCCGCTTCACCTGGTCGGGGCCGATCGCCTTCCCTTCCACCAGACCGACCTTGATGGTCGGCTTTTCATGCTCCTTCGCGAAATCCGTCAGCACCTTCGCCGCACTGACCGGGTCGGCGCCGCCCAACACCAGTGCCGTCGGGCCGTCGAGATGGTCGTCCAGCCCCCGCACTTGGGCCGCCCCCAGCGCCCGCTTGGCGAGGGTGTTCTTCACCACCACGTATTCGACCCCGGCCGCGCGCAGCTTGCGTCGCAGCTCGGTGGCCCGGGCCACGTTCAGACCCGTGAAGTCCGTGAGATAGACCGTGCCGGAGCGCCGCAGCCTTTCGGTCAGCGCCGTCACCGTTTCCTGTTTCTGCGCCTTGGTCGCTTTCATACATGATACCCCGCCGGATCGAGCGACACCCCGGGGCCCATAGTCGAGGACACCGTCACCGACTTCACATAGTGGCCCTTGGCCGCCGCCGGTTTGGCCCGCAGGATCGCGTCCATGAACGCCTGCAGGTTCCCCTCCAGGGCTTCGGCCGAGAACGATTTCTTGCCGATCGGCGCGTGCACGATCCCGCTCTTGTCCACCCGGAACTCGATTTTCCCTGCCTTCAATTCCCGGACGGCCCGGCCGACGTCCATCGTCACCGTTCCCGCCTTGGGATTGGGCATCAGCCCCCGCGGGCCCAGAATCTTCCCCAGCGCCCCGAGCTGCCCCATGACGTCCGGGGTGGCGACGATGACGTCGCACTCGAGCCAGCCGTCCTTGATCTTCTGGATGTAGTCGACGCCCACGAAGTCGGCGCCGGCCGCCTCGGCTTCCTTGGCCTTGTCGCCGGCCGTGATCGCGAGCACCCGCACCGTCTTCCCGGTCCCGTGCGGCAACGACACCGTCCCCCGGACGACCTGATCGGCGTGCTTGGGATCGACGCCCAGGCGCACCGCCACGTCCACCGACTCGTCGAACTTGGCGTATGCCGCGGCGCGGACCCTCTCCACCGCCTCCCGCGCGGCATAGAGCTTGGCAGCCTCGACGGTCGCGACGGCAGCCCGGAACTGCTTCCCATGGTGGCGCATCAGTCCACCACCTCGATGCCCATCGACCGGGCGGTCCCGGCCACCATTTTCATCGCCCCATCCAGGTCGACCGCGTTGAGATCGGGCATCTTGATCTCGGCGATCTTCTTGACCTGCGCCCGGGTCACCGACCCGACCTTCTGCCGGTTGGACGTGGGCGATCCCTTTTCCAGCCCGGCTTCCTTCTTGAGGAGCACCGCGGCCGGCGGGGTCTTGGTGATGAAGGTGAAGGTGCGATCCTTGTAGATCGTCACCTCCACGGGCGTCGTGATGCCCCCGGCGCTCTGGGTCTTCGCGTTGAACTGCTTGACGAAGTCCATGATGTTCACGCCATGCGGCCCGAGGGCGGTGCCCACGGGGGGCGCCGGCGTCGCCTGCCCGGCCGGCACCTGCAGCTTCACGACTGCGACGATTGGCTTGGCCATCTGTTCCTTCCTCGCGTCCTAGGCAGCAGGACTGCCACAAACCCTGTGGTCGGGGACTAGTGCGCCTTCAACTGCAGATAATCCAACTCGACTGAGGTCGGCCGCCCGAACAGCGATACGGCAACGCGGACCTTGCCCTTGTCGGAAATCACTTCTTCGACGGTGCCGCTGAAATCGGAGAACGGTCCCTCGGTGATTTCCACGACCTGGCCGACGAGGAACGGGATCTCCTCCTTCGGCTCCTCTTCCTTCACGGCCTCCTCGATGCCGAGGAGCCGGTTCACCTCGTCGGGGCGCAGCGCCATCGGCAACCGGCCCGTGCCCACGAACTTGATGACGCCCTGGATCCCATTGATGGTGTGGATGGTCTCCTGGTTCAACTCCATCTCCACCAGCACGTACCCGGGGTAGATCTTCCGTTCGACGGTGACCTTCTTGCCGTTCTTGATCTCCACCACTTCCTGCGTGGGGACCAGGGCCTGCCGGATCGGACGCTCCGCTTCCGCGCGCGGATCCTCCTGGATCCGCCGCTGGATCAGCGACCGCACCTTGTTCTCGTGCCCCGCGGTCACCTGAATGGCGTACCAGCGGTGCTCCGTCATCTGAACAGTCGCGCCAGACCCGTGACCAACGTCTGTTGCAGCAGCCAATCCATCACCCCGATCAGGATGCCCAGCAGCAGGACGAAAATGACGATCACGACCGTGGCCTTGCGCAGCTCGTCGCGCGTGGGCCACGTCACCTTGCGCAGCTCCCCGCGGACCTCGCGCAGGAACCCCATGAAGCGGCTCAGCGCACTGGGCTGATCCGACTGCACCACCTCCGTCGCCACGCTACTTCGATTCCTTGTGCGTGACGTGTTTGTTGCAGCGCGGACAATACTTCTTCCACTCCACCCGCTCCGAGTGCTTGCGCCGGTTCTTGGTCGTGAAGTAGTTCCGGCTCTTGCAGGTGGTGCATTCCATGATGATGTTCTCGCGCGGCATCTCTCCCTCGCTACTTCTTGATCTTCGTGACGACGCCGGCGCCGACCGTCCGGCCGCCTTCGCGGATCGCGAACCGCAACCCCTCTTCCATCGCGATCGGCGTGATCAGCTCGATCGCCATCTTCGTGTTGTCCCCCGGCATCACCATCTCCACCCCCGCCGGCAGCTCCACCGACCCCGTCACGTCCGTCGTCCGGAAGTAAAACTGCGGCCGATACCCCTTGAAAAACGGCGTGTGCCGGCCCCCCTCCTCCTTGGTCAGCACGTAGACCTCGGCGTCAAACGCCGTGTGCGGCGTGATGCTCCCCGGCTTCGCCAGCACCATCCCCCGCTCCACATCCGTCTTCTCCACCCCGCGCAGCAGCAACCCCACATTGTCCCCCGCCTGCCCCTCATCCAAGAGCTTGCGGAACATCTCGACGCCGGTGACGACGGTCTTCTTGTCCGTCCCAAACCCCACCATCTCCACTTCCTCCCCCACCTTCACCTTCCCCCGCTCCACCCGCCCCGTCGCCACCGTCCCCCGCCCCGTGATCGAAAACACGTCCTCCACCGGCATCAGGAACGGCTTGTCCACCTCCCGCTGCGGCACCGGCACATACGAATCGAGCGCCGCCAACAGCTCCTCGATCTTCGCCACGGCCTCCTTGTCGCCCTGGATCGCCTTCAGCGCCGCCCCCCGGATCACCGGAATCGCGTCGCCCGGGTACTCATAGGACGACAGCAGCTCCCGCACCTCCAGCTCCACCAGGTCCAGCAGCTCGGGGTCGTCCACCAGGTCGCACTTGTTCAAAAACACCACGATGTAAGGCACGTTCACCTGCCGCGCCAGCAAAATGTGCTCCCGCGTCTGCGGCATCGGCCCGTCCACGGCACTCACCACGAGGATCGCCCCGTCCATCTGCGCCGCCCCCGTGATCATGTTCTTCACGTAGTCGGCGTGCCCCGGGCAGTCCACGTGCGCGTAATGGCGGTTGGGCGTCGAATACTCCACGTGCGACGTCGCGATCGTCAGAATCTTGGTCGGATCGCGCCGCCCCTGGCTCTCGGAGGCCTTGGCCACCTGGTCGTAGGAGACGTAGGTCGTCCCCCACCCCTTGTCGGCCGCCACCTTGGTCAGCGCCGCCGTCAGCGTCGTCTTCCCGTGATCGACGTGCCCGATCGTCCCCACGTTCACATGCGGCTTCGTCCGCTCAAACTTCGCCTTGGCCATGATCTCCTCGCTTACCCTTTCACTTTCGCGACGATCTCGTCCGCCTTGGATTTCGGCACTTCCTGGTAGTGACTGAACTGCATGCTGTAGATGGCACGCCCCTGACTCATGGAGCGCAGCGTGGTGGAGTAGCCGAACATCTCCGACAGCGGAACGCTCGCCGCCACGATGTGCGCGTCGGCGCGCTGCGTCATCCCGCCGATCTTGCCGCGCCGCGAGGAGAGGTCGCCCATCACCTCGCCCATGTAATCGCCGGGGGTCACCACCTCGACGTCCATGATCGGCTCGAGCAGCACGGGGCCCGCCTGGCGCGCGGCATCCTTCACCGCCATCGACCCGGCGATCTTGAACGCCATTTCGCTCGAATCGACGTCGTGATAGGAGCCGTCCACGAGCTCCACCTTCACGTCCACCATGGGATAGCCCGCGAGGACGCCGTTCTCGAGCGCTTCCTTCACGCCCTGCTCCACGGGGTTGATGAACTCCCGCGGGATCACCCCGCCCACGATCTTGTCCTCGAACACGAACCCCGTGCCCGCCTCGCCCGGCTCCAGATTGATGACCACGTGTCCGTACTGGCCGCGGCCGCCCGTCTGGCGGATGAACTTGCCTTCCACTTCCTCGACGCGCTTGCGTACGGTCTCGCGATACGCCACCTGCGGCCGGCCGACGTTGGCCTCAACCTTGAACTCGCGCCGCATGCGGTCCACGATGATTTCCAGGTGCAGCTCGCCCATCCCGGAGATGATGGTCTGGTTCGTCTCGGCGTCGGTATGCACGCGGAAGGTCGGGTCTTCCTCGGAGAGCTTCTGCAGCGCGATGCTGAGCTTGTCCTGGTCGGCCTTGGTCTTGG
>Ga0335085_10008280_pt1 | contig 15898 bp, 14 predicted proteins | sample Lox_Sample_45_FD_206712 | JGI IMG/M metagenome (GOLD analysis project Ga0335085, IMG submission 206712) | Soil microbial communities from Loxahatchee National Wildlife Refuge, Florida, United States - Lox_Sample_4.5 | ecosystem: Environmental > Terrestrial > Soil > Wetlands | place: USA...
CGTGCTGCTTTGGGCCACCGCCTTCATCCGCATGCGACCTCAGGTCCGGTGCAATGGCCACCAGATCAACTGAGTTTCTTTACCCTTCCCCAAACTGTGATTTCAAGTTGCTAGCTCTTTCAGTGAGCCGAGAGGCTCGCTAAGGTGCGCAGCGATGGGCACCTTGGGGTAGGCGGCGCAGCGGGAGGGTCTGTGAAGGTGCGCTCAGCGGGAGCGCTCTGCTCATTCCACCACTAACGCCTTCGCAACGGCCGCCCGGAGGGCAGCAGTTGGGAGTTCGCCGCGCAGACCGATGGCGACGACGCGCGAGACGCCGATCGCAGCGCGGGGAAGCACGTGCAAGGTCCCTCGCCGACCGCTGAACTGCAATGCAGCGGCCGGGCACTCGTCTGTCCGCACAACGCCCTTGGCGCGCAGTACCCCTGGCGGCATGCTCGCGAGGAGCGCGCGCAGCCGGACGGCGGAGAATGTGCCAGAGAAGTCGAGGGCGATCGAGTCGAAAGTTCCGGCGTGATCAGCATGCAGACCTGGTATCGTTGCCGTGAAGCGCTCGGCTGCGACGCCACTTAACAGCGCCGGAGCGAGCGCGGCCTGCGTCGCCTCAAGCACATGCGCATCAGCGGCGCAGCGCGTGACAATGCTATGTGCGGCTCCTCTCTCCGTCGCCGTGGCGAGATCGCATTTGTTGAGCACAACGAGGTCTGCGGCGGCGAGCTGGCGTGCCAGCGTATCAGAGAGTCGGGCATCTGCAGCGTGCTCTGCTAGCGCTGATGCATCGGCGAGCACGATCACGCCGTCGAGGGCGAGGGAAGGATCGGCGAGGCCTACCTGTGCGATACGGGCCGGGTCGGAGACACCGCTTGCCTCAATCACGATCCACTCTGGAGTTGGCCTGCGCTCGATGACTTGGATCAGGGCGTCGGTCATATCGCCACCGATGGAGCAACATACACATCCGTTCGTGAGCGCGATTGTCTCACCCTCGTGCGCCGCGACTAGTCTTGAGTCCACGTTCACAGCCCCAAAGTCATTGACAAGGACTGCGGCGCGTATGCCAGAGAGACCACCGAGGAGGTGATTGAGCAGCGTCGTTTTGCCGGCGCCGAGGAAGCCCCCGACGACTGTGAGAGGGATTCGTCGTGGCAGTAGCATGGGTTCAGACTCGGGGCGCCTCGAAGACCCGCCCACCGAGTACCGTTCCCCAGACGCGCGCGTCCTTCAGGCGATCTGCGCCAAGCTCACGCGGGTCGTCTTCGAGCACGCAGAAGTCGGCATGCTTTCCCACCTCAATAGAGCCGATCTCGTGGTCCATGCGTAGCGTGTAGGCCGCACCGAGGGTGATCGCCCTAAGGGCTTGCTCTAGATCGATGCGCTCGGCGGCCCCGAGCACACGTCCAGATGCAGTGCGGCGATTCGCTGCGCACCAGGCTGTAAAGAGTGGCCCAATTGGTGTGATGGGCGCGTCTGAGTGAATCGCGAAGGGCACGCCGCTACGTAGCGCGGTTCCGCAGGCGTCCATACGGTTGGCCCGGTCAGGACCCATCGTCAGCTCATAGTGCGCATCGCCCCAGTAGTAGAGGTGATTGGCAAAGAGGTTGGCACAGATGCCTAGCGTTGCCATGCGGCGGAATTGGGCAACGTCTGCCATCTGACAGTGTTGTAGCGTGTGGCGATGGTCCGCACGAGGATGTTTTGCGAGCGCGCGCTCTATGGAGTCGATCGCGATCTCGGTCGCCTCGTCGCCGTTGGTGTGGATATGGATTTGAATTCCTGCGGCGTGCAGCTGCTCCACGATGCCGGGAAGTTCGCTAGGCGGCACCACCCAGATTCCATTTGGTCGGCCGTTGTAATAGCCAGGCCACCGCAGTCGCGCAGTGAAGCCTTGGATGGAGCCGTCGACAACCAGCTTAACAAGACTGAAGCGCAGCTTCTTGTTGCAACGTCGCTGAAGTTCGCGGTGGCGGCGAATGCCTTGCTCAGTCTCCGTCAGCGATGCGAGGTTGCGATAAGCAGAGACGATCCGCACCGGAAAATCATCGTGCGCCGTGATGCGGCTCATGGCCTCTACGCCAGCCTCGGTCCACTCGTTGACGAGATCGGTCGCGGTAGTGACGCCGGCAAGCTGCGCCACGCGGCCGAAGCGCCACAAACCCTCGTCAGAGGTGCCGGCGACCTTGAAGGCGTTCCCAATGGCACGCATCACAGGGAACATCGCCGCAAACTCCTGCAGCTCGCCCGAAGGAGAGCCGTCGGGGTAGCGCGCGACACCTTCGGCTTCGGTGTCACGGCCAATTCCCGCTTTTTTCAGCATCGGGGTGTTGACGTTGAGCAGGTGCGCGCTCGCGTGCAGCACTGCGATAGGGCGCCGGGCGGAGACGCGATCCAGCTCGCGCGTGGTCATACGCTCCCCGCCGAAGAAGATCGGGTCAAAGCCCCAGGCGAGAAGCGGCTCGCTCGGATTGCCCATCGCTTGCTCGAACTCGGAGAGGCGAGCGATCACCTCGTCGAAGCTCTTCAGCCCTGGCCACACGCGTCCATCGGGGCCGCGTCGGTCATAGAAGCCAACGTGAGCGAACTTCCACAGCGAGCCTTCCATGAGGTGCGAATGCCCTTCCACCAGCCCGGGCATCAGCACCCTGTCAGCGAAGCGCTCGTCAAGCGCGCTCTCTCCCCAGCCGCCCACCTCTTCTTCGTCGCCGACCGCAAGGATGCGGCCGTCTCGCACGGCCACGCACCGCGCCTCGGGTTGCATCGGATTCATAGTGAGAATGCGGCGGGCACGGAAAATGGTGGTCGGCATCGATCGGGCCCCTCAGGCGGGAGACGCGTTGTGGGGACGAACCGTCCCGGCAGCGGCGAGCGGAGCATCGTTCGGGCCGGAGACGAGGTGGCAGCGAACCCAGTGTGCGGGCGTGACCTCGCGCAGCAAGGGCGTCTCGACGCGGCAGTGCTCGGTGGCGGCGGGGCACCTTCCCGCGAAGCGACAGCCCGCGGGTAGGTCGATCGGGCTCGGCGGATCGCCCACGAGGCGGATTCGCTGCGTTGCGCGAACTCGTCCGCCGCGCACCGTTGGCACCGCCGACATGAGCGCGACACTGTACGGATGAAGCGGGTGCGCGAAGAAAGCCCGCCGGGGCGCGCGCTCGACGATCTGGCCCAAGTACATCACCGCGACCTCGTCGCAGATGTGCTCAACTACAGCCATATCGTGCGAGATGAACAGGTATGTCAGCTTCAGCTCAGTCTGCAAGCGCGACAGAAGGTTGAGGATTTGGGCGCGGATCGCAACGTCAAGCGCCGAGACCGGTTCGTCGCATACCACCAGTTCCGGTGAGCTCGCGAGCGCACGCGCGATGTTGATGCGCTGGCGCTGTCCGCCGGAGAATTGGTGCGGAAAAAGCCAGCGTTGTTCCGGGCGTAGACCAACGGCGCGAAAGAGCCCGGCAGCCCGCGCCTCGCGCTCCTCGCGGGTACCGATGCGCATCAGCTCAAGCGGCGCCCGCACGATCTCGCCGGCGCGCTGGCGGGGGTTGAGCGAAGAGTAGGGATCCTGGAAGATGATCTGCAGGCGCCGGCGCGCGCGCCGGAGCGCGCCCCCTTCGTATGCCGAGAGGACCTCTCCGCCGAGTCGAATCGTGCCCGCGGTGACGGGCACCAGCCGCATGACGGCGAGCGCCGCGCTGGTTTTGCCGGAGCCCGATTCGCCGACGAGCGCCAAAGTGCGCCCGCGCGCGATCTCAAAGTCAACACCGTCCACCGCGTGCACCACTTCGGGTGGGCGCAGCAGCGAGCGACGCCGGCCTCGGAAATGGACTTTGAGCCCGCGCACCTCCAGCAGGGCGGGCTCGGGGCTCATGCCTGGTCCGAGTGCAGCCAGCATGCCGCTCGGTGCGCCGGCGCGGTCTCGAACGCTGGCGGCATTTCGCTTGCGCAGCGCGGTAGCGCGCGCGAGCAGCGCTGCGCAAAGGGACAGCCATGCTGTAACTCCCATAGGGGTGGGACGACGCCAGGGATCTCGGCAAGTGGGGTACGCGCCTCCGGCACGTCGCCCCCGAGCGCCGGCAAGCAGGCAATGAGTCCTTGAGTGTAGGGGTGCCCGGGGCGCGCCAAAATCGCCTCGGCGCTGCCTTCCTCGACCACACGGCCGCCGTACATCACGACGACGCGGTCCGCCATCTCAGAAATTGCCCCCATGTCGTGCGTAATGAGGACGATGGCCGTGCCCTGGCTCGCCTGCAGCTCGCGTAGCAGGTCGAAGATCTGCGCCTGCACCGTCACGTCGAGTGCGGTTGTCGGCTCGTCGGCGATCAGCACCGCAGGGCGGCACGCAAGCGCCATCGCAATCATTACGCGCTGCCGCATACCACCCGACATCTGGTGCGGGTACTGATCAATGCGCCGCTCGGCCGCAGGGATGCCGACGGCGCGCAGCATGTCGAGCACGCGGGCGCGCGCTCGGGCGCCGCGCAGGCCTCCGTGCAAGCGCAGTGACTCACTGATCTGGTCTCCGACCGTGAACACCGGATTGAGGGAGGTCATCGGTTCCTGGAAGATCATCGAGATCTCGTTGCCGCGGACCTCACGCATGCGGGCCTCGCTCGCGCGGAGCAGGTCCTCGCCCCTTAAGCGGATGCGACCGCCGGAGATTCGTCCCGGTGGTGAAGGGATCAGGCGAAGGACCGCAAGTGCAGTCATACTCTTGCCGCAGCCGGATTCGCCGACGATGCCGAGTGTCTCGCCCCGATTTAGAGAGAAGCCGACGTCGCTCAGCACATTCGCGGTACCCCGGGTAGTGCGGAACTCGACCCGCAATCCCTCGACATCCAGCAGAGGCGCATCCGCGGCCATCAGCGCTCCCGCAGCTTTGGATTGAGCGCATCACTCAGCCCGTCGCCCACCAGTGTGACCGACAGCACCGTGACGAAGATAACGATCCCTGGGAAGGTCACCGCCCACCACGAGGTCAGGATGTATTCCCGGCTTGAACCGATCATGAGCCCCCAGCTCATCGTGTTCGGGTCGCCTAGGCCAAGGAACGCGAGCCCGGCGGCGAACAGTATCGCGGCGCCTACCGAGAGCGTTCCCGAAACTACCAGCGGCGGTAGGGCGTTGGGCAGGATCACTTTCCAGACGATGCGCATGTCGCCAGCACCGATCGCACGCTCTGCGGTGACAAACTCAAGTTGCTTTAGCTTCAGGAACTCGGCGCGCGCAAGGCGCGCGGTACTAGTCCAGGTCGACATCCCGATAGCGAACGCGATCGTGGGGAGCGTCGGTGAGAACAGCGTCACCAGCACCATGGCGAAGAGTAGTGCGGGCAGCACCTGGAAGAACTCGGTGACCCGCGTCAGGGCCTCGTCGACAGCGCCGCCAAAGTAGCCGGCGAGGGCGCCGACGGTGACGCCGATCAAGAGTGAGAGCAGCGCCGCAGTCGCGCCGACCGCAAGCGTCGCGCGCCCGCCGTAGATCAACTCAGTGAGGATGTCCCGGCCCAGATAGTCGGTGCCGAGTGGCGTCTCCGGCGAGAGCGGCGGCGACAGGGGTAGCGCCATGATGGCGAATGGGTCTGCGTCGTAGAGCATGGGGCCGAAGACTGCGACCATGACGATGAGCCCGAGCAGCACCGCGCCCGCGACGGCAGCCGGGTTGCGCAGGTACATGCGTAGCGCTTCCCGGACTGGATGCTCGATGCGCAGCTCGGTCGCAAGCCCGTTCATCCGGTCTTGATGCGGGGATCAATCAGGCGATAGCAGAAGTCAGTTGCCTGGTTCATCACCACCACGAGCAGCGACGAGAAGAGCAGTACACCAAGGATTGTTGGGTAGTCGCGCCGCAGCACCGAGTCGAAAGCGAGGCGGCCGAGCCCAGGCCAATTGAATACCGTCTCGACGAGGATTGCGCCCGCGAGCACGTTGCCGAACTGGAGCCCGAGTACCGTGATGACGGGGAGCATCGCGTTGCGCAGCGCGTGGCGGTAGTACACCGTAGCTTCTGAGGCCCCCTTGGCGCGGGCGGTGCGGATGTAGTCCGCGCCGAGGACATCGAGCATGCTGGCACGTGTGAGGCGGCTGTAGAAGGCGAGGTAGACGATGCCGAGCGTCGCCGCGGGCAGCACAAGGTGGTAGGCGACGTCGAGCATGCCGGCAAGCCCGGTGCCGGACGCTAGGTCGCCGCGCATGCCGGAAACCGGAAATACCGGAACCAGCGAAGCAAGCACGATGATGAGCATGATGCCGGTCCAAAACACAGGCGCGGCGTAGCCGACCACGGACAGGACAGTGATCGACTGCGACAGCGGTCCATTCGGCTTACGCGAGGCGAGCACGCCGAGAAAGGTCCCGCCGAGGAAAGCGGCAAGGACCGCAGTTGTCACGAGAAGCAGGGTCGCGGGTACGCGCTCGAGGATGAGCGCTGAGACGGGGGCATTGAAGAAATAAGACTCACCGAGGTCCCCGTGCAACATCCGATCGAGATAGATCCAGAGCTGCACCGGCAGCGGGCGGTCGAGCCCATACTCGTGACGCAGCGTTTCACGCAGCGCCTCGGTCATTCCTCCCATCGATCCGGCGATGGTCTCGACCGGATCGCCAGGTGCGAGGTGTATGAGGACGAAATTGAGCGCGACGACCGCGAGCACGAGCGCCGCGGCGTAGGCGAGCCGCCGCAGGAGGAAGCGCAGGGTCACGTTCCCCCGGCGCCGGACGCACCTGCGGGCAGGTAGTCTATTTCAGGTATACCTCGTCCAACGGAGACATGACGCCCCAGATGTTGGTCGGCAGGTTGGCAACCTTATTGCTGTAGACGGTGTGGTAAGGAACCACGATCAGCCAGTCGATCGGCAGTTCGTCGGTAACGATCTTCTCGAAGGTGCCGTAGAGCGCCTTGCGCTTGAGAGGGTCGAGCTCCGTGCCGGCCTCCTCGAGCAACTTGTCCACCTCAAGGTTGCGATACGACTGAGTGTTGGTCCAGATGATATTTCGGATGTTGGTGGAAAGATAGGTGCGCGCGACGCCGATCACGGGGTCGCCCCAATTGAAGACAACGTCCATGGTGAGATCGAAGTTATGCGCTGCGATGCGCTTCGCCCAGGTCGGAAAATCCGGAGCAGCACGCACTTCGACGGCGATCCCCACCTTCTTCAGCTGCGAGCGGACGTACTCGGCAATGTTCTTCTGCAGGTCGTCGGCACCCGGGATGTAGTCGATGGTCAGCTTGAAGCGCTCGCCGCCCGCGCCCCGCGGATGGCCTGCGGCGTCGAGTAGCGCATCGGCCTTCTTCAGGTCGAGCGGGTAGCGATGTACGTTCGGGTCGGCAAGCGGGCTAGTCGGCACGATCGGGCCGTCGTCGATGCGAGCGAAGCCGCCGAACAGAACCTTGACAATGAAGTTCTTGTCGATCGCATAGGCGATTGCCTTGCGCACGCGGACATCGTCGAGCGGCTTGCGCGCCGTGTTGAAGGCCAGCCAGTCGAGCGGGCCGATGCCCTCGTAGCCCTTGTCGGTGATCGTGAGGTTCTTGTCCTTCGCCAGACGCTGCAGGTCCCGCGGGTTGGTCACGAACGGCAGGACCTGAATCTGTCCACGTTCGGCCTCGATCACGAGGTTGGTTTCGTTCGGATTGATCTCGATGACAAGCTTGTCCAGGTAGGGCCGGCCAGGCAGAAAGAACTTGTCGAAGCGCTTGAGAATGACATGCTGGCCCGGCTTAAACTCGGCGAGTTCGAAGGGTCCGGAGCCGACCACACCAGTGGAGTTGAGCGGCGTGTTCGCGATGTTCTCGGCCTTGCCGTAGACGTGCTCGGGCATGATCGGGCAGAGCGCTGGCGACATGGCAAGCAGGATCGCCGGGTGCGGAGCGCTCATCCGGATGACAGCGGTATATTTGTCGGGCGTATCGACTGCTTCGACCACCCCGAACATGGTCTTGAACGGGTGGTACTTTTTGATCGTCATGATCGAGAACGCGACGTCCGCGCTAGTGACCGGCTGGCCGTCGTGGAACAACGCGTCATGACGCAAGTGCAGCGTTAACGACTTGCCGTCTGGGGCAAGTTCCCAACTCTGCGCGAGGTAGGGGTGCGGCTGCCACATGTCGTCGAAACGCAGCGGGCTAGCGAAGAGCTGCGTGCTCGGCATTGCCGTGGCGACCCCCGACTGCACCGCACCGTTCAGGTGCCGCGGCACCTGTGTTGTACCGATGACGAGGGTGCCACCGTGCTTGGGCTGCGCGGCCGCTCCAGCGAGGCCTGGGAGCACGGCCGTCGCTGCAGCGAACGCCGCTGCAAGCAGCGTCAGGCGGAAACTCGTCTTTGGCCTCGTCATGGCATCTCCTCGTCTCGAATCCGGGCGGGCGGCGCCTCGGGTAAAGCCCAGCCTAAAGTCACTCCACACGGCCAGATAGTGCCACCGGGCTTGAACCGTTGGTGCCACGGGGCGGCGCACCAGATCGGGTCGCAGCGCTCGGGGCTAGATCGGCTAGGACCCGTGCCAGCGCCTCGATGCCAGGTGCGATGCACTCTTTCGGGATCGAGGAGAATCCCAGCCGAAACTGGTTGCGCGGTGGAAATTCCTCAGCAAAGAAGATCTCACCGGGTTCGATGAGGATTGATCGTTCGGCTGCGGCGTGGGCGAGCACGGTGGCGTCGAGCCAGTCCGGACCGCTGACCCAGCACGACGCCCCGCCGCATATCGGAACGCTGCGGCACTGGGGCAGGTTGCGAGCGAGCGCCTCGGCTAGCGTCGCGGCTCGTTCCCGGTGCGCCGCGGCCACTCGTCGCTGCAGCGCATCGAAATGTCCCCGCGCGATGAAGGTCGCGAACGATCGCTGTATGAAGGCCGAGGGGTGCCGCAGCATGAGGCGGCGCAGTGCGCGAACCTCCTTGATGAGCGCCTGTGGCGCAACGATGTAGCCGAGGCGTAGGCCCGGGGCGAATACCTTCGACAGGCTGCCAACGTAGACGACGCGGTCGTTGCGATCGAGGCTCTTCAACGCCGGGGTGGGCGTGCCGCCGAAGGCGGTCTCGCTCTCGTAGTCGTCCTCAACGAGGATGAAATCGGCTTCGTCGGCGAGGCGCAGCAGAGCGCGGCGGCGCGCGAGGTCCATTGTCACCGTCGTCGGGCACTGGTGGCTTGGCGTGATGTAGACGTAATCGCAGCCGCGCACCTCAGCGCCAGCCACGAGCCCCGAGGCGTCGACGCTAAGTGGTTTGATCCGTGCGGAGCGGACGCCGAAGATGTTGCGCGCGTCCGGGTAGCCGGGATTCTCGATGCCGACCACTGTCTGCGGCCCGACCAGTGCATCCGCCAGCAGAAACAGCGCATGCTGCGCGCCGACAGTAATTAGGATCTGGTCCTCCGTGGCCCAGACGCCGCGACGCGGCAGCACTTTCGACTGCACCTCGCGGATAAGGCCGGGATCATCACGCGAGATGAGATCGGGGGCCCAGCCGCGCAGCTCGAGCGCGTTGAGCTCCTTGAGGCAGCAATCGCGCCACTCGTGCGTTGGGAAGAGCGTCGAGTCGAACTGACCGTAGAGGAACGGGTAGGAAAAGCGCTGCCAGTCGGGCCGCTTGATGATGTTGCGCTGCTCGGAGGGGCGCACGCGCAGGCGCTCGGCCCAGCGCGGACCGGTCGGCGGGCTCGCCGGCGCCTCCCGCTCGAGCTCGAAGCGAAAGCCGACAATGGCCTCGTTTACGAAATGCCCGCTGCGGTCACGCGAAATGAGGTAGCCCTCATCGACCAGCCGCTGGTAGGCAAGCGTGACTGTATTTCGCGCCACGCTGAGCTCGTCGGCGAGGCGGCGGCTCGAGGGCAGTGGCACGCCAACCGGAAGGCGGCCCTCCAGAATCGCACTTACAACGGACTGTCGGATCTGATCTTGCAGCCCAAGCCCGCTCGCATGCGAGAGGCGAAAGAACTGGTGCCACATTGCGTCGAAGCCGCCGATCGCCATGCTGGGATCCGGGGGCGCCTGAAGTGGCGCCGGTACGTGTTGAAGTCTACGGTGATTCGTGTACGCCGTCACCGCTGCAGCACGTATCTCCCAACAGCTCGTCTAGAGGTTAAGGGGGTGGGTGCCGGCTCATTGCAATCACTTGACGACTATTTGTGGTGCTTCGCGTACTGGTGGGTGGAACTCAATGGCTTCTTTGGGTCGATCGCTGACGCTACGCATTGAGCCTGCAGGCCACGGATCGAAGCAAAGAAACAGTGTCCATTAACGCGCGCGCGCGCTCTGGAGACGGCGCACATTCCCGGGGCTCATCATGTCCGATAGCCTATAAACACCACAGGCCGGGAGAGTAAGAGATAAGGGCACGTCGTACGTATAGTTACTCATGAGATGTGCGCCGGGAGACGCTTCGACGCTCATCTCCCCCCTGCTGCAACAGTTGCGCAGGAACGCCTCGCTCGCGAGGGACGCCCTCAGAACGAGTGGAAGAGGGTAAATGCCCAGAGGCTGGGGTCCTCTCCGGGGGCCACTGCGCCTGACGGGCTGCCGTTGCCGCCCGCCGAGTTGTCCAGGTTGTAGAAGGCGCCAGACTGGTTGCGAATCTTCGCGTAGGTCAGGCCGATTGCGGTCCGCTTGGAGAGGTCGTAGTTGTACGCCACCGCCCACATCTTGGCGCCGTCCGGGCCGGCGATCGCCTTGTCGTCGCCCGCTCGCGTGTAGTGGGCGTAGACCGTGTGGCGGCCCCATGAATATTGCACCGGCAGCGACCAGGCGGTGCGGTTCGAAAGCTCCGCGCCCGTCGTCGCGCCCTTGATCTTCGATTTGTCCCACGCAATGCCGACCTTGAAGCCGCTCCACCTGTACCAGCCAAAAAGGCGATCGCTACGCTGATCGCCCGTCGCCACGGTGTCGCCGCCGGCGTCGTTCTTCGAGGACCAGTAGCTGTAGCCAACCAGGAAATTCTCGCCGCCGAAGCTCGGCACCACGTTCCAGGCGCGCCCGCTGCGGATGCCGCTACCGATGTCGGCCTCGTTGCCGGCCGGCGAACTGGAGTACGCGCCGTTGACCGAGAAGCCGCTCCAGCGGGGCGACTCGTAGGCGACCACGTTCGGCGTGCGCCCGTCGTTCGCGATCGCGGTGCCGCCGCCGCCGGCGTAGACCAGCAGCGAGACGGGAGACGCCTTATACGAGCCCGCCCGGGAGCGAATCTCCGACGGCTCGTTGAAATAGTGAAGGTCGAGGCGCCCGAGCTTGATTGCGCCGAGGCTCTTGCTCTGCAGGCCGACGTAATCGGCGCCCGCCGCGGTCAAGGTGCCGCTGTCTATTCCAGGGCGGAACTCGAGCTGGCCGATCGCGGCGAGGCCCGACCCGAGGTCCTCCGTCACGCGGAAATAGATGCGCGAGGAGTTGTCGGCGACGCGCGTCTCGCCCGACGGCGATTTCGCGCTATCGCCCAGCTGGAGGCGCTCCACGCTCATCTTCAGATAGCCGCTGATGCTCACGCTCGATTCGGCGTCGGCGGCTGTCGAGACCGCCACGGACGCGGCCGCGCAGAACACGGATAGCAGGATCTTTCTCATGGACTCCATCCTATGCGATCGGCATGAAGGATGCATGACCGTCCCGCCACCGTCGTTCTCACTAGACCGACCGCCGCCACACTCAGTCGTCCTCCGGCTCGGCGTCCTCGCCCAGGTGACGCTCGGATTCGAGCCACATGACGTTGATGATGCCGAAGGCGCAGGCGAGCAGCACGCCGAGGATCCAGGTGAAGTACCACATTCGTCAGCCTCCTTCGCCGCTCAATACGCCTGCGGGCCCTGCTCGCGGATGGCCTCGACCGTGACCTTGCCGCGCAGCTTGCGGTAGACCCAGGTCGTGTAGGCGAGCACGACCGGCAGCAGCACGACCACCGCCCAGAACATCACCTGCAGCGTCCAGCGGCTGGAGGTCGAGTCCCACATCGTCAGGCTGGCGTTCGGCTGCGTCGAGGACGGCATGACGAAGGGAAACAGGGCGCAGCCGGCGCTCAGGATGGTTCCCGCAATGGCGAGGCCGCTCGCCACGATGCCCCATCCCGGCCGGCGCGCGGCGCTGAGGCGCATCGCGAGCGCCGCGCCGGCGATTCCCGCGGCGGGCGCGAGCCACAGCGACGGATGCGCGCCGAAGTTCGCGAACCAGCCCGCCGGCGAGCGCTCGACCGTCTTCATGAGCGGCGTGAGGATGCGGTTCGGGTCGGGCAGCGAGACGATGCGGTAGCCTTCTATGGCGGCGGCGAGCCACGCGCCGGCGCCCAGGTAGGCGGCCAGGAACACCGCGCCAGCCCAGCGCGCCGCGCGGCGCGCCCGCTCGGCCATCGGCGCCTCGGCGCGAAGCTGGGTGTAGAGCGCGCCGTGCAGCAGCAGCATGGCGAGGCTGACGACGCCGACCAGCAGCGCGAAGGGATTGAGCAGCGCCCAGAAGCTGCCGGTGTAGAACGGCCGCAGCGTGTCGTCGTAGTGCAACGGCACGCCGAGGAAGAGGTTGCCGAAGGCGACGCCGAAGACGAGCGCCGGCACCACCCCGCCCACGCAGAGGCCGATGTCCCACAGGCCGCGCCAGCGCGCGTCGCTCACCTTGCTGCGGAAGTCGAACCCCACCGGCCGCAGGATCAGGGCGAGCAGCACCAGGAGCAGGGCGAAATAGAAGCCCGAGAAGGCCGCGGCGTAGACGAACGGCCAGGCGGCGAAGAGCGCGCCGCCGGCGGTGATGAACCATACCTGGTTGCCTTCCCACACCGGGCCGATGGTGTTGATCACGACGCGCCGCTCCTCGTCGGAGCGCGCAGTGTAGGGCAGCAGCGCGGCGACCCCGAGGTCGAATCCGTCGGTGAGCGCGAAGCCGACGAGCAGCACGCCGACGAACAGCCACCAGATGAGCTTGAGCGTCGCGTAGTCGAAGATCATGGCCGCGCTCCTTCCAGCGAATAGCGCCCGGTGCCCAGGCTGGAAGGACCGAGGCGCGCGTACTTGAGCATGAGAAACACGTCCGCCGCCAGCAGCGCGGTGTAGAAGAGTACGAACCCGGCGAGCGAGAGCGCCACCTGGCCCGCGCTCACGCTCGAGACCGAGAGCGCGGTCGGCAGGACCTCGCCGATCGACCACGGCTGGCGGCCGTACTCGGCGACGAACCAGCCGAGCTCGGCGGCGATCCAGGGCGCGGGCAGCGACCAGAGCGCCGCGCGCAGCAGCCAGCGCCGCTCCTGGACCTGGCGCCGGGCGCAGAAGTAGAACGCCGCCGCGAACAGGAACAGCATCCAGAAGGCGAGCCCCACCATGATGCGGAAGCTCCAGAACAGCGGCGCCACGCGCGGGATGCTGTCGCGCACCGCGCTGCGGATCTGGTCGTCGCTCGCGTCGCTGACACGCGGTGTGTAGCGCTTCAGCAGCAGGGCGTAGCCGAGATCGGCGCGGTGCGCCATGAACTCGGCGTGGGTCGCCTCGCTCCTGTCGCCGCCGCGCAGCCTGGCGAGCGAGTCGTAGGCAAGCATGCCGGAGCGGATGCGCCGCTCGTGCTCGGCCATCAGCTCCTTGATGCCGGTGACCGGCTGGTCGGCAGAGCGCGTCGCGATCAGGCCGAGCACCCACGGAATGCGGACCGCGGCGTGCGTCTGCATGCTGTCCTGGTCCGGGATGCCGAGCAGCGTGAACGCCGCCGGCGGAGCCTCGGTGTGCCACTCGGCCTCGATCGCCGCGAGCTTCACCTTCTGCACGTCGCCCAGCGTGTAGCCCGACTCGTCACCGAGCACGATCACCGACAGCGCCGACGCCAGGCCGAAGCCCGCGGCCACGGCGAACGAGCGGCGCGCGAACGGCAGGTCGCGCCCCCGCAGCATGTACCAGGAGCTGATCCCGAGCACGAACAGCGAGCCCGTGACATAGCCCGCGGCCACCGTGTGCACGAACTTCACCTGCGCCACCGGGTTGAACAGCAGCGCGCCGAAGCTCGCCAGCTCCATGCGCATCGTGTCCGGGTTGAACACCGCGCCCACCGGGTTCTGCATCCAGCCGTTGGCGATCAGGATCCAGAGCGCCGAGAGGTTCGAGCCGATGGCGACCAGCCAGGTCACCGCGAGGTGCTGCACCCTGGTGAGGCGCTGCCAGCCGAAGAAGAACAGCCCGACGAAGGTGGACTCGAGGAAGAACGCCATCAGGCCCTCGATGGCAAGCGGCGCGCCGAAGATGTCGCCGACGTAGTGGGAGTAGTACGCCCAGTTGGTGCCGAACTGGAACTCCATGGTGATGCCGGTGGCCACGCCCATGGCGAAGTTGATGCCGAACAGCTTCCCCCAGAAGCGCGTCATGTCCCTGTAGACCTCGCGGCCGGTCATGACGTACACCGACTCCACGATCGCGAGGATGAACGAGAGGCCGAGCGTGAGCGGGACGAACAGGAAGTGGTACATCGCGGTCGCCGCGAACTGCAGGCGGGACAGCGCGACCACGGCGGGATCGATCATCTCGAAGCCTCCCCGGCGGGCGGCGCGCTCACCGGGTAGAGGCGGGCGCCGTCAAGCTGCGCGGACGCGCGGAAGAACAGGAACCACAGCAGCGCGAGGGCGGCGAGCTTGAGCGCGAGAACGACCGCAAGCTCGCGCGCGAGGGGCGACCTCGCCGGGTCCCGCTGCCGCCGGCCCCCTGCCATAGGCGCTCAGTATCCCACGGCCCGCGCCGCCGCGACATGCAGCGCCGCGGTGCGGCCGAACACGGCGCCGCGCAGCACCGAGGTCGCGCCCGTGTACACCTGGTGGTAGAGGCCCACGGTCTCGCCGGCGGCATAGAGCCCGCGGATCACCTTGCCGTCGTTGTCCAGCACCTGCGCGTTCGTATTCACCTTGACGCCGCCGAAGGTGAAGCAGTTGGCGGAGACGATCGGGTAGGCGCGGAACGGCGCGCGGTCGATCGGGCGGCACCAGTGCGACTTCGGCGGCGATAGCCCGCGCGCGGCGCGGTGGTCGAGCTCGAAAGGCCTGAACTCGCCGGTTTCCGGCGGGCAGGCACGGTTGAACCCGGCGATCGTATCGAGTGCGGCCGCCGGCAGGCCCAGAGCGTCGATCAGTTCCTGAATTGAATGCGCCTGCACCGGGGGTACATCCGAGCGCACGGCGGTCTTCCAGCGCGGGATTTCGTCGACGCGCGCGTCGAACACCACCCAGCAGATGCCGTCGGGCTGGTCGGCGATGGTGCGCGTAATCGGGTCGTACCAGGCGTCGACCATGCCCGGCCCCTCGTTCACGAAGCGCAGCCCGAGCTTGTTGAGCAGTACCCCGTAGGGATAGATGTGCACCACCGCCTCGGGCTGGCGCGACCGCGGATCGACCGGCTCGGCGTGGTACGAGCCGAAGTCGCCGGCGGGCGCCGCGCCCGCCGCGAGCGCCATGCGGATGCCCTCGCCCTTGTTGTAGTAGCCGCCGCGCGCCACCGGCCGGATGTGCGCGGCGCGCGGACCGAGGTAGTGCGTCATCATCTCCGGGTTGCCCTCGTAGCCGCCGCTCGCGAGCAGCGTCGCGTGCGCGCGGAGCTCGACGTGCCGTCCATCCGGATCGACGGCCGCCACGCCCGCGATGCGCCCGTCCGCCCCGTGCAGAAGATCCACCGCGGTCGTGCGGAAGCGCACCTCGGCGCCGAGAGCGCGCGCCTCCTTCATCAGGCGCTCTATGAGCGCCAGGCCACCGCCCTGCGCGGCGATGCGCGTCGTGCTCTGCGTGAGAAGGTAGATCGGCTGCGGCCCGAAGCGCAGGCCGAAGCTCTTCAGCCACGCGATGGTCGGCGGGACGTTGCGCGCGAAATGCGAGATGAGCTCCGGGTCGGGCAGCGCGTGCGACTTCACGATCCCCGGCCAGTGCGCATACTCGCCGGCCACCGCGTCGAGCACGTTCGGATCCAGGTTGGCGCCCGCGTTCTGCGCG
>Ga0335085_10008282_pt1 | contig 15891 bp, 12 predicted proteins | sample Lox_Sample_45_FD_206712 | JGI IMG/M metagenome (GOLD analysis project Ga0335085, IMG submission 206712) | Soil microbial communities from Loxahatchee National Wildlife Refuge, Florida, United States - Lox_Sample_4.5 | ecosystem: Environmental > Terrestrial > Soil > Wetlands | place: USA...
GGATCTTGTCGCGGTTGCGCTCAGCGTCGGCTCGTCTCGCCGGTGATGTGATCTGGTCCGGGGGCGTTGACATTCTAAGTGGACAGCCTATCCGGTAGTCGCTAGAGTGAAGTGGACAGGCTCTCCGCCTGCTGATGCACCGATCCTACATGCCTGCCGCGACCAGTTCGCGGCTACCTAAGGAGACTCTCCATGGAGTACCGACCTCTGGGACGCACCGGCATCTCGGTCAGCCAGCTGTGCCTGGGCGCGATGATGTTCGGCGCCTTCGGCAACCGCGATCACGACGACGCGGTCAAGATCATCCATCGCGCCCTGGACGCCGGGATCAACCTCATCGACACCGCCGATGGCTACTCTGCCGGTGAGTCAGAAGAGATCCTGGGCCAGGCGCTGGCCAGCGGGCGGCGCGACAGCGTGGTGCTCGCCGTCAAGTTCGGCGTGCCTTTCGGCGACGAGGACCCCAACCATCGCGGAGCGTCGCGGCGGTGGATCACCGAAGCGGTCGAGGGCTCGCTGCGCCGGCTGCAGACCGACTGGATCGACCTCTATCAGGTGGGTGTTCCCGACCCGAACACCGATATCGACGAGACGCTGGGCGCCCTGTCTGATCTCGTCCATGCCGGCAAGATCCGGTCTTTCGGCGCGTCGAAGGTTCCCGCCTCTGAGATCGTCGAGGCCCAGTGGACCGCCGAGCGGCGCGGCCACCTCCGGTTTCGTACCGAGCAGCCGCCCTACTCTTTGCTGACCCGCGCTATCGAGTACGACGTGCTTCCGACCTGCCTGCGCCACGGGATGGGCGTCATGGCCTACAGCCCGCTGGCCGGGGGCTGGCTGTCGGGCAAGTACCGCCAGGGCCGGGATGTGAGCGGCCCAGGCTCCTCCGCCCGCGCCCAGCGCTTCCCTGGGGCCTACGACGCAGCCAACCCGGCCAATGCCGCAAAGCTCGACGCCGCCGATGCCCTCGGCGCGCTCGCTGACGAGGCAGGGCTGACCCTCATCCAGATGGCGGTCGCGTTTGCCATCCGCCACCCCGCGGTCACCTCGGCGATCATCGGCCCGCGCACCATGGAACACCTAGACGGCTATCTCGCTGCCGACGGGATCGAGCTGTCCACCGACGTGCTTGACCGTATAGACCAGATCGTCCCCCCCGGAGTCACGATCAACGTCGACGACAACATGTGGAACATCGGCACACGGGCGCTCGGCGTGGCATTCCGCCGCCGCTAGACCGGGCGTGAACCCCTGCCGCGCGGATTGGGCGGGCTGGATCGGGCCGCAATGGCGACCGCAGCCCCGATCACCATGGTGATGGCGGCGGCGAGAGAAAGCCAATAGCTTGATCCGTAAGGCTGGAAACCAGGAGAGGCCCCCGTCGAGGGTAGATACAGTGTGTAGCCGATGAGCCCGACTGAGGCTGCCGCCGTGCCGATCATGATCAGCCGCTTGCGGGTACTTGCACTGACGGCCGTGAAGATGAGAGCAAGGGCGGCCAGGGCGACCGGGATCCAGAAATCCTCTGGGTACAGAGGCGACGCCAGGTCACCGTGGGTCGCCTGCCACAGACTTTTCCAGCCGGTGCCGTTGTTCGCGTAGTGGGTCAGCAGCGTCACCGAGGCGGTGAACACCAGGCCGCCGGCCAGCACGATCAGCTGACCGGCGCCGAGAGCCCTGGATGGGCGCGCGCGGGAGCCGGGCCGCGGCGGGCGGGTGCTGCGGCCGGCGCTGGCCGTCGGTGCCGTCGCGGGGGTGATATCAGCGGCTGTCGCTGTCGGCCTGGCCGGCTGTGACCTCGCTGGCGGCAGCACCGCCGGACCGCGCGCGTCCGATGAGGAAGCAGCGGTTGCTGGCCTGGTCCCGGGGACGGCTGGCGGCTGGGTGGAGGGGCCGGGCGCGCGCCGCGCAGGTACGCCGCGGGTGGCGGGAGTCTGTCTCAGGCCGCCTGGCTGCCCGGTGTGGGCGGCTTGAAGGGCTTCGGCGAATGCGGCGCCGGACGGAAACCGGTCCTGGGGGTCCGCCGCGAGCGCTTGCGCAAGGAACGCGTCGTAGCGGGACCCGAGAGCCGGGCACAGGGTTGACGCTGCCGGTGGCGGGCCGGTCGCCTGGGCCCAGCGTGCCGCCAGGTCGTCATCGCCGCCGAAGGGGCGCTGGCCGGTGAGAGCCTCGAAAATGACGCAGCCCAGCGCGTAAAGATCGCTGCGCGGGCCGGGCTGCTGCCCCCGGATCTGTTCTGGTGACAGGTAGGCGGGGGTGCCTATGAGCCAGCCCGTGCGCGTGAGGCTGTCTTGCGCGGCAGGCGCTTTGGCGATGCCGAAGTCGGTGAGGTAGGCGTGATCGTGACCGCCGATGTCGCGCACGAGCACGTTTGACGGCTTGACGTCCCGGTGCACCAGCCCGGCGTCGTGGACCGCCTGGAGCGCCTGTGCCAGCTGCACCCCGATGAGCACCGCCCGCTCCGGGGCCAGCCGTTGCTCGCGGTCGATCAGGGTCCCCAGATCCAGGCCGTCAACCCATTGCATGGCCAGGTACAGCCGGCCATCCTGCTCGCCGGCATCAAATACCGAGACCACGTGCGGATGATCAACGGCAGCGGCAAACCGCGCCTCCCGCAGGAAACGCGCGCGGTAGTCGCCAGACCCGGCGATTTCCGGGCGAATAACCTTAAGAGCCACGGTCCGGCCGAGAATCCGCTGCTCAGCCCGGTAGACAAGGCCCATCCCACCCGAGCCCACCAGCTCGGCGATGTGGTACCCGCCGAAGGTCTGGCCAGCGTCCAGTTCCGCACTCACACGCCCCGCCCTTCACATGTCCCTGCGGAGCCGCCGGTGGCAGCGCATACGCCCCGCCTGCCGAGGATCATGTGTTGTCGCGCGCACCGTATGTCATCAGCATCCGGCACGCAAACCGCGGACCGGGCCCGCGCCAGGGCGCTGATGCTGCAGGCAGACCTTGACGGTCGTGGCCGGGCGGGCTTGAGTACGTCCATGCCTGATCAGCCTGCAGCGCTGCGCCGTTGGCACGCCGTGGTCGAGTCGAGACACCCGGCTCTGCTGGATGAGTTGCTGGCAGATGACGTGGTATTCCGGTCCCCGGCGGTGTTCGCGCCGCAGGAGGGCAAGGCGCTGACGGCCAGTTACCTGAGCGCGGCGCTGAAGGTCTTGGCTCCCTCCGTACTTGGCTCAGGAGGCGGGCATCACGTCTGGGGTTATAGGCACGGGCCTGGCGTGCCAGATGTCGCGGCAGTAGTCGCGGACTGTCCGGTCGGAGGAGAAGAAGCCTGAGCGCGCCGTGTTCAAGATCGACATTCGGGTCCACCGGTCCTGATCGGCCCACGCCTGCCGGGCCCGGTCGTGGCAGTCGATGTAGGAGCGGTAGTCGGCAAGGACCATGTACTCGTCCCACTGTAGGAGTGAGGCGACGACCGGCTCGAATGCTGCGCTGTCCCCGCCGGAGAAGGTCCCTGAGGTGATCGCGTCGATGGCTGCCTTGAGTTCGGCGTCGCCGTGGTAGTAGGTGCCGGGGGAATAGCCCTGGTTCTTGAGGGCTGCGGCCTGGTCGGCGGTGAGGCCGAACAGGAAGAAGTTGCCGGCTCCGACCCGGTCGCGGATTTCGATGTTGGCGCCGTCGAGGGTGCCAACGGTGATGGCCCCGTTGAGGGCCAGTTTCATGTTGCCGGTGCCGGAGGCCTCCTTGCCGGCGAGAGAGATCTGCTCGGAGATGTTGGCGGCGGGCACCACCATTTCGCTGACCGAGACGTTGTAGTCGGGGAGGAAGATGACCTTCATCCGGTCAGCGACGTCAGGGTCGGCGTTGACCACGGATGCGACCGAGTTGATCAGTTTGATGATGCGCTTCGCCTGCTGGTAGCTCGGTGCCGCCTTCGCGGCGAAGATGACCGTGCAGGGCGTGATGGCCCGGGCGGGATCGGTCTTGATCCGGTTGTACAGGGTGACGACATGCAGCAGCTTGAGCAGCTGGCGTTTGTACTCGTGCAGCCGCTTGACCATCACGTCGAAAGCTGAGGTGGCGTCGATCGTGACGCCGGTGGCGGCGAGCGCATGGGCGGCCAGGTCGAGCTTGTTCAGCCGCTTCACCTCGCGCCACTGCGCACAGAACTCGGCGTCGACGGCGAAAGCCTCCAGCTCATGGAGCCGGTCCAGGTCGGTCAGCCATCGCTCGTCTCCCAGCCGGGCCGTGATCAGGGCCGACAGGCGCGGGTTGGCGAGGCAGAGGAACCGGCGGGGGCTGACACCATTTGTCACGTTCAAGAACTTCTCCGGCCATAGCTCAGCCAGGTCTCGCAGCGTGGCGTGAGTGAGCAGCCGCGACTGCAGCTCGGCGACGCCGTTGACGGCGAAGCTGCCCGCAGCGGCCAGGTTGGCCATCCGCACCCGGCGGTCCGGGACCTCCTGGATCAGCGACACCCGCGCGGCCCGCTCGCCGTCGCCGGGGTAGCGGGCGCGGACCCCATCCAGGAGGGACTGATTAAGCGTGTAGATGATCTCCAGATGCCGGGGCAGCAGCCGCCCGAACATCGGCACCGGCCATGTCTCCAGGGCCTCGGGCAGCAGGGTGTGACAGGTGTAGGCGAAGGTCCGCCGGGTGACCGACCATGCCTGCCCCCAGCTGACCCCGTTCTCATCAACGAGCAGGCGCATGAGCTCGGGTATCGCCAGCACCGGATGGGTGTCGTTGAGCTGGATGACGACCTTGTCCGGGAACGCCTCCCAGTCACTGTTGCGGAACCGGAACCGGCGGACTATGTCCCGCAACGAGCAACAGACCAGGAAATATTGCTGCTTGAGCCGCAGCTCCCGGCCAGCCGGCGTGCTGTCACTGGGATACAGCACCTTGGTCAGGTGCTCCGAGCGCATCCGCGCCTCGACCGCTTCTGCGTAGTGACCGTCATTGAACAAGGCCAGGTCGAACGACTCCCGGGCAGCCCGGGCCTGCCACAGCCGGATGATGTTGACCGTCTCGGTGCCGTAGCCGGGAACCAGCATGTGGCTGGGCTCGCCGCGCACCGTCTCCCCCGGCACCCAGCGGGCCCGCAACCCTTCCTGATCGCCGCCCACCGGCTCCGTATGGCCATAGAACCCGACTATCTGGCGGTCGTCGGGGGCAGGGAACTCCCACGGGTTGCCGTAGAAGGTCCAGTCGTCGGGATGCTCAACCTGATAGCCATCCTCAAAGACCTGCTTGAAGATCCCGAACTCATACCGGATCCCATAACCCACCGCCGGTATGTCAAGAGTCGCCAGCGAATCGAGCAGGCAGGCGGCCAGCCGGCCCAGGCCCCCGTTCCCCAGCCCCGGCTCCACATCGCGAGCCTCGAGCGCATCAAGGGAGACACCGAAGCTGGCAAGCGCCTGACGGGCCAGGCCGACGGTGCCGGTGTACAGGGCATTCTGGCGAAGCTGGCGCCCCAGCATGTACTCCGCCGACAGGTAGTAAACAAACTTCGGGTTGGTCACATAATGCGCCTCGGCCGTCCTGGCCCGGCGTTCCGCGAGGCGGTCCCGGATGGTGACGGCCAGGGTCCAATAAGCATCAGCCAGGCTCGCCGACTCAACCGTCGTCCCCCGCTCGTAACGCAGGTTGTCCGCCAGGTCTTGCCGGAAGTCGGCCACCGTGTGGCCCATCCGCCGGGCCCGCGGTGTCGGGCCTATGGAGCTCACCAGCCGAATGTAACCTCAGCCGGGGAAATCAGTCCAAATGCCCGCCTCCCGAACCGGTCCGTCCGTGGTATGCACTTGATCCGGGCGTACGGTCACCGTCTGTGAACTTGCCGAGGTGTCGGTGCGCCGGGATGCGATCCATCGGTCAGAATCTGGCCCGGATGCCGTCGGCGACTTCTTCCGGGCTCATATCGATCATGGGGGGCTGGAGTTTCACCCCGGTGAGGATCCGGGCGCTCGCCCCGGTCAGCGGGTCTTACCGCCAGCGCAGCCGCACCTCGGTCCAAGCCCCACCCGCGGCCAGATCGGGCACTCTCGCCTCGAGGTCGCGCTCTTCGAAGCCGATCACAGCCACCGGAATAGCCTACGGCTGAGCCAGCCGGGCCAATCAAGCAGCGGGCAGTTGCGGCCGATTCAGCGCTTCCAATCATGGATCTGGTTTAACCTGGCGATTCAGCCTGAGCCACCGCTAATCCTGGTCGCAGCGCGAACCGCTGGATATCACGCCTTGATCAGAAAGCTGCTTTCGCAGGCGTTCTAGGATTGGTACTTGCCCCTTTACGACCATGTGGCATGCGCGATCGAATGTCATCCACTCGGCACGATCGATTTCCGGAAACTCCTCGATGTTCCCGGAGCCTTTCGGCCACTCTATGGTGAATGTGTTGCTATGAAATCCCCGAACGTCGAAGTCACTTTCGATCGCATAGGTCGTTATGACCTTGCCGCTTGACTGCCGACTCTCGCCTAGCGGCAAAATGTCACCAGAGGGCGGTGGCGAACCCAGCTCCTCCTCGAATTCCCGGAGCGCGGCGGCGATGGGTTCCTCGCCCTCCCCGTACTCACCCTTGGGAATCGACCATGCGCGTGCCTCTTTCTTTTCCCAGAACGGTCCACCCATATGCCCGAGGAGTACCTCCAGTCCTCGCCCTTCGCTTAACCGAAACACCAGCAGGGCTGCACTCCGCTTGGCCATCCCGGCACCTCCCTGATACCAACCATACGCAGGGCGCGGCGACGTCGTTGGGCACACACCACCGCGAACTGATCGCCAAGATAGCCAGGCTGCCAGGGACGATCGCGCGGATGCGGCATGCGGCAAGGAGACCACGCCCGATCCCCGTCACGCGCCCGTGGTCCGGGCTGCGATCATCTGGGCCTTGATAGCTCCTTCTGGCGCCGGGCTGGCCTCCCGCCGGTCACGCGCGTCTGTAGCGTCCCAGCCAAAGCTGCGTGGTGCCCCTGACGCTATTTATGTGCTACATATCACGTGACCTTGGGACCGATCGGCCACGTGGTCGTATGGTCGGGGACGCAGAGGAGGTGCCATGGCGGTATCGCTCGATGTGGTCGCGCTGGAGAAGCCGGAGGACGTGAACGTCATCGTCGGCCAGGCGCATTTCATCAAGACAGTCGAGGATCTACATGAGGCACTGACCGGGGTGAGCCCGCATCTTCGCTTCGGCATTGCGTTCTGCGAGGCTTCGACCGCCTGCCTGATCCGCAGGTCGGGCAATGACGCGGAGCTGATCAGGCTCGCGGTGGCGGCCACCGAGGCGATCAGCGCCGGGCATGCGTTCGTGATCATGCTGGCCAATGGCTACCCGATCAACGTCATGAACCAGGTCAAGGCGGTCCCCGAGGTGTGCACGATCTTTTGCGCCACCGCCAACCCGGTCGAGATCCTCCTCGCAATCACGGACCGCGGCCGCGGCATCATCGGCGTGGTCGACGGATCACCACCTGTTGGCGTCGAAACCGATGCTGACGCGGCAAGCCGGCACCGCCTGCTGCGCGATATCGGGTACAAGCTCTGAGCCCTGACGGGTGCAGGCAGAGCGCGGCCAGCGACGAGACGTTCTTTCTACGCCAGGCCGCCGGTAAGGCTGCTCTGCGGGATCGCGTGACCACAGGTCAGCGGGCCTTCCCGGACACAATTAGTGAGTCCGGCCATGGAAAAGCTGCTTGACGTGGCCGCTGAGCCGCGCATCGGGGGTGGACGCGTAGGAGAGCACCGCGATGATGCGGGGCCGGGGCCCGGTGACGGTGGTGACACGGTGCGGGCTGTGGTGCCCGCGGAACAGGGCGAGTGTGCCAGCAGTGCCGCTCATCGAGCGAATGCCGGAGCGGTCGCCCTGGAGCAGGCGGCGCACACCCTCCAGGTTCTCGTTATCTGCGCTGCGCAGCATCGGCACGTACTCGAATTGGCCGCCGCCGAGCGGCGGCTGCAGCATCAGCGTGACGACGGCGTCCGCCCCGTCGAAATGCCAGCCGTGCCCGCCTGCCTCCGCGTAGTACATAACGTTCAGCGCGCCGAGCTCGTCGGCATGGCGGTACAGGATCTCGCTGCCCAGAGCCGCGCCGACAAAGGCCGTCAGCTCGTCCGACTCATAGGCAACGCGAAGCGGGGAGCCGGACGGGATCTGGTCGTAAGCCAGGCCGCCCTTGGCCGAGCGCACCCGGGTGCGGCGCGGATCATCAGCGGGAAGGTCAGGATCATCGGCGGTGAAGTAGACATTGTGCTCGGTGTCGGTCCAGTAGGCGTAGGGCATGGCTGTCATCGCCCAGCCCACTACGGAGGCAACCGCAGTCGGCCGCATGAACCCCTCGAGGTCCGACGCCCCGGTGGCGGCGAGTTCTCTCCCGCAGCGCGCCACCAGGTCCTGCCCGGCCGGGCTGTCCAGACGGTCGATCGGGTACCGTTCAAGGTCAATTACATCGGCGAGACCGGTGACGGGAACACCTCCCCACCCTAGAGCGAGAGGACGAGATCAGTCTGGCATCTGTGCCGTCGGCCGGGCAAGCACGCAAAGATCGCACGGCATGTTCGATGAAACAACCGGGCGCACCCATTGCCGGCCTGACCTGCAAAAGCGACCTATTGCAAGCCCAGATGGACTTCACCCCATCAGGCTCTTAATCCGCGGCTATTGAACTTGGCCAGAATCTGAGGCAGGGGGGCCGTCCGCTAACCCCAGAAAATGCAGGTTGGGTGGGCTTTATCTCGTTGAGCACCTGGTCGATAGGGCTGGGAGAGAGGTCGTCATAGCGGTGCCAGCGGCCGTTGCGGTTTCTAGGGTCTGGCGGGAGCGCCGGGGCGGTTGCTCCTCCTGCTGGCTTGGCTCGTGGCGGAGCTGGCCAGCGTGTGGGAGAGTATCGCGTCCACCACGTGGCCGAGGGGCTGTGTAGCGTCGATGGGGATCGCGCCGGATGCGCGCAGGCGGGCCTGAATTTCCGGCAGCCTGCGGCGCAGGTACTCGCGGGTGTCCCCGATGTGGCCCCAGTCGTGGTAGTCCCGGCGCGCATCTATTCGTGCCAGCATGGTGGGCTCGTCGATCTCCAGCAAGAACACGTGAGTGAAGCGGCCGGGCAGCTCCAGCTCGTTGGCCGCTCCGCCGCAGACGTACAGCGTCGCTGGCGCCGCTGCCGCGATCAGTGCGTCCAGGCGGGCCGGGTCCCACGCCCAGCTGTGCCGGGACAACCAGGCAAGGTCCGGCGCTGCCGGCTCTTCTTCCACCACGTGGCCGGCGGCGTCAACGGTACGCGCGAGCAATGGGTCGTCGTCGGCATCGATGGCTGCCAGGCCCCGGCGGGCAAGCACGGCGGCGATCGTGGACTTGCCCGCGCCGGAACAGCCTGTGATCAGCACTGCGCTCATCGGTGTCTATCGTCGGCCAGCCCTGACAGGCTGCGCAAACGAGTTTGTGATTCCGCCCTTACACCTTCAATCGCGGGGCTGGTCCTGGACGGCGTTGATCTTCATCTGGTCTCCACAGGTTCGGCACCTGGCCCGCACGAGCGTCACCTTCGGTGGGGTGGTGCAGGGGGGAGGCGGACATGACCGAGGGGGCCAAGCCCAGCATTACCGGAATTCATCACTTTTCTCCGACGGTCACAGACGTCGAAGCGAGTGTGGCCTGGTACCAGCGGTTGTTCGGCATGGACTGTGTGCCGGTCCCGTTCCCGCACTATGAGCGCGATCAGTCGGGCCAGCTGGCCATTGCGACCGCTGGTGAGTGGTGCAGGCAGGTCAGCAGCGGGACAGGCCCGGGGCCGATGGGCATCTTCTTGGTGTAGATGATCGCGGTCCATTGGCCGGGTGTGCCTGGCGCGTGGGATCGGTAGGGCTGGCCGATCCTGATGACCAGGGGGTCGGCTTGGCATTTGCGCATGCCGGCGATCGCCTCCTGCTTGGACGTGCCGTGCCGGAAATCGACCTGCAGCTGAAACGGGGGCCCGCACTGGCCGCCGCACGTTCTTGCGATCGGCGCGCACGCCGATATCGCAGGCAGTACCGGAGCGAGCATCGCTGCCGTGACGGCCGTCAGCGCCCGCCGTGGCAAGTTCATCGCCTTCCTCCGCCTGGTCGCCGGCCCCTAGTACACCACTACCTTCGCAGATGACCACCCAGCGACCGTCACTGACGTGATCAGCTCACATCGAGGGATCGTCAAAATAACCACTGGACAAGGCCCGGGATGCGGCATTTCATATATGCCAGAAGACCGCACGCCAGACGGGACCGCGCCTGCTGGGCTCCGGGGGGGCTTCCGAGCTGAATCCGGGGTCAGCCAGCTGGGAGCCTAGGTCGGGGTTGGTGGCTGGCTGCACACGATTCTGTAGGGGGGACCCATGTCAGCAACTGCATCATCGGCTGTTATCCCAGGCCTGTTCTACCCAGACATCTCTTCTGGCCAAGGGGCAATGGACCTCAGCGGCCTGCACGCGGTGTGCATAAAGATAACTGAGGGGACGGGCTATCTGAATCCAGATTACACAGCCCAGGTGGCGAAGGCGAACGCTGCCGGTGCATTTCACTTCGCTTATCATTTCCTGACCGATGACGACCCAAAGGCTCAGGCACAATTCTGCTTCGGGCACCTCGGCCCCGACGTCGGGCTGATGGTCGATGTCGAGACCGAGACGATCACTGGCAGCAAGCCGTCGCTGCAGCAGAACGTCGCATTCGTGAAGAACTTCCGCGCCCTCGGCGGGATCGTCTACCTCAACTACCTGCCGCATTGGTACTGGCACGATGTATGGGGAGGCCCGGATCTGGGGCCGCTCAAGAACCTCGGCCTGGCGCTTGTCTCAAGCAACTTCGCAAGCTTCGCGACCCAGGTCGGGTGGGGCGTCTACGGGGGGTGGGCGCCGACGATCTGGCAGTACAGCGACAGCGTGTCCCTGCACGGGAAGACCGTTGACTTCAACGCGTTCCTCGGCTCTGGCGCCACGGACATTCCGACGCTGGTCGGGGAATTCAAGTCGCTGGTGATGACGGGCAAGATCAATGGACAGACCTGGCAGGAACTGGCCACATCCGGGAACCAGACGCTCAGTGAGATCGCCGCTGCCAGTAACATGGCGCCGGCCCAGGTCCTCCGGACGACCGCTGTTCACTATGGCCGCTACGACCAGGTGACGCATGATTTCCTCGACAATGTCTTCAGCGGGCAGGTCGAGGGCACCGCCAACGTGCCGGCCGGAGCCAAGCTCTGGGTCCTGAAATAGGCCTCGGAGCGCGAAGATTCCACCAGTTGCCCGCATGCGCCGCCGGACGTAGATAGACAGTGTGCGCGGGCCAGCGGGGGAGCGGTCTTGCATGACAGACAGGTCAACCCGTTGTCTCTGCCCTCTGTACGTGGACCTCCCAAGCCTTTATAGTCCACCTAAGCTCCCGGATGCAGCGAAGGTATGGGAGCATGCGAGGAGAACCAATGCTCTTGGGGGGGACCTGATATGAGCGATTCTGGCGATAGTACTACTCCGGCCAGCCAGGGGGACACGGGCACAACTGCGCCCCAAGCCGGCAGTCAGCAAGGAGCTACCGGTCATCAGGACATAAGTAGGAACGACAATCCTTCGGAGAATGTCGTTCAGCGAACTCGGGCATGGACCGGCATGTGGGTGGTCGCGGCCGGTGATGTCGCCATCGTCGTTGCCGCGGTTTGGGGAGTTGTCAAGACTGCAGGAGGCACGGCCAGTACCAGCAGTCTTGTGGCCATCCTGACTAGCGCATTTACCGCGATCGGCACGATGACTACCGCCTACTTCGGTATCAAATCGTCGGCCAACACCGCGCAGCATTTCAGGCCGTCGGCCGCCGGTCCAGGGCCGACTGCCGCTCCACAGTCGACCGTCGGCCCACAGTCGACCGTCGGCCCACAGTCGACCGTCAGTTCATCCTCAGACGGCTGAGTTTCGAGCACCCTTGAGTCCCTGCAGCTCTCCCGTCCGCGTGGGACGGCTCAAGGCTTGACAATGCCACGTGATGGACATCAGACGTCCGTGGTGCTCAGGTCGGTGTCGTGGAACTGCCAGCGGCGATTGAAGGCGTTCACCCCAGGGCAGGCCGTTCAGCGGGATGTCCCAGCGCACCAACGGTGTTCCAGACGCCAATGAAGTGGATCGGCATGCGTGTTTCACGCGCTTGGCGACGGTCGCCGGGCCACGAGCACCGCGGCCAGGCCCAGCAGGATCAGCGCGAGCGGTACCGGGCACCACCAGTGCTCCCAGAAGGCACCAAGGCCATGGGTGCTCTCACGCCCGGCCCAGAAGACGCCCAGAAGCAGGAAAACGGCCCCGGCAACCTGGCCAACCCGACGCATGATCCCAGGCTATCCCGCGGCCGCCATCCCCGGCGGGAGCGCCGTTGCGGCAGATCACCGGCCCGCTCAGCCGGTGATCTGCCACTGACACCCCCGAGCGGGCGCTAGCGATAGCAGGGCGAAGCCGCCCTGGCCAGCTGGGGCGCGCGGCGGGCGCCTGCCCGGGCCCGCCAGCCGGCGGCCAGCGCGACGGCGGCCGGTACCGCGAGCGCCCAGCCGGAGAACCCGAGCATGGCGGTCACCGCCAGCGCGGCCGGCCCGGCGGCCAGCCGCACCGGGCCGCGCAGCACCCGCGCGGCGGCGGCCATAGCGCCCAGGTAGACCGCGAGGAACAGCGCCGTCGGCACCGCCACGAGGGCGGCCGTGCTGGCGATCCCCAGCCCGTACAGGATGATCAGCAGCAGGCCGGTTGCGGTGATCGCCGCCAGGAGCCGGAACACGGGCCCGGGACCGCGGCCGCCGGGCTTCGCGTGCACCAGCTGCCCGGCCATGGCGGCCGCGCCGTTGATGTAGGCGTTGGTGGCGCCGAGGGTCAGCACGATGGCGGCCACCGCGGCGATGTCCGGGCCGGCCGCGCCGATGGCGTGACCCAGCAGGCCAGCCAGCGGCACGTCGGTGGCAGCCCGTGGGCCCAGGACGCTGATCGTCGCGATCGCCAGGCCCAGGTACAGCGCGGTGGTGACCGCGAGGGCGATCGCCACCACCCGCGGCAGCTGCCGGCGCGGGTCGGCGAAGCGCGTGGTGAGCGGGGCGACCGCCTCCCAGCCGACGAACGAGAACATCAGCGTCGCCGCCGCGCTGCCGACCGACAGCCAGCCGTGCGGGGCGAACGGCGCCCAGTTGGCCGCCCGCGCCGTCCCGGCGGAGCCGGCCGCCGCGACGGTCACCACCACGGCCAGCAGGCTGACCAGAACGACCTGAGCGGCGGCGCTGGCCCGCAGCCCCCCGGCGGCGAGGGCGACGACGGTCAGCAGCAGCGCGGCCGCGACGGCCGCGCGGGCCAGCTGGCCGCCGCCGGTCAGCTCGGTGACGTAGCTGGCGCCGATGAGGCAGACGATCGGGGCGCCGCACACCACGCCGGCCAGGAACATCCAGCCGGTCGCCAGGCCTGCGCGCCGCCCCAGGCCGGCGGCCACGTAACCGATCACCCCGCCGGCGGAGGGGTGGTTCCTGCCCAGGGCCGAGAACACGGCGGCGAACAGGCCGGACAGGACCAGCAGGCCCAGCCAGGCAACGATCGAGGCGGGCCCGGCCTCGGCCGCGGCCAGGCCGGGCAAGAGCAGCAGGCCGGGGCCGAGGAGCGCCCCGATGTAGAGAGCGGCGCCACGTGAGGTGGTCAAGTGCTGCGGTGCAGCCGGCTGGTTCTTGACTGTGAGGGCCATACGTTCACCATGGCCGATTTGCCCTCGTACGCGATGGCAATTATGCCGCCAGAAGGCCAGGTCGACGCAACGCCGTTGCGCCAGACAAGCCATAGGCTAGGTTTCATGTCAGAGCATGTTCCGGACAGGGTGGATCGTGCCATCGTGGCGAGGCTGCAGCGGGACGGCCGCATCGCCAACGTCGATCTCGCGGACGCCATCTCGCTGTCGCCGTCAGCCTGCCTGCGCCGCGTGAAGGCACTGGAGGCCAGCGGCATCATCGCCGGGTACCGCGCGGAGGTCAGCAGGAAACGGGCCGGGCTCGGGCTGACCGTCTTCGTCGGCCTGAAGGTCGAGGGGCAGTCGCAGGAGACCGCGTCACGGGTCGAGCAGGCCCTGCTGGCCATCCCCGCCATCGTGGCCTGCTACCTGGTCTCCGGGAGCTTCGACTTCCTGGCGGAGGTGGCCGTACCCGACCTGGCGAGCTACGAACGGCTGCTGCTGGGGCAGATCCTGACGATCCCCTCGGTCGTCGAGGCCCAGAGCACATTCGCGATCCGGACGATTCTCAGCCGTGGCCCGCTGCCGCTGGACCACTGGGGGCGCCAGAAAAGCTAGCACCGCGGCTGGGCTCAGCTGCCACCTGCGCAGAACCCGGATGTCTTCCCCGTCAAAAGGGCTGGGACTATAGCGGCGCCGTTTGTGGAGACGGCGCGTTCTGGACGGAAACGGCAGTGACCAGGCCACCTGCCACATTACTGAAGCCGGGCTGAGGAACACCTGAAGCCGGCCGGCCGGATCAGGAAAGGAACGCTGGCGATTTGGCCAGGAAAGGCGCCAGGCTGGCCCTGATTCATGCCCAGCCAGGCCACCCCGCGGGCGCGGGCCCGCCGCCCGCCGAGACAAGCCTTAGACGGGCAAGATCCCACCGCCTGCCAGCCGCCTGCCAAGGCCTCCGGTACAGTCAGGGGCGGGTCAGAGCTGGGACCAGGCCTCGGTCAGCACCGCGCGCAGGATCTGCTCCATCTCGTCGAAATGCTCCTGCGTGCAGGTGAGCGGGGGAGCGAGCTGGATGACCGGGTCGCCGCGGTCGTCCGCCCGGCAGATCAGGCCCGCCTCGAACAGCGCCGGCGACAGGAAGCCGCGCAGCAGCCACTCGGACTCCTCATCGCTGAAGGTTTCCTTGGTGGCCTTGTCCCTGACCAGCTCGATCCCGTAGAAGTAGCCGTCGCCGCGGACGTCGCCCACGATCGGCAGGTCACACAGCTTCTCCAGCGTGGCCCGGAAGCCACCCTCGTTGGCGCGGACGTTGGCGAGCAGGTCCTCCTTCTCGAACACGTCCAGGTTGGCCAGGGCGACCGCGGCCGACACCGGGTGCCCGGCGAAGGTGACCCCGTGCAGGAACGTGGCGGTGCCGCTGGGCCGGGGCCCGCCCGTGTGCCCAGCGCGCCGCGGGGACTCAAAACCGCTGATGTCCTCGCGCCCCGAGCCGAACGGCTCCATCAGGGCGTCGCTCACCATCATGCCGCCGAGCGGGGAGTAACCCGAGGTCACGCCCTTGGCGAAGGTGATGATGTCCGGCTGGTAGCCGTAACGCTGCGAGCCGAAGTAGTAGCCCAGCCGGCCGAACGCGCAGATGACCTCGTCGGAGACCAGCAGCACCCCGTGGCGGTCGCAGATCTCACGGACCCGCTGGAAGTACCCGGGCGGCGGCGGGAAGCAGCCGCCCGAGTTCTGCACCGGCTCCAGGAACACGGCCGCGACCGACTCCGGGCCCTCCCGCTCGATCGCCCGCTCGATCTCGTCCGCCGCCCACCGGCCGAACGCCTGCAGGTCATCGGCGACGAAGCCAGGCGCCCGGTAGAAGTTGGTGTTCGGCACCCGCACCCCGCCGGGCGCCATCGGCTCGAACGGTTCCTTGATGCCGGGGAGCCCGGTGATCGCGAGCGCCCCCATGGACGTGCCGTGGTAGGCGATGTCGCGGCTGAGCACCTTGTACCGGCTGGGCTGGCCGATCGTCTTGAAATACTGCTTGGCCAGCTTCCAGGCGGACTCGACCGCCTCCGAGCCGCTGGTGGTGAAGAACACGCGGTTCAGCTGGCCCGGCGCCAGCGCCGCCAGCCGTTCGGCCAGCTCGATCGCCCGCGGGTGCGCGTAGGACCAGAGCGGGAAGTAGGCGAGCTCGGACGCCTGGCGCGCGCCCGCCTCGGCCACCTCGCGGCGGCCGTGCCCGATCTGGCT
>Ga0335085_10008283_pt1 | contig 15890 bp, 22 predicted proteins | sample Lox_Sample_45_FD_206712 | JGI IMG/M metagenome (GOLD analysis project Ga0335085, IMG submission 206712) | Soil microbial communities from Loxahatchee National Wildlife Refuge, Florida, United States - Lox_Sample_4.5 | ecosystem: Environmental > Terrestrial > Soil > Wetlands | place: USA...
CCAATCCCTAAAGAAGTTGGATGAACAAAGCGTGATAGTATGACAATAAAGAATGGAGATAGAGTCAAAATCGAGTATACTGGAACGCTTGATGCTGGAACAGTCTTCGATAGCTCATCCGATCATGGAATACCCTTGGAATTTCAAGTAGGTGGTGGACAAGTAATAAAGGGGTTTGATAATGCCATCATAGGAATGACTATGGGAGAAGAAAAACAATTCAGCATTTTACCCGCTGATGCATACGGTCAGCGCGATCCGACATTAATACAAAAAGTATCAAGGGATGCATTTCCAACAGATATAGAACTAGTACCTGGACTATTATTTGAGGCTGGGCTTCCCACTGGAGAGAGAGTTCCTGCAAGAATCGCAGAAATAGACGGAACAATAGTATCGGTGGACTTAAACCATCCTTTAGCAGGCAAGACTTTGAATTTTAAGATTAGAGTAACAGAGATTTCATCCTCTTGATTTCATTATTAATCCAAATTCCAACAATGGAATTTTAAAATATTAGAAATACTTTTTGTTAGTACTAATAATTAAACACATGAACTAAAATAGCATAAAAAATCAACGTTTATCTGTGATATGAAAAAATTGGAATATGAGTTGAAAGCGTATGAATAATTCAGACGTTCACATGATATACGTACTTCTTGATGGCATAGGTGATCTGCCTCATCCTGATCTAAAAGGTTCCACACCATTAACTTATGCAAAAACTCCTAATCTGGACAGATTGGCAAGAAATGGTGTAATCGGTGAAGTGATTTCTGTAGGTAAAGGCATAGCTCCACAATCAGACATTGCAGTTTTCAATATGCTAGGATACAAGTTTGAAAATGGTCAATATGTTGGAAGAGGAGTAATCGAAGCAATTGGAGTAGGCATAGATTTCAAGAGTGGCGATTTGGCCTTGAGAGGAAATTTTGCTACAGTAAATGATGAAAAGGTAATAATTGATAGAAGGGCAGGTAGAAAAATAGAGCGAGAAGATGCTATTGCAATTTCACATGAGCTAGAACAGAAGGTCAAATTTTCTCATCCCAAAGCATCAGTTGTCATTTCTCCCACCATCGGACATAGAGTAATTGTAAGGATACGATGCGATGGGGAATTTCTTTCACCAGACATCAGTAATACCGATCCTGCATATGCTCGAGTGGATGGCATGGGCGTTGCAAAAGCTGTTGGAGATTACATGAAGATAGAAAAATCACTGCCACTAAACGAATCTGATGGAGCAAAGATCTCTGCCTCACTTGTAAATGAATTCACAGATCAATCTCTTAGAATTATGAAAGAAAGTATAATAAACAAAAATAGAAAAGACAATGGTAAAAAATTATTAAATTCAATTCTTCTTCGCGATGCTGGCAATAAATTTCCAAATGTTATTCCAATTAACGATCTACACCAGATGCAGTTTTCATGCATAGTAGACATGCCAGTAGAGATAGGTATTGCCAATGTATTGAAAATGAAATCATTTAGTGCCGGTGGTCTTACAGACTATGAAGAAAAGGCACGCGTTGCTGCAAAAGCGATGGATTCACAAAATGCAATTTACGTCCACATAAAAGGACCAGATGAATTCGGGCATGACGGAGACGCCATAGGAAAGATGAAAAACATAGAGGAAATAGATAAGAGGTTTTTTGGAACCTTGCTTGACAATATAGATACATCTAAAGTTTCAGTGGTTGTATCTGGAGATCATTCTACACCTTGCATATACAAGGGTCACAGTGATGATCCGGTTCCAGTATTGGTCTCAGGAGATGCTGTCAGAAAAGATGGAACAACAAGATTTACAGAGGATCAAGCAAAGAGAGGAAGGATTGGCCTTATTTCTGGTGCAGAAGTCATCAGGACAGCTATCCAAATGATTAAATCATAAGTTTCTGAATTTGCTTAGTCGAGATAATATCGGAAACATTATTCCTGAATTTATCAATATCAATATCATGATATTTTCCAGAAGAATTTGAGAGTTTTTCTATCGCTCTTTTCATTATTGAAATGCAAATGTCACCTTCATTTTTTTGATAATGTACAAGAGCTGCTGCTACAAGAATTATCCCTTGAATGAGATCTTTTTCTCCTTCGTATGTTTTTTGCCACACCCCTTCAAGAACTTCGTGACATTCCCAATATCTTTCATGGTTAAAATATTGTCTGGCTTTCTCAATTGCCTCTTCTTTATCGATTTTTTCTTCTACAATGTGTCTAGCGTCATCAAGTGGACCAATTGAAGTAAATATGTCAATAACTTTTCCAAGTTCTTCCTTTTTTACCGAGATATCAAATTCCAAGTATCTAGTTGAAACTCTCATATCACGTACGATGACATCCATATGAGATGTCAATTGATCAGCTTTTGTAAGCAACAAGGGAGCATCTTGCGGAACATAACCAGAGTTTTTCAAATGAATCATGAAGCGGTCCACGTCTTTGAACGGTTGCGATTTCTTAAATTTGTTAGGGAGAGATGGTTAAGATTTATATGAACTATTAAGAGGAATTTGATAATATGTCCATGATTGAAGTTACACAGGATGTAAAGAATCCATTGTTATCAAGGAGAGAAATTACGTGTAAATTCAAAGGACTTGCCGGTAGACTAAAAAAATTGGAAGCTGTTGATATGATTTCAAAGCAATTCGATTTGTCAGGAAAGATAGTTGTTCCCATTCTTTTGAAAAATGAAACAGGAAGAGCAATAGTTTCAGGAACTTTCTATGTATATGAGGATGAGCAATTGGCAAAAAAGCATCTAAAGACTGCCATTTTCAAGAGAATTGAAAAGGCAAAAGGAGCAGCTGCCAAGGCAGAAGTATCAACAGAAGAGAAATCGGAAGGACAGTCAGAAAAACCAAAGGAAGAAAGTAAGTAATGGCAGGCAAAAAGGGCTCTAGTCCTTCGGTTTACAAATATTATAAAGTCAAGGGCGAAAAAGCTGAAAAAGCAAGAAAAGAGTGTTCAAGATGTGGCAAAGGCGTTTTCATGTCAGAGCATAAGAACAGACGCAGTTGTGGAAAGTGTGGATTCACCGAGTTCGTCCAGTAATTAATACAATTTCTTTCTTCGCAACTTCGAGACCTTTTGTTCTATTTGATCAAGTTTTTGTAGAAGATTCGTATCTATTGTGGTATTTGCCAGTATGTCCACTGGAATCTTAACTACGTTTGTATCCAATGCTATGTTTATTGTTGGCAATTTCTTTTCTATCCATAGTTTGATTACCTTGTCTTCAAGTTTGTAGTCCCGGAATCCTTCAGGAAATTTCTTGGTTATATGCAATAACAAAGTTTTATCATCAAAAACAGCTTTTGGTTCGAAAAGTCTCGTAGAATCAGAGTATATGCTCTCAAAAAGATTACCTGCTAATTCATCCGAAACAACATTCATTTTGGATACCCTTGAAATTAATTCTAGATAATGTAGAAATTCATGGGCCAAAATGGCATGTATTGTCCCTTTAAGTCCAAATGCAACTAGTGGAGCCGTTATCTGGATAATAATTTCTAATTTATTATTGGAAATGACTGGTAACGTCCTTGCAAATAATATTCCATAATCAAATGAGCCTGGTGAGGGTTGCGATACTATGATTGAAGGTTCCACGTAAGCAAGAGGAAAATTAATCCCGGATGCTTTTTCTATTCTCTTGACACCAGATAGTATAATGCCAAACCTCTCAACTACCAACGAATGAATCTTTTCATCTATTAATCCGTTTTTGAGTGCCTCGTGAACTTTAAGTAAAGGATCCAATCGAACAAGATTGATTTGGACTATAATAAAAGTCTGACATACTTGCATGAGTTTAGATAACTTGTAAAGAATTTCCAATATTTATTTAAAATTGTTCAGGATCTAATTGACTAAGCTTATTTTATGGAAGTCAAATGTAGTACATTTACAAGCATTTTCAAGCAACAAACTCATGTTTGGTTCTACATTTGTGCCGCTAACTAATCTTTTAAGTGGTATTCCTCCATCAGATTCCAAAAGAACAGTAAAAGAATTGGTTCCAATTTTTTTTATTTTTATATTATAGATCTTTTTCTGATTTTTGTATCCAGAACTCTCATTTACTGATATTGAAGAGTCTTTTAGACAATGTAATACATTCAAAGTCTCGGGTTTTAATTCCTGCTGTGTCTCTACTGCCAATAAAACTTCTGTCCTAAATTTAATTGGTTCAGACGGGATCTTTGAGATGACCCGAAGATTTAAAATTGAAATTCCATCAAGTGGCATATTTTGTGGTAATGAAATTTTCCTCTTTCGCGGATTTATCAATCTAACAAAAAATGGTCGACCTTTTCCGAGAACTAGACTAGATTCATCTTCACTGCCTATCCAAGTAATTTTTGCTTGTCGTGCACCAAATTTTTCATACAAGAATCTTGCAATCTTTCCTTCCACGCTGTTAAATTCAGAGATACCATGAAAATCACAGGCGTAACATCCTTTTCCTTCACATTGTTTGCAAGATTCTTGTTTTTGTGGTATTCCTCTTATTTTTTTTGTATATCGTCCTTGCAGTATCAATGCTTTTGGTTTTAAATCGATTTGATCTTTTTTGAAATCAATTGTAAATACAATGTCAGGATTCTGATAATCTACTCTCGTTTTTGTTCTTCTTCCAAATTGTTTTCCCATCTCTCGAGTTACATCATTTTTTATGCTAGTTATCCCACGGAGTTTAAACTTGGATCGAAGTATGTCATCCCTATCCAAAATTGAAGGCTGAAGGATTGCGCCTATGAGAAATGACGAGAACTGATATTCTTTCGATATGTCCAATATTTTTTTTAAAAATCCATCTAGGTCTAGCATTAATGTCTTGCAAATGTAACACGATTTCGGATTATTCTGTTTCATAATTTTCCTAATTTTTTCTCCAAGTTTTTTGTGCGATGTTAATTTTAGTCTACTTGCAAACATTCGTCCAAGGCAATAGTCACACAGACCGTATTCTTGCAAGATTTCTCTTGTTTCTTCTATTACCTCCGCCATTTCCTTCTTTTTCAATATAGATAGCATAATTCTGTGCATATTTTATTCGTAGTTATACTAACTACCAAGGATACAGACGTTTACAAGATTCCTTGTCTGTCACACTGATGGCCTTTGTAGGGCATGTCTGCGCCGCATCAAGTATTTTACCTGACTTTGCCCCTTGTTCGTTTATAACTTTGGATTTTGGGTTTACCCTGACATTTTTTTCAACATGAAATACAGACGGTGCTATTGTCTCACAACTGCAACAAGCTATACATCTAGCAGGGTCCACGTTTACCGAAACTGGTATATCTTCTTGCATCTGTACTGACTCAGTCTCAACTTTTACTTCAGATTTTACTTTCTCATAGTATTCCCAGAAAGTTTTTTCATAGTATGACCAAAAATTCTGATACTCATTTTCTGCATATCTTGTATATCTAGACCAATCCTCGCTAGGAGTTCTGTCAGAACTTTTTGCGCCCCATGAATATTTTCTAGAATAGAAATCAGATTTTCTCTTTTCATCCTTGTTATCGTATACTCGATATGACTTCGTTCCAAGTGTTTTCTTATACTCAGAACGTAGTGTTTGATAAGCTTCTGTAATTAGCTTGAATTCCTTCCCACTGTTATCAGAATTCTTATCTGGATGAGATCTCAATGCTAGTCTACGATATGCGGATTTTATGTCCTTTATTGAGGCACCATCTTGGAGGCCCAGAACTTGATAGCATTGGTAGGTATTCAACACTTGTTCTACTACACACTATTTTAAAAATATTAGATAAAATAGCTAGATAGTGTATTTACTAGCCCAAGCCCATTTTTCTTAGCATTCCCTGCATTTGTCTTCCTTTTGATGCTTTCATCATAGTCTTGGAATTCTTGTATGCCTTTATGAGTTCCTTTACCTCATGCTCAGGCCACCCAGATCCTCTAGCTATTCTCTTTACGCGAGATGCATTTATCAAATCAGGATCCGATTTTTCTCCCTTTGTCATTGATTGGATGATATATCTCCATTTTTCCATACGTTGTTCTTGTTGTTCTAGTTGATCTTCCTTGACCACTCCAGAAAAGCCAGGCATATTTTCCAAAATGCTACGTAACCCACCAGCTTTTGTGGCCTCTTCTATCTGAAAATAGAAATCCTCCATGTTCATTTTACCATGAGTTATTCTCTTCAGTCTCTCCTCATTGCCTTCCGTTTCCAGCCTCTTTGCCATCTCAAGTAATGCTTGGATATCTCCCATTCCAAGTAATCTTCCGACAAATCTTGTCGGTGAAAATTTTTCTATGTCGTCGATTCTTTCACCTGTTCCGATAAACATTATTCTTGCTCCCGTCGCTGCTGCAGCGGCAAGAGCCCCTCCTCCCTTTGCGCTGCTGTCCAGTTTCGTTATTATTATTCCACCAACAGGTACGGTCTTGTGAAAAGCCTCAGCTTGATTGTAACATTGTTGCCCGATAGTACCGTCTATTATTAACAGGGCAAGATCTGGGTTTGAGACTTTGCTAATCATTATCATTTCATTAAGCAGATCCTTTTCTTTCTTATGCCTTCCAGCAGTATCAATTAAGATAACGTCAAAATTTTGACCATCAAAGTGTTTAAGACCATTTTTCACAATCTCAGGAGAGTCCTTATTGCCTTCCTCACCATACACCTCTACATTTGCTTTTTCACACATGGTCCTAAGTTGTGTAAGAGCGCCTGGGCGGTAAGTATCAGCTCCTACGACTGCAACTCTGTAGCCTTGTCTTGTCAGAAGCTTTGCAAGTTTAGCTGTGACAGTAGTTTTGCCACTTCCTTGTATTCCAAGCATCAATACTTTATTTGTCCTACCCGGTTGAAATGAGAATTGATCTTCTGTACCAAGTAACTTGGCAAGTTCCTCATAAAGAATTTTTACAATATGATCCTTTCTTGAAAGTCCAGGAGGTGGTGTCTCCTTAAGAGATCTTTCCTCCAAATTCTTTGTAATTTCAAAAACTAATTTTACATTAACATCTGATTGTAACAGTGCTCTTTGGATATCTTTTGAAAGTTCTTTGATTAGTGCCTCATCAACAGCTGATGAGTTGACAATCTTCTTTAGGGCTGATCTGAGACCATTTTTCAATCCATCTAACATTACTGATCTAAGATGGCTTCGGTTATTTCAAATCTTCCTCTATAACCATCCCAGATCGAGCGACCTTCGATTATCTTAATTGGATCGTAAAATAAAGGACAGTCAACTACGAATGTTTCAGCTTCCCCACCTTCAAATGACAAATTAAAACTGTGTTTTGTTGACAAATCAGCTAGCATTTCTGCATTTTCTATTGTTACTTCTTTCCCCAGCCATTTTTCATCAAGGCCATCAGATGATACACTTGTAATGATGAATTTAAAATTTGATTTTATTAATTCGCGCAAGTAATCTTTTTGGTCAATATGCCATAAAGGTGAGAATATTTTTAGGCCCAAATTAATTGCAATCTTTTCAAAACACTTTCTTTGGTAATCACTAAATAATCCACCGTGTACAATTCCGTCTATCCCAAATTCCTTCTTTGCTTTTTCCAACATATGCTGCAATTTCTCAGTCTCAGTTTTCATTTCAGAATTTTCTATTTCTGATACAATCTGAGGTATTTTCATTGAATGGGCTTGTAGTGATGTAAATTTCATGTTAGGATAATGTAGCAAATGACTTTCATCAGACTGAGGGTATAGAGATACAAGACATTCAATGCTATGACCGGCCAACCTTGCCTTATGTATTGCATATGTACTATCCTTCCCTCCTGAGAAAAGCGATGCTAATTTCAATTTGATTTCAAAAGGTGTCAAGCTAATTAATTTTTTTCTAGCTCATTTATTTGCTTAAAACAATCTAGGCATACTGCAAGGTTATCTTTTGCTGTGACTTCTACATTTGAGGTCAGACATACATGACATAATCCCTTCATGTACTTGTTATAGAAACTCTACGGTATAACTCGTTCGAACAATAGAAAAGCCTGGATGCTTCAATACTCATAATCTTCATCACAGAATCAGTTGGCTTTTCTCTTCATCATCAGCATCCGAATTTAGCTCTTTACTCTGACTATAATAGTTCTATCCATGACTTTCCAGTATTCAACATCTTGACCTTGAGTAATTTTGTCCTTTATTTCATCTTCGATCTGGTTTACGTCAAATACTTCAAAAGATTCTGAATCCATTACCTGCACACCAGAATCGGTTTTTGAGATAACTGAACCCACTCTCTTGTCAATAAGTGGAACCTGAACTTGAGCACTTACTGGTGATACGTGAGGATATTTTTTCTTATCAAATATTCCGACCGCCACAATTCTTGCCTTAGCTGCGCCATGCTTGCCTGGTTTGCTTGTATCAAATTCAACAATTCTACAGGGTTCTGCGTTTGGACTGTCCACTGGCAAGAGTATGTATGAACCAATTTTCAACGAACCAAGCTCAGATGGCTTACTCATCATCAAAACAGGACTTGGTAGAGTATATAACTTTTTTACTAGATTCCATGAATTCTGAGTTGATCTCTTAAAATTTGATTATTATGTTTTTATTTTATTTTTTCGATTACGGATAAATTAAGAAGAGTGGTCATCCGAATTCCTTTTCTTTGAACCTCTTTTCTAGTCTTCTCGCAGTATTTATTATCAGATTGATGACTATTATCACTCGAAGTCTCGAGAACTACTAGATTATTACCATATGGAAAAGTGAATTTTGGGTTTTGGGTGGTTGAAAGTTTAAGACTACCCATCTCAGCCCTTCTTACCCTGTTTCTTCTGGCGATAATCAAGGCTAGATCATGTAGGTCTGATTCTGATTTGGTTTGTTCCAGATAGTAAACAGAAATGAGGTTGGGTTTTTCGTCATTTAGTCTTTCAAAAAATTCATCATCTTGTGTAAAAACAAATGCGGGTTTTTCTTGTTTGAATTTTTCAACTTCTTTTAAAGTTTCAATTTGGTTTTTGAATCTTGCAAGAAGATAGATATTAGAACGTGATGGAAAGTATGCATTTCCATCCTCAGAAAAAGTTGCAGTTACAAAGTACATATCGTGTATGTTATTTGACTTTTCTAGTGTTTCCTTAAGTCTCACCTCATTGCCATTGGGTAGGTACGGTACACAGACATAACCACTGTCGGACATCGGAAATCCAGACACGTTTACGGGATCAAATATCTATCTTATATGTAATGTGATCACCAGTAATTTTTGGAAATGATGTTAAAAATAGTGATTTGTAACGATAGTTATTTAAAACGAAAAAACTGCGTGAGAAGCAGTCCCACGCTAGCTCAGCCTGGTAGAGCTTCCGGCTGTAGTGGTTGGCTTAAGGCTAACTGTCATCAGCCTATCAGGCTTACAGAAACCGGGTTGTCGCAGGTTCAAATCCTGCGCGTGGGACCATCATAAACTTCAAAAGCTGATTGCTGTAATAGACCATAATGTCTGACGATCAAAGTTGGTCAACACTAGATGAAATTGATCAAAAAATTATTGCCATTCTCAACAAGAACGCAAGAACTCCATCAAGAGAAATAGCAAGCGAATTAAGAAATACTGGAGTTAATGTTTCAGACAGAACAATTAGAAAAAGGATAGAAAGGCTTGAAAAAAATGGAATCATAAAGGGTTACAAGGCAATACTAAGCGGAATATCTTCAAATGATCAGTTTGAAGTCCTTTTTCTTAAGTTAAAAATAACTAGGTCTATGAACAATATGATCGATCTGGTAAAGAATTTCGTAAAGACTTTACCAAATTATCTTTTCGTGGCAAGTACTGATGGAGATTGGCAGATTATAATAGTAATGAGATTGGAAGGATCAGAAAAAAATCCGTCATCAAGAATAATAGAAAAATTTTCAGAACATGTGTTAGATTACAAGATTAATGGAATACATATGAAAGACATAAATCTACTAAATATGTGTACTTTACTTCTTATTTGATTTCATAGTCTTGCCATGTCCAGTGCATTTTTCAATTCGTTTATCGTAAATGGTTTTTGAATAAATGCAACAGAACCAATTCCAATAGTTTTTGTTACACGTGGAGTAGTTTTTTCTTCAGCTGTTATCAGGATGATTGAGAGATCAGGTTTTAATTCAAGAAGTCTTTTTGCAACAATATCGCCTTTAATTCCAGGTAAATCCATATCAAGTAGTACAATTGGATTTATAGATGATTTTACTAACTTGGAAATTAGATTAATTGCGGATTTGCCATCCGAAATTGTTTGTATTTCTTCATATCCTAATTGTTCTAGAAAATTCTTGATTCTAAGTGTAATTGCAGGACTATCATCAACCACAATAACTGGTCTTGCTTCTTCAAGTATGTTTGGAGTATGTTTTTTTGCCAAATCAAGTGACTCCATTGCATCTTCGTAGTGCCCAGCTTTCAGAAAACATCTAGACGCACAATAATAAGCATAATTCGCGTTAGCCTTATCCTTTTTTGCAAGGTCGCGATAAAATTTTGCAGCTTCTAAAAGCTCATCTTTACCGTCCTTTCCTTGTCTTACTTTGCATTCTGAAGCCAGCATAAGATACAGACAAGCATTATAGCTTTTATTTTTCATCTCCTTTTGTGCCAGTGACATGAATAGATTATGAGCGGTGTTACTTTGATCATTTTTCAGATAGGTACAAGCTAGTTCAAATTTTTCAAAGTCTGTGGTCAATACCAAAAATATGGGTATTCAGCATATATTACTTGGTCCATTAATGGGGATAAAATTCTTGACTCTTATTAGGAAAAGAGTAGATAGTATACATATTATAAACAAAAACAGAATATTCCTTAAATGAGTGAGGAAAACAATCTTGGTATTTCCCAACCCCCTGTAAACGTACTTTTTGGACCTTTAGACATATCCAAAAGGGATGTATGGAGTATAGACGTAATTCGCATCCTAGACATATTAATAAAAATACTTGGTCAGAGCGATAAGAAAGACCTGAGAGTTGCAGGAATTGCCGCGCTGTCATCTGCGATGATACACAGGATGAAGGTGGAAAGTATTTTTGCCCTACAAAAGGCAGCCATGGAAAAAAAACCTCTCAGTCAAAGAGAGGATGTAGACATAGAAATGATAAACATGCCCTACAGACACGAATCTACATATCCAGTTACATTAGACGAATTGTTGTCAGTTCTTGAGAATCTCATCGGCACAATAGCAAACCCACGTTCAAGTAGGAGACAGATTGAGTTTGAACCTGTCCAAGTTCCAAATTTTGATGATTATTTCATATCTTTAGAAAAGATAATAGGACAATATGAGGAGCTGATAATGAACAAAATAAGACCTACGGGTTCTGGATCATTTAGGATTATAGTCTCTGGCCTTGAACTAATTGATGTCATTAGATCCTTTTTTGCAATTCTCTTTCTAGCAAGAGATATGAAGGTAGACCTAGAACAAACCGAAGATGACATAATAGTATCTTTGATAAAGTAGAAATTTACAAATAAATCAATAGTCAGTAGGAATTTCATTTAAGTACGTTCCACTTGACATTGTTTCAAATGGGAAAGATAGAAGATGAAGAGGCTATTGCAAGATTAGAAGCAGCGCTTTATTCTGCAGGAAGACCTCTGACTATAGAGGAATTGATAAAAGCATCTGGAACAGAGTCCAGAACCAAAACATTAGGTTTAATGACAAATCTTGTCAAAAAGACAAAGTCTGTTTTCAAAGCAATTGAAATATCAAGCCTACCCGATGGTTCTTATGTATTTCAATTAAAGCCAGAATTTAACACAGTAATCAGAAAATATGCCTCAAAGCCACTTTTGCCCACTGCTACCCTGAAAACCCTCTCATATATCGCATATATGCAGCCAGTATCTTCAAAAAGACTAGTCGAGGTAAGGGGATCTGGGGTATATATTCATCTAAAGCTGCTACAACACCTAGATTACATAGAGCACCAAAATGTTGGAAGACTCAAAATTTATACCACTACAGAGAAATTCCAAAAATATTTTGGCATCCAAGGCGACAAAGATTTACTCAGGCAAAAGCTCTTTACAAAGGTAAGAAGTTCAAACCAATTAGCTGCTCAAGAACCCCAACCATCAGTAGAGCCAATACCCCAAACTAGTTAGAAATTAGAGGAGTATTCAAATTGTTTATAATGTAAATTAATCCTGTGATTTTGACTCAGATTATACCTGTCTCTGGTATAGATTTTTTTTCTTGTACTTTCTAAGCATAATAAATGATGAAACTCCTAGAATAGATATGCCAAGTGCTACATATGGAGCATATGAATAGCCGATAACTTGTGCACCTGCTGGAGATTCTTTAGGAGCTATTCTATAGATTATACCATCAGAGATTGATACCAGATATAATAGACCATCTGGTCCCACCACCACATCAGTGATACATCCAAAGCCTGTAGCAAATGTTATCTCGTCCATAGAGTCCCCTATATTGACAACCTTGTCTTGCAACTGCGGAGATTTGAAAATAAAGCCGTCCCGATTGCTATTCAATTCGAATCTGTATAGATTTCCATTATTACAATCACCCACAAATAGGCTGTTCTGGTATTTAGCAAACTGTGGAGAATTAATAAACGTCAATCCTGTTGGTGCCACGGTTTTCCACCAGGTAAATTGTGGATCATGATAAAGGTAACCTGAATATCCAGGAATGCTTTCTAATTCAGTCTTATTTGCAGGCCCCATGAAAGCAGCCCAGCCGCTGTTAAAGTATGGTGGAACTATATTAATTTCATCACCGTAATCAGGACCATTTTCAGTGTCCCAGAGACTTCCAGTGATAGGATCAACGGCTAGTCCAAAGCTGTTTCGAATTCCCATTGCATAGTATGGGCCCGGGGGAGCAATTTGCAAAATTACGCTAGTATCATCCGGCTCGCCTTGTATTTTGTTCTGAAGTTTGCCAAAGCGACCTGCATCTCCAACAATCAAGTAAACCGAACCATTTTTGTCAGTAACCATGGCCCCCCCATTATGATAGTTTTGTGTTTGAAGCATGTCCTTTATGAGGGTTTTATGTATTAGCGCGCTTCCATTCCAATCATAGCTATAGACTCTTTTTCCAAGTGGAGGACCTCCATTGTATGAAGACGCTGTGAAGTAAAGGTATACTTTGGTTCCAACGGTAGTAATTCCAAGCATTCCCTGTTCTCCTTCACTTGTTACATTTTCATGAAGTACTGGTTTTTCCTGTCTTATTCCATCTTTTATTAGCACAACATTTCCAGATATTTTTTCTAAAAGAAGAATATCATTTCCTTCAAACGCCATCGTTGTTGGGCCACAGCATATTCCTGTAACATATTTTTGAATTACAAAATCGTTGTCGGTTATGGTAGTATCACAATAAGCAGGTAAAATTATTACAGTAAAAAATACAAGAATTAGAATTAGTTTTTTCACTTTTCTTCTATAAAAAGGACTAGTTATTAAATTGCAGGATTTACCGCCCTTTGTAAAATTTGATTTTACCAGATCAACACATATTTTCATCCTAGTTTTCTGAAATGAACTATCGAAATAATGCTTGAGATTGGATTTTAAGAAAAAATACTAAATGGTATAAATTAGAGTCATTTTATCAAATTAATATGAAAAAGTCTGTAGAGAATCTTGCTACAAGTAAGATAACTGGCGGCAGAAGATATCCCCTTAGGACAAGACGAAAGTATGAAATCGATAGATATTCCGTAGAAACAATACCCGGAGAACAGATAACCGTCGTTCGCAAGGTACGCGGAAATAACAAAAAGACATCACTAAAGACAACAGATCTTGTAAACTTGGCAGTGCCAGGATCGAAAATAAAGAAAGTAAAAATTATCAAAGTGTTGAAGAACCCATCAAACAATGACTATGAAAGACGTGGAGTTATTTCAAAGGGTGCAATATTAGAGACTGAAGCTGGTCAATGTAGAGTCATATCAAGACCAGGTCAAGATGGCACTGTTAATGCAATCTTGATAAAGTGATAAGATGAAAGATTACGAACATATCGTAATCTGGCTTGATTATTTTAACAAAACAATTCCGAAAAAAATGGGAAGAAGAGTACCTCGCGATAAAAGTGTGTTTGACCCATCACTAAATGAATTAATTGATGCAGCAAAAGCTGCTGGGTTGCAACCAACAGAAACTAATGATCAGGTTAGATTTCCGAGAAGACCGTATGTCAGGTCAGGTTATATCGTAATAGCAAAAGAGCAGCGACCAAAATCTAAAATAATTTCCGCAATTTCCGAAAAATTAGTTTCTAAAAGAGTAAAACAATCTGGCAAACAGTGATTCTAGCTTACAGCTAAAGTAATTTTGACAGAACTCTATTGATAATGGTAATCTGTTCAAAGAAGCAATTGCAGGAGGTAGGCGAAGTATTGCATCTAGCAAGTAGCGGCAGGGTCATTATTAGATTAACAAAGCCTCTAAGAGATGGCCAGATAGTCGTAGACAATTCCGGGACCAAAGTAGCTAAGGTTTCAGAAATGATTGGTCCCGTTGATGCCCCATATGCATCAGCAGTTCCGCTTACCAACAATATCAAAAAGCATGTGGGAAAAACAGTTTACATCGTCGAAATAACTCCTGCAACAAAACCAAAAAGATTCAGAGGAAATAGAAGATGACCATAACAGAACTACAAACACATTGTCCAGAATGTCGATCTGCTTTGATTGATGACATTCATAATGGAGAAAAAATTTGTTCTGGCTGCGGATTGGTCGCAATGGAACAGATGTCAGATTATGGCCCAGAATCAAGAGCAACTAGCCTTGAAGAAAAAATGAAAACAGCAAGAGCCACAGGACAGACAACCTATTCACAGCATGACTTGGGTATTAGAACAGAAATTGCAATGGGTACAAGAGACTTTAGCGGAAAAACAATATCAACAGACATTGCAAACCAAATGTATAACCTAAGGAAATGGCAGACGAGAATAAGAGTAGCATCTCCAAGAGAAAGAAGACTTGCAAATATCTTATCAAAAATAGGTGAAACCTGCCAAGTACTTTCATTGCCAAAAAATGTAATAGAAAGTGCATCTATGATATACAGAAACTTTGAAGGCCAAGCGGAAGCAAAAGGTAAATCCGTCACATGTATGTCTGCTGCAACTATCTACATGGCATGTAAACAGTGCGATGTAGTAAGATCTCTTGATGAGATCTGTGCTGCCACAGGAAGCACTAAAGAGGAAAAAATGAATGTCAAGTTGACAGCAAAATATTACAGAATGCTAGTGATGGAACTTGGATCAAAAACTGCTCCCGTGGTTACTCTTGAAAAATACATATCAAAAATAGCTAATCTGGCAAAACTTGAAGTTCGTGTAGAAAGACTTGCCGCTGAAATAGCGGAAAAAACAGAAGACCACAGTCTTGCCGACGGAAAGGCCCCAAATGGGTTGGCAGCTGCATACCTTTACATCGCATCTACTCTTCTTGGACAAAGCATCCTTCAGAGAGACGTGTCAAGTGTAGCAGGAATAACTGAGGTTACTATAAGAAACAGATGTAAAGAAATTCTCACGGCCTACAAGATGAAAGTGACTTTGAGACCTTCGTTAGCCAAAAACTAACCCCTTCTCTTTTTGTTTAATCTAACATAAGTTATTTTCAGGTGAGCTTATCTCATCCTTTAACATCTCTTTTTTATCAGTTCTCCATCTCTTGGCTCTTGCCTCATAGTGATTTTCCCACTCTAATTCTTCAGACATATCCTCAGGAATATGATCATTGAATTCTACTTTATCGTCGTCTACATCAGCGGATGAGTCCAAGTTAGGCATAATTGTAGGTGTTTATATTTAATCTAAAAGCT
>Ga0335085_10008284_pt1 | contig 15889 bp, 14 predicted proteins | sample Lox_Sample_45_FD_206712 | JGI IMG/M metagenome (GOLD analysis project Ga0335085, IMG submission 206712) | Soil microbial communities from Loxahatchee National Wildlife Refuge, Florida, United States - Lox_Sample_4.5 | ecosystem: Environmental > Terrestrial > Soil > Wetlands | place: USA...
GACCGCCTGGCGGCACCGGCTCGACGACGCCGCTTGACACGCAAACGCCATGGGGTGTCTACGTTGGTTCGAACCCAACACCTGCCACTACCTGCGAAAACGGCCCGTGAGCTGGGGATTGCCCGGTATCGCGGGCCGTCCTGTGTTGTGTCATCGTGTGTCATCTTCGGTCAGGAGACGCCGCTGTGCGGCGGTGGTTACGGACATATAGCGGACGGAATCCGGGCTGAAGGAGCGGTTCACCGAACCGCTTGCTTCCGGTCCGTGGGTCTCGTCTCGGTCCTTGGCGGGGCAGAAGCGGTCGAAGTGTTTGCCCGGGAGCTACTTGGCCCGGGACCCGTGGGGGTTCACGTCGGCAGGGGATCAACCCCATACCCCGTGTACCGCTTCAATTTAATCGCATGGTGTCTGACCTGGGGATTATGCGATCAGCTACGCCGCCTGGTAGTACTCGTTGATCACGCCACCGAGGACCTTGCGCCGTCGGACCGGCAAGTCCAGCGGCGGGCTGGCCTGGCCGTCCTGGTCGGGCGGTCGTTGCTCGCGGGACTGGTGCGGGCGGTGGCCGTTGAAATGGCTGGCGTACTCGCCGATGACTGACCGCAGGTGTCGTTCGTCGTAGATGAGCAACCGGTCGGTGCACTCGGCTCGTGCGCTGCGTACCCATCTCTCGGCGTAGCAGTTTGCGCGCGGTGTCCGGGGCGGGATCTTGACTGGCTCCACGCCCTCGCTGGCGAAATCGCGTCGAAGGCGCTGGTGAACTTGGCGTCACGGTCGCGAATCAGGAAGCGGAAGCAGCCGATCCGGTCACCGAGATCCATGATCAGGTTGCGGGCCTGCTGCACGGCCCACATGCATCCGGGTGAGTTGTCACACCCAGGATGCGCACGCGCCGGGTCTTCACCTCCATGACGAACAGCACGTACACGCGCTTGAGGAAGATCGTGTCGACATGGAAGAAGTCACAGGCAAGCAGGCCGTCTGCCTGGGCGCGCAGGAACGCCCGCCAGGAGGTGTCCACGTTCCGCGGAGCCGGCCTGTCCCGCCGAGCGCGCAGGATTCGCCGCACCGTCGCTGCGCTAATGCGGTGACCGAGCCGGGCAGCTCGCCGTGGACTCTGCGGTATCCCCAGGCCGGGTTCTCCCGTGCCAGCCGCACCACCAGGTCGCGGATCCCCGGCTGGTGCGCGGGCGACCCGGCTGGTCCGGGTAGGTCCATTTTGCGTGTGATCAGGCGGCGGTGCCAGGTCAGCAGCGTGCCGGGCGTGACGACCCGATGGGCTCGCAGCATGGCTGGAAGCAGCCCGGCCAGCGCCGCCAGGACCGCCCGGTCGGCCCATTCAAGCGTCGGCCGGGTGACCTGGCGGCGGAATACCGCGACTTCATGGCGCAGCATCATGATTTCCGCGTTCTTGGACGCCTGGCTGCGGCCGAGCAGCACTAGCCAGCCGAAGACCCGGATCATGATCAGGTAGAGCAGGCGAAGGGACACAGACCGCGATCTTGCCGCAACCAGCCCATCTGGCCAATTCGCAGGTCACAGCACCTGCGGCGAGTTATGAAGCGGTACAGGCCCAGCATCTCAAGCCGGCGGTGCTCGAGCTCGGCGGGAAGAACCCGCTGATCATCCTGGAGGATGCCGACCCAGACCTCGCGGTCGACGCCGCCGTCTTCGGGGCGTTCATGAACTCCGGGCAGATCTGCATGTCAACTGACCGGATCATCATCCACAAGAGCCTGGTCGACAGTTTCATCCCGAGGTACGGGGACGGGTTAAGGCGCTGGCCGTCGGCGACCCGGCCGATCCCGCGACGGTCGTCGGGCCCCTCATCAACCCGCGTGGTACGCAGCGTGTCTCGGCGCTTGCCAAAGACGCCGCCGCCAAGGGGGCCACCCTGCTCACCGGCGACGGAGCGATCGAAGGACCGAACGCCACGCTCATCCGGCCGGTGGTGCTGACCAACGTGACGACCGACATGGACATCTACAGCTCCGAGATCTTCGGCCCGGCGACGGTCATCCACCCGGTGGACTCGACTGAGGCCGCCATCGACCTGGCCAACGACACCGAGTACGGGCTGACCGGCGGGGTCATCACCCGAGACCTCAACGCCGCCCTGGATGTCGTCGCACGCGTCCGGTCGGGGATCATTCACGTCAACGACCAGGCATCGCCGACGAGCCCATGGCCCCCTTCGGCGGAGTGAAGAACTCCGGTTACGGCAAGTTCGGCGGCACCGCCGGCGTCGAGTCGTTCACCGAGCAGCGGTGGGTCACCATCCAGCACAACGGCCTCCCCACCTACCCCTTCTAGGCCGGCCCGGTGCCGAGCTGTCGCGCCTTAAATTAGTGGGTTAAATAGGTAGCCTGTCAGTGTGACGCAGGCTGCTGCGCCGCTGGCGCTGACCGATGAGGACCGCGCTGAGCTTGCCCGCTGGTCGAAGGGCGGGCCGCGGTGGCTGACGGAGCGGGCGCGCATCGTACTGGCCTGCGCGGAACCTGGATCCAGTGTCTCGCGGGTGGCCGCGGAGCTGGGGTCGACGCGGATGACGGTGCGCAAGTGGCGCCAGCGGTTCGCCGAGGATGGCCTGGCCGGGCTGGCCGATCATGACCGGCCGGGCCGCCCCCTGGCCGGCCTGGTGCTGACGGGCGCGGAGCGCGATTAGCTGACCCGGTGGGCGCGGCGGGCCAAGCTCGTGCTGGCGTGCGCGGACGGGGCTACGAACAAGCGGGCCGCGGCGGATCTGCGGGTCGATCCGGCGACGGTGAGCAAGTGGCGCGCCCGGTTCGCCGCCCGGCGCCTGGATGGGCTAGCTGACGAGCCGCGGCCGGGCCGGCCGCCGTCGATCCGGCCCGACCGGGTGGAGCGGGTCATCAAGGCCACCTTTGCGGAGCTCCCGCAGGACGCCACGCGCTGGTCGCGGTCGTCCATGGCGGTCCACAGCGGGATGAGCAAGTCCACAATCGGACGGATCTGGCGGAAATCCGACCTTAAGCTGCACCTGAGCGACCCACTGGCAAGCTACGTGGCCCGAAGTTCTGGCGCAGTGGCCCAGGCGGCGCTCCGGCTGATCGACCGGGGTGATCTTCTGGCCGCTCTGGACCGCGCGGCGGCCAGGAAGGTGACGGTCATCTCGGCTCCGGCCGGCAGCGGGAAGACGTCGCTGCTGCGCGCGTGGGCCGGTCGGCCGGATCAGCCCCGTCGGCTTGCTGTTGTCCAGGTTCTGCTGCTGCGCACCTCCCTGCTCGACCAGGTCAACAGCGAACTGGCGGATGCGCTGACCGGCCGCCCCGGCTCGGCTCGCATCTTGCTCGAGCTGGAGGACGCGAACGCGTTCGTCGTCTCGCTTGATTCGGAGCGGACGTCGTTCCGCTACCACAGCCTGTTCGCGGATCTCCTGCGGCTGGAGTTGCGCCGGAGGCTGCCCGGCGAAGTACCCGAACTGCACCGGCGCGCGGCTGAGTGGTTTACCCGGCATGGCCAGGCGGCCGAGGCGGTCCGGCACTTGCAAGCAGCGGGCGACTGGCCGGGCGCGGCCCGGCTGCTCGCCGACCATTCGTTCAGCCTTACTCTCGACGGGCAGGCACAAACCATGCGGGCGCTGCTGCGAGCCTTCCGCCGGACGCCGACCACCCCGAACTGGCCCTGGTGCGCGCGACGGTTGACGTTGCGCAGGGGCGCCTGGACGACGCGGCTGCCCACCTGGCGGCCGCCGAGGCGCACGCCTCAACGGTGCCGCCCGATCGCCGGCGCCGTCTCCAGACAGCAATCGCGGCGCTCAACCTGTCGCTGGCCGGGCGGCGCGGAAACTTGGCCAGTGTTGTCGAACAGGCCAGGTTCCTCGCCTCCCCGCTAACCGGGCCGTCGGCCGAGGACATCGCGCTCGGCAGCGACCTGCGGGCGGTCGCGCTGATGAACCTGGGGATCGTCGAGGAGTGGTCCCTTGGCCTGCCGGACGCCGAACGTCACCTCCGGGAGGGCGCCGTGCTGGCCAGGGAGATCGGCCGCCCCTACCTGGAAGTCGCCTGCCTGGCGCAGCTCGGTTTCGCGTCCAAGTTCCGCCCGTTCGCCACCACCAGGCGGCACTGCCGCGAGGCGATCGCGCTGGCTGACCAGTACGGCTGGGGCGCGGATCCCATCGCCGCACCGGCGCTGGTGACGCTGGCCGCCAACCTGGCCTGGACGGGTGAGTTCGACGAAGCCGACCAATGGCTGCAACGCACCACCAGGGCCGTGCAAACGGACACTGGGCCCGGTATCAGGCTGCTGGCTCACATGGTGGGCGGTTTTCTGCTGGCCGGCCAGGGCCGCCATCGTGAGGCGTTCGAGGAGTTCAGAGCGGCTGAACGCCTGCGAGCGCAGCTCGAGGGATCGTACGCGCTGGCCAACCAGGCGACCGCCTGGATGCTGGCCAGCCAGGCCCGCGCCGGGCGGCCCGCCGAAGCCCGTGCCGGTCTCGCGGCGCTCGCCGAGGAACAGGCCAGATCAGGCGAAGTGCGTAACGCCGACGCGGTGATCTGCCTGGCGGAAGGCGAACCGGCCGCGGCTCTGAGCGCGATGGCCAGCGTTCTGGACGGTACCGCCCCGGTCATCGGTTACACGACGGCCTTGGAGGCTCACCTGCTGGCCGGGCTCGCCTATCGCCAGCTCGGCGAGCCGCGTGCGGCGAACCAGGCCGCCGAGGATGCGCTCGCTATCGCCGAGCACGACAGGGTGGTGCTGCCGTTCGCGATGACGGGCTCGGCGGAGCCGCTAAAGGCGCTGCCGCGACATGAGACAGCACACGCCGCGCTGCTCGCCGACATCCTGGACCTCCTGCACGGCTCATCGCTGGCCGCCCCGGCCCAGTCCGCACTGCCCCTGACGGAAGAGCTCAGCCCGGGCGAGCTCAGGGTGCTGCGGTATCTTCTTCCCGACCTGTCCAGGTCTAATATCGCCAACGAGTTGTCGGTCTCGCCGAACACGGTCAGCTCGCACATCCGCGGTATCTACGCCAAGCTCAGTGCCGCCGACCGCTCCGCGGCCGTTCGCCGTGCCCGCCAGCTGCAGCTTCTCGCGTTACCTGGTTGGCCTTCGCTCGGCTGCGGGCGATGTCGCTGAGCTGCGTCAGTGTCTGGCGGGACAGCGAGCGGACGAACTTCCCGAGCGCCTGGTTCGTGCGCTGCCGGAGATGAGATGGCCGGTCGCAGCCAGCGTCGGCCGCGGCCAGCGCGGTCTGCCGACGCATCAGATCGGCCTCGCTGGTCTTGTCCGCAATCTTGAGTATTGAGTCGACGGCATCGCCAGGGTTCGCGACGGAGAACTTGTCCGCCCGCATGCATGCCTGCCAGCGGTGCAGCGCGGACAGGTAGGCTTGATCACGGCCGAGGGACTTTTCGAAGAGAATCTTCTCGATCTGCGGCAGATAGCTGGATAGCACGTACGCGCCGACGCTGCCAAAGAGCCGCGCGCGGGCGCTTCCCTGACAGCCGCCGGTTCCGTAGCCAACGCTGGCTCCTCCGGGCAGACTCAGCTTCCTCAGCGAGCTCGCCGGGCCGTCCAGGGCCAGCTGATAACCGGGCCTGGCCGCCTCTGGATTGCTGGGCGGTGCGGCTATCAGAGATTCTGGTGTCACGCCGTAGGTCGCCGGATAGCCTCTTCCGAGCGCAAACTCGGTCACCGTATTCAGACCCGGCGGCGGCCCCATGCGGGGAATTAGGTAAACGAACCCGCGGCGTTTCATGCACTGCGCCGTGAGCTGTTGCTCGGCACGCTCGCGATACCACCCCTGGCGGAGTGAAGACGCAGTGCTGGCGAGCACCGACCGGGCCAGCGCCAGCGCGGGCATCGCGCTGTCCGCTTGTGGTCCCGCCTGCCGTGCTGGCCGGCTGCTCGCGCAGCCGGCCAGCACAGTCAGCACGGTCAGCACCAGCGCAATGTGCCGTGTTCGGGCGTATCGCCGCTGCTGGCGTTCCACGGAAACCTACCGGTCTTCTCGAGATCAGGTGGTCTCGCAGCCGCTCGTGTCCCAGGAGTTACTGCTGATCGTGTCATTTATGGGAACAGTTGTGCCGGCGTAGTCGTACTGGGTGAGGTCATTCAGGTAGGTGCCGGGAGGCATGCAGAAGTCGGGCGGGCCGTCGCCGCTGTTGTAGAAGAAAAAGGCTCCGTAACTGCTGTTGTCGTTGTAGAGCGTTGAGGCGCAGTCGTTCCACGTCCCGCTTGGGCAGGTGGCCTCCTTCTGCGTCGCCCAGTTGGAAATGGCGTCTCTGACCGGGTGCATCTTGCCGGTCTGGTTCGCGCCGACCCACCAGCACACGTAGCTGTGCGTGGGGTCCGCGGCCTTGCAGTCAGCGATGTCGCTCAGGGGAGCCGCGGCGGCCGCGACGGTGGCGCCGTGATCCAGCGACTGGGTAGAAGCCTGCGCCGCCGTCGCGCCTCCGACGGCGAGCATGGCCACCGCGAGGCCGGGGGTGGCCCCGATAGTGATTTTCCGAATAAAGCCGGATCGGATCATGCGATTATCCTTTCGTTTCACGTGTTGTCGCTTTTCAGAATCAGGTCAGGAGGTTTTCCAGAGGATGTCGGCCGCGGTGGGCGTCTGGGTCATCGAGATGCTGCACTGCGGGTCGGGATAAGAGATGCCGAAGTCCGGGGTGATCGTGCCGTTGTTACCGCCGACGGTCAGGTGGCGGAAGGCGGCATGGCCATTGGTCGGGGTCTCGACGCAGCCCTGCCCGCTCGGAACCTCCATGACTGAGCCCAGGAGCAGGTCGAACGCCACCTCGCTGCCGACGGTGTAGGTGGTCGACCGCCCGCTGTTCTCATCGGTCGACGTGAGCACCCACGTGCACCAGCCGGAGCTATTGCACTTGCTGGCAGTCAGGTCGGCGACAATTGTGTCCGTGGGATTTACGTGCATGGCGGGGCTGATCACGGAGTTGTTTGAGGGCCACAGGTACCAGTTGTTGACGTACCAGATGTTCGGCTGGGTGACGATGTTCCCGTTCGCGCCCCAGGTCAGCACGTCCTGCAGGAGCGTGTCGCCCTGGGCATCTTCGATACCGCCCCACAGGAAGATCAGCGCCCCCGTCTTGGCCGCGTTAGATGGCACCGCGTACTCCTGGTCGAAGGACGTCACCCAGTCCGGGGCCGAGCCGTAGCAGGAGGCGGCCCAGTAGACCCCGCCCTTGCCGAAGCCGCACGGGCCGCCGGTGGCGGCGACCATGGCCGGAGCGGGCTGGCTCATGGGGCGCCCGAGCGTGCTGGGCTTAGCCGAGGCCGGATAGACCAGCGTGGGGTGCAGGCACGGCGTTATCCGCTGCACGGCGCCGGACGGGTCGACGATCTCGGTTTTCCGTATGACGGCGTGGTTGGGCGCGTGGTACACGCACGACTTATAGGAAAGGCCATTGGGCGTGTGCACCCAGTTCTTGGTCTTGACCGCCTGCCGGTAGGCCACGGGGTCGTTAATGACCCAGCGCCTGCCGCCGGCCGGCGGCCGCTCCGCATTCAGGCTCCGCAGTGACTTCATGGTTGTCGCCGGCGTCGTGGCGGCTCGGGCCGGCGGGCTTGACTGCGCCTGGGCCGGGACCGTTGATCCGAGCGCGGTCACGACGACGGCGGCCGGAGCCACCAGCCATGCCCGCCAGTGCTGTCTGACCTTGATCATGTTTTTAGCCTCCGATGGCAGGGGGACAGATGGTCAGGGGACATGCCCGTGGAAGGTGAAGGTGCAGGCGCCGGCGAACCTGGCCAGGGGGAGAGCCGCCGCGCAGTCGGCCAGGCTGAGCCGGCCGCCGGCGTACCGGCCCGACAAGGGCCGGCCGCGGCCGAGCGTCAGGGTGATCTTTCCGCTGGCGGACAGCGTGCCGACGTACGCTCCGGCGGAGGACACCCGCCCGTCCTGGTACAGGTAGCTGACCGAGCCCCGGACGGCACTGCCCGCACGTGAGGTGAAGGCCAGGACGTAATGGGGGGTGCCATCCGGCGCGTCGGTGTACAGGCCGCGGGTCAGCCGGACGATGTTCCGGCGGGGGGTCGGCGAGTGGCTGCCGGGAGCCGGCGAGTGGCTTCTGCCGGGGGCCGGAGCCGCGGTCGGCAGCGCGCTCGGGGCCGGGGACGAGCCGTTGCGCGCCGCCGTCTGCCCGGGTGGTGCCTGACCTGACCGAGCCGGGTGGCGGTTGGCCGGGCTGCCCGCCTGCCCGGTGGCGGCGAGGGTGCTCGCGGCCGGAGGCCGGCCGCCGACCCCAATCCCGCATCCGGCCAGCGTGACGGTGATGCTTGCGACGGTGACGGCCGCCAGCCCGAGGAAGGTCGTTTTGGATCGCATTGCTTTTCTCCCTCCTGCGCGGTGTGGGCTGGTCACGGCGTGACATATCCGCTGATGCCGTCGCTGCCGGTGGCGGTGGTCTGGTCGCTGGCGGCCACGACGCCGCCGTTGCCGCTGACCCACCAGTCGCCGTTGACGACGTTCGGGCCCGCCGCCCCGGAGCTGTAGCTGGTGACGATGGCGACATGGTCGGCGTACGTCCCGGTCGAGTTCAGGCCGTAGATCACCGCGTCCCCTGGCTGCGGGGTGTAACCCGAGCCGGCCGCGTGCCAGGCGCCGTGGGCCGCGCCCCACTGGTAGAAGCTGGCCGCCGCGCCGTTGATGTCGCCGGTGGCGCCGCTGTAGGTGAACGACACGCCGGCCTGGCGCCACGCCCAGGCGGCGAAGTCGGCGCACCACTCCTCGGAGTAATTCCCGTTCCCGCAGTTGGAGCCGGCGCCCCAGTAGGCGCTGAACGCGTTGCAGTACGTGCCGGACGGGCTGTCCTGGTAGCCCACCTGGCTCTCCGCGTAGGAGACGACCTTGGCCCCGAGGGTCCCGCTGGCCCCGGCGGGTGGGGGGTTGGCGAGGGCGGGGCTGGTGCCGGCGTCCATGCCGAGGGTGGTGGGGTTGGTGGTGTAGCCGGTGCCGATGTGGATGGTGGCCAGGTCGCTGGTGTTGGCCTCGAGGGCGGCTTCGTAGGTGCCGTCGGGCTCGGGGGTGAGGGCCGGGCTGGTGCCGGGTTTCATGCCGGCGGTGGTGGTGTAGCTGGAGCCGGTGGAGTTGTAGCCGGCCAGGACGTAGTCGTTGTCGTTGAAGACGACCCGGAAGGCGCCGCTGGGCTGGGCGGCGATGGCCGGGCTGGTGCCGGCGTCCATGCCCAGGGTGGTGGTGTTGGTGGTGTAGCCGGTGCCGAAGTGGATGGTGGCCAGGTCGCTGGTGTTGGCCTGGAACGCGGCCTCGTAGCCGCTGGCGGGCAGGGTGGTGAGGGCGGGGCTGGTGCCGGGTTGCATGCCGGCGGTGGTGGTGAAGTTGGAGCCGGTGGAGTTGTAGCCGGCCAGGACGTGGTCGTTGTCCTGGAAGATGACTTTGTAGGTGCCGCCGGGCTGGACGGCGATGGCGGGGCTGGTGCCGGGGTCCATGCCGAGGTCGGTGTCGGTCTTGTGGCCGGCGGAGTCGTAGAGGTAGAGCTTGTTGTCGTTGTCCTGGAAGGCGGCGATCCAGCCGCCGGAGGGCAGGGCGGCGATGGCCGGGCTGGTGCCGGCGTCCATGCCCAGGTGGGGGGCCAGGGTGCCGCCGCCGAGATGCATCAGGGTGAGGTAGTTGTTGTTGGCCTCGAAGGCGGCCTCGTAGGTGCCGTCGGTCAGCAGGGCGACCGACGGGCTGGTGGCCGGGTTCATGCCGGCGGTGGTCGTGAAGCTGGTGCCGCCGGAGGAGTAGCCGGCCAGGACGTTGTCGTTGTCCTGGAAGACGACCTTGAAGGTGTCGGTGACGGCCTGGGCCGGGCGCGGCGCGGCCAGCGCGGCAGTAGCCACGAGCAGGGCCGCCGCGGCGACGGCCGGGACCCGCCGCGAGCGGCGGCGGGCCGGTGAGAGCTGGTGCTGTCCGGCGGGGGTCCCGGCGCCGGCGGGTTCGGTTAATCTGCTCACCCGCGCAGGCTCACATGATCACGTGACATCCACGTGATAACGGCGTGATAATCAACCCCGTCAGACCTGTAGCCATTTTGGGGGGATACGGGAGGCCTCCTTGCGGTTCGGGGTGCTAGGGCCCTTACAGGTAACAGCCGGGGACTCTGGCGAATCCGGGACTGCCTTAGCGACCCGGCTGCGAGTGCTGCTGGCGGTGCTGCTGTGGCGGGCCAACCAGTCGGTACCGGCCGATGAGCTCGCCGAGCTGGTCTGGAACGGCGCGCCGCCACCGGGAGCGCCGGAAGCGGTCAGGGCCCTGGTGATGCGGCTGCGGCGGCGGCTGGATCCGCTGGCCGCGGCGCGGATCCTGACCCGGGCTCCCGGCTACGCGATCGAGATCTCCGGCGACGAGCTGGACGCGTCGCGGTTCGAGACGCTGACCCGCCAGGCGGGCGCCGCGGTCCGCGCCGGCCAGCAGGCACGGGCCGCGCGGACCGCCGCCGAGGCGCTCGGGCTGTGGCGGGGCACACCGCTCGCCGACGTCCCCTCGCAGCTGCTGCGGGATCAGTGGGTGCCGTACCTGGAACAGCTGTACATGCAGGCGCTGGACTGGCGCATCGAGGGCGACCTGCACGAGGGTCACCACGAGCAGCTGATCCCCGAACTGCGGGACCTGACCGCACGCCACCCGCTGCGGGAGCACTTCCACTCCCAGCTCATGCTGGCCCTGTACCGGTGCGGGCGCCAGGCCGAGGCGCTGGAGGTCTACCAGCGGGCCCGGCGGATGCTGGTCGATGAGCTGGGGATCGAGCCGGGCCCGAACCTGCAACTGCTGCATCGGCGGATGCTGGAAGGCGCCCCTGAACTCGCCATGCCGTCGGCCGCCACCGACGCTGCGCCGTTGACACCGGTCCCCGCAACGGGCCCGGCCAGCTCCACCGCCAGCTCCCCGGCGCGAGTGCCGCGGCAGCTGCCCGGCGCGGTGGCGCAGTTCACCGGCCGGTCGGCCGAGCTGACTCGGCTGTCCGAGCTGCTGGACCAGGCCGGCGACCAGGCGCACGGGACCGTGGTGATCTCCGCGATCGGCGGGACGGCCGGGGTAGGCAAGACCGCCCTGGCCGTGTACTGGGCGCACCAGGTCGCTGACCGGTTTCCGGACGGGCAGCTGTACGTGAACCTGCGCGGCTACGACCCGGATCAGATGGTTCCGGCGGCCGATGTGCTGGCCGCGTTCCTGCGCACCCTGGGCGTGCCCGGCTCTGATGTCCCGCTGGACACCGACGATCGGGCCGCCTGGTACCGGAGCCTGGTCTCCGGACGGCGGATGCTGGTGATGCTGGACAATGCCGGATCGGTGGATCAGGTCCGGCCGCTACTGCCCGGCGCGCCCACCTGCGTGACGGTCGTGACCAGCCGGGACTCGCTGGCCGGGCTGGTGGCCAGGGAAGGTGCGGTGCGGCTGGACCTGGACCTACTGCCAGACGCTGAGGCGGTCAGCCTGCTGCGGGCGCTGATCGGCGAGCGTGCCAGGGCCGAGCCGGCCGCCACCAAGGAGCTGGCCGACCAGTGCAGCCGGCTGCCGCTGGCGCTGCGGGTGGCCGCCGAGCTGGCCGCTGCCCGGCCTGCCGTCCCGCTGCCGAGCCTGGTCAGCGAGCTCGCCGATCACCAGCGGCGACTGGACCTGCTCGACGCCGCGGGGGATTCCCGGACCGCGGTGCGGGCTGTGTTTTCTTGGTCCTGCCGCCATCTCGACCCCGCCGCCGCTCGGCTGTTCCGGTTGCTGGGCCTGCACCCCGGCCTGGACTTTGACCGCTACGCCGCGGCCGCGCTGGCCGGCGGCACCGTCCGGCAGGTCGAGCGCGCGCTCGATGTGCTGACCCGCGCGCATCTGACTCAGCTCACCGGGTCGGGCCGGTATGGCATGCATGACCTGCTGCGCGCCTACGCCCGCGAACTGGCTTCCGTCAGCGACACCGAGAACGAGCGGCAGGTGGCACTGACCCGCCTGTTCGACTACTACCTGAGCTCCGCCGCCGCCGCGATGGACGCGCTGTTCCCCAGCGAGCGGCACCGGCGGCCCAGCATCGGTTCGTCAGCCAGCCCGGCGCCGTGCCTGTCCGACTCCGCGGCGGCGCTGGCCTGGCTGGATGCCGAACGGGCGACCATGGTCGCGGTCACCGTGCACGCCGCCTCCCACGGCTGGGCCAGCCATGCCACCCGGCTGGCCGCCACCCTGTTCCGTTACCTCGACAGCGGGGGTCACTACGCCGAAGCGATCACTGTCCACGGCCAGGCCCGCTTCGCCGCAGGCCAGATAGGCGACCGCAGCGCCGAGGCCGAGGCACTGATCAACCTCGGTGTGCTGAAGCTGCGCCAGGGCAGCCAGCCGGAGTCCGCCGCGCACATGGAGCACGGGCTGGCCCTGTACCGCGAGGTCGGTGACCGCTCCGGCGAGATCCGTGCCCTGGGCAACGTCGGCATCCTCCACCTCCAGCTCGGCCGCTACCCGGAAGCCACCGAGCATCTGCAGCAGGCCCTGGCTCTGCTGGGCGAGGTCGGCGACCAGGTCAGCCGGGGGCGGTTGCTGAATGCCCTGACCACCATCGACCTGCGCCAGGGCCGCTACCAGCAGGCCACCCTGCGTACCCACGAGGCCCAGACCTTATTCCGCGAGATCGGCGACCGGAACGGAGAAGGCCTCGCCCTGGCCAGCCTCGGCGACATCAGCCTGCGCCAGGGCCACCCCGGCCCGGCCACCACCCACCTGCGCCGGGCCCTGACCCTGTTCCGCCAGACCGGCGACCGGGCCAGCCAGGCCCGCGTTCTCATCTCCCTCGGCGACGCCGCCCTCCAGGAAAGCCACCACGACCAGGCCGCCAGCTACCACCAGGAGGCCCTGGCCATCTGCCGCCAGACCGGCTACCAGTCCGGCGAAGTCACCGCCCTCAACAGCCTCGGCGGCGTGCTCCTGGCCGCCGGTCAGCCCGCCGACGCCCACGCCCGCTACACCGCCGCGCTGGCCGGCGCGGCCCGCAACGGCGAGATCGACGAGCAGGCCCGCGCCCACCAGGGCCTGGCCCGCACCAGCCTCGCCACCGGCGACCCGGGCCAGGCCCGCCACCACTGGACCCAGGCCCTCAGCCTCTACACCACGCTCGGTGCTCCAGAAGCCGAGCAGATCCGGGCCCATCTGACCAGCACGCCTAACCGCGTGATCAGCCGACGGGCTTGAGCACGAGGGTCTCGGTCTGGCCCGCGCCGAGCGTGACATCAGCGCCGCTGAAGGTGGTGGTCTCGTTCTTCCAGACGTTGTAGCCGGTTGCTTCTGGCGTGCTGATCCCGAGCTGCGACAGCGTGAAGGTTCCGGTACCCGTGCCGGTGCCGAGGTTGGCGAACAGGACGGCCGTGCCGCCGTCAAAGCTCTTGACCACCGCCTCGATGTGCCCGCTGGTCACGGCGGTGGGGGCCTGGGAGCCGCTCTGATCGATCGCGATGATGTCCGGATTCTTGAGCGCGGCCAGCTCAGCGGTGGTCAGCGTGGTGAGGTCGGTGGAGATGAGCAGCGGACTGGCCTCTTCCGCCCAGACCGAGAGCTGGCTTTCCTCGTCGGCGAGCGACCAGTCGAACGGGTGGGCCGCGGGCGTGCCGGGCACCAGCATGTCGAGGTCGTTCCAGTGGCCGGGGCCGGCCATAGCGTGCAGGTGCAGGTCCGCGGCCAGGTGGCTGAGGATCGTGTCCGAGGCGGTATCGGCGGTGGACTCGTCGGCCGCCACCCGCCACATGTTGGCGAAGGTCGAGGAGGACTCGACGGCCTGCGTGAAGCTGGACTGGCCCAGCTCGTAGATGGGCAGCTCTTCGCTATAGACGACGTTGGGGTTGTCCGCGCGCAGGTCCGCGCCGTACTGCTCGAACGCCGTGGTCAGCGAGCTCAGGGTGGTGCCGGACGGCAGGCCGCCGCACTCGTCGATCTTCACGAAGTCAACGCCCCAGCCCGCGAACGTCGCGGCGTCCTGCGCATAGTGGCTGTCCGACGCGGTGGTCCCGCCGCTGCCGGGCAGGCCCTGGCATGTCCGGGTGCCGATCGCCTCGTAGATCCCAAACTTAAGGCCGAGGGCGTGGATCTGGCTGGCCAGCCACGGTATTCCGTGCGGGAACTTGGTGGTGTTCCACGTCAGCGAGCCGTCGCTGGCCCGCGAGGACGCCAGCCAGCCATCGTCCAGGTTCACGGTGTCGTAGCCCGCGGCGGCAAGCCCGCTGCTGACCAGGTAGTCGGCCTGCTTGAGCACGGCGCTCTCGGTGACCCCGGCACCGAACTGATACCACGTGTTGTAGCCCATCACCGGCAGCTGCCCGAACGACGCCGCCTCAGCGTGCGTCCCTGGTGCGGCCAGCGACATGGCCAGCATGACGGCGGCAACCAGCGGCGCGGCGGTCAGCGCGACTCGCTTCCTCACGGTCAATCACCCTTCTCTGCGACGCATCAAGCCGCGGTGGATCGGCACCCGCCAGGCCCGGATACGGGACTGGCGGGTGCCGGGCTATCTAGCTCGGCGGCAGAAATGCCCTGAGCCACTTGATCTGGATGTTCCCTGAGACGCCTTCGCCGAGCGTTCCGTTTTCGCAGACATTATTGGGCGGAGAGTCGCACGACCCATTCGAGAATACGATCCACATCGGGTCATCCGTGGTCGCGGTCAGGGTTTCCGGGATCGTCACGTACGGCTTGCCGTCGTAGAAGATCTGAATCCGGTTGCCGCCGAACGCGATATCCACGATGTGCCAGCCCGGTGCGATATTCGCGCTGGTCGGCTGGACCACCTGGTCGTTCCAGGACCCGGTTCCGATCGTGGAGTTGTTCGTGCCGTAGTGCCAGGTGACATAGTTATTGTCGAGGTTGGCCTCTACGGCGTCGATTTCCCCGTCTTGCGGCCAGTTGTTCCCGTACATCCAGAAGGCCGACCAGTTCTCCCAGGTCGAGAAGTAGATGTCGGCCTCGTAGACATAGCCGTCCACGGTCGGGTACGTGTGGGGCGACTCGATCGCCACGCAGTTGCCCTGCTTGCCGTTGGTGTCGAGTTCCGCGTACCCGCTGGAGTTGGTTTTTACCTGGGACGGGTTGTTCGGGCAGTTACCTGGCTCGTTGCTGGGAGTATTCCATGGACTGGAGGCCAGCTCGCTCCCGGTCCACTGCTTGGCGAACGGATGGTTAGCCAGGGCGGCCGGGTACGGCACCGGGTTCGCTGCCTGCGCGACCTGGCTGCCCCCGGCCACCGCCGGTACCACCCCCACGGCCGCCATGAGCAGCGCGGCGCTGACGGTTCGCCGTGTTCGTCTGCCTTTCATGAATCTCCTTTCGTTAGTTTCCCGGAACCTGGTAATCCAGAGTCGTGTCAGCAGTCGGCCGAGAAGTTGCCGGTTCCCCACGGTGAATTCCCGACGGCGTCGGCCAGATCGACGCACTGGCTGTAGTTGCTTGATACGGGGTTATCGAGGACGGAGAGAATGTTCGAGTAGAATCCGTTGAGCAACGTGGTCGCGTTGGCCTTGATTCCCCATTCCCAGCATGTCGCGCCGTCCCCGTCATGGTATATCTGGACCCCGACTGAATTCCACGAGGTGCTACCCGGCTCCTGCTGAGTGGTATTGAGCGGGTTGCCAGCCGGTCCGGCCGAGGCGGCCCATGGCGCCGTATGAGCGGGCTGACCCGGGCATCCCGCGCCGCCGTCCTCGGCACTTTCCCACGTCTCCAGGGCAAATTCATTGCTGGCGGTGATGGCGCCACCGATTCCGGGATAGCTGAGTACGGCATCGGCGAATGTCTGGGGCGTGCAGTTGTCGGCCGCTCCGCAGCCGGTGGCCGGCGTTGTTTCGGGTGGGGGGTTGGCGAGGGCGGGGCTGGTGCCGGCGTCCATGCCGAGGGTGGTGGGGTTGGTGGTGTAGCCGGTGCCGATGTGGATGGTGGCCAGGT
>Ga0335085_10008285_pt1 | contig 15887 bp, 15 predicted proteins | sample Lox_Sample_45_FD_206712 | JGI IMG/M metagenome (GOLD analysis project Ga0335085, IMG submission 206712) | Soil microbial communities from Loxahatchee National Wildlife Refuge, Florida, United States - Lox_Sample_4.5 | ecosystem: Environmental > Terrestrial > Soil > Wetlands | place: USA...
CTCAAAAATATCCTCTCCTGATTTCACGCCTCAAAAGCGTATCTCTGTTCCCTTATCTGTGCTGTAAATGGAATAAATTCTGTACCCTTTGATCCATGGTTGCCTCAGCGTGTAATCATTTTTGTGCCAGAAGAAGACCCATGGCGCATCCCTCACAATCAGTTGTTCGGCCTTTTCGTAATATGAGTTCCTTTCTCTCTCATTCCCTGCAGCCTGGCCAAGCTCAATGAACCTGTCCACTTCCTGGTTTTTGTATCTCGTTCGGTTCCCCGCAGGTCCCATGTTGGACGAATGGAAAAGGGGAAAGAGGAAATCCTCAGGATCGGGATAATCGGCCCACCAGCTGAGCCAGAACATGTCAGGCTCCCCCCTGTTAATCGCCTCCTTATAGGCGCTCCATTCAAGCTGGTGTATCCTCACCTTCAGCCCTGTTTTCCCTATGTAAGACTGAATAAACTCAGCCATGTCCACCACCTCCTGGTCAGCGGTGATATAGAAGTGTATGGTCGTGCCGCCAAATCCCTCCTGACGAACAATATCCTTTGCCTTTTCAGGGTTATACTCATAAAAATCAGGTGTATTCCATTTCCGGAGCAGGTCAGGCACAGGTCCTGCCGCCACTCTCCCCCTGCCTTCGTAAAAGGTGTCGAGCAGTTTCCTTCTGTCTACGGCAATGTTCATTGCCCTCCTGATGTTCGGGTTATTGAAGGGAGGTCTCGCACAGTTCATGCCTATATAATACGTATTAATGCCCTTCACAGAGGCCATGAGCTCTTTCCACTTCTCCGAGTTTCTATACCTTGCGAACTCCGAGCCTGGCACGGCAACGATATCAAGGTTTCCCAGCTCAAATTCGGTCATTGCGGTGAGGTCTTCGGGAATAATGCGGTAGACAATTCCTTTTATGTGGGGCTTCTTGTCGAAATAGCTCTCCCGCCTTTCAAGTCTCAGTTCCCTGTTGGTAAGCCACTCTTTGAGCATGAAGGGCCCGGTGCCCACAGGATGGCTCGAAAAGTCAGGCCCCCACCTCTTCACCTCGTCCTCGGGAACCACATACGCTGCTGACATGGTCAGGAGGTAGAGGAAAGGGGAAAAGGGTTTTTCCAGTCTTATTTCGAGAGTGTGATCATCAATGACCCTGAGCCCTTTTACATCATCCGCCTTACCACGGAGATAATCCTTTGCACCCTCTATCTTTTCCAAAACCCATGTGTTGGGAGAACGGGTTTTCGGGTCTAATATTCTCTTAAATGAATACTTGAAGTCATATGATGTAACTATCTGTTTATTATTATATTTAACGTTCTTACTTAACTTAAAAATATAGGAGAGGCCGTCACGGGAAATGCTCCAGCTCTCTGCTATATCGGGTATTATGTTGAGGTCCTCATCCAACCTTACAAGTCCGTTGAACAGCTTGGCTGCAATGGTACTTCCGGTGACATCCACGATAAGGGCCGGGTCAAGGGTAGTGGGGTTCGTACCAAGTCTGTAATACACATAACCATCCAGGCGGTTATGATGGGAGCATGAAGAAATAGTAAGCAGGGATATGAGAAAAGCCAAGCAAGCCAGAACACCCAATTTTCTGCAAAACGGAATAAAGAATAAAGATAATAAGGGCATTGGCAATTATAACAAATTCCTTACCTTTACCCTTCCATCCCCATCATCCCATTCACCAAGGAAAGTCGCTCCGCTCCTTTCCTATCCCGCATTCATAAACTCAGGAGAGGTATCCGGCTCGAACGGCGAGACTCAGGGTTATGTGCCGTCCGCACGAGCTGACCTTGACAAAAAATGGGAACAGAATGTTCTTAGGTGCGTAGACCACGGTATAGTCAATAAGGGCTATTGTTTTGCCGAGAGACAGATGCCTCTCCTATAAGAAAGAAACTCATGAATAGAATGGGCTAAAACCTTTAAAAGGCCCCTATGCCACATAGGTCGCATCTTCATCACGCATTTCTGCAATCTCTTTCAGCTCATTACGGTCAAGCATCGATTCCTCCTTCTATTGCCTTAAATATCTGGAAGACCGAGAGAAACAGGGCAAATACAAGAGGGCCCATGATGAGTCCCAACAACCCAAAGACTTTTATTCCTCCAAGGACCGTGAAGAATATAATAATTGTTGGCATCTTCGTTCGTCCCCCAATGATCAAAGGCTTCAGTATATTATCTACCATGCTAATCACCAATACTCCGATGAGGATGAGAGCAATACCTTTGGCAAACGCGCCATGAAACAAAAGAATAAGGCTCGCGGGAAACCAGATAACGGAAGTGCCCAGTACAGGGATAAAGGACATGAGCGCCATGCTGCAGCCCCAGAAGACCGGGGACCCGATCCCCAAAACTGCAAAAGCGAGCCCCCCCAGTATACCCTGTACAATCGCCACAATCACCCCGCCGTATATGGTTGAGACAATCATATCCCTTATCTGGGATACGAGCCTGTTCCTGTGGTTTTCTGAAAATGGCAGATAATCCCTTATCTTCTCGAGGAAGCCCGGCCCATCCTTAAAAAGAAAAAATATGGTAAATGCCATCACCACAAAGTTGCCTGCCACACTTACTGCGTTGGTGAACCCGAACGAAAGCCCCTCTACAACCTTTTTTCCCAATTTTTTTGTGTTCTCGATGATGATCTCCTCTGAAGGTCCTTCAATTCCGGTATAAGGCTGAATCTTCTCCATAATTTTCGTGATATGTTCATGCGCCAGAAGCTCTGCCAGCTTCTTCGTCGTTATCTCAGCTCTGCCCACAAAGTCAGTCACTTCACTCATGAGGGTGTAGGAGATGTATGAGAATGGCCCGATAATTACCACGAGAATCAACATCAGGGTCAGGAGCGAGGCCATGGCCTTCAATCTGATGAATCTCAGGGAAAAGGCATAGACAGGATAAAAAACAACACAAAAGACGATGGCCCAGGTAATGGGGGTCAGGAAGGGCAGGAATATCTGGTAAGAGAGGTACCCCAGAACAGTAAGTATGGAGAGGAGCATAAAAAGATAAAACCTATTTGCCGGCATGGGCACTTTCCACAAAAGCGCTGAAGAGAATCAGGGACAGCTCATCCTCTGACCGCTCAGGATGCCACTGGACACCTGTGAGAAAGGGATAATCGGGTAGCGTAATGGCCTCCACTATGCCATCCTCAGAGAATGCACTGACAGAAAGCCCATCTCCCAAACCTTTCACCGCCTGATGGTGTGAAGAGTTGACGGTAAACTCCCCCTTCAGTGTTCCTCCCTTTCCCAGAATTCTGTGGCTCCCTTGCTTGTGATCAATGGTCGTATTGAACTGGCAAGCGATATCCTGATACAAGCTCCCGCCAAAGGCCACATTAATCAGCTGCATTCCGTAACAGATACCGAATATGGGCTTCCTTAACTTCATGATAGCCCTTAACAGGGACATTTCAAAGTCCGTACGTTCCCTTGGTACCGTATGAAGTTGCACCTCCGACATCACCACATCTACGTCCTTTTTGCATCCCTCCTTCTTCCCTGAAATGCTACCTTCCCCCTTCATGAAGGCTGCCTCCTCGGAATAATAGGAAGGGTCTATATCACTCCCTCCGGGAATGAGGAGACCATCTATGGTCTCAGCAATTAAGACAGGGTCATTGCAGTGGGGTATCAAAATGGGTATCCCTCCGGCACGGAGTATGGCAGGCGGATACTGGTGTTTCAGTCGCAGGTATTCCCCATCCCTGTCAAGGGTAATGCCGATGAGGGGTTTGCCTGCAACCCTCTTATTCCCCATGCAGTAATACCCTCCCTGCTGTTGCACCAGTTGTTCCGCCCTCCCACACAACGGGTGAGCCGTTCACAAGGACATAGGGTATTCCCTCGGGTTTTAGAAACGGCTCTTCAAAGGTGGCCCTGTCCTTGATTTTTTGATCATCGAATATCACCAGATCAGCCATATATCCTGGCCTTATGCAGCCTCTTCCTTTGAGACCAAAGGTCTCGGCCGGGAGCATGGTCATTTTGTGAATCGCCTTACCTATGCTCATCTGTCTCTGATCCCTGGCATACCTGCCGAGGAATCTTGGAAAAGTCCCAAACCCCCTTGGGTGGGGTTTGCCTTTACGGGTCGGTCCATCAGTGGAGCGTGCGGAACTGTCCGAACCGATCATCGCATACGGGAGAGAAAGGAATCTCGCAAGATTATCCTCGTTCATGGAATGGAAAATGGCCCCTATTCGTAACCTCTCCTCAACGAGGATGTCCAGGAGGAAGTCTACGGGGCCTTTACCTACTGCCTTTGAAAGAGTATGCAATGTCTTGCCCTCCATCCACTTGTTCGATTCCAATTGAAGAGACGAGATGGCTATGCAGTCCCAGTAGTCATCCTCTGGGTGCTGGGAAAGGAGTTCACCCCTTATAGAGTACCTTACCTTCTCATCCTTAAGCCTCCTCAGTTCCTCCTCAGCCCCTCCTGCATATGCCCAGGAGGGAAGCACTGTGTCAAGATCGGTGGAGGAAGAGGTGTAAGGGTACCGGTCACAGGTCACATGGATACCCTCCCGCTGTGCGTGCTCCATGACCGAAATTGCCTCGTCTACCTTTCCCCAGTTTGCCTGTCCCCCTGTTTTGATATGTGATATATGCACCTTGATTCCGGACTCCTTTCCTATTGTCAAGGTTTCCTCGATGGACTCAATAAGTGCGTCTCCTTCACTGCGCATATGGGAAGTATAGATATACTGGTTGATATCCTCTGCCAATCCGATAATTTCATCTGTTTTCGCATACACGCCGGGAGGGTATATTAGCCCGGTGGAAAGTCCTATCGCGCCTTCAGATATCCCTTTCCTCAACAAAAGGCGCATCTCCTGCATCTCACCTTTGTCAGGCTCCCTGTCATCATACCCAATCACGGAAGCCCTTATATTTCCCTGACCTACCAATGTCGCATAGTTTATGGAAGGATGTATCTTTTCCAGGAGACGAAAATAATCCCCAAAGGTAGCCCACCGCTCCCTTATCCCCATTTCCTGAAAGTCATCTTCACGCTGTTCCCTTGCTTTGCCAAAGAGAGGGGCCGCAGACAACCCGCAGTTGCCGTTAATTTCTGTGGTGACACCCTGAAAAACCTTACCCTCTGCGCGATGGTCCGCAATGAGCGTGAATTCAGAATGGGCATGGGTATCTATGAACCCAGGTGCCAGGGAAAGTCCCTTTGCCTCAATGATCTTCCCCGCTCCTCCCTGATACCGCTCGGGAGCCTTCAGAATACACGCAATCCTGTCACCCGAGATGCCCACATCCGCCACAAACCCGTCATCTCCGCTCCCGTCGTAGACATTGCTTCCCCTGATTAACAGGTCCACATCACTGTTCATAATTCTCTCTCCCCGGGAAGAGTGCGGTGCTCAGAAGAGCCAAAAAAAGTCTCGGGCGAACGGATGCTCTCCACAAACACCGGCAACAGGAAAGAGACCATGTGTCTCATTCTCCTGCGAAACCCGTGCTTCTCGTGATCCTTTATCTCTTCTCTATAGGTTTTCAAAAGGTGGTTCATAAGGAGAGGAAAGGCTTTAAGTGTTAATCCCATTACACAGAAGAAGTCCTTCACCGGAAGACCGATTCTTTCCAGCGGTTTCAGGAATGTTTCCAGTGAATGAAGCATGTCATCCATGGAAAGTATCCCGGTCAATATCTTCGCAGCATAGATCATGGACAAAACCCTCAATGTCCTGATACCTGCCATCAGCAGGCCTTCATCGGTCACGGAAAGCAGATCATTGCCATAGAGTATTCTGCCAGGTTGAAAGAAGAGGTTACCTGCAAAAGTGAATAAGAGGAAGAGGGTGATGGGGACGATCCCCCCTTTCACCCTCTTCAAAGGCAGGACTATGAGTGCGATACAGAATACGGTAAGCGCGATGATACCATGGAGGACTATATCCCGGATAAAAAAAAGGCTTATGACAAAGAGTACATAGAGAAAGATTATGAGATACGGCAGCAAATGCTCTTCACCGCCCTGCCAGAAAGTCCTGCGACCTGGCGGAGTGTGTATCGGAGGAGGAAACCTTTTTTGCGAGTGCGGCGACATTATGCTTGGCTTTAGTCGTTTTTTGCACAGGACCTGATGATTCAAAGTAGATAAGCACGCCTGCTGCGATGGACTCTGCAATGAGTCTGCGGTACGAGTTATCGGCAAGGAGTTTCTCCTCAGTAGGGTTGCTGATAAATGAGACCTCTGCGAGGATAGAGGGCGGCATGGAAGCACCCATAAGGACAAAAAACATCGCCTGCTTTACTCCCAGGTTCACCGTTTTTGCATGAACCTTGGTGACATTGGAATACAGGGAGTTCTGTACATAGTGGGCAAGGGCGATTGATTCGTCCCGTTTATAGTCCCTATTGAGATCGGTGAGAATTTTGCCCACATCGTCATTCTTATACTGGGACATCTTCTCCTTCATTCTCTTCTCAGATATGTAATTTTCCCTCGCAGCAACTCGTATGGCCTCTTCTTCATTAGTCCAATTTTGAAGATAGGTCTCAATCCCCTTTGCACCCCTGTTGGGGCTCGCGTTGGCATGGATAGATACAAAAAGGTCTGCCTTGTGCTGGAGTGCTATCAGAGACCTTTCGGGTAACGGGATGAAGACATCCTTATCCCTGGTAAGGACTATCTCTATATCCTCCTCCCTTAAAAGAATCTCCTTTACCTTCAGTGCAATGTCCAGCACCACGTCCTTTTCCTGAAGTCCTTTCTTTCCCACAGCACCCGTGTCGTGTCCTCCATGCCCCGGGTCAAGGACAAGCACTTTCCTCGTTATCGTATTTTTTTCGTGCCTGTCAGGTCTCAAAGGCTTTTCAGGTTTCTTTGCATTGACATCAATGACCAGTTTTGTGGGATCATCAAGAATGTACGCACTAAAGTCATCCATGGTCTCAAGATCAAGGACTATCCTCACCGTGGCCTGGTCATATTGCCCTGCCCTCACCGACCTGAGGATGCCGTCACCCACGGAGAGTGAATTCTGTATTTCCTTGGGGATCCTCGTATTCCTGAGATCAAAGTAGATTCTGTCAGGACTGGAAAGCCGTCTTTGCGCAAAGTCTACTGGGCGGGACAAATCTACGATTACCCTTGTATATCCGTCAGATGACCAATACCTGATGTCCTTGACCTGGGCCCTCTCCTCTGCGCCCAGGGAATTGGAGAGCGCGATTACAAAAAAAAGGACTGAAAAAAGAGAGAAGGAAAAAGAACGGGTTTTCGGTTTCACCTCATGTTGCACGGGGCACAGTGTGTTTACTTCCTTTGCGCCATATTCTTTATTCATACGGAACGAACAGCAATGATCTCAGGAATCTCCTTCTTTAGATTCGCCTCCACCCAATTTTTCATGGTAAGAGTGGACATGGCACATGTGCCACAGGCACCCTTGAGTTGCACATAGACGATATTGTCCTTGATATCCACAAGCTCTATATCGCCACCCTCAGCCTTTAGACCACCCCTTATCTTCTCAAGAACCTCTTCAACTTTTTCCCTTAACATATTGTTCTCCTTTAATAATAATGAAACTTTTTCTAATATTCAAGTCCTTTTTTTATTTCCCAAAGGGACATACAGGATACCTGCAGTCATGGCAGTTAAGGCAGAGCCCGCCATGACCGAGTTCTGCAAGTTCCCTTCTGCCAATGACTTCCCCAGCAAGAATCCTGGGAAGGATCAGATCAAATATAGTAGTCTTGTGATAAATCCCGCAGGCGGGAATTCCTAAGACAGGGATAGGTTGCTGAAGGGCGCGGATTTGTTTTCCAGGAATCTGCAATTTAGAACTCTGCATTCCCTTTTCAATATATGCGACAAGGAACATTGCACCAGGAAGTACCGCAGAACCGTAGATGATATCCCTTGCTCCAAGTCTCTTAATGGCAAAGCGTGTCACATCATCAGGGTCAACAGACATGCCCCCTGTCGTGATCAGCAGGTCAGCGCCTGAATCCATCAACTCCCTCAATCTTGCTTCGATAACCAGTTCATCATCAGGGGCGTAGTATATCCCCGCTATCTTGCCGTTCACTTCCTTTATTTTCTTCTTGATGATGGGGGCAAAGGCATCCTTAACCCTGCCGTGGTAAACCTCGTTACCGGTGATTACAATCCCCACACAGGGTCTTCTTAGCTCCTTGACCTCAATGGTCCTGCCGTTGGATCCCGCAATCCTTTTTGCCTCGTCAATCACCTTTTTCTTCACCACCAGTGGTATCGCCCTAGTTCCCGCCACAATCTGCCCTCTTCTCACGATAGTATTTGTGTGAAGCGTCGCACACATCACCTCTCCAAGCAGATTAAGATGGAAGAGGATATCTCGGTCAATTCTTAAAAGTCCGTCCTTTGCCGCAATTATGTTAATCTTCCCCTCTCTCGGTTCTCCCCCCGTTGCCACGCCTCGCCCGATAAGCAAAGAAGCGAGCGCATATGCTGCATCATCCTCATGCATCTCATCATCCCCGACTGAAAGGACAAACAGGTGTTCCTTTCCAAGCCTCTGGAGGTGGCATATATCTTCCCGTCTCACCACATGGCCTTTCTTAAAAGCCCTTCCTTTAAACTCGTTCGTCCTTATTTCAGTGATGTCATGTGCCAGGACCATGCCCACTGCCTTGGCAAGGGGAACACGTGCGCACGTGCAAAGGCCTGAAGGTTCAGAAGTGGTGAAATCAGTTTTGTCTATAGAGTGTGCGCTTTGCTCTTCTGCTCTTTCCCTTTCACACATATTCCAATCTCCTCACCCTTTCACGCCAAACACCTTTCTGAATCTCTCATCAACAATCTCCCTTACCCCCGCCTCCATTTGCTCATACCGTTCCAGGAATTCGGCCGCTTCGCGAGTGAGGGTCGCACCACCGCCATTTTTTCCTCCTGCCCGTCTCTCCACCAATCTGATGCCGAGTCTCTCTTCCATTGCCTTGATATAACTCCATGCCTTTCTGTAAGAGATGCAGACCTCCCTGGCCGCCCGGTTTATGGAGCCATGCCTGATGATCTCCTTGAGCAACAGCAGTCTTCCCCTTCCAAACACAGGCTCACCGTCCACCTCTATCCAGAGCTTTGACTTGATCTCTATATCGTTATGACATTTATGCACAACGGCTGGGAATAAAAAAGGACGACGAACGGAATAATACCCTCCACCGGCGCATGGCCTGCACACCACCTTTCCCTCTTTATACACTTCTCTCATATCCTGGATGTCCTCTCTGCACAGATCACACTTAATCCTTTTCATCGGTCTCCCCGGCATATCTTCCGGTCTCAGCTGCACATCCACCTCCATCGTGTCAAAGAGCTCATCTTCAGGCATTATCTTATACGCAGCGATCTGCGCAGCATACTTGTGCTCTCCCCCGTTACTGACACTCTTGGCTTTTTCCCTGGCATCTTCTCTTCCGCTCACCCGTACTGCCTTTCCTGTTCTTAGGTTTACAAAAGTAGCGGCCATCTTCCCATAATCCATGAATTTCATGGTCCTGCGTCCAAGACTGCAGCCGGTCACCGATTGAATAGCGTCAGTGGCGCACCTGTCCAGTTCAACAAAGACGAGAAGGTTCTTTTTATCCCTGCTCCGCGGACCTTGAATCCCCACCTTTCTCATACCCAGGAGCGACATCTTCACGCCCAGCACCTGCCCTGGACAAAGATGTCCGTGAACCTTCACCGATTCCTGAAGAAGGGTTTCAAAATTCAATGAACATGCCATATTATTCTTTTAACACATCCGGGACTGCATCAGCAACACCTTTTGAGTGGTCCGCGGTATTCCCCGATTCTTCTTCGCAGTATGAATACGCAAGGTTCGCGCAAAGCACATGCGGCATATTGAGAATCGCCTTCACCTTCTTCACCTCTTCTCCTGTATCTTTCCCCTCCACTGTCACGATAATCTTGCCCGCTTCATCATGGAAGAAAATATCGCAGAGCCCTGACGATTTCAGGTTGTCCAGGACATTACTCAGATGTTCAGGTGCTGTCTTGACTACGATGCCCGATATACTCATTCTGTTTTTACCCCTTCATTCAGGTTGTCCAGCAGGTTCGATTGTGTTTTGTCTTTTTTATGCCTGAACTCACCCTTAAAGGCGTTCTTTATGGGCTCGGGGATATTCACCTGGGGCACATGACACTGCATGCAGTTGTAACGCTTCCCATCAAGCTTTCCCTGCAGATTCTTCCCTGTTTCGAAATCAATGAAATGGGATTTAGGCAGGGGGGTTGCCCCGATTCCCTTCGCAACATCCGGCATATGACAGCCAAGACACATGTTATTCGTCTCTGCAATGGGTAGCATCCCGGTAAGGTCATGCGGGATAAGAGGAGGGCTGTTTTCAAACGCCCTTTCGATCTTCTTGCTTTTCCCCGGCTCTGCACGGGAGTATTCTCCACCTTTGGGACTAACCTTGTTCTCCTCGTATATGCTCTCTTTCCTGATTCCCAGGTCTTCCTCGCTCTTTTCCTTCTTGTCTGCAAATGCGGCGCTGCCAGTAAACAGTATAATCGCCCCTGTCACCACAGCGATCAATGCCTTTCCACCGCTTCTTCTCATAGTAACCCTCCTCTTCTTTCACTACCTTCCGTAGACATGCCTTAACCCGAATTTCATTGCCTCCTCGTCACATACCTCGATGCATCTCCCGCAATTGGTACACTCTCCGGAAAGAACTATTCCGCTCTCTTTCCCCACCATGGGAAGCACCTGCGCTTCAGGGCAGATCTCAACGCATTTCCCGCACAAGGTGCATCTTTTTTTATCGTGGCGTACTTTCACCACACCCACTCTGCCGACCAGGGAATAAAAACCCCCAAGAGGACAGAGATGTCCGCAGAAGCCGTTCTTCACAATAAAAAGGTCAAAAAGGAATACACCAAGTATCACGGTCCAGCCAATACCCATGCCGAAGATAACCCCCCTGTGAAGCATTGAAATAGGACTTATCCATTCAAAGGCAGCAACCCCTGTAAGCGCAGAGATGACAAGGGCCATTCCCAGGACCCAGTATCGCGTCTTTCTGTTCATGCTATTTTCCGGGGCGGTATCAAGCCTTGCCCTCTTTCTCAACCAGTTCGCAACGTCGGTCACCACATTTACAGGACATACCCAGCTGCAAAAAGCCCTCCCCCCCATAATCGCGAAAAAAAACACGATGACAAGGGATCCAAGAAGCGCCTGAAGAGAGACTATTTTCCCCCCTGCAAGGACCTGTAGGACCGCAAAGGGATCGGCGAGGGTCAATAGGTCAAAGAGCCTTGAAGTACTGAGATTGCCCCTCAGAATGTGCCAGCCAAGCACATTCCCTGTAATGAAAAGGGCCATAAGGGATATCTGGGACACCCTTCTCAGTACCATAAATCTGTATTTCATTACCGGATACACCTTTAGAATTCTCCCTTATTGAGATAATCCAATGGATTCTTCTCTGAGCGCGGGGTTTTGGTTATTGTCTCTTCAGGCAATTCCCTCAGGCGCTCTTCGTCTTTTTCCTCCCATCCCTTGATGTACCGTGCGCTTGCTTCACCCATTGCAATACCCCTGGGCAGAATAAATATGGAGGCCTTCTTCGTCACACATGCGTGCTCGCACAACCCGCATCCCGTGCAGTGATCACTATGCACAACGGGTGCCATTACGGCGTGTTTACCCGTTCTCTCGTTCCTTACAGGCTCCGCCGTAATCGCCTTGTCCATCACCGGACATGAGCGGTAACAGGCATCACACTGGATGCCCCAGTATGCGATGCAGGTCTCCCTGTCTATTACCGCCAGCCCGATCTTTGTACGATTCACCGCGAGTATCTTCTTTCCCGAGACATCCTCTTCGCTCATGAGATTGGTATCAAGGGCGCCGGTGGGGCACGCAACTGCACAGGGGATGTCCCTGCACATTCGGCATGGATTCTCGCGCATCACAAAATAGGGAGTCCCCAACGGTCTTCCCTCCCCCGGTTTTGCAAGGATAAGTGCCTTGTACGGACACGCCTCAACGCACAGTCCGCATTTTGTACATTTCACCAGGAATTCACCTTCAGTGACAGAGCCAGGAGGCCTCAGGATCAACGCATAAGACTTCTTCCCGTCAAGAAAGCCTGTCCAGACGATTCCTCCGACACCCGCGGCACCTAAGCTCTTCAACACACCAAGGATAAATTCCCTCCGCTCAGGCATCTTAGCCCTCTCCCCGCTATCCATAAGAATAGTAGGTCCTCAAACTTTATACACCTTGACCGCGCATTTCTTAAAGTCGGTCTCCTTGGAAATGGGACAGGTTGCATCAAGGGTGACCTTGTTGATAAAGACATTTTCATCGAACCAGGGGATGAATATCAGACCCTGTGGGGGATTATTCCTCCCCCTGGTCTCCACCCTTGCTTTCACTTTCCCGCGCCTTGACTCAACCCAAACCAATTCATTGTCCTTAAAGCCAAACTTCTTTGCATCTTTGGGACTCATAAAGCAGAGGGCTTCCGGAACTGCACGATATAATTCAGGGACCCTCATAGTCATGGTACCGCTGTGCCAATGCTCAAGAACCCTTCCGGTACAGAGCCACAACGGATATTCATTATCAGGAATTTCGGCTGGCTCAATATAATGCCTGAGGAATATCTTCGCCTTGTTGGGCAGTTTTACCTTCTCATCCCCTTTGGGACCGAGCAGGTCCCCCCTGGGGATCTCCTTAAACGCATCTCCATAAAAGGCAAATTTGCCATGATCGGCTTTCCTTGCATAGGGATCGAATTCGGCATTGAACCTCCAGAGTGTCTCCTTGCCATCAACCACGGGCCATCTCAATCCCCTTACACTGTGATAGGCATCAAACTCTGCGAGATCATGGCCATGACCGATGCCGAACTTTCTGTACTCCTCCCATATATATTTCTGTGCAAAAAAACCATACCCCTTAAACCCTTCCACATTTCTTCTATCCCCTCCGGCCTCCGTGTTAGAGAAACCTGCCCCTACGGGGTCAGGCCATTTATACCCTTTCGCTTCCTTGTTGGCAAAGAGGACATCAAATAGGGTATCGCTTTCCTTATAGCCCATCTCCTTTGCCTTGGCAAGGACATTGGGCAGGGTAGTTTTTTCATCGATCTTCTGCTCCTTCCAGACATCCGAGAGCTTGAACCTCTTGGAGAACTCCATCAACTGCCAGGAGTCAGACATTGCCTTGCCTACAGGGGTGATCTGCTGTCTCCAGTGCTGTGTCCTCCTTTCCGCATTTCCATAAGCGCCCCACTTCTCGAATATCATTGCTGCGGGAAGGATAAGGTCAGCCACTTTTGCGGAGATGCCGGGATATGCCTCAGAGACGACAATGAAATTGTCCATCTCGCGCGCAGCAGTAATCCAGTGATTCGCATTTGCGGTATTCTGCCAGGGGTTATTCACCTGGACCCATACCCATTTGATCTTTCCGTCTTCCAGGTCCCGCATGATCTTCACGTAATGGGAACCTATTACGGGATTGAGGGTGCCTTCGGGAAGTTTCCATATCTTCTCGCTTACACCCCTGTGCTTTGGGTTCATCACGACCATGTCAGCAGGGAGCCTGTGTGCGAAGGTCCCCACTTCTCGTGCGGTTCCACATGCACTGGGCTGTCCTGTCAGGCTGAAGGCCCCGTTTCCAGGCTGTGCCTGTTTTCCGAGCATAAGATGGATAGCGTATATCTGTTCATTCACCCAGGTACCCCGCACATGCTGGTTAAAGCCCATGGTCCAGAAGCTCACCACCTTCCTGCCCTTTTCAGTATAGAGATCCGCCAGCTTTAGCAGTTTCTTCTTGAAGTCTTCAAGGGATTCGTCACTATCTCCCTTTGCAAGGGGTGCCACAAAATCCAGGGTGTAAGGCTCAAGGCCCTTTTTAAAGTCCTCGAAGCTGATGGCCCAGTGGGCATCCGCGGCATTGGCGTGTTTCATCTCCATTTTCTCCCCTGCCTTGATACCCAAAGAGGTCATTGCAATACCCTCTTCCTTCGTCACTACCTTATATGCTTCTTTACTCGCGGTATCCAGTTCTGACTTCCTGTATTTTGCGTGATCGATCTTCGGTCGTAATCCATAGCCGATATCCACATATCCTGTGGAGAAAATGCAGTTGTTATTCACAAAATCCCGGTCAATCGCTTCCGGCCTGTTGTACACGATTTCCCTCAAAATGTAGTTTTGCACCGCAAGATCGGTGTTCGGCTTTATGATAATCTCTATGTCAGCGAGGGTCGAACATCTGTTCGAGAAGGTGCTGAGATTCACCACCTTGACTTTCTGGGTATCACTCAGTTTCCTGTCAGTGATTTTTGACCAGAGAACGGGATGCATCTCTGACATGTTGGCACCCCAGAGCACAATAGTGTCTGAATGGTGCATGTCATCATAGTTTCCGGCAGGTTCATCAATACCGAAGGTCTGCATAAAGGAAGCTACCGCACTGGCCATGCAGTGCCTGGCGTTGGGATCCAGGTTGTTGGACCTGAACCCTCCTTTGTAGAGTTTTGCAGCAATATATCCCTCCATTATCGTATGCTGCCCTGACCCGAACATGGCAACCCCGGTGGGGCCCATTTCGTTGTAGTATTTCTTGAACTGCTTTTCCATCTCATCAAAGGCCCGCTTCCAGGGGACCGGCTTGAACTTACCTTTCTTGTCAAATTCGCCTTTTTCATTCACTCTCAGGAGGGGCTCTGTGAGGCGGTCGGCACCGTAGATGATCTGTGCATTAAAATAGCCTTTAATGCAGTTGAGGCCCATATTCACTGGAGCAACCGGGTCACCTTTTACCGCAACAATTCTGTCACTCTTTGTTGCCACCATGATGCCACATCCGGTTCCGCAGAACCTGCAGACCGACTTGTCCCACTTCCATCCTGCCTCGGTCTGTTTTGCCGTTGCTTCCATCTCCTTAGGCACACTTATTCCCGCAGCGGTTGCAGCTGCTACCGCTGCAGCCGTCTTAAGAAATTCTCTTCTGGAAAGTGACATGGCTACCCCCTCCTCTTTCTTCTCAACTTTTTATAAGACCGCACCATTTTTTGCACTTACCCATAGACACAGAAATAATACTAAGGTATGAACTCATAAACTCTTATGACCTATATCATGCCAGCTCACAATGGCAAAAAGGGAAAGAGAGAAACAGACTCCATGTAATGTCATTCTAACCAAAGTCTATATCCAAAGTACCTGCCTGTCAAGCGAGGGAAATCAGCGCCCTTCACCCTTTTCAGGCCACCCATTGTGAATGCTCGATGTTTTGATATACTTAAAAAATGGAGCTCTCCGAAAATGCCATAAAAGTTCTGAGGGCACGGTACCTTATTAAAGATGAACAGGGAAAAAACATCGAAACCCCTGACGGCATGTTCAGACGTGTCGCTTCCACCATCGCTTCAGCAGAAAAACTCTATCGTGAAGACCCTTCCTTTTGGGAGGAGCGGTTTTATACCCTTCTCTCCAATCTCAAATTCCTCCCCAACTCCCCCACCCTCATGAATGCCGGCAAGGAAATAGGACAGTTGGCTGCATGCTTTGTCCTTCCGGTGGACGATTCCATGCAGAGCATCTTTGATACCCTGAAAAACGCCGCTCTTATTCTGCAGAGTGGAGGGGGAACAGGCTTTTCGTTCTCAAAGTTACGGCCGAGGACAGATGTGGTGCGTTCCACAGGCGGCATTGCGAGCGGTCCCGTTTCGTTTATGAAGATTTACAACACCGCAACTGATGTCATCAAGCAGGGAGGGGCAAGACGGGGCGCAAACATGGGGATCCTGAGGATTGACCACCCCGACATCCTTGAATTTGTCAGAATCAAAAGGGATGAAAGGGAGATGACAAATTTTAATATCTCGGTGGCC
>Ga0335085_10008286_pt1 | contig 15885 bp, 15 predicted proteins | sample Lox_Sample_45_FD_206712 | JGI IMG/M metagenome (GOLD analysis project Ga0335085, IMG submission 206712) | Soil microbial communities from Loxahatchee National Wildlife Refuge, Florida, United States - Lox_Sample_4.5 | ecosystem: Environmental > Terrestrial > Soil > Wetlands | place: USA...
AACTGGATGCGGCCCTTGTTTTGTGTTTAGACAACTAAGTGGCCGTCTAATTATTTGTAGAGTTCGAATGGCTCTTTACCCTGGTTACATCCACTGGCTCGCCTTGCCCATCGTTCACCGTAATCACCAGCGGCGTTTTTCCGTCTGACACGATCTCGATAGGCGCCGTATCGCTCGTCGCGGCCGCCAATACATGCGTGATGACTCCCTGCGACGCGCCTCGAATCTCCACATGCAATCTTTCAGGGCGTGCCATGCGCGCGTTGGCCGTGGACTTCGCCGTATCGATCGTCACTATATAGCTGCCCTTCGGTAGAACGCCGAAATTTGCTTCGCCTCCATCCCCGGACATTCTCGACGCAACGATTCCCCCTGGGTTCTTGCCCAGCTTGACATCAACGCCCTTCAGGGGCGCGCCGGCAAAGGCCATTTGCGCGGCGAATAAGCAAAAGAGCCCGAGGGCCCCCACACGATCGAGTTTCTTCATTGCGACCTCCAGGCTCTCAAACTATCGAGGGCGCCGCCGAATAGTAAACAGCTTTGCGATCTGCTTTTGTGCTCTTGACCCACCTCAAGCAACATGTCGGGCAATAGGGCGTGTCAGCAGTCACCATGACATGCTTGGTGGATCGACTAAAATCAGCTTGAGGAACAGAAAAGGATGACTCGTAAAGCACTGATTGCTGCCAATTGGAAGATGTACAAGACGCCGGTGGAAGCCAAGGCGTTTGTCGATGCGTTTTTGCCGCTCGTTGCCGGACACACCCGCGACGAGATCGCCCTGTTCCCTTCGCCCGTGCTGTTGCCGACGGTGATTGATGCCGCCAGGGGCTCAAATGTGGCCGTGGGCGCGCAGAACGTTCACTTTGCCGAAGAGGGCGCATACACTGGCGAAACCTCCATCGCGCAGTTGAAGGCGGTGGGCGGAACGCATACGCTGATTGGACACTCCGAACGCCGGCAGTACTTTGCCGAGACCGACGAGATTGTGAACAAGAAGCTGCACGCTGCTCTCAAGAACGGCATTGTGCCGGTGGTCTGCGTGGGCGAAGTGCTTGCAGAGCGCGAAGCTGGCAGGACTGCCGACGTCCTGGAGACTCAGGTAACCGGCGCGTTCGCGGGCATCACTGCAGACATGGCGCAGCCGATCGTGATTGCGTATGAGCCGGTCTGGGCCATCGGCACCGGCAAGACAGCGACACCGGAAATGGCCGCCGCCGCTCACAGCACAATCCGCGTTGAAGTTGCCAAGCTCCTCGGCGCCGGAATTGCCGAAGGCATGCGCATCCTCTACGGCGGCAGCGTGAAGCCCGACAATGCAACCGCGCTCATCGGGCAGGAGGAGATTGACGGCGCCCTGGTAGGCGGAGCAAGCCTGAAGCCCGATTCATTCGAAAAGATCGTGAAGTACTAAGGCTGGCGAGTTAGCAGGTTAGCGATATGACACTAACGCCGCTCGGAGAGCAATCTCCGAGCGGCGTTAGTTCTGTATAGAGCCATAGCTAATGCGCTCAGCGTTAGAAGACACTAGCTAGAGGCCAAAAGCTCGCCCTTAAAATCCTGCAATCCAGTTCTGCAGCACGGCCGGGAAGCAGCCCAGGAGCACTACCGCGGCGGCAATCGCTACCAGGACCGCAATCGTGGTTGGATGCGCGTTGATGGGAGTTTCATCCGCAGCCGGCATTACGTAGGCGCGTTTGAGCACCTGCAGGTAGTAGTAGAGCGACACGGCGCTCATGGCGACCGCCAGCGCTACCAGCGTGAACGGAACGACGCCCGCCGAAACGTGAAGCACAGCGGCGAAGAGATTGAACTTGGCCCAGAAGCCCACCAGCGGCGGAATTCCGGCAAGCGAAAGGAAGAGGACAAGCAGCACGGCGGCGATCAGGGGATTGCGCTTGTGCAGTCCCAGGAATGCGTCGAGACGGTCGCTGCCGGTGGCGCGCTCAACCACTGCAACCGCACCAAACGCTCCGATGGTCGTAAGCCCGTAGGTGAGGATGTAGTAGAGAATCGCGTTGGTACTGAGGGGCGAATATGAAAAGAATGCAACCGCAGTAAGTATGTAACCCGCGTGCGCAATTGCCGAGTATGCCAGCAAGCGGCGAACGCTGATCTGCGCAAGTGCCGCGAGGTTACCGAGCACCATGGATGCGGTGGCCAGCGTAACCAGCAGCACCATCCACGGCCCGCCGAAGCCAAGGTGAAGAGGTTCTTGAGGCGCCGGCGGAATACCTGGCAGGCCGTCGAAAACGTGCACGGCAGCGGTGGCGATTCCAATCAGCAGCGCAAAGCTGGCGACCTTTGAAACCGAAGCGATGAACGCCGCAGCCGGCGCGGGCGCGCCTTCATACGTGTCCGGCGCCCACAGATGAAAAGGCACAGCGGCCACTTTGAAACCAAGCCCCGCGACGATCAGCACCACTGAAACGTCAAGCAGCGGAGTTGCCCGATAGAGACTGCCCACGTGGAGCTCGAAAAGGATCTGATGCAGATTGGTCGATCCGGTAATGCCGTACAGGAAACTGAAACCGAAGAGCAGAAACGCCGCAGACATGCCGCCGAACAGGTAGTACTTCATCGCCGCTTCAGCGCTCTTTGCAGAGGATTTTGCGAATGCCGTAAGGATGTAGAGGCCAAGGCTCAGCAATTCCAGCCCGATGAAGATGACCAGCAGGTCTTGCGCGGCGGCGATGAGCAGCCCGCCCGCGGCAGCCATCAACACTACGGCGACGTACTCGCCGGCATGGCGCGTGAAGACCGATCCGGTGAGCAACAGCAGCGTAAGTGCGGTTAGAACGAGGATGCCGACCTGCGCAGCCGCGATGTATCCGCCAACGCCCAAAAGCGTAAGTGCATTGCCTGTGCCGTAGGTAAGGCCGGCGCTTCCCTGCATCGACATCGACCAGATGGCGACGCCGCATCCGGCAATGCCAACAATTGCGGCAGCCGCCAAACGCAGATTCAGGGCGGCTTTGCGCAGGAAGCCGAGATCGACCACAAGAGCAAGCAGGGCGGCGACTTCAAGAATTGTTTCGGGCAGCGTAACGCGGAAGAGATCTGCGTAGTTCATTGTCCCCCTCCCGCAAGCAACGCTTTAACGGCCGGTTCGATGGTGTCGAGAAGAATGCGCGGATAGAGCCCCACGGCCAGACTGGTCAGCGTTAGAAGCGCAACGCCCGTTACCTCAGGCCAGGTAATAGCGCCGAGATCGGGCCAGCCAGTTTTGGGATGTTCGTCGGGTGTCGGGATCCGGTCGGAGAAGAAAGCCTTCTGCAACGCGCGCCACGTGTAAGCCACGCCCACCACGATGCCCACGCCGGCCACAACAGCCCACCACGGCCTGGCGGACCAGGCTCCGATCAAGACCTGCAGTTCGGCAACAAAGCCGGAGAATCCCGGCAGGCCCATCGAAGCCATGCCTGCAATCACAAAGGCCCATGCTGCGAACGGCAAACGCCGCGCCAGATACATGCCCTCAAGTTCGTCAAACTGCCGCGTGTGCGTGCGGTCGTACACCACACGGCCCACAATGGCGAACAGCAGGCCGGCGATGACTCCGTGCGAGAACATCTGCAGCACCGAACCGGTAACGCCGATCTGGTTAAGCGTCATCAGGCCCAGCAGCACAAAGCCCATGTGGCTCACACTGGAGTAGCCGATGACAAATTTGAAGTCGGTTTGCGCGAGTGCCACCAGTGCGCCGTAAACAATACCGATCACCGCCAGCAGCGCAAAAACGTCGCGCCACGACCCCAGCCCGAGGAACGTCCAACCCCACGCATCGAGTCCATGCGGGAAGAGCCCGATGCCAACGCGCAGGCATCCGTATGCACCCAGCTTCATCACCACGCCGGCCAGCAGCATTGATGCGGCGGTTGGCGCTGCAACGTGACCGGTGGGCGCCCAGGTGTGGAAGGGCCACATGCCCGCGAGAATCGCAAAGCCGATGAAGACCAGCGGGAAACACCACATCTGGAAGCTGACCGGCAGATTGGCGTGCGCAAGGTCGATAAGGCTCGTGGAGTGACTGCCGGCGGTGGAGTATGCGGCCAGCAATCCAATGAGCACCATCGCCGATCCAACGAAAGAGTAGAGCGCCAGCTTCATGGCGCCATATTCGCGACGCGTCGATCCCCAGATGGCAATCAGGAAGTACTTGGGAACGATGGCGATTTCGTAGAACACAAAGAGCAGGAACAGGTCGAAGCTGAGAAAGACGCCGTACACGCCGCCGATGAGCGCAAGGTAGAACGCGAAGAACTCGTTCGTGCGGCGATCGACGTTCCAGCTGAATAGAATTCCGGCAACAGCAGCCAAGCCCGTAAGTAGCACCAGCACGCGGCTGATGCCGTCGGCCGCCAGCAGGTAGTGAATGCCCATCGACGGAACCCAGGGCGCGTCGACAATTACGATGCGGCCCTGGCCGATGCCCTGGATGAATCCGCCGGCAGCGTGCAGAAGGCCGAGCACGGCAACAAAGAGCGCCAGCCAGCGCGCAACACCAGGCTTGCCTTTCGGAAGCAGCGCTTCAACAAGCGCTCCGGCAAACGAGAGATAGATCGTCCAGGCCAACATCTAAAATCTCCAGTGAGCCAGCAGGTTGATGACCGTCGGGTTGATTTTGTCGACAATCAGTTGAGGCATAAGGCCAATGAGCAGCATGAGGCCGATGATTGGAGCCATGGCCATGCGCTCGCCGTAGTGCAGATCGGGAAAACTGGCGCAGTGCTCGGGCACCGGGCCGGTAAACACTTTTTGAATCACGGTAAGAATGACGGCCGCCGTAATCAGCAGGCCGAGAACAGAAACCGTTGCCGAAACCCAGGCCAGCGGAAAGACTCCGCGGAAGATGAGGAACTCGCCGACGAAGCCGTTCAAGCCGGGCAGGCCGAGCGACGAGAACAGCGCGATGCCCATGAGCCCGGCGAACACTGGCGCAGGCTTGCGCAGGCCGCCGAAGTCATCGATGCCGCGAATTCCGTTGGTGCGGAATTGAAGCATGGCAATGAACCAGAACAGCGCGGCAGCGGTGACGCCGTGATTGAACATCTGCAATATGACGCCGTTGAGGGCCGCAGCCTGGCTGGCTTGCGCGGCGTGGCCCGCGGCCGGAATTGCCAGCGCCAAGATGCCTAGCAGGCAGTAGCCAAGATGGTTGACCGAGGAGTAGGCGAAGACGCGCTTGAGGTCTGTCTGCGCGGCTGCGGCCCATGCACCCATGACTACAGTGATGACGGCAAGAACAAGGAGCGGCGTGCGCATTTGTGCGATCTGGTGACCGAACAGCGGCAACGCGATGCGGAGCAGGCCGTAAACACCCATCTTCGACATCGCACCCGTAAGCAGCATGGTTACCGGAGAGGGCGCTTCTGCGTACGCCTCGGGCAGCCAAGTGTGGAACGGCATGAGCGGAACCTTCACCGCGAATCCGGCGAGCACTCCGATGGCCAGCCACATTGAAACCGGCCCCAGGTGCGCGGTGATCATCTGCTCCAGTTCGCCGGTGGAAGCAAGCTGCGCCAGCTTCAGGAAATTCATGCTGCCTGTGCAGAGAAACACGGCGAGAAAACTGATGAGCAGCGCCACGGAGCCGACCATGGTGTAGACGAAGAACTGCGTGGCAGCCGGGCCGCGGCGATGGCCTCCCCAGAGCTTGATGAGAAAGAATGCCGGGATCAGGCTGAGTTCCCAGAACATGAACCAGTGGAAGAAATTGAGCGCCGTAAATGCGCCGAACAGGCCGGACTCGAGAACCAGCACCAGCCCGTAGTAAAGGCCGGGGTGATGGTGCGCCCGCTGGATCGCATCGATCGACATGAGCGTGACGATTGCGGAGAGCACCAGCATCAACGCGCCCAGGCCGTCTACGCCGAGGTGATATTCAATGCCCAGCGATGGCGCCCACGCCGCGTGCTCAACCATGCCGATGGAGCCGTCGATGGGCAGGCGGACCCAGATCACAATTGCGATTGCAAGGCTCAGTAGTGCGGTAATGAGAGCCACGAAGCGCGCATGTTTGCCGGAGAAAAGCGCAATGGCGGCGCCAACAACCGGCAAGAAAGTAAGGAGCGTCAGGATCGGGAATCCGGTCGTCATTTCGGGCGACATTCCGTTCATCATGGCCGGCTGCTCCAGAAGAGAATCAGCACCAGTGCCACGACGGCGAGGGCCAGGATTCTGAGATAGTTTTGAACGACGCCGGACTGAATGTTCGCCAGCAGTCCCCCGCCGTTTGAAAGCTCTTCGCAACCTTTGTCGAAGCTCCCGTCCACAACATTGGTGTCGAGAAAGCGATTGAGCTGTGCGAACAGGCCGAAGAGCCAGGTGACGCCGGCGACTGCCCCGCCCCATACGAAGCGATCGAACCAATCGGCAACGCGAGCCCACCATGCGTAGAAAGCGATTACGGTCACGCCGTAGAGTTCGTCAACGTAGAACTTGTTCTTGAGAACGGTCCAGACCAGGGGCATGGATGCTTCGAGAGCGTCGGGGGCGGCGGGCAAGGGAGATTTGTTGCCGTAGATTGCCCAGCCGAGGCCGAGACCGAGGAAAACGACCAGCGACGATGTTGCCATCAGAGCAAGAAGGCCCGGCTCAGAGAAGCCCCGGAAACCGAACTCGGCCGCGTGGCCGTCAAGAAAGGCGCGGAACCAGGGCCATACGGGAGTTCCCAGCGCTCCGAGAGCGATGGCGAAGAAAGCCAGGATCGCCAGCGGCGTGGTCATCACCGCAGGGCTCTCGTGCGCGTGTCCGTGGCCGCGATATCTTCCGAAGAATACGTAGCTGACCTGGCGCGTCATGTAGAACGCCGTAAGCAGCGCGCCGAAAACCAGCATGTAGAACGGCGTCCGGGCCACGGTCCAATGCTGCGCCGCTTCGAGAATCGCGTCCTTCGACCAGAAGCCGGAGAAGAAGATCGGGAATCCGCAAAGCGCGAGCATGCCGATGGCGTAGGTGATGAACGTTCTGGGCATGCTTTCTCTAAGGCCGCCCATGTGGCGCACGTCCTGCTCTTCGTGGCAGCCGTGAATCGCCGATCCCGCGCCCATGAAGAGGAGCGCCTTAAAGAACGCGTGGGTGATCAGGTGGAACATGCCCACGGCAACGCCACCCATGCCGAGACCCGCCATCATGTAGCCGAGTTGCGAGACGGTGGAGTAGGCAAGGATGCGCTTGATGTCGTTCTGCGCCACGGCGATGAGCGCCGCGAATACCGCGGTGGAAGCGCCCACCCAGGTGACAACGGTAAGCGATGTGGTTACGCCGCTGTCGGACGCGCCTGCCTGCATCAGCGGGTAAACGCGAGCGATCAAATAGACGCCCGCGGCAACCATGGTGGCGGCGTGAATCAACGCAGAAACCGGCGTGGGGCCTTCCATGGCGTCGGGCAGCCACACGTGCAACGGAAGCTGACCGCTCTTACCCGCGGCGCCGGCAAAGATCAGCAGTCCGATGGCGCCGGCGGCGGTAAGGCCGAGTGCGGCGTGTTGCGTCAGCAGGCTGGCCAGCGCAAGCGGCTCAAGCGAACCCTCGCCGTGGTTATAGAACAGCAGCGTGCCGGTTTGCGCGAAGAGCCACACGATTCCGAGCAGGAAGAAGATGTCGCCAACGCGCGTGGTGAGAAACGCTTTCTTAGCCGCAGCGGCGGCTGAGGGCTTCTGGTACCAGAAACCGATGAGCAGATACGAGGTAAGGCCGACAATTTCCCAACTCATGAACAGCAGCAGAATGCTGTTCGAGATGACGACGCCCAGCATGGCTCCCGCAAAAAGCGAGAGGAAACAGAAGAACCGCGTAAAGTTCTCGTCGTGCGCCATGTAGCCGGTGGAGTAGATGAAGATGAGCAGCCCGACAAAGCTCACCATCACCAGCATGACGGCCGAAAGTGGATCGAGCACCCAGCCGAGTTCCACAGCGGAGCCGCCGAAGCGAATCCACGTGAAGTTCGCAAATTCACGAACCGCGTTGCCTGCAAGCCAGCCCGAGAGCACGTGCGCGAAGGCCGCGATCGAAAGCACCAGCGAGATTCCGAGTGAACCGATGGAGAGTGCAGCGGCGACTGTACGGCGCGGCTGCTTCAGCAGCGCGATGCAGCCGGACGCCACGATGGGCAGCGCGGGAATAAGCCACAGGATTCCCGTGATGGCCGAAGGCGCGGTTTGTGGAGTGAACGAACTGACTTCCTGTATCAAGCTGTCACCCCTTCATCCTGTTGATCTTGTCGATTTCCGTGGTGTGCGTATGGCGATAGATGGCAATCACAAGGCCCAGGCCCACCGCGGCTTCGGCGGCGGCAACCGCGATGGAGAAGATCGCAAACATCATGCCAGTCAGCGCTTCAGGGTGCGGACCATAGCGCCAGAAGGCGATGAAATTCAGGTTCGCCGCGTTGAGCATAAGCTCAATTCCAATGAGCACCATGATGGCATTGCGGCGCACCAGCGCGCCCGCCAGGCCGATGGCAAATACCAGGGCCGCGACGAGCAGGTATCCGGCAAGCGGCGTCACTCGGAACCGCCTTTCTCGTGCATCGCCACAATGGCAGCGCCAATGGTCGCGGCGGTAAGCAGCAGAGCGACGATCTCAAGCGGCAGCACATAGGGGCCAACAAGCGCCACGCCGATGTCATGAACCGATACGTTCGGAACCTCGCTCTGCTGCGGAATCGCGTTAACGCTGTTGATAACGGCCCAACCTATCACGGAGAACACGGCAGCGGCGATTACGACGCCCGTGAGCCAGGTCGAGCTGAAGACACCCTCCCTGGGCAAGTCGGCGCCACGCGTCAACAGAATGGCGAACACGATCAGGATCGCGACCGCGCCAATATATACAAGCACCTGCACAAAGCCGGCGAACTGAGCATCCAGCGAGAGAAACATCAGCGCCAGGCCGCCAAAGGCGATGGTCACGGCGAGAGCGGAGTGCACCAGGTGCTTCAAGAGCACCGCCGCCAGCGCACCGGCCACGGCGATGGCTGCGATGAGAAAGAAAATCACGGTCATCGGGTGATCCTTTCTTGGGCGGTGTTCTTGCTGTCCCACCCTTGCTTTGCAAGGATGGGGCACCCGAAGGTTCGGCGACCGATGCTGAAAATACTGGTGTCCCTATTCAGCATAGCGGTAGCTCCTTGGGCCGATGCGTCCGCGACGCAATCCAGCACGCCCCATGACGAAGTAGGCGGCAAGCAGGATGGCGGAACATACAATCCATCGGGGTAGCCCTTCACCCATAAAACGCCACAGCGCGGTAACAAACAGATCGATCAGAGTGAACGGCAGCACAAACTTCCATGCGAAGTTCATCAACTGGTCCTGGCGCAGCCTGGGCAGCGTTCCACGAATCCAGATGAACACAAAAATCGAAAGCACAACTTTTGAGAAGAACCACACCCACGAAGGAATGAACGTGAGGAATGAGAACGGCGCCGACCATCCGCCGAGAAAGAGCGTGGCGCCCAATCCCGAGATCGATAGCATGGCAAGGTATTCGCCGAGGAAGAAGAGCGCAAACTTGAAGCCGGAGTATTCAGTGAAATAACCGGCGACCAGTTCCGATTCCCCTTCTGGCAGATCGAACGGCGAGCGATTGGTCTCAGCCATGGCGGCAATGGCGTACATCAGGAACGCCGCCAATCCCCACGGCGTAAAGATGTACCAGTGCGGGAATACACCGGTGTAGTGATTCTGCGCTTCAACAATTTTCGTGAGCGAAAGCGAACCCGACACCATGACGACCGCAACACTCGACAGCAGCAGCACCACCTCGTAGCTGATCATCTGCGCCACTGCGCGCATCGCTCCCAGAAGCGAGTACTTATTGCGGCTGGACCAGCCGGCCATGAAGATCGACACCTCAGTTGACGCGCCCATGGCGAAGAAAAATAGCAGGCCCGAGTCCATATCCACGAGCACCATGTTGCGGCCCACCGGCAACACCGCAAAGCCCATGAACACCGCGGTAACAAGGCCGACGGGAGCAAGAAAATGCACGAATGCGTTCGAACTTGCGGGTACGATGTCTTCCTTGGTGAGTGACTTGACGGCGTCAGCCAGCGGCTGCAACACGCCGAACGGTCCAACGCGATTGGGGCCGAAACGGTTCTGTATGCGGGCCAGGCCTTTGCGCTCGAAGATCGTCGTAATCGCGAACAGTGCGGGAAATGCGGAGATAATTCCGATAACACCGAGCAGGACCGCGGCCGGTTGCTGCAATGCGGCTGGAAGAAAAGATATAAGCCAGTGTTGAAGCAGAACGAAGATCTGATCCGCTTTGTCGATCATGGGCTAGCTCTGTCCTCCCTCGGGCTTGGCCGGCGTTGGGGAAGCAGGCGCAGCGGCTTTATCGGCGAGAGCTTTGGCGGCGGCCGCCTCGGCAGCCTTGGCCTTGGCGTCAAGCTTGGCCTTCTCCTCAGCCAGGCGCGCATCCACTTCTGCCGCTTCAGTCGGATGAATCTGGTGGTAGTACTCGTTCGATTTCGCCAGCTGCGAGCGGTCGAGCAGCAGCCCGCCAAAGCGATCGTCTGTGGCCAGCTCGAACTCCGTGTTCATCTTGATGGCTTCGAACGGGCAAACTTCGACGCATATCTGGCAGCTCATGCAAACGGAGATGTCGATGTCGAAGCGAGTGGGATAGAACTGCTGCTTGCCAACGTAATCCGGCTTCTTGTCCTTGCTCTTCTCGATGTAGATGCACTTGGGCGGGCACTCTTTTTCACAGATCTGGCACGCGACGCAGCGCAGGCCCGCCTCCCAGTTGTCAGTGTCATAGACAAGGAACGGAAATACGCGCGCATTTTCGGCTGGAGCAATCCGCTCTTCGGGATACTCGACGGTCGTAAGCCGTTCTTTGGAGACATAGCTGCCGGCAAAATTCTTTGCCGTCTCCGCCATGCCCTTCAGTATTCCTTTACCCAGCAATTGTTCCTCTTTTCAGTTGTCAGTTGTCAGTTGTCAGTTGTCAGCGTTTACTCCTAGATCGATTGCAGGAGTCCGTAAATCATTTTGCCAACCTCGTGCGATAACTCCTCTGCTTTATCGAGCAGAGCTGGCTCGCCAAATCCCAATTCGCGGGCGATCTCAAGCTGTGTTTGTACCTCAAAATTTGACCCTCTCGCGATTCCCAGGAATTGCTTGAACTCTCCAACATTGAGACGGCCTTGGCCCTCTGCAATGTTGCTCGGAATTGAGACCGCCGACCGCCGAACCTGACTGGATAGCCCATATTGTTCCTCGCGCGGAAAACCGCTGCTCAACCGGTAGATTGCAACAGTTAACTGCATTGCTCGCTGCCAAACCAAAAGATCGCGAAATGATTGGGCTACGCACTTGCCGTCCATCGACTTCCTTCGTGCCACGTCTAACAACTGACAACTGATTACTGACAACTGATTACTTGCGACTATCTGTCTACTTCACCAAGGACGATATCGACGCTGCCGAATATGACAACCACGTCGGCAACGCTTTCGCCCAGGCACATATCTTCAAGAACCGTCAGGTTGATCAGGCTTGGCGGCCGCACGCGGTAACGATACGGATTCGATGAGCCGTCGCTGATCAGGTAAAACCCAAGCTCACCCTTGGGCGCTTCAATGCGGCCGTAGGCCTCGCCCGGCTTGGGGCGGAAACCGCGGATCTTCGACTTTGGATCCATGATCGGGCCGGAAGGAATATCCTTCAGGGCCTGTTCCAGGATGGCGACCGACTCGCGCATTTCAAGCAAGCGCACCATGTAACGGTCGTATATGTCGCCATGATCGCCGAGCGGCACACGGAACTTGAACCGGTCATAGATGCCGTAACGGTCGACCTTGCGAATGTCGTAATCGACGCCCGAGGCGCGCAGCATCGGCCCGCTGATGCCGGCGTTCACCGCCAGATCGGGCCGCAGAATGCCGATGCCCTGGCAGCGCGCCATCAGAATTTCATTGGTGCTGAGCAGCGCTTCAAACTCGTCGATGAAGGCCGGAAGCCCCGCGACAATTTTGCGGGCTTCGTCGAGCAGGGCCGCCGAGAAATCGACGCGGCAACCGCCAAAGCGCATGTAGTTGCACATCATGCGCGAGCCGGTAAGCTGCTCGAACAGGTCGAGAATCTTTTCGCGCTCGCGGAAGGCATACATCAGCGGCGTGCCGCTGGCGCCCATCTCCTGCGTAAGAAAGCCGATGGTGGAGGCGTGATTCTGAATGCGCGTAAGCTCCGCGAGAATGACTCGAATGTACTCGGCGCGCTCAGGCACTGCCTGACCGACCAGCTTCTCGACCGCCAGCGCGTAAGCCCAGTTGTTGGTGAGCGAGCAGAAATAATCGAGCCGGTCGGTATAGGGCATCGACGCTAAATAGCTTGTGCCCTCGGCGATCTTTTCGTGATTGCGATGCAGGTAGCCAAAGACAGGCTTGAGGCGAACAACGCGCTCGCCGTCGAGAGCAACGTCCATTCGAAAAACACCGTGTGTCGAAGGATGGTGAGGGCCCATTGCCACTTCAAGCAGTTCGCCCTCGCCGTCGGGTTCAACAACGGGCGGGCGATTCCAGCCGTCAATGCGCTCGGGATGCGTGGCAGAAGGAGTCATTGGGCAGCACCTTCCTGCGATGCGTCGCTGTGAGCAGCGGAATGCTGCCTGGCGCGCTCCAGCACCTGATCGTGCGCCGTCGGCTCGTACTCGTAGTCGTCGGGCTCAACGTAATCCTTGCGCATGGGATGGTCTTTGAATTCGTCCCACATCAGCAGGCGGCGCAGGTCGGGATGGCCTGTAAAGACGATCCCGTAAAGGTCGAAGACCTCGCGCTCCTGCAACTCGCATGCGCGCCAGATGGGCGTGAGCGACGGCATCCCAACCTGGTCAGTGCGGTCCGCGGTGCGCATACGGATGATGACCGGGCCATGCTTCTTTGCAACCGAAAACAGGTGATAGACTGCTTCGAGATAGCCGGGCTCAACCCGCTTGCGAGTTTCGTCAACCGTCTCTTCCACCTGCTGCTCCACGCCATCAACGGCCTTGGTAACGGTGCGCGTCACCTTCACCTTTTCGCTGATTTCCTTGTCGAGGAAGTCCACGCCGCTGACGTTGGATAGATAATCGAGAGCCAGCTCTGCATCGTCGCGCAGGAACTGCGCCACCTGGAGAGCGTGGCTGTGTGCAATGAGCAACGAGTGCTGACCGCTGGGGCTGGGGTTGGAGATAATCTCCACTCCGGCGCCGGGCACGGCCGCTTCAATCGCCGCCTTGATCTCTTCTACAGTCTTCATCAGCGGATCACCACCGGTACCGGCCAGACGCCATGGTTGGATGTAGGTTCAAGATCGTGCGCCCCCTGCTCCGGAACCGGAAACTCGCCCTGCGCTTCGGCATCCAAATGGCGCGGGCGCTCGACCCCGGTAAGCGGCTGATTGTCGATCTTCTTCTGCAGCGTCATAAACGCCTGGATCAACGCCTCCGGCCGCGGCGGGCATCCGGGAATGTGCACGTCAACCGGGATGTAACGATCGATGCCCTTGAGGACGTTGTAGCCCTGCTTGAATGGCCCACCGGAGATGGCGCAAGCGCCCATCGCTATGACGTAGCGGGGCTCTGCCATCTGGTTATAAAGGCGAACCACCTGCGGAGCCATCTTTTTGGTAACGGTGCCGGAGATGATCATCAGATCCGCCTGGCGCGGCGAAGGGCGAAAGATTTCGGCGCCGAATCGAGCCAGGTCGTAGCGCGCCATCGTCGTGGCAATCATTTCAATCGCGCAGCAGGCAAGGCCGAACTGCATGGGCCAGACGGAGTTGCGGCGGCCCCAGTTGTAGAGTTCCTCGATGGTCGTGACGAAGACTCCCTGCTTGCCCAGTTCTATCTTCAATTCCTGATCAACCGCCATCGGTCCGCACTGCTCCTTTAGTCTTGCCGCAAGCCAGTTCAATCTTTGCCGGTTAACGCTAAGCCCAGGTAAGGATGCCTTTCGCCCACGCCCAGGCCAGTCCTTCAATGAGCATCAACACGAAGATCAGCATCGAAACGCACGCCGCTATGCCCAACCCCGTAAACGCCACTGCGAAAGGCAGGAGGAATACAGCTTCCACATCGAAGATGAGAAAGATGATGGCATACAGGTAGTAAGCCGAACGGAACTGTACCCAGGCATCTCCCTTTGAAACCAGCCCGCATTCATAAATGGCGTTCTTGGTCGCATTCGGTTTGGAAGGCGAAAATGCCTGCGCCCAGAGCCAGGCCAGGCCGAGCGGAGCCAACCCAAAACCCAGTGCCGCCAGGAATAAGACCGCCAGGGAAAAATAGGGACTTGATGCCATCTTCGATACAAAATCCTTCCTCCTTAACGTACCAGTTTTGGGGCAGTCTTGGCGAAGGAGTTGGAGGTTTCCAGCGCAGTTCAGGCGCAGTTTTTCGCGCTTCATCCCACGCTATGAACCGTTGGCTGAATACGATGCTTTGAAGCTTGTATGTGAGGCCTTTTTGGGTGAAGGACTGCCCGTGGCACCACCGGAGATTCGAGGGGCCGGGCGAACCCTTAATCGTCGTCCTTATCCGCCTTCTTCGCCCGCGCCTTGAGCATCGCCGGAACAGGCTTGTTGCCCATGGCATCCTTCCACAGAATCACGTTCAGCTTGTCGGTGGGGACGCGATCTTCGTGACTGAAGTCCATCTTCGAGCTCTGCCGGGCGCCGACGGCATTTTTCCGGTTGGCCGTATAGATAAGCCCGTTGTCGCGGTTGGAGTAGTCAGCCGTGTAGGGCGCCTGATCGCCAGGGCCCGTGAACAGGCTTGAGATCACCGAGCAGAGCGCGTCGTCGTTGTTCATCGGCGGCAGGCCGAGCGCCACTTCCATGGTCCGAATCATGCTGACGGTTGAGTAGAAGCGACTGTCGACGTAGGGTCCGCCGTCGGCTGCGCGCGGAGAATACTTGCTGACGACGAAGCCGATGCTGCGATGAGCATCCACATGATCGGCGCCGTTTTGTGCGTCGTCTTCGAGGATGAAAAATGCCGTATCCTCCCAGTAGGGCGAGTGCGAAATGGCTTCGACGGCGCGGCCTACGGCTAGGTCGTTGTCGGCGACCGAGGCCTTCGGCGTCGGGCTGCCGGGCGTGGTTCCGGCGGTGTGATCGTTGCCAAAGCGAAGCTGGATAAAGCTGGGCATGGTGTCCTGGCCGCGCTCGCGGTCGGCAATCCACTGCTTGAGATGGCGCTCGAAGATTGCGAAGCGCACCTGGTCAGGGAACAGCAGGTTGAAGTCGGGGTACTCGGCGGCGAAGTGGCCGACGAGTTCGGGCTTGGTGGCGGTGTTCTGATCGATGTTCGGAATCGTCCAGGGGAACTTGTTCACGCCGCCGCCCCACTCCTCGGGAATCGCCTGGCCCGGCGCTATGCCGGGATGCTGGCAGGCACTGCCTTCCAACATCGGGCCCTGCTGAGGGTTGGCTGTCTTTTTCGCGTCGCAGAACTTGGTGGAGATGAATTCGCCAAAGTGGTAGTAGGTCTTGCCGTGCCCGGCGAGATTGCCCCAGAGATAGCCGCTTTGCGGCTCGTTTACGTCGGGGATTTTTTGCAGCAGCGGGTAGCCCTCGGCAACGACTCCTTCAAAATCGTAACCGCGCTCGGAGCCGCGATAGTTCTGTTGCCAGGTCTTTTCAAGGTAGTCGGTGCCGATGGCGGCGTTGGACCAGACGTGGCCGTCGCCGGAAACCTCGCCGGAGTCGAAGAAGTTGTCGAGCACGCCGAACTGCAGCGCCAGCTTGTGCAGGTTGGGCGTGATGGATTTGCCGTACATGGTCAGGCCGGGGTCGCCGTTGCCGACGTGTTTGCCGTTGAGATCAAGGTCGCCGAGAATCTGGTCGTAGGTGCGGTTCTCCTTGATGATGTAGATGACGTGCTTGATGC
>Ga0335085_10008287_pt1 | contig 15885 bp, 11 predicted proteins | sample Lox_Sample_45_FD_206712 | JGI IMG/M metagenome (GOLD analysis project Ga0335085, IMG submission 206712) | Soil microbial communities from Loxahatchee National Wildlife Refuge, Florida, United States - Lox_Sample_4.5 | ecosystem: Environmental > Terrestrial > Soil > Wetlands | place: USA...
CTCTGAGGTCGTCGCCATTTACCCCATCACCCCCTCGTCGCCCATGGCCGAGTGGGCCGACCAGTGGCGCGCTGAGGGGAAGAAGAATCTTTGGGGCGCATTGCCCATCGTGGAAGAGTTGCAGAGTGAAGGCGGCGCCGCCGGCGCCCTTCATGGCGCGTTGCAGGCGGGTGCATTTGGAACCACGTTTACCGCGTCGCAGGGCCTGCTGCTGATGATTCCCAATATGTTCAAGATCGCCGGTGAACTTACCCCGGCCACCATGCACGTAACGGCTCGCACGCTGGCGACGCACGCGCTGTCGATCTTCGGCGACCACTCCGACGTGATGGCCTGCCGCGCCACCGGCTGGGCCATGCTGGCGTCGAACTCGGTGCAGGAAGTGCACGACCTCGCGCTGGTGGCGCAGATCGCCACCCTGGAGTCGCGCATTCCGTTCATGCACTTTTTTGACGGCTTCCGCACCTCGCACGAAGTGGCCAAGATCCTGCCCATCAGCGACGAAACCATCCGCGCCATGGTGGACGACAACTACCTCATCAAATTCCGCCAGAACGCACTCAGCCCCGATCGCCCCATTCTCCGCGGCACTGCGCAGAATCCCGACTTCTTCTTCCAGGCGCGCGAAGCCTGCTCGCCTTACTACAGGGCGGTTCCCGGAATCGTGCAGTCGGTCATGGACCGCTTTGCCGCGCTCACTGGCCGCGCTTACAAGCTGTTCGACTACTACGGCGCGCCCGATGCGGAGCGCGTAATCGTCGTGATGGGCTCCGGCGCTGAAGTTGCGGAAGAAGCCGTTGACCTGATGGTGAAACAGGGCGAAAAGGTCGGCATGATCAAGGTCCGGCTCTATCGGCCGTTCGACGCAAGCGCGCTGTTTGCCGCCATGCCCAAAACGGTCAAGGCGATTGCCGCTCTCGACCGCTGCAAGGAACCGGGTAGCGTGGGCGAACCGCTGTACCAGGACATCATCACCGCTCTGGCTGAGAACGCCGCCACGCTGCCCTTCGCCATGCCGAAGGTCATCGGCGGACGTTACGGCCTGTCGTCGAAGGAGTTCACCCCGGCGATGGTCAAGGGCATCTTCGACGAGCTGGCAAAGCCGGTTTCGAAGAATCACTTCACCATCGGCATCGTTGACGACGTAAGCCATTCGAGCCTCGACTACGATCCGAACTTCTCCACCGAAGATCCCAGAACGGTTCGCGCGCTCTTCTACGGCCTTGGCTCCGACGGCACCGTGGGCGCCAACAAGAACTCAATCAAAATCATCGGCAGCGAGACCGATAATTATGCGCAAGGCTACTTCGTGTACGACTCGAAGAAGTCCGGCTCAATGACCACCTCGCACCTGCGCTTCGGGCCCAGCCCAATCCGGTCGAGCTACCTCATCACCCGTGCCAGCTTTGTGGCCTGCCACAACTTCAGCTTCCTTGAAAAGATGGATGTGCTTGAAGCTGCCATGCCCGGCGCGGTGTTCCTGCTCAACTCGCCCTACCCGGCCGAGGAGGTGTGGAACCACCTGCCCAGGCACACGCAGCAGGCCATGATCAGCAAGAAGATCGAGTTCTACGTGATCGACGGCTACCAGGTGGCCCGCGAAGCCGGCATGGGAACGCGCATCAACACCATCATGCAGACCTGCTTCTTCGCCATCAGCGGCGTGCTCCCGCGCGAAGAGGCGATTGAGCAGATCAAGAAGGCCATCAAGAAGACCTACGGAAAGCGCGGCGAGGCAGTTGTCGCCAAGAACTTCGCCGCGGTGGATGCGGCGCTGGCTCATCTGCACAAAGTTGAACTGCCCTCGGCTGTTTCGTCGGCATTCGACATCGTTCCTGCCATCTCGCCCAAGGCGCCTGAATTTGAGCGCAACGTGCTCGGCCAGATTGCGGCCGGCAAGGGCGATCTGCTGCCGGTAAGCGCAATTCCGGCGGGCGGCACTTTCCCGACCGGAACCGCGCAGTGGGAGAAGCGCAACATCGCGCAGTTCATCCCGGTGTGGGACAAGGATCTCTGCATCCAGTGCGGCAAGTGCGTCATGGTATGCCCGCACGCCGTCATCCGCGCCAAGGTTTACTCGGCCGACAAGGCGGCCAACGCTCCTGCAACCTTACAGTGGGCCAAGCCGAAGTGGAAGGGCATGGAGAACGACCGCTACACCCTGCAGGTTGCTCCCGAGGATTGCACCGGCTGCACGGTTTGCGTTGAAGTTTGCCCGGTTAAGAACAAGAGCGACGCCAGCAAGAAGGCCATCAACATGGCTCCGCAGGCGCCGCTGCGCGAGGCCGAGCGCGAGAACTGGGACTTCTTCCTCTCGCTGCCCGAGGTGGACCGTGCCAAGCTGTCACACTCGCAGGTAAAGGATGTGCAACTGCTGCAGCCGCTCTTTGAGTTCTCAGGCGCATGCGCGGGCTGCGGCGAAACGGCGTACATCAAGCTGCTCACCCAGCTCTTTGGCGACCGGCTGTTGATCGCCAACGCCACCGGCTGCTCGTCGATCTATGGCGGCAACCTGCCCACCACGCCATACACAAAGAACTGCGAAGGCCGCGGCCCGACCTGGTCCAACTCGCTGTTTGAAGACAACGCGGAATTCGGCTTCGGCATGCGCACCGCGCTCGACCAGCAGAAGGAGTTTGCCGAGCTGCTGGTGCAGCGGCTCTCCAGCGAGATCGGCGTTGAACTCGCGGCTGAGATTCTGCACGCATCGCAGAAGACCGAAGAGGAGATCAACGCGCAGCGGAAGCGTGTTGTGCAGCTGCGTGAGAAACTCGCCGGCAGCAGCTCGTCCGACGTGAAGAACCTGCTCGCGATTGCCGATTCTCTGGTCCGCAAGAGCGTATGGATCCTGGGCGGCGACGGCTGGGCGTTCGATATCGGCTTCGGCGGACTCGATCATGTTCTTGGTTCCGGCAAAAACGTCAACGTGCTTGTGCTCGACACCGAGGTCTACTCCAACACCGGCGGCCAGATGTCGAAAGCCACGCCGCGCGGCGCGGTTGCCAAGTTTGCCGCGGCAGGCAAGCCGGTAAGCCGCAAGGACCTTGCCATGGAAGCCGTGAGCTACGGCTCGGTGTACGTGGCGCAGGTCGCCATCGGAGGCAACGACAGCCACGTGATCAAGGCCTTCCAGGAGGCCGAGGCGCACGAAGGGCCGTCGATCATCATCGCGTACTCAAGCTGTATCGCTCACGGTTACGACCTGGTGCACGGACTCGAACAGCAGAAGCTTGCCGTCCAGTCCGGCTACTGGCCCCTTATGCGCTACAACCCATCGCTCCGCGAGTCGGGCAAGAATCCGTTCCAGCTCGACTCCAAGGCGCCGTCGATCCGCCTGAAGGATTACGCCTATCGCGAGGCCCGCTACACGATGCTTGCGCGTGGGAATCCGGAGTTGGCGGCAGAACTTCTGAAGGATGCTCAGGATGACGTTGAGCGTCAGTGGCGCGTCTACTCCGCGCGCGCGGCCATGCCGGGCCGCGGCGAGACTCCGCACATCGCTCCTGCTGAGAAGCCCGAAGAGAAGAACCTGGCGGCGGTCGCTGCCGGAGGTGAAGAATGATCGACCTGTCAATGCAGTATCTCGGCCTCAAACTGAGTGGACCCATCGTGGTGGCGTCCACTCCGCTTTCGGAGTCGATCGATAACATCCGCCACATGGAGGATGCGGGCGCGTCAGCTGTTGTGCTCACGTCGCTCTTCGAGGAGCAACTGGCACTCGAATCGCGCACGCTCGACGATGACCTCTCCCGCGGCACCGACTCCTACGCCGAGTCCCTTGGCTATCTGCCCGATCTCGAAGACTATCGAATGACGCACGAGATTTATCTCGAAAACCTGCGCCGCGCCCGCGAAGCGGTGGCCATTCCCATCATGGCCAGCCTTAACGGCGCCACCACAGGCGGTTGGGTGCGTTTTGCAAAGGAGATGGAGCAGGCCGGTGCGCACGCCATCGAGCTGAATACCTATGCTTTGGCGACCGACGCCAGCCAAACCTCCGCCGACCTCGAGAATCAGTTGCTCGATCTTGTGAAGAGTGTTTGTCAGGCCGTCAAGGTGCCGGTTTCGGTCAAGCTGTCGCAATCGTTCACCAGCATCCCGAACCTGGCCAAACAACTCCAGGAAGCGGGCGCTACAGGTGTGGTGCTGTTCAACCGTTTCTATCAGCCCGATTTCGATATCGAGACGCTTGAGGTGCGGCCCACGCTGCACTTCTCAACGCCCTCCGAACTGCTGCCGCGCCTGCACTGGGCGGCCATCCTCTTCGGACACCTCAACATCGACATCGGCATCACCGGCGGCGTGCACTCGGCGGAGGACGTGCTGAAGAGCGTCATGGCCGGCGGCAACTGCGCCATGATGGTTTCGGCAATCCACATTCACGGCATCGACCACATCGGCCGCGTTCTTGCCGACATGTGCTACTGGCTTGAGAAACGCGAGTACACTTCGCTGGCCGAAACACGCGGCTGCCTCAGCCGCCGCTCCGTTCCCGATACCTCGCCGTTCGACCGCGGCAATTACATCAAGACGCTCAGCTCATACAGCCTGCGTCAAACCGTAGCAGCCTTCTAAATTTGCATTCTTCCTTATTCAAAATGCGGCAGCACTTCGGTGCTGCCGCTTCTTTTTGTGCTGATTGCCTGCTTGCGTGTAGTTCGACATCAAACTATTCTGGACTGAACATTCACTTTCATCTAAGGTGTTTATGCCGAAGTTCGTGTTAACGGCTGTTCTGCCTCTCATTCTTGGCGCCGCTGCTTCACAGGCGCAATCGCCCGTGGAGGACGTTGCTTCAACCATCAAGGCCATGGAGCGCGCCGCGCTGAACCGCTCGGATAAAGGCGATGTTGGCGGGTTTCTGGAGATCTCCGACCGCGATGTGGTCTACATCGACCCATTCATCGACGAGCCGCTGTACGGCCGCGACGCGCTCGCCCGGTACTATGCAAAGGCGTTCGATGGGTTCCAGCCAACTCACGGAAAGATGTCGAATATCAAGGTGCAGGTGTTGGGCGACGCTGTGGTGCTCACCTTCAACTACAAGAGCCCGAACAAGCCTGCGAATGGCTGGAACTGCACGGAGGTATACCATCGCACTCCGGAGGGCTGGCGCATCGCCCAGACGCACTGGTCGTTCGTAAAGCCCCAAATGCCGTGATAAACGTGTAGTTGTTGAACATGCCTATTCTGCCGCCAGCATTGTTTCAATGATCGATTCCGGCTTCGTGCACGGCCATTCTTCCCAATTTTGCGCAGGGACCAATCATCCCGGAGGGATGATCGAGAATAGCCCAGGGTGGACCCTGAGCGAATGCGAAGGGGAACCCTGGGAATGTGACGCGAAAAAGATGAAACAGCCTCGGAGGGGCGGCACGAAAGGATGAATCAAGGCGCAAGTAGTCTCTTAATCGCTGCTTCAATCTGTGCGCACGCCATCGGAATCGCGTCGAGAACAGCCTGGCTGAACTCTTCGCCGAGCTCAGTCGATCCCGCGCCAACGGTCAGCAGCAGCGCCCGCAGAGGCGTGGAACCGTAAAGCTCCTGCGCCATGCCCAGCAGCTCTGCTGCGCTCACCTGGTGCGTTCCTACGCCTTCTGTCTTCCGCGCGGGCCGCACTTCGAGAAGTTCAACAGTCCCCGGCTCGGAGGCCGCGGAGCAATCGACGAAGAGAACAGATTCCGCGGCGGCGAGATCGGCGGCCAACTCCGGCGTCCACTGCTGCCGGCTGATTACCAGCAGGCCTGGCTCTTCGCTGAAGCGTTCCTGCGCCCAGTCAGCAAGCCAAGGCCCGATGCCGTCGTCCCCGCGCAGCGTGTTTCCGCAGGCGAGAAGAAGGCATCGGGCCTTGGTGGATGTCATGCTTCCATCGTACTCAGCGAACTGTTCTGTACACAACTCTTCGGGCGCCCCATCTTTGCGACGTATTTGTTTTTTGTCGCAAAGGTGGGAAAACAAAACGATCGTTCTCCCACGCCCCCTAGCGCACGACTTGATCGACAACCCTGCCGTCAGCAGAAACCAGCGAGAGAACCAACGGCATCTGCCCATAAGCGTGCGTCGAGCAGCTCAGGCAGGGATCAAAGGTGCGCACCACAGCTTCAACGCGGTTCAGGATGCCTTCCGCGAATTTGCCGTCCTTTATGTAGTGCTTCGCGGCCTGTGCAACGCCTCTGTTCATGGCGTTGTTGTTCTGTCCGGTGGCGATGACGAGGTTGGCCCATGTCATCTTGCCGTCCTCATCCACCTTGTAATGGTGGTTGAGCACGCCGCGCGGCGCCTCAGCCTGGCCAGATCCTTCCAGCCGGTTTACGCCGGCGGTCGCCCGCACCTGCTTGTCGAGAATCAACGGATCGCTGAGGATCTGCTCGATTTTTTCAATGCCGTAGAGCATCTCGACCAGCCGCGCGTGATGGTAGTAGAACGAGCTTTCGACCGGACCGTTCGCAAGCTGCTTGAACTCCGCCAGCTCCTTCTCGGCCTTGGGCGTGCCCATGCTTTTCACAATGTTCAGCCGCGCCAGCGGGCCCACGCGATAGCTGCCGTCCGGATAGCCGAGCGGCTTGTAATAGGCGAACTTGGTGTAGCTGTAGGGCTCCACGGCTTCGCCGATCACCTCGTTGTACCTGCTCGCCGTGATGCCTTCGTCGATGGTGTTGCCATTGGCGTCGATCAGCCGCAGCGCGCCATCGGTGAACTCAATCGACTCGTCATCGTTGACCAGGCCCATGTAGAGCGACGGGAAATTGGCAAAGACCTCGATCTCCGGTTTGAAGTTCTCCGCGACCTGCTTGTACCAGCCGATGCCAAGACCGAGATTCGCATACGCCTCGGGAATCATCGCCAGAATCTCATCGCGCTTGGCCGGCGCCAGCGGCTCTGTTACGCCGCCGGGAATTACCCATCCGGGATGGATGCGCTTGTTGCCGAGCAGCTCGATGATATGCTGCCCGAAACGTCGCAGGCCGATGCCCGCGCGTCCCAGCTCCGGCTTGGCGGCAGCCACGCCCAGGATGTTCCGCACCTTAGGATCGGCTTCCATGCCCAGCACCAGGTCGGGCGAGGAGAGATAGAAGAAGCTCAACGCATGCGACTGCACCATCTGCGCCAGGTTCAGCATGCGGCGCAACTGGGCCGCGGTGTGCGGAATCCGCACCGACATGATGGCTTCGCAGGCCTTGGCCGATGCGATCAGGTGGCTCACCGGGCAAATGCCGCAGATGCGCGCCATCAGGCTCGGCATCTCGTAAAACGGCCGGCCCTCTGAGAAGCGCTCAAAGCCGCGCACCTGCGTTACATGAAAGTGAGCATCCGCCACTTCGCCCTGCTCATTCAACTGGATGGTGACCTTGCCGTGTCCTTCAAGGCGCGTCACCGGATCGATTGTGATTGTCTGGCTCATGAGGATCGCTCCCTATCTTTACGCACCAAAACGGGTCAGCGCCGGAATGTCCACCGGCCCCCCGGTTACCAGCGCCGTCAGCGCCGTGTGAAAAGTGTCCGCGGAAGGCGGGCATCCCGGCAGGAACACATCGACCTTCACAAACTCGTGAATCGGACGCACAACCTTCAGCAGCTTGGGAACAACCACGCACGGAATCTGCTGCTGCGCGCTGGCGTTCTCAATGTAGGCGCGATTCAGAATCGTCTCTGGGCCAATCGGATTGCGCATCGAAGGCACATTGCCGGCCACCGCGCAGTCGCCCATCGCGACCAGGAGCTTCGAGTGAGCGCGAATCTTCTTGATCTTCTTTTCGTCGTCCACTGAGGCCACCGCACCCTCAACCAGCGCAATGTCCACTTCGTCGGGGAACTCCTTGGTGTCGACGATCGGGCTGTAAACCACGTCGACGAGCTCCGCCAGTTCGAGCAGCCGTTCGTCCATGTCGAGGAACGACATGTGGCAGCCCGAACAACCGTCAAGCCATACCGTTGCCAGCTTCAACTTGCTCATTGCGCCTCCCTCATCAGGTTCAGATAAGGCAGAAAATCAGGGTTCTTGGGATGATCGATGCCGATCTTGCTCTTGTCGTACAGCGCCCCGGTCGGGCATACCTGCACGCATTTGCCGCACTTCGTGCAGGTCGAGCTGCCCCATTCCTCGTGCAGATCAGTGATGACGATGGAGTTGATTCCGCGCCCCATCACGTCCCACACGTGCGCGCCTTCAATCTCGGCGCACACGCGCACGCAGCGCGTGCAAAGGATGCAGCGGTTGTGGTCCACCGTGAACCGCTCGTGCGAGGCATCCACCGTGAGCTCGGGATTGCGGTAGGGCATCCGGATGTGCGTCAACCCTTGTTCCTGGCCCAGCGCCTGCAACTCGCAGTGCCCGTTCGAAACGCAGACGCTGCAGATGTGATTGCGCTCGGCAAACAACATCTCCAGAATTGTGCGGCGATGCTTCTGCAGGCGTTCAGAGTTGGTGGTCACCTCCATGCCTTCGAACACGGTGGCGACGCAGGCGGGCAGCAGCTTGTTGCTGCCCTTGATCTCCACCAGGCACATGCGGCAGGCGCCTACATCGCTCAAACCGTCCAGATGGCAAAGCGTGGGAATCTGAACGCCATTTTCGCGCGCCACCTCCAGAATGGTCTGGCCGCGCAGAGCGCTCACTTCCTCGCCGTCGATGATGAGTGTTTTGACCTCTACGGCATCGCTCATGCCGGCACCTCCACCTGGGATTTCATCGCGCAAACGCCGGCCGGGCAGCGCTTGTTCACAATGTGCTCAATGTATTCATTGCGGAAGTACTTCAGCGTGCTCAGAACCGGGTTTGGAGCCGTCTGTCCAAGTCCGCAAAGGCTGGCTTCCTTCACCGTGGAGCACAAATCCTCCACCAGTTCCAGATCGTCCATGGTCGCGGTGCCGTTGCAGATCCTGGTCAGCAGCGTATGCAGTTGCGCCGTGCCCGCGCGGCAGGGAATGCACTTGCCGCACGACTCGGTCATGCAGAACTCGATGAAGAACCGCGCCACATTGACCATGCACGACGTGTCGTCCATCACGATCATGCCACCCGAGCCCATGATGGAACCCATCGCCATCAGCGCGTCGTAGCTCACGCCTACGTCGAGCATCTCGGCCGGAATGCATCCGCCGGATGGGCCGCCCGTCTGCACGGCCTTGAACGTGTGTCCGTCCGGCACGCCGCCGCCGATTTCTTCAATGATCTCGCGCAGCTTGATGCCCATGGGCACTTCCACCAGGCCGGTGTTCTTGATCTTGCCGGTCAACGCAAAGACCTTGGTGCCCTTGCTCCGCTCGGAGCCCATGTCCGCAAACCATTTGCCGCCGTTGCGGACGATCGGCGCAATGTTGGCATAGGTCTCAACGTTATTGATGAGCGTCGGCTTGCCCCACAATCCGCTCACCGCGGGATAAGGCGGCCTCGGCTTGGGAGTGCCGCGGCGGCCTTCGATGGAGGCCAGCAGAGCCGTCTCCTCGCCGCACACAAACGCGCCCGCGCCCAGCCGGATCTCCACGTCGAAGCTGAATGTGGTGCCGCCGATGTTGCTACCCAGAAGACCGCGGCGGCGCGCTTCGCGAATGGCAGTTGTCAGCCGCGCCACGGCAACGGGATACTCGGCGCGTACATAGATGAACCCCTTGCTGGCGCCCACGGCGTAGGCCGCGATGGCCATGCCTTCAATCACGCGGTGCGGATCGCCTTCCATCACGCTGCGATCCATAAAGGCACCGGGGTCGCCCTCGTCGCCGTTGCATACCACGTACTTCTGGTCGCCGCTGGCCTTTGCAACCGTGCTCCACTTCAGGCCGGTGGGATATCCGCCGCCGCCTCTGCCTCTCAACCGGCTCTCGGTAATGCGATGAATCACGCCGTTCGGCGTCATCTCCATCAGCGCTATCATCAGGGCCTTGTAGCCGTCGCACGCAATGTATTCGTCGATCTTCTCCGGATCGATGTGGCCGGCGTTCTCCAGCACGACGCGCACCTGCTTTTCGAAGTGATCGTTCAGGTCGCACTGCAGTTCGGGAACCGGCTTACCGCCCAGGCTCGAGACGATGGCCTCGGCGTGCTTGGCATTCACATGCGCATAGAGTGTCTCTTCAGGATCGACGCGCACCAGCGGCCCCGACGAGCACGGGCCCATGCAACCGGTGCGGCGAACCAGGACCTTCTTGCCCGAGGCCTCGGCAGCCTTCACCAGGTCGTCGCGCAGCCTGTCCGCGCCCTGGCTCGCGCAGGCCAGGTCCATGCAAACGTGCACTTCGTAGTCGTACTTGGCGTTTTCAAGGCGAACGCTTTCGGCTATCTGTTCAAGTTCCTCGATGGTCATTCCACGGTCCACCTTTCAAGCTGCTCGAGCACTTGTTCCCCTGATGCTTCACCAGCAACTTCACCGTCGCATAACACTACCGGAGCGCGGCTGCAAGCGCCCACGCAACGGGCCGTCATCAGGCTGATGTTGCCGTCCTTCGTCGTTTGTCCCTGCGCGATGCCCAGCCGCTTTTCAGCCGCCTCGATCAACTGATCCGCGCCCTTGATGTAGCACGCGGTTCCGGCGCAGACCGTTACCGTGTGCTTGCCCGGCGGCTTCAGACTGAAGTAGTGATAGAACGTCACCACGCCGTAGGCCTGGCTTAGCGGCACCCGCAGCGAGCGGGCCACAAAGCGGATCGCGTCGTCGTCCAGATAGCCGAACGAGGACTGTACGGTGTGGAGCGTTTCAATCAGCGCGTGACGGGCAAAGCCGTTCTTGCGCATGGTGCCGTTCACAATCTTCCATCGTTTGTCGTCGCTTGGTAGCGGCGGAGGTGTGAATGCTGGCACGATTCCCTCCTGACTTTCGAGAAATCACGCGTTGAGTTAAAGGTTACGCTTTCCCGCGGATCCCTGAGATTGTTGTACGCTGGTGGGGACTTGGCAACCGTGACAGTGGTCACGTGTTTTCGTGGTTATGTCGTTCCAGATCACCGGCTTCAGGTGCCTATCACTGAATAGAGTGACCCCGATCACCTGTCATGGATTCTTGCACGCTCGAACGAATTCCAGTTGCGGCTTTTGAAGGGGGTAGATTTCGAGCTGCGAACGGAATAGCCGTGATCACAGGTGGGCAAACTTCGGCTCGGCGGCAACCGACCGGCATATAAAGATGCCCGTTGAATTGCTTCTGGTCATGTTTCTTCTCATTTACGGTGAGCCGTCAAATAGATTCGCCGAACGGCGATTTCACTTGGCAGAGGATCCCTCACAGCACAGCGCGCGCCCTCAAATCCGTGCTGCTCTACCAGAGCCTGCAATTCACGCGGCGAAAAGTCGCACCAGAAAACAGAGAGCCCTGAGCCCATAGGATCGTCAATCCATCCTTCGCTGGTGCCTTCCTTGGCCACAATAAGCAATGTTCCGCCTGAACGGAGCACACGCGCTTGTTCCTGCATCACGGCGCCAAGCTGCGCCTTCGGCTGGTAGTGCAGGGAATAGTAATGAACCAGCCCATCAAATGATTTATCGGGGAAACTCATCTTCGCCATATCCATAACGTCGAAGCGAAGCACCGGTTGTTGTTTCCGAGCCAGTTCCACACATCGCGAAGAAAGATCAATGCCCATGGCATCTACTCCGGCATCTGCCAGCAAGCGCGTTGTGCTTCCACACGGACCGCAGCCCACGTCGCATACACGGGCGCTTGAACCCAGGCCATCCGCAAAGTCCCTCAAGACTTGTCGGTCATATGACTTGCCCTCAAATTCATCTCGAAAGGCTTCGAGATAGCGAGAAGCAATCGCATCCCAGTATTCAACAGTCTTTAAGCGCTGGTACCCGTTGCCAATCATCTCTTCTTAGTGCCGTCACAAAGCGTTCTTGCATTTCCCTTCGAGAGGACCACGTATGGTGAATCTAACTGGCAGTTTGGCAACTATTCATCCCGCAGCAGCAGGAGCGGATCGACAGACAGCGCTCGGCGCGCTGGAATCCAGGCAGCTATCAATCCGATCAGCAGCATGGCCGCGATCACCCCGCCCAGCACCATCGGATCCTTCGGTGTCGCCTGGTAGACGATGTGCGACAGCACACGCGCGGCTGCCACTCCCAGGACGAGGCCTGCGACTGAGCCAATTAAAAGAAGGCGACAGGCGCGTCCCACCGAGGCACGCAGGACCTCGCGCTTTCCCGCGCCCAACGCCATGCGTATTCCCAGCTCGCGCAGCCGCCTACTGACAACGTAGGACGCCATGCCAAAGATGCCCGTCACTGCCAGCATTGCGCCGAGCAAACCAAGCACGCCCAGCGCCACGTTGGCGACGCGCGCGGCGAACAATGCGAAGTCCATTGCCTCCGTCCAGGTCTTGATCGTCAGGGGCATGCCGGAATCCAGGCTGTGCAGCGTTGCTTCCAGCGCCGCTGCCATCTCCGCCGGATCGCGCTTGGATCGCACCACCAGGAACGTGTTGCTTGAATCGTTCTGCAGGAATGGAAAGAACATAGCCGGCTGCTGATCCTCAGTCAGCGTGCGGTACTTTCCGTCTTCAACCACGCCCGCGACTTCGACGCGCTTGCCACCGAATAACTTGAAATGGCCGCCCAAGGCTTTGTCGACCGAACCAAAAAGCTTAACCGCGAACTGTCGGTTTACGAGTGCGACAGCCGGAGCTTTCAAGCAATCGTCGAACGTCACATCCCTGCCTGCCAGCAGCCGCGTTCCCGCCGCACTCAAGTAGTCTGGCGAAATGCTGTAGTTCATGGCATCCGCGGCCTGGTTGGTCGGCCGAAATTCGGTTGTATTGTCACTGTAGACAAAGCTGTCGCTTCCACCAAGGCTGAACGGAAGATCGTCCGCATAACCTACAGCGGAGACGCCGGGAATCGCCGCCACCGCGTCTAACATGCGCCGCTGCATTTCGGGGAATCGGTTAGCGGTGTAACCAGCCATGCGCAGGTTGGTTTGGACGATCACGGCATTCCTGGGTTGGAAGCCGTAACTGCCGTGCAACGACCGCATTAGTCCCCGCACTGCAACCAGCGACGAAGTAATCAGCACCGCGCAGATGGCAATCTGCAGAATGAGCAACAGGTCGCGAAGCGTCAACCGCCTCAGTGCTTCCGTGCCGCTCGTTCCCGTACGAATCACCTGCCAGGGATCGACGCGCAGGACCTGGCGTACGGGAACGATTCCGAACAGCAATCCGCTGGCCACAGCCAGCAGTAGTGCCACGGTGTAGGTGCGCAAATCGGGACTCACTGGAACATTGACGGGGATATCGGGGAGCGGCTGCCAGGCGCTCAGCCCATGCAGAACCATCACACTGCCCGCGAGCCCGATCGCACCTCCGGCGAGGGAAACCAACAAGGCTTCTGTAAGCAGTTGGCGCAGAACTCGGACGCGCCTCGAACCCAGCGCCAAGCGCAGGGCCACTTCCTTAGCTCGATCCGCAGCTCGCGCCGCAAACAGGCTTCCGAGATTGGCGCAGGCTGCCAGCAGAATCAGACCTGCGAGCAACATAAGGCCTGCCATGAAGGCGCGCGCTGGCCTGGCCAATGCGTCGCCCAACAACCCCGGACTGGCCAATGTGAATTTGATCCCCTCATCGCTGGCCGGATAGGTCTTAGACAGCCATGAGCCTAATGCATCCAAATCCGCAGCCGCCTCGACCGGCGTCACGCCTGACCTTAGCCGTCCCATCACCCAGAGATTGTGTTCACCGCGATTTGGCAGGGAGTTGAAGCCTAAAACCGTAGGCTCTTCGACGATCGGAATCCAGAACGCCGGCGAAAAGATTAGGTCCGTACCCCTAAACTCCTCGGGCGCCACCCCGATGATCGTAAACGGGTGCTTGTTGATCTCAACCGTTTGCCCCACCACGTCGCGATTCGCCTCAAAATGGCTGCGCCAGTAGGAATGGCTCAATACGACATACGGTGCGCTGTTGATGCCCTTCTCATCAGAGCCGTGAAAGAATCGCCCCAGACAGGGCCGAATGCCCAATGCATCGAAATAGTTGCCACTGGTCAAGATCGGCCACGCGGTGGAGGGATTTCCGCCGGTGTCGATACCAACTTCGCCAGTAAATTTGACCGCGATCAAGCTCTCGAACGTGCGGTTCCGGTCGCGTAAGTCCAGATAATCCTGATACGCCTGCGTCGGAACCCTGAATCGCTGCACCAGGTAAAAGTTTTGCGCATTCGGAACGTTCACTGGCCGAAGAATCAGCGCATTCAGAACGCTGAACACGACCGCGTTCGCGCCGATCCCCAGTGCCAATGTGACGATCGCCGTCAGGGTGAATCCCGGCGATTTGGCCAGTGCACGCAATGAGTAGCGCAGGTCCGCGGTAAAGTCTTCCAACAGGCGCCCCGCGCGTATCTCGCGAACATTCGTTCTTACTTGCTCCACGCCCCCCAGTTCGATAAGCGCTTGCCGGCGAGCTTCCAACGGCAAAAATCCAGCTTTTATCTTCTCTTCGGTCAGCAACTCCACTGAAGATTGAAGCTCGTCGTCAAGTGCTTTGTCGACGGCCGTTCTGCACATAAGATTCCGAAAAAAACTGAAAACTCGGCCCGGCATGATGCCTCCTTTCGGCTCACGCGGATTCCACCGCCGCCGTCATGATCTTGACCACCTGGTTCCAATCCTGTTCCTCGCGTTTGAGCTGCGCACGGCCCGACGATGTAAGTCGGTAGTACTTGGCTCGGCGATTGTTCTCCGACGCGCGCCATTCGGCCTCCACCCAACCCTTTTCCTCCATACGGTGCAGCGAAGGAAAGAGCGAACCGAAGCTCACTTGAAAGCCCCCCTTCGTAATCTGCGTAATGCGCCGGGAGATGCCGACTCCATGCAGAGGTTCCAGTATCAGTGCCTTCAGAACCAGCAGGTCGAGAGTTCCACGCAGGAGATCGGTTCGTTTTTGGTTCATAGCCTTCTCGTATCGGAATACGATAGGACCGGGCAAAATGTTCCGAGCATTTATTGACTCAGGCGTGCGATGGGGGCTAAGTGTCGATTTTCCCGTGACATGGTCTGAAAAACCGCGCGCAAAATCCGGGCCTTTGTTCGAAATTAAGCAGATAGATTCGACAGTGCGTTTCCGGATGTCAATGTGGAGTTGTGTTTGGAGCACCGGGCCGATACAAATTTCATCTCCCTGCGAGGCGTTCTTTTCATTCAAACGCCAGCCCACAAATTCGGCGTCGATAACCGATAGCACCAGAAAGAAGGATCTGAGAACTGAACCCTGGTCCCTGCCCGGTGTCTTACCCCAGCGAAGGCAGACGATCTGAGATTCCAAATAGGAAGATGAGGCCGAGGATGAAGCTATACGCGGCGCCGGTCCAGGCAATTGCCTGGTAGAAGCGCGGATGGTTTCCGCCAGCATTGAATGCGCTGCTCATCGACGCTGTCATGAGCGCGTTCATCGCCACCAATCCCAGCGCGAAGGCTCCCAGCCCAAGCATTCCGCGCGATGTTCCGCCCAGGTTGGCCGTCAGGAAGAAAAGTGCGAGCTGGCTTGGCGTTTCAGCGCCAATGCCGTGCAGAACGCCGATAGTAAACACCGACTTGCCGCTGTACATCCACCTGAACCGTTCCGGCTTCGGCGCCTCTGGATTCCGAAGCCGCCGTACGCGCCATGCCATCCATCGCGCGCCGTTAATGGCGATCGCCAGCCGGCTTTCAACCCGGGCATGCGTGTGGCCGTGCGCGTCGCGGCGCAAAATGCCGGCCACAACGCCAAGGCCGAGAACGATCAACGTTAGTCCGACCAGTTTTTCAGTCCAGTGATCGAGCCCCTGCGGCAGGCCCAAGTGCATTTGCAGAACGAGCACACCCAGTGTGGCCACGGTGGCCGCGTGACCAAGCGCATAGGTCATGCCCAGGCGCAAACCGCTGCGCCAGTTCTTTTGCACGGCTGTGATGTCAGAAATGG
>Ga0335085_10008288_pt1 | contig 15883 bp, 24 predicted proteins | sample Lox_Sample_45_FD_206712 | JGI IMG/M metagenome (GOLD analysis project Ga0335085, IMG submission 206712) | Soil microbial communities from Loxahatchee National Wildlife Refuge, Florida, United States - Lox_Sample_4.5 | ecosystem: Environmental > Terrestrial > Soil > Wetlands | place: USA...
CGCAGACCCGCGAGCACATTCTGTTGGCGCGCCAGGTTGGCGTGCCCTACATCGTCGTGTTCCTGAACAAGTGCGACATGGTCGAGGATCCGGAACTTCTGGAACTCGTGGAACTCGAAGTTCGCGAGTTGCTCAAGACTTATCAGTTCCCGGGCGACTCGGTTCCCGTGATTCGCGGTTCCGCTCTGCAGGCGCTCAACGGCGACGCCAAGTGGGAAGCGAAGATTGACGAGTTGATGGCCGCGGTGGACGCCAACGTTCCACTGCCGGTTCGCGACGTGGACAAGCCGTTCGCCATGCCGATCGAAGACATTTTTTCGATTTCAGGGCGCGGCACCGTGGTTACCGGCCGTGTGGAACGCGGCAAGGTGAAGACCGGCGAAGAAATCGAAATCGTGGGCTTCCGTCCGACGCAGAAGAAAGTGGTGACGGGCGTCGAGATGTTCAAGAAGCTTTTGGATGAAGGCATCGCGGGCGACAACGTTGGGTTGCTGCTGCGCGGGACGGAAAAAGACGACGTGGAGCGCGGGCAGGTGGTCTGCAAGCCGGGCTCGATCACGCCGCACACGAAGTTCAAGGCGGAAGCGTACGTGTTGACGAAGGAAGAAGGCGGGCGGCACACGCCGTTTTTCACGGGATATCGTCCGCAGTTCTACTTCCGCACCACCGACGTCACCGGCGACGTGAAGTTGCCGCAGGGCGTGGAGATGGTGATGCCGGGCGACAACGTGAGCTGCGAAGTGACGCTGATCACGCCGGTCGCTTTGGAGAAGGGCTTGCGCTTCGCGATTCGCGAAGGCGGCCACACCGTCGGCGCCGGCGCCGTCACGGAGATCATCGAGTAACGCCATGAGACAAGGAGACAAAATTCGCATTCGCCTCAAGGCTTACGATCACCGCATTCTCGATCAGTCCACGCGTGAAATCGTGGAAACCGCGAAGCGCACCGGCGCGGATGTTGCCGGTCCGATTCCTCTGCCGACTACGATCAACCGCTGGACCGTGCTGCGTTCCCCGCACGTGGACAAAAAGTCCCGCGAGCAGTTTGAAATGCGCACGCACAAGCGCCTGATCGACATTCTCGAACCCACACCGGACACGGTGGACGCGCTGATGAAGCTCGACCTGCCTCCCGGCGTGGACGTCGAAATCAAGGCCTTCGGTCACGCGGCCAAGTAGGGAAGTTCTTAGTGCTCCGTTTTAAGTGGTAAGTCAGAGAAGCCGCGGCATGGCTTGACTGAAAACTTAGAACCTAAAACTGGAAACTGGAAGTAACGCAGCCAATATCCGCCACGGCGGACAAGCTGCTAAAAGAGAGAGCAGAAAATGTCAGTCGACGGAATCATCGGTATCAAGCTGGGCATGACGCAAATCTTCGCCGAAGACGGCAACCTCGTCGGTTGCACCGTCCTGCAGGCGGGTCCCTGCGTTGTCGTCCAGCGCCGCACCAAGGACAAGGACGGCTACGACGCCGCGCAACTCGGCCTGGTCGAATTCGTCAAGCCGCAGCGCGTCAACAAGGCTCTCACCGGCCACTTCAAGAAAGCCAACGTGGCACCGGTGAAGATTCTCAAGGAATTCCGCATCGCGGATTCCAAGGATGAAACCAAGGTCGGCGATCGCGTGCTGGTCGAAAACTTCAAGGCCGGCGAGCTGGTTGACGTTACCGGCGTCAGCAAGGGCCGGGGTTTTGCCGGCGGCGTGAAGCGCTGGCACTACGCCGGCGGCGACGCCACGCACGGCTCCATGTTCCATCGCGCGCCCGGCGGCATCGGCGGCAGTTCGTTTCCGTCGCGCGTGTGGAAGAACCAGCACTTCCCGGGTCACATGGGCAACGCGCAGGTGACCGCGAAGAATTTGAAAGTGATCAAGGTGGACTCCGACGAGAACCTGCTGCTGGTTCGCGGTTCGGTGCCCGGGCCCAGCGGCGTGTATATCTCCATCCGCAAGGCCAAGAAGGCGGCCAAAAAGACGAAGTAGGCGCGGTGTTGCAGGTGCCGGACTTTAGCCCGGCAAGTTTTTCCGGGATGTAGGGCCCGCTTTCCGAAGCGGGCGCAGTTGAGCGAGAAAGAGTTCTTGGTCGTTAGTTTTGGGTTTTTAGTCAGAACGGGTTTTACTGATTGCCGAAAACTGATTGCTGATTACTTGACGCAGCGAGCTTAGACGTAAGGACGAGAGAACAATGCCAGTCGTAGACGTAGTCAATCTAGAAGGCAAGAAAGTCGGCCAGGTCGATCTGGCGGACTCGGTCTTTGGCGCCGAGGTCAACAAGCACCTCCTCCACGAAGCTTCCCGGTGGTACCTCAACGGGCTGCGCCGTGGCACGCACAAGACCAAGGAAAAGAGCGAAGTCAGCGGCGCCGGCCGCAAGCTCTGGCGGCAAAAGGGCACGGGCCGCGCCCGCATCGGCTCGATCCGTTCGCCTTTGTGGCGCCATGGCGGCACCGTGCACGGGCCGCGTCCGCGCACCTATGAATACGCGCTGCCCAAAAAGATGTTGCTCGGCGCGCTGCGCTCGGCGCTCTCCGCCAAACTCGCGGAGGCCAAGCTCACTGTCGTCGACGCCTGGTCGCTCGACACACACAAGACCAAGACGTTGCGCGCCGCGCTCGGCAAGCTCAACGCGGAGACCACCGCGCTGCTCGTGGCCGTCGGCGACAACAGGAATCTCGAGCTGGCCAGCCGCAACCTTGAGGGCGTGAAGCTCTCCGCCACCAACGCACTGCAGCCCTACGACGTGCTGCGCCACGACCGCGTGGTCGTCTCCAAGGACGCCATTGCTCGTCTTGTGCGCGCGCTCGATCCGGAGCATCCCTCCGTCGCCGCGCCCCACGTCGAAACGATTGCGCCGGCTCCGGCCGCCGCATCGAACAAGGAAGCCGCGCCGAAATCCGCCTCCGCTGGCAAGCCCGCGGCCAAGAAACCCGCTGCGGCGAAAAAACCCGCGGCCAAGAAGGGCAAGGAGTAAGCCATGGCAGCCCCTCACTATCAGATTATTCGCCGCCCGATCATCACCGAAAAGGGACTCGGGGTGAAGGAAACGCAGCATACCGTCGTCTTCGAGGTCTCCGCTGCCGCTTCCAAGACCGAAATCAAGGAAGCCGTGCAACAGATTTTCAAAGTGAAGGTGGACACCGTCCGCACCGCCAATTTCCACGGCAAGATGCGCCGCCGCGGCCAGAACGAGGGCTACCGGCGCGACTGGAAAAAGGCCTACGTGAAGCTCGCCGAAGGCGAAAAGATGATCGAGTACGCGGAGAATTTGTAACGCGAGTTTTGTAATGGCCGGTCTTTAGACCGGCCTGGATCAAGGACACGGAAGACGTTCCGCCAGGTCGGCGGCAGATTTAGAAGGTAGAGGCAGAGATGGGACTCAAGAGCTTTAATCCATATACGGCGTCGCGGCGGTTTATGACCGTGCTCGACAAGAGCCACATCACCAAAGACACGCCGGAAAAGAATTTGCTCGAGCCGAAAAAGCGCTCGGGCGGACGCAACAGCCATGGCGAAGTCGTCGTCTGGCATCGCGGCGGCGGCCACAAGAAGCAGTATCGCGTGGTGGACTTCCGGCGCGACAAAGACGGCATCTCCGCCAAGGTTGCCTCCATTGAATACGACCCCAACCGCAGCGCCAACATCGCTCTGCTGCACTACGCGGATGGCGATAAGCGCTACATTCTGCACCCCGTGGGCCTCGAAGTCGGCGCCACGGTTTCCACCGGCGAGAACGCGGACATCCTTCCGGGCAACTCCCTGAAGATCCGTAATATTCCTCCCGGCACGATGGTGCACAACCTGGAGCTTTACCCCGGCCGCGGCGGCCAGGCCGTTCGCACTGCCGGAGCCTCGGCGCAACTCCTCAGCAAGGAAGGCGACCTCGCACTGGTCAAGATGCCCTCCGGGGAAGTTCGTAAGTTCTCCCTCGATTGCCGCGCCACCGTCGGCCAGGTGGGCAACGTGGATCATGAAAACCAGACGTACGGCAAGGCCGGACGCACCCGTTGGAAGGGCATTCGTCCCACGGTTCGTGGCGTGGCTATGAACCCCGTGGATCACCCGCATGGCGGCGGCGAAGGCAAGGTCAAGGGCAACCATCCGCAGACGCCGTGGGCTTTCCCGACGCTGGGCAAGAAGACGCGTCACAACAAGCGCACCGACAAGATGATTGTCGAGCGCCGCAAGTAAGTTTTGTAGCGGCCGACCTTTAGGTCGGCGAGTTTTGGAGATGCTGGGCTTTAGCCCAGCCCGTGTTCTGGGAGTGGACGAAGAGTTTTCAGTTCTAAGTTATTAGTTCGGGCTGCACCAGGAACTAAGGACTAATAGCCAAGAACTGATTCGGACGGGGCGCGATCCTGAACGAGAGCGCCCAGGGTAAGCAAGAGCAGTCGGAAGTTTTTAGTCATAAGTCCTAAGTGCAAGAAGGTTTTACTTAGAACTTAAAACCAAAGACTGACGACTGAAGCGCAGCCGACGCGGTTCCCAGCTGGTGATGGCAAGTCCGGCCGGGGAGAGCGAAAACATGCGAGCGACACGTACAACACGCAATGCAGGACGCCGGGCACGCCCTGTGAAGCGAGCAGCAGCAAAACGACTGGCGGTGAAGGTTGCCGCCAAGCCCGCGGTCAAAGTCGTCGTACCTCTCGAGCCGGTGCTTTACAAGCTGTGCAAGCCCGGCTGGGCGGTCATCGTCGACCGCACGCCGAACGCCCTGGGCACGCGCTTTGTTTGCCCGTTTTGTCCGAGGTCGCACCGTGTTCCCGGTCCGGTGCGTGGGTTTAAGAAGATGCGGCACGCCCAGTGGGGGCGCTTGCGCCGCGTGGAGGAATAAGTGGCACGTTCACTGAAAAAGGGGCCGTTTGTCGACGCCCATTTGCGCGATAAAGTCGAAGGACTCAACACGCGCAACGAAAAGAAAGTGGTGAAGACCTGGTCGCGGCGTTCAACCATCGTGCCCGACATGATTGGTCACACCATCGCCGTGCACAACGGCAAGAAATTCATTCCCGTGTATGTGACCGAACAGATGATCGGCCACAAGCTCGGTGAGTTCGCGCCCACGCGCCAGTTCAAGGGACACGCCGTCAAGGCCGCCCTCGAAAAGGCCGCCGGTGCGGCTCCTGCAGGAGGCGGCGCACCAGCGGCAGCACCCGCGGCGCCGAAGGCATAAGCCATGGCTGACTTGCAAAGCACCGCTCCCGGTTCGATTGAAGCTCACGCGCTCGCGCGTCACGTGCGCATGTCGCCGCAAAAGGCTCGCCTGGTCATCGACCTGATCCGCGGCCAGAAGGCCCAGGACGCGCTGCAGTCGCTGCGCTACACGCCGAAACGCGCCGCCAAGCCGATCGAAAAGATTTTGCGCAGCGCCATCGCCAATGCCGAACGCAAGGCCGATGACGCTGGAGCGCCGCTCGATGTGGACCAGCTGTACGTCCATAAGGCCTTCGTCAACGAAGGTTCGCGCTGGAAGCGTTTGCGTCCCGCGCCGATGGGGCGCGCCTTCCGCTATCAGAAGCGCACCGCGCACATCTACGTCGGCGTCGCCGAGCACCACGTCGCCGCCGCCGAACGCGTGGCCGCCAATGTCGCCGAAGCCGAAGCGCAAAAGGGCGTTCGGGGCACCGCGCGCCGCGTCCGTAAGGCTCTGACGGGCAAGCAGTCCGCCCCGAAGAAGGGCAAGAAGTAGCGCCGTACGGCGGGCGCCTTTGGTAGTGGCCGGCCTTTAGGTCGGCGGGTTTTGTAGGTGGCGGGCTTTAGCCCGGCAGGGTTTTCTGGTTGCTGCTATCTGATTTCTGATATCCGCAATCGCTAACTTGGGAAGGGCAGTCAGCAGGAGAAGGAATTAAGGACAAGCAATGGGACAAAAAACTCATCCGTACGGTTTCCGCCTCGGCTACAACAAGCCCTGGAAGTCGCGCTGGTATGCCGATAGGGAATACGCCGACCTGCTCCACGAGGACGTGAAGCTTCGCCGGGAACTCAAGGAACGTCTGAAGAGCGCCGGCGTCAGCTCCATCGATATCGAGCGCGCCGCCAACAAGCTCGTCGTGCGCATCGCCACCGCCCGCCCCGGCATCATCATCGGCCGCAAGGGCGCGGAAATCGACAAGCTCAAGCAGGAAGTTTCCAAGCGCACCAAGCGCGAAGTGCACATCGACATCGTCGAAGTGCACCGCCCGGAGCTCGACGCGACGCTCGTCGCCGAGTCCATCGCGCTGCAGCTCGAAAAGCGCGTGGCCTTCCGCCGCGCCATGCGCAAGGCGGTCGACTCCGCGCTTCGCTTCGGTTGCAAGGGCATCAAGGTTCGCGTGGCCGGCCGCTTGAACGGAGCCGAAATCGCCCGCAAGGAGTGGTATCTGCAGGGCCGCCTGCCGCTGCAGACGCTCCGCGCGGACATCGATTATGGCACCGCCGAGGCCAACACCACCTACGGCGTGATTGGCGTGAAGTGCTGGATCTATCAGGGCGAAAACATCCCCAAGCGCAACACGCGCACGGATGACAAGCCCGCCGCCATCGCCGCCGCATAGGAGAGTTATTCGTGGTCAGTTTTGAGCCATTGGTTTCGGGGCAAAGTAGGCCTCTTACTTAAAACTCAAAACTTAGAACTTAAGACTTGGAGCATGGAAATTAGGACTTAGGACTGAAATTATGTTAATGCCGAAGAAGGTCAAGTACAGAAAGCAGCAGCGCGGCCGCCGCAGGGGCAAGGCCTGGCGCGGCTCCAGTTTGTCCTTTGGCGAATACGGTCTCAAGGCCATGGAAGTCGCCTGGATCACCGACCGCCAGATTGAAGCCTCGCGCGTGGCCATCACGCGCTTCATCAAGCGCGGCGGGAAGCTCTGGATCCGCATCTTTCCGGACAAGCCGTACACCAAGAAGCCCGCGGAAACCCGCATGGGCAAGGGCAAAGGCGCTCCGGAAAAGTGGGTGGCGGTGGTAAAGCCCGGGCGCATCATGTTTGAAATGGCGGGTATTGACGAAGCCACGGCGCGTCAAGCGCTGGGACTCGCGGCTCACAAGCTGCCGATCCCCACGAAATTCGTCTCCCGCGCGGGAGGGCTCTAAACCATGGCGCGGCGTATTGAAAAGTTCCGCGAAGACGGCAGCACCGAACTCAAGGCTCGCGAGAAGGATCTCGCCGAGCAGATCTTCCGGCTCCGCTTCCAGCTCACCACCGGCCAGGCCGAGGCGCTCAAGCGTCTCCGCGAAGCCAAAAAGGATTTAGCGCGCGTCAAAACGCTTCTCCGCGCGCAGGAATTGACCGGCAAGGCAGCGCCGGCGAAGGCAGGTAAGGCGTAATGACAACGGAAACGCAGAACGCGCCGACGGCGCGGAACACCGAGCGCGGCGACAAAACCGAGCTTGTCGGCAAGGTTACCAGCGCCAAGATGGAAAAAACGATTGTGGTCGAAGTGCAGCGGCTCGTGCAGCACCCGAAATACCGCCGCGTCGTCCGCATCTCCAAGAAATTTTACGCGCACGACGAAAAGCGCGAAGCCAAGCAGGGCGACACCGTCCGCATCGTGTCCTCCCGCCCGCTCTCGCGCCTGAAGCGCTGGCGCTTGAAAGAAGTGCTGGCGCCCACGGCGTCGGCCAAGCCGGCGCCCGCTGCGCCAGGCAAGAAGTAAGGACAGGGGAGCCGAATTATGATTCAGATGCGAACCTGGCTGACGGTTGCCGATAATTCCGGAGCCCGCAAGCTCATGTGCATCCTGCCCGTGGGCGGCGATGCCGGCCTCAAGGCCGGCCTGGGTGACATTGTCACCGCTTCGGTCAAGGAAGCCACGCCGGACAGCCAGATCAAGGAAGGCAAGGTCGTGAAGTGCGTGATCGTCCGCATGCGCAAGGAACAGCGCCGCAAGGACGGCACCTACATCCGTTTCGACGATAACGCCGCGGTGCTCATCAACGATACCGGCGAGCCCGTGGGCACGCGCGTGTTCGGGCCCGTCGCCCGCGAACTGCGCGACAAAAAGTTCACCAAGATCGTTTCCCTGGCACCGGAGGTTTGGTAAGTCATGGCTCTGCACGAACGCGCCAAGCGCTTCAAAATCAGTATCCGCAAGGGCGATAACGTCCACGTTCTCTCCGGCCGCGACGCCGGAAAGAGCGGCCGCGTCCTCTCCGTCAACCCGCGCAAGAACACGGTTGTCGTCGAGCACGCCAACATTATCAAGCGTCACACCCGCCCCAACCCGAACAAGAACATCAAGGGCGGCATCGTCGAGAAGGAAGGCCCGATTCACGCGTCCAACGTCCAGGTGGTTTGCAGCAGTTGCGGCAAGCACACCCGCGTCGGACACCAGATCCTGGCTGATGGTTCCCGCACCCGCGTTTGCAAGCGCTGCGGCACCACCCTCGATAAGTAGCGGCGTTGTAGGGTCCGCCTTCTGAGGCGGGCCGTGGTCGAGCAAGGCTAAGGTTTTTGTAGTGGCCGGGCTTTAGCCCGGCAGAAAGGGATAACAGCCAACAGGGATCAGATAACAGGAACCGGATCTCGCTTCCTGCTCGCTGCTCGCTGTTATCTGCTGTCCAGCACGAACTTGTAGCGGCCGCTTTTTACCCTGAGCCGAGCGAAGGGCTGAGGCGGGCGCGGTTAAGAAGGAACGAAACAAAGATGCTCAGTCGATTGCACGATAAATACCGGAAGGAAACGGTTCCCGCGCTGATGAAGCGCTTTGGCTGGAAAAACACCATGGCCGTGCCGAAGCTTCGGAAAATCACTCTGAACATCGGCCTCGGCGAAGCCAGCCAGAACGCTAAGCTGCTCGATACCGCCGCCGTCGAACTCGGGCAGATCACCGGCCAGCGGCCGGTCATCACCCGCGCGAAGAAGTCCATCGCGAATTTCAAAATCCGCAAGGGCATGCCCATCGGCTGCGCCGTCACCCTGCGCGGCGAGAAAATGTACGAATTTCTCGACCGCCTCTGCAACGTCGTCCTGCCCCGCGTCCGCGACTTCCGCGGATTGCCCGGCAACGCCTTCGACGGCCGCGGCAACTACACCCTGGGCCTCAAGGACCAGTTGGTGTTCCCGGAAATTGATTACACCCGCGTGGACAAGATCAAGGGCATGAACATCACCCTGACCACGTCCGCCCGCAACGACGAGGAAGGCCGCGAACTGCTGAAGGGCCTCGGCGTTCCGTTGCGCGAAAAAGGAGCCGCACAATAAATGGCACGCACCGCGAAAATCGCCAAGACCCGCAAGAAGCCCAAGTTCAAGGTACGCGTGCGCAACCGCTGCCGCGTCTGCGGCCGCGCCCGCGGCTATATCCGCAAGTTCCAGATGTGCCGCATCTGTTTCCGCGGCATGGCGCTCAAGGGAGAAATTCCCGGCGTCGTGAAATCGAGCTGGTAGGAGCAAAATAGATAAATTATGCAGACCGATCCCATTGCCGACTTTTTGACCCGCATCCGCAACGCGGCCGCGGCCAAGCACCAGCGCGTGGACGTGCCGGTCTCGAAGCTCAAGACCGAGATCGCCCGCATCCTCAAGGAAGAGGGCTACATCTCCACGTACAAAATGGTGGAAGAGAACAAGTCCCGCAAGACCCTGCGCATCTTCCTGAAGTACACCCCGGACCGCCGCAGCGTCATCACCGGCATGAAGCGCGTCTCGCGTCCCGGCCAGCGCAATTACCTCGGCTCGCGCGAAATTCGTCCGGTCGTCGGCGGACTTGGCATCAGCATTTTGACCACTCCGAAGGGATTGATGACCGGCCGCGCAGCTCGCAAGTCGAACCTCGGCGGCGAACTCCTCTGCGAAGTGTGGTAGAGGCCGCCGGTTTGTGAAGTGGCCGGCTCAAGGCCGGCAGGTTTTGTAGGTGCCGGGCTTTAGCCCGGCAAGGTTTCCGGCTCTTAGCTTCCGGCTTATGACTTACCGCTGACAGCTAACGGCCAACTGAAAAAGGACGTAACGCAACAATGTCACGTATAGGCAAAAAACCGATTCCCGTGCCCTCCGGCGTGAAGATCAACAAGCTCGCCGACGGCCGCGTCGAAGTCCAGGGTCCCAAGGGCAAGCTGAATGTCCTCGTGCCCCAGCAAATCAAGCTCGAGCAGAAAGACGGCGTGCTCACCGCGGTGCGCGACACCGACGAACACCGCGCGCTCCATGGTCTCGCTCGCGCGTTGCTCGCCAACGCCGTTCACGGCGTCACTCAGGGCTTCAAGAAGGAGCTCGACATCGTCGGCGTCGGCTACCGCGCCGAGCTCAAGGGCAAGATCGTCGCCTTCGCTCTCGGCAAGTCCCACCCCGTGGAATTTCCGATTCCCGAGGGCATCCAGATTGCCGTGGACAAGCAGACGCACCTTGTCGTCAGCGGCGCGGACAAGGCCCAGGTCGGCCAGGTTGCGGCGAATCTTCGTTCGCTGCGCCCGCCCGATCCGTACAAGCAGAAGGGCATCCGCATCACCGGCGAGCGCCTGAAGAAGAAGGCTGGCAAGGCCGGCGCCAAGGCCGGCGCCGCGTAGTAGCGGCAGGCTTTAGCCTGTCAAGCTTTTGTAGGTGCCGGGGTTCAGCCCGGCAAGCAGGGTTGAGAATTTTTTCGGTAGAGGTTTTCGGTTGTTACGTAGCTGGCAGGTTTTAAGCGCGGGGCGCAGCTCTTCTCTTAAAACTGGTTACTGATAACTGATTACTGATTACCCGTAAGGGAGATATACCGTGGCATCCGTACCAGTTCGCAAATTGTCCAAAGACGCGCATCGCCGCCGGGTGCACGCTCGCGTGCGCACGCGCCTTGCCGGCACCCCAGAGCGTCCGCGCTTGAACGTCTACCGCTCCGAGGCGCATATCTACGCGCAAGTCATCGACGACCGCAACGGCCGCACCATCGTCTCGGCCAGCAGCGTCGACAAGGAAACCCGGAAAGGATTGAAGGGTGGCGGCAACATCGCCTCCGCCAAGGCCGTCGGCAAAATCATTGCCGACCGCGCCACGGCGGCCGGCGTTACCCAGGTCGTGTTCGACCGCGGCGGGTACAAGTATCACGGCCGCGTTAAGGCGCTCGCGGATGCGGCGCGGGAAGCGGGGTTAAAGTTTTAAATGTCGAAACAAATTTTGCGTGAATCTCTCGCGGTTCGGCGGCTCCTTGAAGTCAATCCTTCGGATTTGAAGGACGACGTCATCGCCATCAACCGTGTCACCAAGGTCGTCAAAGGCGGCAAGAACCTTAGCTTCTCCGCGCTCGTCGTGGTCGGTGACAATCACGGCCACGCCGGATTCGGCATGGGCAAGGCTCGCGAAGTTCCCATGGCCATCAAGAAGGGCATTGAACAGGCCAAGAAAAACCTGATCAAGCTCAACATGAAGGGTTCCACCATCCCGCACCAGGTCACCGGGCGGTATGGCTCGGCCCAGGTTCTGCTGAAGCCCGCCTCGGAAGGCACCGGCGTCATCGCCGGCGGCCCCGTGCGCAAGGTCATGCAGGTCGCAGGCATCACCAACGTGCTCACCAAGTCGCTGGGCACGTCGAACCCGCACAACGTCGTCAAGGCCACCTTCGCTGCGCTGCTCAGCTTGAAGGATGCCGGCCAAGTTGCCGAAACCCGCTCAAAGACCATCGAGGAAATCAGCGGCAGGCCGCCCAAGACCGAGAAAACGGAAAGCCAGAAGGCGGCGGGGGAGTAACCGATGTCAGGCGAGAAGAAGGGCGCGAAGAGCGCCGGCAAAGTGAAAGTGAAGTGGGTGGTCAGCTTCATCAGCTGCACCGACGATATGCGCCAGACCATTCGTGGCCTCGGCCTGCGCCGGCTGCACCAGGTGGTGGAGCGCGAAGATACGCCCGCGGTGCGCGGCATGATTCACAAAGTCCGGCACCTTGTGGAAGTGGTGGAGTAAGCGATGGCTGACAAGCAGAAAAAAGAACACAACACGGTTTCTCTCTCGACCCTCGGCCCGGCCAAGGGCTCGCGCAAACGCAAGGTCCGCGTCGGCCGCGGCATCGGCTCGAAGCTCGGCAAGACCTCCGGCTCCGGCAACAAGGGCCAGAAGTCGCGCCGCGGCTATTCGCGCCGCCGCGGTTTTGAAGGCGGCCAGATGCCGCTGCATCGCCGCATCCCGAAGCGCGGCTTCCGCAATCCGTTCGGCGTCCAATTCTCCGTCGTTAACCTCGAGGAACTCAATGCGTTTCCCGCGGGCGAGACGGTTACGCCGGAACTCCTCCGCGCGCACGGCTTCATTCGCCGCGCCACGGACCCTATTAAAGTTTTGGGCGATGGCGAGCTCAAGCACAAGCTCACCATTCACGCCCATGCGTTCAGCGCCTCCGCCAAGGAAAAGATCACCAAGGCTGGCGGCGCATTCGAGGTCGTGGCCTAAGAGGATGATCGGGGAAGCGGCATGAATCGTTTTTTCCAGGCATTCGCGAATCTCTTCCGGATCGAGGATCTCCGCAACCGGCTGTTCTTCACGCTCGGGTTGCTGGCGGTCTATCGCGTCGGCGCGCACATTCCTACGCCGGGCATCAACACCAGCGTGCTTGAGGAGCTCTTCAAGCAGTCCGCGGGCTCCGTGCTGGGAATTTTCGATCTGTTCAGCGGCGGCAATTTCCGCCGCCTCACGATATTCGCGCTCGGCATCATGCCGTATATCACCGCTTCCATCATTCTGCAGCTCATGCAGGTGGTCTTCCCCTACCTGGAGCGCTTGCAGAAGGAAGGCGAACTCGGCCGCCGCAAGATTACCCAGTACACGCGTTACCTGACGATCGTGCTCAGCATCATTCAGTCCACTACCATCGCCAGCACCATTGAGCACCAGAGCCAGGGCGGGCAGTCGCTCGTCTATCACCCGGGCTTCGGCTTCATCGCCCTCACCGTCCTCACCCTCACCACGGGTTCGGCGTTCATCATGTGGCTCGGCGAGCAGATCAGCGAGCGCGGCATCGGCAACGGCATGTCGCTCATCATTTTCGTCGGCATCGTGGTCGGCCTGCCGCGCGCGATTGGCGACCTCTACGAAAAGACCACCACGCAGGCCTGGGGCGCGTTCACGCCGCTGGCGATTCTGCTGCTCCTCGCGCTGATGGTTGCCGTCGTCGCGTTCATCGTTTTCGTCGAGGGGGCGCAGCGCCGCATCCCGGTGCAGTATGCCAAGCGCGTCGTTGGCCGCCGCATGATGGGCGGGCAGTCCACCTATCTGCCCTTGCGCGTCAATTCCGGCGGCGTGATTCCGCCGATCTTTGCGAGCTCCCTGCTGGCGTTTCCCGCCACCGCCGCCCTGGTTCTGGGCACGCGCTGGCCGTTCGTGAAAACCATCGCGGACGCGCTCAAGTGGGGCGAGCCGCTCTATACCCTCGTCTACATCTCGATGATTATCCTGTTCGCGTTTTTTTACGTCGGCATCGTGTTCAATCCGACCGAGCTCGCGGACAACATGCGCAAGAACGGCGGCTTCATTCCGGGCATCCGGCCGGGCCGCAGCACTTCGGAATATGTCAGCACCATTCTCAACCGGCTCACGTTCATGGGCGCCATTTATCTCGCGGTGGTCTGCTTGCTCCCGGAATGGATGATTGCCGGTATTCACTTGAATCACTTGTGGGGGCCCATCGGCGGGTGGTTTGACCAGCACTTCCCCCAGTGGATTTTGAATGGTCTGGGAGTAGCGTTTTATTTTGGCGGTACCTCGCTCCTGATCGTAGTCGGCGTGGCGATGGATACGGTGCAGCAGCTCGAGGCACAGCTCGTCATGCGCAATTACGAGGGCTTTGCGCGCAAGGGCCGTCTGCGCGGGCGTCGGAGTAGCTAAGGGAGAGCAGCGTGGCGCTGGAAGAGCGTCCCGTGGGAAAACTCGACCGCGCCGTGATTTTTCTCGGGCCTCCGGGCTCCGGAAAAGGCACGCAGGCGAAAGAGCTGGCTAAGGCGTACGGTGTGCCGCATCTTTCGACCGGCGATATGCTTCGCGAGCATGTTGCCAGTGCGACGCCTCTCGGCTGTAAGGCCAAGCCGTTGATGGAGCGCGGCGAGCTGGTGCCGGATTCGCTGGTTTTGAAGATGGTCGCGGAACGCATTGATCGCCCCGACTGTTTTCACGGCTTCGTGTTCGACGGGTTTCCGCGAACGGTGGCGCAGGCCAAGTACCTGGCCGAGCTGCTCAAGCGGCAAGGGTTCAAGCAGCCGTTTGTGATTCACATGGTGATTCCGACTTCGGTTTTGATGAAGCGGCTCACCGGGCGGCGCAGCTGCAAGATTGGCGGCGAGATTTATAATATTTACGAGCGCCCGCCAAAGGTGGAAGGGATTTGCGACAACGACGGTGGCGAGTTGATCCATCGCCCCGACGATCGCGAAGAAGTGGTGGCGCCAAGGTTGAACGCGTACGAGAAGCTGACCGCCCCTCTGGTGCAGTATTACCGGAAGTACGGCGCGCTTCACGATGTGAATGCCAATCGCGGCGTCGAAGAAGTGCAACGGGAGATTTTTGAATTGGTTTCTGGTATGCGCGGTTCGCGGTGACGGAAAATGGCGATTCAATTACGCAGCGCCGCTGAGCTGGAAAAGATGTACCGCGCGGGCCAGGTAGTTCACGAAGTCTTGACCAAGCTCCGGGACGCCGTAAAGCCCGGACTCACGACGATGGACCTCGAAAAGATTGCCGAGGGCCTCATCGCCGGAAGGCCTGGCAAGGCCGCATTCAAGGGGTATCGCGGGTATCCCTGCGTGTTGTGCACGTCGGTGGATAGCGAGATCGTGCACGGGATTCCCTCGTCGAAGCGCAAGTTGCGCGAAGGCGAAGTGGTTTCGATCGACTTCGGCATGGAGGTCGACGGGTATTACGCCGATTCGGCGGTCACCGTGCCCGTGGGCAAGATCAGCCCGGAGCTGCAGAAGCTCCTGGATGTCACCCGCGAGTCGCTGGATCGTGCGATCGACAAAATGCGTCCGGGCAACCGCCTGGGCGATGTTGGTCACGCGGTGCAGAGCTGGGTTGAGCAGCACGGTTACTCGGTCGTTCGGGAGTTTGTGGGCCACGGCATCGGCACCAAGATGCACGATGAACCCAATCTTCCGAACTACGGGGAGCCGGGGCGTGGCGCGCGTTTGCAGGAGGGCATGGTCATCGCCGTCGAACCGATGGTGAATGCCGGCCGGCCGGAAGTGCGGATGCGCGGCGAATGGGTGGCGGAAACCGCCGATGGAAGTCCTTCGGCGCATTTCGAGCACACCGTCGCGGTCACCTCCAACGGCCCGTGGATTCTCACGCGTCCCAAGGAAGCGACCGGCCCCAGTTGGTAGCGCCGCCATCCTGGCGGCATCCCCGCCGGGGTTTGCAGCGGCCGCCTTTTTATCCTGAGCGCAGCGGGGGCTGAGGCGGGCGCAGTTGGAGCAAGGTTTTAAGTGGTGAGTAGTAAGTTCTAAGTTAGGAAGCTCGGACTAAAAACTTAGAACTTAGAACTGAAAACTTCTGGGAGCTTATGGCCAAGCAGCCGTATGAAGAAAAAAAGAAAGGCGACTCCGGTAATCCCAAGGAGGACGCCATCGAAGTTATGGCTACGGTGATCGAACCTTTGCCCAACGCCATGTTTCGCGTCGAGCTGGAAAACAAGCACCAGGTCCTGGCGCACGTTTCCGGCAAGATGCGCAAGAATTTCATCCGCATTCTCGCGGGAGACAAGGTCGCGGTGGAACTTTCGCCCTACGACCTGACGCGGGGCCGGATCGTCTACCGCTACAAGTAGCGGGTAGCGGCAGGCTTCAATCTGCCAGGTTTTGTAGGTGCCGGGCTTTAGCCTGGCAAGCAGTAGCGGCCACCTTTAGGTGGCCGGTGAGGAGCAGGAAGCAATGAAAGTACGGGCAAGCGTCAAAAAGATTTGCGACAAATGCAAGGTAATCCACCGCCGCGGCGTGGTGCGCGTGATCTGCACCAACCCGAAGCATA
>Ga0335085_10008289_pt1 | contig 15883 bp, 13 predicted proteins | sample Lox_Sample_45_FD_206712 | JGI IMG/M metagenome (GOLD analysis project Ga0335085, IMG submission 206712) | Soil microbial communities from Loxahatchee National Wildlife Refuge, Florida, United States - Lox_Sample_4.5 | ecosystem: Environmental > Terrestrial > Soil > Wetlands | place: USA...
GCTACAGCGATTTCACCGCGGTCGAGAACGGAATCCGGTTCGGTCTCGCCGCCATCAAGAACGTCGGCGTCGGATCAATTGAGTCCATACTGGAAGCCCGAAATCAGCACGGCCGGTTTAAATCCTTGTTCGACTTCTGTCAGAAGGTCGATCCTCGAAAAGTCAACAAACGCGTGATCGAAGGACTGATCAAGAGCGGGGCGTTCGACTCAACCGGCGCAAGGCGCTCACAGCTCATGGAAGTTCTGGAATCCTCGATGGATGAGGGAAGCCAGACGTATAGACAGCGACAAAAGGGACAGGAGGCTTTGTTTGTTTCCGACACCGGATCGGGCGACGCGGCCGATGAACCTTTTCCCCGGCTTCCTCAGATTCCGGAATGGGATGACCTCCAGCTCTCGCGATATGAGAAAGAGGCCCTGGGATTCTATATCACCAGCCATCCTTTGACCCGCTATGCGCAGGCGATCAGGACCATTACCGCAATCACGACCGAGAGCCTGGCCGAGCTTTCGGACGGACGGGAAGTCAAGGTCTGCGGGATCATCGGATCCAAAAAACTGACGATGACAAAAAAGGGAGACCGCATGGCCTACCTGAACCTGGAGGACCTCCAGGGCGCAGTCGAGGTGATCATCTTTCCCGAGCTCTTTAAGAGCGTCGCCGCCTTGCTCTCGACCGATATGCCGCTTCTCGTTACCGGCTTTCTTGATAAAGCCGAGAAGGGAAACCGGATCAAGGCCATGAAGGTGGAGTCTTTTGTTGAGATTCAGATGGGCCAAATCCGCCGCCTCGAAATTCAGGTGGACCATTCGGTCTCCTCTCTCAAAACCTTGCAGCTTTTGAAGGACATCCTTCGCCAACATCCAGGGCGATGCCAAGTTTACCTGAAACTTCGGCTTCCCGATGCCGCCTGTGCTACGGTCGCCGTGGATCCCGACCTTCATGTTCGACCCTCCGAGTCGCTCATTCAAGAAATCGAGCGATCCATGGGCAAGGGCAGTGTAACGGTCTCTTAAGATGCAAGACTACTTCGAATTTGAACAGCCGGTCGCCGACATCGAAACCAAGATCGAGAAACTCAAGACCTACGCGAAAGGCAACCCAATGGTTCTGGAGGAGATCGCCAAGCTCGAACGCAAGGCTTCCCAACTCCAACAAGAAATCTACGGCAAGCTGACTGCATGGCAACGCACGCAGGTTGCTCGTCATCCAAACCGTCCCAACACACTGGACTACATCGCGCTGATGAGCCAGGGATTTCTGGAGCTGCATGGGGATCGCTATTTTGCAGATGATCACTCCATCGTGGGCGGCCTCGGCTGGCTGGGCCAACACGCAGTGATGTTCATCGGGCATCAAAAGGGAAAAACGACGAAGGAGAAGGTTTACCGAAATTTTGGAATGCCGCATCCGGAGGGATACCGGAAGGCGCTGCGGCTGATGAAGCTTGCCGAGAAGTTTCAAAAGCCCGTCGTCACCCTCATTGACACCCCAGGTGCTTATCCCGGCATTGGAGCCGAGGAACGCGGGCAGTCTGAGGCAATCGCTAAAAATCTCCTCGCGATGTCAACGCTTGCGGTGCCGATCGTCTCCGTCGTCATCGGAGAAGGAGGAAGCGGCGGGGCTTTAGCGCTTGGTGTCGCAGATCGAATTCTTATGTTAGAGCATGCGGTCTACTCTGTGATCTCACCCGAGGGCTGCGCCGCCATTCTGTGGCAAAACGGCAGCAAGGCACCGGAGGCGGCAGAAGCTATGAAGATAACGGCCAAAGATTTGGCAAACATGGGGGTCATCAATGGGATCATTCCCGAGCCGATCGGCGGCGCCCACCGGAACGCAGCCAAGGCCGCCGAGGCGGTACAAAAAGCGGTCCTCGAGCATCTCACCAAACTCGAGAGCCTCACCACGGAAGATCTGCTCAACCAGCGTTATGAAAAATACCGGCGCATGGGAGTCTGGGGAGAAAACCGCTAGTCACCCTGAATTTCGATCACGCCTGCTTTCACCCTGAGTAAAAATTTGGTTTATCTTTCGTGGTTCAGGATGATTCATTTTGGGCGTGCGACGTCTGCTTGATCGGCAGCCGCACCATAAAGCGGGTATCGCCGGGCTCGGATTGGAATTCAATCTCGCCGCCATGCCGGTCGGCTACAATGCGGTTGCTAATCACCAAACCCAGACCCGTCCCCGACCCAACGCCCTTCGTGGTGTAGAATGGCTCGAAGATATGCGACTGCACTTCCGGGGGGATACCGCTGCCGTCATCCGCAATTTCCACCACCACCTGGTCATCGTCCAGAAACGTGGCGATGCAGATTTTCCCCTTGCCTTTGACCGCGTCAACTGCGTTATCGATTAAATTCGTCCAGACCTGGTTGAGTTCACCTCCGTACGCCATGATGCGGGGAACAGCGCGATCATACTTCCGCGCGACGGTACAGTTCTTGAGTTTATAGTTGAGCATAGTCAACGTGCTCTCGATTCCCTCGTGAACATCGACCTCTTGCATCGGTGATTGGTCCATGTACGAATAGGATTTCACCGCCTTGACCAGCTCGGCAATCCGTGTCGTGCTGCTTTCCATTTCGTTCAACAAAGAATTCAGAGACAGCGTGGCTTCCAACCAGCCGAAAGCGTCATTGAGCGATTCGCCGGGAAGCTTTTCTGCCAACGCCGCCAGTTCTTTGCTGGTCAGACCTCCAGTGACAAATGCCGGCGCCAATTTCCAACCGTCGGACACACCGTGTTTTTCCAGCCACGCAGCGACCTCTTCTTCGTAATCGCTCCGGGCGACCGAAGAAAGCGGCGCGGATTGCGGGACTTTGGCGAGCACGGCCTGCGATGCATCGATGAGCGGCGTCCATTGTTCGGGGGTCAGGTGTTCGTGGAGCTCGCAGGCAAATGATTGGAGGCTCTCAACGACTTCCCGCAAGCGGGCCGACGCCCGGCGGGCAGCGGTGGCGGGGTTGTTCAATTCATGAGCCAAACCGGCAGCCATTGTGCCAAGGGAAGCCAGTTTCTCGCGCTGCTGGGAATAGCCTTCCACGTTGCGGACGCGCGTTGCCATCGTACGGAAGACTTCGCTCGCCACCGATGGGCACGCGCTCAGCATGCGCCAGAAGTCTTCCTTGCCCAGCCGGAATAAGCGACAGGGTTTTAAGGCGCGAATTGTCGTAAAAGTCGGAATTTCCAGTAACAGAGAAATTTCGCCCAGAAACATTCCCGGCTTGACAATGCCCATCAGAATCGACTGATTGCCATAAGTTCGGCTGACCCGCAGCTCGCCCGTCAACAGAACATAAAAGTATTCGAGGGGGTCGCCGTCATTCATCAGCACCTTGCCGGCTTCGAGTTCGATGATGACTCCCGGCTCGAAGCAGCGTGTTTGCTCCTCCGACAGGTTGGAGAAGAGCGGAATCGTGCGCAACTCTTGAAGAATCGATTGATCCATGATTACACCGTGCTGAGGTACTGGTGGATGAGCTTGACCGCCATTGCGCCTTCTCCCACGCCCGAGGTAACGCCTTTGGTGGAAGCATGACGCACGTCGCCGGCCACGAAAACTCCCGGCACACTGGTCTCAAGCATGTACGGATCGCGGTGCGGCGTCCAGTCCCGCGGCCGCTTTCCCTCCCGGAGCAGATGCGTCCCCGAAAGAATATACCCTTGCGCATCCCGCTCGACGACACCCGCCAGCCAATCGGTGTAGGGAATCGCACCCACGTAAAAAAAGAGCGCGCTGGCGACGACTGCTTTTTTATCGCCGGTCTTAGTATCCAGGAGGGTAATGCTCTCGCAGCGGTCCATCCCTTTCACCTCCACAACAGTCGTATTGAGTTTGACAATGATATTTTTCGTGGCGGCGATCTGGTTTTCCAGATACTGCGACATGCCGGCCGAAAGAGAGTCGCCGCGCACCAACATCGTGACGCTCCGCGCATATTTGGAAAAATACATCGCGGCCTGGCCGGCTGAGTTCGCCCCGCCAACGATATAAACGTCCTCGTTCTTGTACGAGAGCGCCTCGGTCATCGGTGCATAGTAGTAAACACCCGCGCCGTTCAGCTGCTCCACGCCCGGAACGTCCACTTTACGGTAGGCGATGCCGGTGGCGATCAACAGTGCCCGGCAGCCGATTTCAGTGCCGTTTCCCAACGTCACAAAACGCGACGGTCCGTTCACCCGGACTCCGGTCACTTCTTGCGGCGCGAGGATCTCCACGCCAAACCGCCTCGCCTGACTCACTGCGCGCCGGGCAAGGTCAAACCCGCTAAGCCCGGCCGGAAAGCCGAGATAATTTTCGATCCGGGAACTTCGGCCCGCCTGTCCACCGGGAGCTTCCCGCTCGATCAATAGCGTCGGTAATCCATCCGCCGCTCCATAGACCGCCGCCGCCAGGCCGGCCGGGCCGCCGCCGATAATCACCAAATCATAAAACGGCAACTCCGCCTTGGTTTTCAGCCCAAGCTTCTCGGCGACCACGCCCGGACTCGGATCGGCAAGATGCGAGCCGTCAGCAAACACAACCAGAGGCAACAGTTTACCGTCAACGCCGCTACTCTCCATCAACTGCCGGGCGGTCGCATCCGTTTCGGCGTCCAACAGTTGATACGGTATGGAATTTCGCGCCAGAAAATCCCTGATTTGAGTAAAGTGCGGCGACCAGCGGTGGCCCACGATCCGAATTCCCTCGAACGGCGGGCGGAACGACGCCTGCCAATCATCGAGCAAGTCGTCCACGACACCGTAGAGACGTTCCTCAGGCGGGTCCCACGGTTTCATCAGGTAATGATCGATCTGGACGGAGTTGATGGCGAGGATCGCGGCATCGGTATCCGCATAGGCGGTGAGCAAGGCGCGCTTGGCTTCGGGATAAAACTCCAGCGCCGACTCCAGAAACTCTACGCCCGACATGCCCGGCATCCGCTGATCCACCAGAAACAGCGCAACCGGGTCATTCCGCAGTTTCAACTGCTTGACCGCTTCCAGCGCCTGCGCGCCCGAATCGGCGGCCATGACGCGGTACCGATTTCCATAATGTAGCCGTAAGTCGCGCTCCACGGCTCGCAGCACATCGGGGTCGTCATCCACTGTCCATATGATCGGCTTGGCCATGGCCAGAAACACCACTTTCTTTTCGACGGATTGCCGAGAATGATGGAAATCATCATCGGCGTGCAACCTACTCCGCTGTCAATCCCACTTTAGCACAGGTCTGGGACCTGCATCAACCATTCGTAGCCTGATCGTGTACTCGGGGCAGATTCCACCGTGTTCAGTGGAGTAGCAATTCCAGAGTTTATCTTTCCTTGAATGGTTCGACTTCTATTTTCCGATGGTCAGATACTACAAAACTGCTGGATGTTATGAACTGGTAACTCCCATTTGAATTAAGAAACGGGATGGCTCCTTGTGCCATCAAATGTCTGCAAGAGTTTTTTTAAAAACCGAGATTGGCTCTGTTAGGCAAACATCGGCTACAGTGTAGACCGAAAGCTTAAAATATTCAAGAAGCCAAGCAAGTCGCCTTTATCATAATTACCAACTCGTTGTGCTTTCAGCACATACTGCAAGTAATGCAGTAGGAATCCAAGATAAGGCTTGGGCTTTATCAGACTTAGGGCTTTAAGGAGGTATCATGAAGAAAAAGCAAAGTATTTGGGAAGCAAATTGTGATTTATGAAAAGGACAGCCGGTTAGCCGTTATCGATTGGCTAAGTTTTTGCTTGTGATATGTCTAAGTCATATAAAGCCTGTGCGACCAATAATACATTATTACGCGATTCGTTCGTCACATTTGCTGTGCGATCAATCGCAGCCAGAAAACTTGTAATACTATTTGCGATTGCCTCTGGAATTGTTCCAGAGGATAAAGCGTCCATAAATTGATCCCCTTGGCTCTTGACGAATTTCAGATCATTGGTCATTAACCTAGTCTCGACATCAAAAACAGTTTCCAAGGTGAGACGCATTTCTTTTGCTTCTCCTTCCAAATACTCCCGACGACTATATTGGTTTTTCTTTGCTTCCTCGTACCAATCGAGGATTCCACTGAAAAGAATCTTTTCAACCAGGTCAGTATGAAGACCCGTTTTATTCGAAATAATATGAATCATTTGGTCTATCATCATATCGCTCATGGATAATTTTCCTATAGCCCACAACCGTGATACATATTTTCTATATGATTCGTTATATTTAAATGGCTACCAGACAGGAGATTGGGTGTCAATTACTCTAAAGTGGGGTTTTTACCTTGGTGGTAATCGGCCTAGTAGCACAAAAATTCAAGGAGTCAAGCGAGCGGCTTTTATTATAATTCCCAATTCGTTGTGTAATCGGCGTATACTTAAAGCAATGCTTGCAATCGCGGCAGGAATTCAAGATAAGATTTAGGCTTTATCAGACTGAACAACATAAGGAGAGGTCATGAAGAAAATGAAAAGTTCATTTGGGAAAAAGAAAAAAGGATATGCTGGGGTGCTGAAATGCAACGGGTGTGGAAAGGTCTTAACGCGGGATAGGGTGGGCGCGATGTGCGGTCAGTGCTATACCGAAAGGATTGTTGCCCCCCATACCTGGAAACCGATCTCTACCGCTGCAGGAGGAACCAAAGGAAGATTATATATACCCGTGCTTCTTTAAAAACTCGACGTTGATATTGCTTTCCGGGCTGGTGAGGTCTTTAGCTTGAAGGAAGCGTTCGACATACTTGGCAATCGGGTCATTTTCCAGATTAATCTTCGCTCCAACGCTTTTGATGCCTAACGTTGTGTTTTTGGCCGTATGAGGGATGATCGAAATGGTGAACTGCCTGTCGTCCAGATCGTTGATCGTGAGACTGACGCCGTCAACCGTCACCGAGCCTTTCTTGATGCAGTAGCGCAGTATTTCCTTGGAGGCCTCAATCGTCAGGACGATTGAATTCCCTTCCTGGCTCCTTGCGGTGATTGTTCCAACACCGTCCACATGGCCGCTGACCAAATGGCCGCCGAGTCGTTTGTGAAGTCGCATTGCCCGTTCGAGATTCACGCCATCCCCCACCTTAAGGCTGCCCAGATTCGTAGTGTTTAATGTCTCTGGGGAGACCTCCATTGAGCAGGAATCGGCATCAAAATTTATAACCGTTAGGCAGACACCATTCACGGTCAGGCTGTCGCCGATGGCCATCTCGTCCAGAATGACCTTGGCTAAAATATGAAGCTTGGCGGAGTTTAGACCCTTGTCAATCTGCTTTACTACGCCGAATTCTTCAATAATGCCGGTAAACATTTCTCTACTCCTGAAATCCGTTTTCATTATATCACATCCAACAGATTCCGAACGAGACATTCGCTTGACTCGAAAAAATAAGTATGATAGGTTACGTCACGTTTATTTCTTTCTTAAAAAACTATGCATAAGCGATCCGCTATCTTAAGTTTTGTCTTCGTCACCTGCTGTCCAATCTTCATCGGCTGTGCAGGCAAACCGATCACGGAGATAAGGGAAGCCCGAGACGCGATTCGGAGCGCAAAGGAAGCAGGTGCGGAACGATATGCCCTGGGACTGTTGACCGAGGCTCAAGCGAGTTACAATGAAGCAGACGAGGGCGCCGCTCCGCGAGAGGAACTCCGGGAGCTGTACATCAGAGCCGCGATGCAGGCCAAAATTGCGCAGGCCCAAGCCCACATGAAAGAAACTGAAGAGTTATTACATCAAACTCAGGCAGATCACGCCAAGGCCAAAGAAGCGGCAGCAGCAGCCAAGAACAGTGCGGAAGCGGCGGCACGTGCAGTTGGGCAGCCGGCACCTTGATTTCTCACATATAAACGGAATATGTACAGAAATCGCTTCCCACAAACCCGTCCTGGCTTCTTAAAACGGTTTACTTTAGGAATCCTGATGCTAGCGACAATCGGTTGCACTACACCAACCACGCTCAAACCGACTGCGGATATTCTCCATAATGCCGAGCAGTCTTTCACCTTGGCCGAATCCGCCGAATCTGTCCGCTATGCCACTGATGACTTCCTTCTAGCAAAATCCGCACTGGCCGAGGCAAAATCCGACTTAAAAGATAGCGAATCAACCATCGATCTGGAGCTGAAAGAAAGCAAGCAGAAAGCGGCTCGACGTGCGTCCTATGAGGCATGGCTTTATGCCGAGATCGCGATGGCCAAGGCAAAAGAAGAAAAGGCAAAAGTACAGATTAAGCAGCTTCGAATAGAAATTGCACAGTTCCAGGCCGATCGGCAACGGTTTGAGGCGGAGGCGCAGACGGCACGAGAGAAACAAGCAAAGGAAGTTGCAGAAATCGATAAGTCTCTGGCCCTTAAAGAAGCGCAGGACGCGCAAAATAAAGCTGCATTGGACAGGGCGGTGAAGGAATTGGCGATCCAAGCACAATTCGAAGCCGAGCAGCGTGCCTTCCGCGAAGCTGCCGCCAAAGAAAATGCTCTTAAGGAAAAAGCAAAGGAAGATCTTGAGAAAAGGCTGGCCATTGCAATGAAGGAGAGCGCTAAAATCCGTAATGAGAAGCGTGGCTTAATCGTGAATCTCTCGGATGCCTTGTTTGAAACGGGCCAATCCAAACTTGCTCCCGGAGGACGTGATAATTTGATCAAACTGGCGGCAATACTTTCGGCGTACCCTGATCGACAAATCTCAGTCGAAGGGCACACGGACGGCACCGGCGGTGATGAATTCAATCAACGTCTCTCGGAAGTGCGTGCCCAAGCAGTACGACAGGCTTTGATCGAAGCCGGCCTGAATTCGGATGCGGTGAAAGCCTCCGGTTTTGGTAAAACCAAACCAATCGCAAGCAACGAGACACCCCAAGGCCGGCAGCAAAATCGGCGAGTAGAAGTCGTCATTCTTAACCCCCCATCCCAATCGACAACATCAGCGCCCGAAGCGTTACCGGAAACAAGATCACCTGGAGAAGCACAGCCATGAGCCCAGCAGAAGTAAACGTAGGAGATGTAGGTTGGTACGTTTTGGCCAGCGGGCAGAAATCCCTGGCTTTAGTGACCGCGGTCTGGCCGCATGAACATCTCTTCAACGTTCAAGCGGTCAATCTCATCTATGTCGGATCAGGAACGGACGAGCGTGGAAATAAGGTCGCGCATGCGCTGAAGGTCCGGGTAAAAACTCTGACGGAAGATTTGAATACGGACTTTTTTCAAAAGATCGAGGTGACAAAACCCTTGGTCTCGACCAAACCGACTACATAGGCAGTTCGTCTAACATTTTCAGACTTCATTTTTAGTAAACCAGATAGCCTCGGATAAAGAGATCCTTGCCCAAACGACTGACCTGAAGGTTGGACAGGTTGAAGGCCTGGCTCAACGAACGAACCGCTTGCCCGCCAACGGCGCTTTTTGCATCCTGACCGCCGATGATCTGAGGAGCAACGAAAAAGATTACCTTGTCCACCAGTCGATCGCAAAGCATCGAAGCATTGAGTTCCGAGCCGCCTTCGAGAAGGAGATTGGTAATTCCAATACGGCCCAGTTCATCCATCAGGGCTGCGAGGTCCACCCGGCTGTTCGAACCTTCGGCGACCAGGACCTGTGCGCCGAGTTTTTCAATCTCCCGAATTTTATCATTAGGTGCCTGCTTTGTAGCAACCAGGATTGTTTTGGCGGCCGAATCAAGGTGCAGGATCCTGGATTCCAAAGGAATACGGAGCCGGCTGTCCACGATGATTCGGATCGGATCGCATCCCTTTTTACCGGCAAGCCGGGCGGTGAGCCGCGGATCATCCTTCAGAATCGTGCCGATTCCCACCATCACCGCATCCGATTCGTTCCGGAGCTGATGGACTAAAGCCCGAGACTTTTTACCCGAGATCCAACGGGACTCGCCCATCGCAGAAGCGATTTTTCCATCCAGGCTGGAGGCGACCTTCATCGTGACAAAGGGACGGCCGGTCGTAATCCACTTTATATACGCTTCGTTTAAGCGCTTGGCTTCCGGTCCAAGAATACCGGTGATGGTCTTGATGCCGGCTCCTGCGAGTTCCCGAATCCCCCTGCCCGCCACTTTGGGATTAGGATCTTTCATCGCCGCCACCATGCGCTTGATTCCGCTCCCAATGATTGCTTTTGTGCAGGGCGGCGTGCGTTTACCCATATGGCAGCAGGGTTCCAGATTTACATACAGCGTTGCGCCCTTGGCCTTTTTCCCGACGGAGGCCAGCGCAATTGCTTCAGCGTGCGCTTGACCCGCCTTGTGATGATAGCCCGTCGCGATGATCCGGCCGCTCTTCACGAGGACGGCCCCTACCATCGGATTTGGACTCGTCTTGCCGAGGCCACGCTTAGCAAGCTGCAAAGCAAGCTTCATATAGTCCTGATCGGTCATGGAGGGGGTTTGAAAAATTGCTCCTTTCGTTCACTCACGAAATTATTGACCCAACTAGGGGCTCGGTCGCTCGAATCGGCAAACTGTCCTACGGCTTCAAACAGTGCCTATTCGCCCCTTCGGAGATGCTCCCAGCGCCAAGATGGGTGCCCAATAATTTCGTAACGTTCTCCCAAGGAACATTTTTCAATCTGGAAGTTTGGACAGCGCGGCCTGGGCAGCTGCGAGGCGCGCAATGGGCACGCGATAAGGCGAGCAGCTCACGTAGTCGAGGCCGATGCAATGGCAGAACATAACCGAGCTCGGCTCGCCGCCGTGTTCTCCGCAAATTCCGATCTTGAGATCTTTCTTACTTCTTCGGCCTTTTTCCACACCGATTTGCATCAGGCGCCCCACGCCGTCCTGATCAATCGCCACAAAGGGGTCCTGAGCAAAAATATTATTTTCGAGGTAATAGGGAAGAAACCTTCCGGCATCGTCGCGGGAAAGCCCAAACGTAGTCTGGGTCAAGTCGTTCGTTCCGAAGCTGAAGAAGTCTGCAACGTTTGCAATCTCATCCGCCGTCAGTGCGCCGCGCGGAACCTCGATCATGGTGCCGACGAGGTAAGTGAACTTCGTTCTTTTCTCCTTCATCACTTCCCCAGCAACACGCCGTACAATCGTTTCCTGATGGATAAGTTCCTTCACATTGCCCACGAGGGGGATCATGATTTCCGGCTTGACCTTTATACCGCGGCCCTGAACGTTGGACGCCGCTTCAAAAATCGCTCGAGCCTGCATCTCGGTGATCTCCGGAAAGATAATGCCCAGACGGCAGCCGCGAAGTCCAAGCATTGGGTTGAACTCGTGCAGACCTTCGACGCGTTGGCGGACCTTCTCATAGCTGATCCCCATCTCCTGCGCCAGCTTGCGCTGCGCAGACTCTTCCTGCGGCAGGAATTCGTGTAACGGCGGATCGATTGTCCGAATCGTAACGGGCCTGCCGTCCATTGCTTTGAAGATGCCTTCGAAGTCTTCCCGCTGCAGTGGCAGAATCTTCTTGAGCGCGGCCTTTCTTGCTTCGACCGTATCGGCAAGAATCATTTCACGCATTGGGCCGATCTTGCCCTCGCCGAAGAACATGTGTTCGGTGCGGCACAGGCCGATTCCCTCGGCGCCGAACGCAACCGAATTCAATGCCTGATCGGGTTGATCGGCATTTGTGCGAATATTCAAACGACGGTACTTGTCCGCCCACCGCATGATTTTCTCATACTGCTGGTACACCTGGGAGCGTTGAGGATCGAGCGACTTGTCGATAAGAACTTGCAGGACTTCCGACGGCTTTGTGTCGACTTTGCCTTCCATGACTTCACCCGTAGTGCCGTCAATGGAAATCCAGTCTCCTTCATGGATCGTTCTTCCTTTCACCTTCATCGTGTGGGTATTGTAGTCGATCTCGAGCGCCGAGCAACCGGCGACGCAGACTTTGCCCATTTGACGGGCGATGAGCGCCGCATGCGACGTCGTTCCGCCGCGGGCTGTAAGAATACCCTCCGCCATGTTCATTCCCTTGATATCTTCGGGTGAGGTCTCGATCCGGGTAAGAATGACCCGTTCGCCTCGCTTCTTCCATACTTCCGCATCCGGTGCATTGAACACCACGCGGCCGGTGGCAGCACCCGGGCCCGCGTTCAAACCTTTTGCCAGGAGACGGCCGGCCCTGACCGCAACATCCTTTTCCTTCCGATCGAACACGGGGCGGAGCAGTTGATTGAGCTGATCGGGTTCGATGCGCGTCAAGGCTTCCTTGTCGCTGATCAGTTTCTCCCCGACCATGTCGACCGCAATCTTGATCGCGGCGAAGGCGGTCCTCTTGCCGATGCGGCACTGAAGCATGTAGAGCTTGTCTTCCTGGATGGTGAACTCGATGTCCATCATGTCGCGGTAATGTTTCTCAAGCGTCTGACGAATACTATCGAGCTGTTTGTAAATGACCGGATTCTTCTTTGCAAGGTCCGAAATCGGAAGCGGCGTTCGTATGCCCGCCACAACATCCTCTCCTTGCGCGTTCATCAGATATTCGCCGTAGAAACGGTTCTCACCGGTGGCCGCGTCGCGGGTGAATGCGACCCCGGTCCCCGATGTCTCACCCATGTTTCCGAACACCATCGACTGGACGCTGACGGCCGTCCCCCACCGTTCGGGAATGTCGTACATCTTCCGGTAAGCAATCGCGCGCTCGTTGTTCCAGGAACCGAAAACGGCGCCGATGGCGCCCCACAGTTGTTTCATCGGATCTTCCGGGAAATCGTGGCCAGTCCTTTTTTTGATTGCCATCTTGAACCGACCGACCAGGTCCTTCATATCATCGGAATCGAGTTCAGTATCGAGATGAACCCCTCTTTGGCTTTTCTTTGCTTCGATGATCGCTTCAAAAGGATCGATCTCATCCTTGTGCGCGGGCTTCAGGCCGAGGACCACGTCACCATACATCTGGACAAAACGTCGATAGGAGTCATAAACGAAACGGCTGTTTCCCGTTTTCTTAATCAGTCCCTCCGCCACTTCGTCATTCATGCCGAGATTAAGAATCGTGTCCATCATTCCAGGCATCGATGCGCGGGCGCCGGAACGGACGGAAACGAGCAACGGTTTTTTGGGATCACCGAATGTGGCATCCATTGCGGATTCAACCTTCTTGAGTGCTTTCTTCACTTCAGCGGCCAGCGACTTCGGATAAGTCCGTTTATTGGAGTAATAGTATGCGCACACATCGGTGGAGATCGTGAAACCCGCAGGGACGGGGAGCTTGATGTTGGTCATCTCGGCTAGTCCGGCTCCCTTACCACCGAGGAGAGCCTTCATGTCCCCGCGGCCTTCTGCTTTGCCGTCACCAAAGGAATAGACACATTTTTTAACCTTTGCCACGCGCGCCCCCTTCTATCCTCTAGATGTTACCGAGTTTTGTGCGATAACGCTCAATCAAATAACGATGTAGCCGATGACCGATGACCGTAATCGAAATCAAGAAGCCTATCATCGCAAGTAGCTTATAGTTGATTCGCTCTTCATACTGGGCTCCGTACGAACCATCCGGCCGCTTCACAAGTTGCATGCTTGAGAGGTGATGAATCCGAGCCGTTGGATCCGAAACATTGATCCACTCTTTGCAGACTTGGACCTGCTTTTCCTCCTCCGTCGCCTTGACCCATCCTGTTCGCAGACAGATACTCTCGGACGGTTTGTATTTTTCTTGCCGCTCAAAGAGCGTCTCCATATCAACATTTGCGAGCCAAATCCCACCCAAAAATATTCCGCCGCAGCCGAGCATAATCATCCACAGGGTCCGATAGCGATATCGTTCGATTTTCAAATACCGCTGACGTTCAGCCTTTCGCCGCTTCTCTTCAGCCTCATCTTCCTCAGCGACACTTTTTGGAAATTCATTTGGGGCTTCTAGCTCTTCCATCGGACTCCCCTTCTAGAACTATCTGAGTGAAATCCGCTAATCGATCGAACAACATCCGAGCCTCATGAAGAAGGGTCAGGCGATTCTGTCGGACATGATCTTCCGGAGCCATGACAAGTACCTTCTCAAAAAACAAATGGATCGGTTCATGGAGTTCTGTAAGCAGTGCAATGACGCCATCGTACTGCCCCTCAAGGATCTTGGCCTCGACCTGCGGATGGATCTTGCTCAAAGAGTTATAGAGCCTCTGCTCGGCGTCTTCCGAAAGGAGATCCGGATGGATCTGTCCAGGGCTGGTTCCCCTCAAGATATTGCTGAGCCTCTTTGCCGCCAGCACAAGCAATTTGAAGCCTGGTTGAGAGCGAAAACCAGTCAAGGCCTTAAGCCGGAGAGTCACATCATAAGGATCATCCGCACACCTCGCAAGGACGGCCCCGATCATATCGTACCGGAATCCTTCTGACAACAGGTAGGATTCAAGACGCTGCTGTAAAAACTCTTTCATCTCCCGATTCAGCTGAGTTGGATCTTTTTTAAGACGACTTTTAAATTGTGTGATCGCAGCGCGAGAAAATTCGATGATCGAAAGACGGTGTCTGCCCCGGACTAAGATCTGAAGGATGCCGAAAGCCTGCCGTCTCAAACCATAAGGGTCCTCCGAACCGGTCGGGACAAGACCGATCCCAAAACAACCTGTAATCGTGTCCATCTTATCCGCCAATGCTAGGATTTTACCGGGGATACTGGCTGGAAGCTCATCCCCTGCAAATCGAGGAAGATATTGGTCTCCGATTGCAATCGCGACGGCTCCCGGCTCGCCCTGAATCTTTGCGTATTCCCTTCCCATAATACCTTGAAGTTTCGGAAACTCTCCCACCATCCCCGTCAGGAGATCCGCTTTGGAGAGATAGGCCGCGCGCTGGACCGTTTCCTTCAGGGTCGGATCCAGTGCAAGGGACAAATAGCCAGCGAGGGCCGTCATTCTCTCAACCTTATCGTGCAAACTTCCCAGACCTTCTTGAAACGTTACCTTCATTAATTCATCCACAAGTTCCACCAGCTTTCTCTTTTGATCTTCCTGAAAAAAGAACCTGGCGTCCGAGAGTCGGGCCGCAAGGACCCTTTCATGTCCAGCCTGAACAACCCGGCCTAACGTCTTCCCTTCTACAACACAGAGAAAGTGTGGAAGAAGTTGCCCCTTTCGGCTTCGAAGATGGAAGTAGCCTTGATGTTCGCGCATCGCGCTGATTAAGACCTCTTTAGGAAGACTGAGAAAGACCGGATCAAAATTTCCGCGTAGGGCCGTCGGATCTTCCACCATAAAAACGGTACGCTCCAGCAGCTCCTCATCCCGCGGAAGAATCCCTTTCACCCGGCGAGCCAGCAGTTCAAGCTGTGACGTGATTCTGAGGTGACGATCTGCTGGATCGACGATCACGCCATGGTCTTTCAACTGCTTTTGATAAGAAGCCGGACTCTTGATGGCAAACGGCATGTTTCCTGATGCCCGACCGCCGTAACTCAGCCTGCCGCTCTTTACACCGGCATAGCTGAACTGGATCACCTGATTCCCATAGAGCGCCGCGATCCAGCGGATCGGTCGAACAAACCGCGTTCCCTCCGCATTCCACCGCATCATTTTTGGAAAAGTGATGCCAGAAACAAACTGTGGCAATAGACTCTTCAGCAATTTGGCTGTGGTCTGCCGAGGCGCTTGCAGGACAGCGCAGAGATATTCTCCCCGATCCGTCCGTTTGATCTGGAGTGTTGAAAGGGAAACACCTTGTGATTTGGCAAATCCTAGGGCCGCGGCAGTCGGTTGACCTTTTGCATCATAAGCAATCGTCTTGGGCGGGCCTAGGATCTCGGATTGGGATTCAGCCTGGATACTGTCGAGTCCGGTAATCGAGAGAGCCAAACGGCGGTGAGTCCCCCATGCCCGTATCCCTTCGAAAGGAATCCGGTGGCTTTGAAATAGCTGTTTCCCCTTTTCCACCATCTCATGCAGGGTAGTCGGCATGAAATTCTCCGGAATCTCTTCGCACCCGATCTCCAATATCAAATCGCTAGACATGGTTCGAT
>Ga0335085_10008290_pt1 | contig 15883 bp, 13 predicted proteins | sample Lox_Sample_45_FD_206712 | JGI IMG/M metagenome (GOLD analysis project Ga0335085, IMG submission 206712) | Soil microbial communities from Loxahatchee National Wildlife Refuge, Florida, United States - Lox_Sample_4.5 | ecosystem: Environmental > Terrestrial > Soil > Wetlands | place: USA...
GTGTTCCCCCAGTCCTGCATCTCTTCCATGATGGCAGGAGCGAAGATGTCCATCCTCACGCCGGGGGCGAAGACCGAACCGAAATCGAACGTCGAGGGGAGAACGCCGACGACCGTGACCGGATGTCCATTGAGCGTGATGGCCTGGCCTACAATCTTCGAATCGGCGTGGAATTGCCGCTGCCAGAAGGGCTGGCTTAACAACACCGCCGGCCGGCCGCCTTTTACGCACTCGTCAGCAGTGAACAGCCGGCCCAAAACCGGTTGCACGCCCAACACCTGAAAGAAGTTGCCCGCCACCATCACGCCGGATACGGGCTGCGGCTCGCCCCACCCCGTCAGCTTGTAATCGTTGTCGCCATAAAAGGGCATGTAGGCCGTCACGTCCTGGAATGAATGGTTTTGCTGCTGCAACTCGTGGAGGGCGTCTACAGAATAAGTCACGCTGCTGAGCCCACCCTTGGCGTTCCGGCCCCCTATCCAGGTGAGCTGCGGCGGATCCTGAAAGGGCAGAGGGCGTAGCAGAATTGTGTTCACCACGCTGAAGACCGCCACATTGGCGCCAATGCCGAGGGCGAGAATCAGCACCGCCACCAGAGCAAACCCGCGATCTCGCCGCAGGGTGCGAAACGTGTAGCGCAAGTCCTGCGCGAGGGTGTCAAGCAGCGGCAGTCTCCGGTCGAGCCTCTCATTGGCCATGCATCCTCCCGCGGCAGTTCATAACACGAATGATGGGGTTTCACCCTCTGGGGGTTTAGACGCCAAGATGGGATTAAAGTTAGCTGCGACTTTGTGTCCGTGGCGAGGGGGAGGGCTAACACCTTTCTCCCCGGAGGAATGTGCGGGAAGTTACAACCGCCGCCGTGAGCGGACGGCCCATCCCCGTCAGCCGCGTCACTCTGCCCCATGAATTTAACACCCCGAGTGTGAAAACCGCCGACGGCATCTTACAATTGAGGAAGAAGGAAATACACGCATGGGCCCAAAGCCGCAGACTCTCTGAAGGGCAAGGGTCGGCCCTACCCTGCTCTGTTGCGTTCAGAGCCCGCAAAGCGGGCGCCGTCGCTTATCCCATGGCGAGCCACCCGTGGGAAACCGAATCATGAAACGATGCCGTGAGCCCCGTCAGGGGCGAAGTCGGGCTGGCGGGAGGGTCGGAATCGGCAAGCAACCACCTTATACCGCCCCTAATAACGGGGCTGGATGAGTATGGGCGGCACACTGTCCCACGGCTTGCTCACCGTGGGCTAGATGACGTCGCCGCTCCGCGGCTGGAAACGAGCAGTGGCATTGGTTGGCCCTTAAGAATTATTCAGAATCCGGCGGACGCGGTCGCAGTTCTCTTTGACCTCGTCCTGGAAGCGGGGAAACATGCCGACCACAATGCAGTCCTGGGGCTTGATATTGACCAGCGCGTCGGCAAAGGCTTTGTCAACTTCCTGGGGCGAGCGCGCCACGCGGCCGGCGGCCAGGATTTTGAACAGAAAACAAGTCTTGGAGGTTTGGCGAGCCACCTGGTAGGCGCGTGGCGGATCGGTTTCAAGATATAGCTCGGAAGCAGGCATGGGCAGCACGCCCAACAGTTTGCGAATTTCCTCCGGGGTGCGCGTGCGATTATAGGCACAGAGCATGTAGAAATCGACGTCCCATTCGCGCTCTTCGGCATACTCCACTACCTCCGGCTTGTGCGTCCCGATGCCCACACGCACGCCGGCTTGGCGTACCTTCTTTGTGTACTCCTCCACCTTGTCCATCTGGCCGGCGCGGAAAAGGCGGTCCGTGACCTCCCCGTGGTGGTAGAGCGCCATGGTTCCGCTCCGCCGCACCACTTCATCCACCGGATTCATGCGGGGATCCGTGGAGATCAAGTGCATTTTCCCGCCTCGGGAGCGGAACCGGTCCAGGTCGGGCAGAGTCGTATCATGGTGGGCATACTGATAGGCGTTGATGCCGTTTTGCTGACACTTCAGGAGCGTCTCACAGATGCGGTCAGGGGTGTTCCAGTCCACCATCAATTTGTCGAGCAGACCGTTGAAGTGCGAGTATCCGTAGAACTGGTTGCTGCCCATCACCAGGCGGGTAATTTGAACGTCGCCAAAGGGGACCTTGGGCAGGGAATCGGTGGGCGAGGCCGGCACTCCCGCGCGTCGTCCCGGCGCCAATGTCGCAGCCAGACCGGCGGATGTTTTAAGGAATTCACGTCTATTTTTCATGGCTTCCGCACCTCTCTAAACTTGGGGACGGCCTGTGGGGCAACTCCCCCAGGCTGATCATGATGGCCAACTTCACCGCAAGAGAGGAGCCAAAGAGGATGCGTATCAGGGTAAGTGTCGGACAATATGTATGCGTTGAGCGCAAACCCGACAGGTTTTTTCCGGGTACGCCCAAGAACGTCTATACAGAACGACATAAGTTCTAGCGCACCCTCCGACAGCGGCGGTCTATGACCACCGGGCTTGTAGCGTCGATCTCCGATCGACGTCAGCGGTCGGAGACCGCCGCTACAACGGAACGCGCAAACGTTTATGGCGCTCCGAATAGATAAGGTTGCTCCCACCGCCGACGCAACGCTTACGCTAAAGGGTTGATGACGGTGTAAAATGGTTAGGCGCGTTGGATCCGCTGGGGGAAGAGGGACGGATTGAAGTGAATTGGATGGAGTCATTTCCCTTGCCCCTAAAGGGCATTTCGGAAATCGCCTGTGAATGCCGCAACGTCATTTTCATTCGTGCCGCACCCGGGGAGCGAGCCATTCTAAAGTTTTCCTCAGTCGTCTTTGTATTTGCCTTGGCCGCAACCCGGCTCTTTGGCCAAGGCAACTACGAAATCCAAACCTACGGCGCTGACACTGTCGCTCCCGGCCGTACGATGGTGGAACTCCACAGTAACTTTACTTTCGAGGGATTCAAGACCCCTAGCCAGGGGGTCCTTCCGGATGAACACCAGTTGCATGAGACGGTGGAAATTACCCAGGGCTGGACGAGTTGGTTTGAAACCGGGCTTTATATCTTTACCAGCTACGGCCCCAACCAAGGCTACAAGTGGGTGGGCGACCATATCCGTCCCCGGGTGCGCGTGCCCGACAGTTGGCATTGGCCGGTAGGGGTAAGTATTTCCACCGAAATTGGCTACCAGCGCCCTATCTTCTCCGGCGACACCTGGACGTGGGAGATTCGCCCTATCGTCGATAAGCAGTGGAAGTCCTGGTCCATCGCCTTCAATCCCGCCTTGGAGCGGTCCTTTCACGGGCCCAGCGTGCCGGAAGGCGTCGGTTTCTCGCCCAACTTCAAGGTGGCGTACTCGATTACGCGGAAGTTGAGCGCGGGCGTTGAGTACTACGGCTCCCTCGGGCCGGTCACCGGCTTCGATCCGCTTTACGAGCAGCAACAGCAGATCTTTCCTACTATCGACTACGACTTCGGCCCTAATTGGGAATTCAATTTGGGCGCGGGGATCGGCGCGACTCGAAATACCGATCATTTCATACTGAAGATGATCATTGGGCACCGATTCCGCTTCATCACGCCGCGCGTCCCGCGTGTCTTAAAGCCGAATCTGGGGGGTGGGGAGGGTTAGTTGGGCCGTGTTGCGAGAATCGCATGCGCCGTTGCGACGCTGATCTGGGGTTTCTCGATTGCGTCGGCACCGATCGAGGTGTCAGGTGCCATGCGCCAGTTGCGTGGAAGAGCAAGCATCCCCCTGACCGGCCCCAGGCGCCGGACATCTGACGATCAACAGCGCGTTAGTGCTGCCATGGAGGGTTTTTTCCCTGGCACCGAGCACCTGACACCTGACACCTTTCTTCCCGCCATCCCCTGGCCGGAGGATAATCCGTATTCGCCGGCGCGCGCAGAGTTGGGCAAGATCCTGTTCTTTGATGGACGCCTGTCCGCCAACGGCATGGTCTCTTGCGCGTTCTGCCACGAGCCCGCGCATGCATTCTCGGCCAGCACGGCCCTGGCCAGAGGAGTGAATGGAAAGCTGGGAACTCGCCACCCCCAAACCCTCATCAACCGCGCCTGGGGCAAATCGGAATTCTGGGACGGCCGGGCCCCCACGCTGGAAGCGCAAATCATAGGCCCCGTGACGAACCCCGATGAGATGGGCATGACGGTGGACGGCCTGGTGCAAAAGCTTCGCGCCATCAAGGGCTACGGCCCGCTATTCGCCGCGGCTTTTGGTGACAGCGGCGTTGACTTCGATCGCATCGCGAAAGCCCTTGCCACGTTCGAGCGCACCATCGTTTCAGGAGACTCTGCCTTTGACCGCTATCTTGCCGGTGATAAGACAGCCCTGACCAAGCAACAGCAAGATGGCCTGGACTTCTTCAACAAGAAGGGGGAATGCGCCGAGTGCCACCGCGGGCCGAACTTTTCGGATGAGAAATTCGCCAACATCGGTGTGGGTATGGACCGGTCGAATCCCGACCCTGGCCGATTTACGGTTACCAAAAGGCGGGGTGACATAGGCCGCTTCAAGGTGCCCACACTGCGCGACCTGGCCGTCCGTGCTCCCTACATGCACGACGGCAGCGTCAAAACTCTGGATGAGGTGCTCCAGATCTACGCCAAAGGCGGCCGGCCCAACCCGCACCTGGACACCCGTCTGACGCCTTTCTACTTGGACGAAGAGACAAAGCGTGATTTGCTGGCTTTCCTCGATTCCTTGAATGGCGAGGGTTGGCAAAAAATTACGCCGCCAGCGACGTTTCCGCAGTGATCTGAAGAGGGGTAGCGCGGACCTCCGCTTTTGAGGTCCGCAGCTCTTCCCGAGCAAATTCAATAATTCTCAAATATGGAGTTCAATCTTAGGTTCTGGAGCGGGAAGTTAAGTAAGAAGACCTCAAAATGCGGAGGTCTGCGCTACAGTTGACGATGCGAACGGTCTCGGATCTAAAGCGACCGCAGGAAATTGATGATGTCCTGCTGATCCTGAACCTTCAACTTGTCAAAGTGCTCGATAACCCGGTTGGCCTCACTGCCCTGGCTTCTGTGGTCCTGGATGGCATCCACCAGGTTGGAAGTGCGTCCGTCATGGAGAAAAAAGACGCGCTGCCCCACGCCCCAGAGCGGCGCGGTTCGGAACTCATCCGGGCCGGCGCTGCCTTGCGTAATGCCATCGGCAAGCCCTCTCCCCATGTGGTGGACGATCAGGTCGGAGTAAAGGTTTGCCGTCTGGTTGGAAAGTGCCGTTGACGGAGGAGTGGAGGAACCGCTGGCAATACTTTTCCCCGTGGTAAAGGAAGGTGTGTGGCAATGGGCGCAGCCGATCTTTATAAAGTTGGCGCGTCCATTGACTGTGGACGGCGTGCCAGGAGCAGGAGCGGGGGGAGCCAGCATGCGCATGAAATTGGCAAACGCCTCGATGTCGGAGACGACCGCAGGATTCGTTGTGCCCGTTGATGTCGTGGTGAAGTTGAGTGTGTCGTTGGGAGAGGGAAAGTAGAGACAGGCAGGGGTCTCATCGCGCTCCTGAGGGAACAATGGGTTGGAGATTCCCATCTCTACGTTGTAAGCTTCGCCGGAAAACATCAGCAAGGACTTGTTCTGAGCCTTCCATCCGAAGCGGGTGATGGTCCCATCATTGCCGCTAAGATTGGCGTTGCCGCTCAGGTGGGCGTTGGGATGACCGGAGATGCCTAACTGGGACTTCTCTGCGGCACCGGCATGCATATTCGCGAGGATCGCCGAGTCGGAGATCGCTTCCATCAGCCCTGCACCGAAAACCGGCGTCGGAATGCGAAAGATGATGTTGGGATTTCCGCCTTGGCCGCTCAACGAGTTCCCGGCCGGCGTAAAATCGGGCTGGGCGATATTGCAACCCGCGGCGTCCGCGCGGCCCGTGATGACGAAGAGGTCGTGCACCTCGCCATCGTTGGTGCCGCTGGGATTCCGTTTGAAGCGGGCCTCACGCACCGGGCCGTTGGCGGTAATGAACCAGGGCACGGTGTTCTTGGCGCCGTTGAGCGTGGCGACGGCAATCAAAGGGTTCTGCGCGGGACTGGATCCACCCGCGGCCGGCTGCGAATGACAGGACAAACATTGGTTGGAGTTGAAGCGTGGTCCCAGGCCGTTATTGCTGCCTCCCGAGACGGATTCGACCTCGGCGAACCGGTTGAACCCATCCTGGAAAAAAACGGTTTCGTCCGAAGTAAGGTTATTCAGGGGACCTCCAGCCCCCGCCGGGCCGCCCCGCACTCCAGGATCGACCGGTCCGGTAGCCGGACCCCCCAAGGCGCGAATGGCGGGAATGACCAAGGCTGCGGCTACCAGAGCCGCCAAAGTCGTTACAGCCATTTGTCGTCGAATCTGCATGGCCCACTCCTCCCTCAAATGAGAATTCGTAAATCGGGACTTCGTCGACATTGGCCCAGGTTTTTGCTTTGAAAACTTGATGCGAACCCAATGCGGCCCACTATACACCTTCAATGGCCCGTTGAGGTAGGGCAAATGTGGCCGGGTCCACGGATTCGCAAACGGCCCCTCTGCGCTGGGCAAGTGGCCGTTCCATGGCTCTCACGATATAATTGCGTTGGGCTTTTGTACGGAACGTCACAGGGGACAAAGGAAAGGCCGTGCCCAAGAACATCCCGAACGAAATCGCCAAGCTGCGCGACGAAATCCGCTACCACGAGCATCGCTACTACGTTATGGATGACCCGGAGATATCGGACTTCGAATTCGACAAGCTGATGCAGCGCTTGAAGGAGATCGAGGCCGTTCACCCGGATCTCGTCACCGCCGACTCTCCGACGCAGCGCGTGGGGGGGGCGCCGGCCTCGGAATTGCCCAAGGTGCGCCACTCGGCGCCCATGCTCAGCCTCGACAATACCTATTCGGTGGACGACTTGCGGGACTTTGACCGCCGCGTGCGCGAACTGGCGGGCCGGGACCAGGTGGAGTACGTCGCGGAACTGAAGCTGGACGGCCTTTCCATGGCGCTCACCTACCAGGAGGGCGTACTCATGCGAGGCGTCACGCGCGGTGATGGCGCCGTAGGTGAAGACGTGACCTCCAATATCCGCACGATTCGCTCCGTGCCCCTGCGCCTGGAGGCCAAAACGCTGAAGCTGGTCGGCAGCCCGAGCCAGTTTGAAGTGCGGGGCGAGGTCATCATGACCCGCAAAGCGTTTGAGCAGACCAACGCCCAGCGGGAGGCTGCGGGCGAACCCAAATTCGCCAATCCTCGCAACTCCGCCGCCGGCTCCATCCGCCAACTCGACCCGCGTATTGTGGCGGAGCGCAAGCTCGACATGTTCGTGTACTACCTCCAGGTGAAAGGCGCCGAACCGCTCGCCGAGCACGCGCACGTCCTGGAGACCCTTTCCAAGATGGGCTTCAAGGTCAATCCCCATTGGCGGCGCTGCCCGGCCATTGACGATCTGCTGGCATATATTCAGGAGTGGGAAAACAAGCGCGACAGCCTGGATTACGAAATTGATGGGATCGTGATTAAAGTGAATAACACCCGGCTGTGGCAGGAGCTGGGCACGACGGCCAAGTCGCCTCGCTGGGCCGTGGCGTACAAATACCCTGCGCGCCAGGCGACGACCCGCGTTAACGACATTCGCGCGCAGGTGGGCCGCACGGGCACGCTTACGCCGGTGGCGGATTTGGAGCCCGTAGACGTGGGTGGCGTCACGGTCAGCCACGCGACACTTCACAACATGGATGAAATCGAGCGCCTGGACGTCAAGATTGGTGACACCGTGCTGATCCAGCGCGCCGGCGAAGTGATCCCGCAAGTTGTCAAGGTGGTCAAGCACGCCGAGGACGGCCGCGAATTCGTCATGCCCAAAAAGTGCCCAGTGTGCGGCGAGGATGTGCGCCGCGCCGAAGGGGAGGTGGCTTACCGGTGCGTCAATACCGCCTGCCCTGCCAAACTCAAGGAATCGCTGCTCTACTTTGCGGGACGCCGCGCTATGAATATCGATGGACTGGGCGAGGCGCTGGTGGACCAACTCGTGGACAAGGGATTGGTGAAGGATGTTGCCGACCTTTACAAGCTGACGCACCAACAACTCGCCGATCTTGAGCGGATGGGCGATAAATCGGCACAAAATCTGCTGGATGAAATCGCACGCAGCAAGCAGGCCGACCTGGCGCGCGTAATCTTCGCCCTGGGGATACGCTTTGTGGGGGAGCGCACCGGACAGTTGCTGGCCAACCATTTTGGCTCGCTCGATAAATTGGCGAATGCTACCCGTGAAGAACTGGAAGAAGCGGAAGAAGTGGGACCGCGCGTCGCGGAGGCCATTCAAGAATTCTTCCAGGAGAAGCGCAACCGCGAAGTCATAGAAAAACTCCGTCGGGCGGGATTGCAGTTCGAGCAGAAACTGACCCGCGAGAGCGGAGACAAGCTGGCGGGAAAACAGTTCGTGCTCACCGGAACGCTTCCCACTTACTCGCGCGATCAGGCCAAGCAGATGATTGAAGACAATGGCGGACGCGTGGTGGGATCAGTGAGTAAGAAGACCGATTACGTGGTGGTGGGCGCCGATGCGGGTTCCAAGCTCGAAAAGGCGCGTTCCCTCGGTATTGCCACCCTCGACGAAGAGGGGCTCCGGAGTTTGCTTGGAAAGTAGGCCTCTGCAAATGTCCTGCCGAGTGTGATGCCAATCCACACTGTCAATGCCACGGCCACAAGCCACACGATTGCATTCTGGGGGGAAGCCAGCGGCCAGCCGTAGGGCGTGTAGAATTCATGCCGGCTGAAGGGATAGAAATACACAATGGGCCAGTCTCGCCCGCTGCCTAACCCATCGCAGAGCAAGTGAACATGAAAGGCCAGGAACGACAGCAGCAGGACCGGCAACCGCTGCCGCGCGAAGGTTGCCGAAAGTGCCGTCACCGCCACCGCCGCTACCACGCCGTGGGTCACGACGTGATGATATTCACTGTAAGCGCCTGCACCGCCCAACAGGGATAACGCGTCCAGATCCGGCACCACGCCCGCCCAGGTCACCAGGCGTCGATCGCGGCGTTCGGGCAGGCGGTGGCCGATCAACCAGGAGATGGCCAAATGTATGGGAACCTGCACAGGAACTTCCGGTAGTGGTGTCATTTGCCGTGGCACGGCCATCTTGGCCGTGACCGATCATGGGCGGGGTGCCCATGCCACTTCCAAATGACACCACTACCGAACCTCCAGTTCGCTTGACTATCCCACATTTGAGGACTACCCTGCAATCAATAGAGTCTGCCCGACCCTCGCGAGTCAAAGCCCTCTGGAGGGCTGGTAACATGACCGTACCTGGTTGCGTTCTCGAATGTAAAACGAGTGAGTCGGAGGTGAGCTATGCTTTCCGTTCGCTTGGTACAACTGATCGAAGACCATGCAGAGGAGTTGACTCGGGAGCTTATTAAAGACCTTCAGACCAACCCCCGAACCCCGCATTATCATCACCTGACCTACGAGGAGTTACATTATCGAACCTATTCGGTTTATCGAAATCTCGGCCACTGGGTTGGCCAAGGAAGTGAGGAACCGATTGCGTCCAATTATGCGGATCTGGCGATCCGCCGTTTTCGTGAGGGCATTCCTCTCGAGGAGCTTGTCTTTGCCCTCATCTCAACCAAGAACCACCTGTACACATTCGTTCGGACCACCGGCCTGATGGACTCCGCGATGGAGCTGCACCAGGAGAGGGAGTTGCGGCGTCTGGTCGGCAACTTTTTCGACAAGGCGATCTACCACGCCGTGAAGGCATACCAACACGAGACGGCACAGGGCCAGCCCAAGACGGCGTTAAAGGTGGCAGCCTGAAGGTTTTGGTCATTGCCCCGGGGATGGATGTGGGGGCGGTATTAATGCCATCCGGAAAGCTCCGGGATGCAAGGTCAAACTCGACTGACTGCGGCGCCTTGGGCATTCAGGGCGGCGCACCCACAGGCGGCCAGGTGTCATTCCTGAGTGAAACCCCTGCCAAATTTCGCGGCCAAATTACCCGTAGTCCGCTATCATTTGATGATGACCCTGCCGCCTCACGACCGGTTCAGGGTAAGGAGTGTCGCGAAAATGCTCATTGCCATATCTGTCTCACAGAAGGAGAAAGGGAAAGGAGTGGAGTCTGCTTATTTCCAGGCTCTTTTAGCGGCTGGAGCGGAGGCCGAGGAAATTGAGCTGTTATCCGCCTCCGACGCCAAGCACGTTCACGCCGGAGATTATGATGGAGTTTTGTTTGCTGGCGGAGAAGACGTGAACCCCGCGTATTACGGTGAGCAGAAGCAGCACGCGAACGTCCATGACCACCGGGCGCGCGACGAGTTTGAATTCTCGCTGCTGGAGGGCGCACTGAGCCATCGCGCTCCTATTTTGGGGATATGCCGCGGCGTGCAGATGATCAACGTGAAATTCGGGGGTACGCTTTACCAGGACATGAAGGAAGACGCCCAACCGCAGTTTGAGCACCGCCAAACCGACATTGGCAAGTCGCGGCAGGAAGCTACCCACGGTGTACTGGTGACCGACTCGGAATCGAATCTGGGGGCGATCGTGCGCGGCGCCTGTAGCGTCAACAGTCTGCACCACCAGGCTGTCAAACGCCTGGGGCGAGGGCTGAAAGTCACGGCGCGCTCCGAAGATGGTTTCGTAGAAGCCGTGGAGGCCGCCGACGCGTACCCTTTCCTCGTCGCCGTGCAGTGGCATCCGGAGGAGATGGTGAACGACGCGGCGGAGCAGCGCGAGATCTTTGTGCAGTTTCTGGCGAAATGCCGCGAGAAGGCTGCGAAAAGATGAGCCTTCCGTCGCACAGGCCACATTGCGGGCGTGAAGCGAAGGAGTGATCCGATGGACGATCTGACGATCGAGCCCCGCGAGGTTCGCGACCTGATGGATAAGGGCACAGCGTTTCTGCTGCTCGACTGCCGCGAGCCGTGGGAATACCAAACCGCCCGCATCGAGGGAGCTACGCTCATACCCATGCGCGAGATTCCACAAAAGCTCGATGAAATTCCCAAAGACCAAACCGTGGTGGTTTATTGCCACGCAGGGATGCGCAGCCTCAATGCAGCGTCCTGGTTAAAGCGCCAGGGAGTTCAAGCGCTCAGCATGAACGGGGGCATCGATCAATGGTCGACGGAGATCGACCCTAAAGTCCCGAGGTACTGAAGGGGAAACGGAGCCCAGTATGCCCAGCCTGAAAATGTATCTGAAGCCCACTTGAACCAGTTGCCGAAAAGCAAGAGGTCTCTTGCTGGAAGCAGGCGCGGTGTTGGACGAACACGACTTGGGAAAAAACCGGTTGACGGCGGAGCAACTCGACGCCCTTATCGGCGAGCGCGATCACCTTGACTTTCTAAATTCCCGAAACGAATTGTACCGCCAGCGCCAAATGAAGGAGCATCCGCCGGCGCGCGCAGAGGCGTTGAAGCTCATGGCGGAAGAGCCCAATCTGATCCGTCGGCCCATTGTCATTCGCGGCGGACATATGGTTTTGGGTTTCGACGAGGATGCGCTGCGCAAGCTGGCAAAGTGATTCGCCCGTCGCGTGTTCAGGTCAAGGCCGTGCTGGCTCGGTGATAGAAAAACCCCATCCCCCGAAGCTCCAAGCAGCGAGGGACCATGCTGACCAAGATCCTGTTTATTCAAGGCGACATTACGGAGATGGCGGTGGACGCCATCGTCAACGCTGCCAACACGAGTCTCACGATGGAGGCGGGCGTGGCCGCCGCCATTCGCCGTAAAGCGGGGGAGCGCATACAAGAGGATTGTGAGCGCCTCGCGCCCATTCGCCTGGGAGCGACAGCGGTGACCACCGGCGGGCAACTGAAAGCGCATTTCGTAATTCACGCGGCAGGCATGCGGCCGGGGGAAAAGGCCACGGCGGATTCCATTCGCCTTGCCACCCGCTCCAGCCTCATGCGTGCGGAAGAGAAGGCGATTCGGAGCATCGCCTTTCCCGCCCTCGGAACCGGTGTGGCGGGTTTCTCCGCGGCGGAGAGTTCGGCGATTATGCTGAAAGCCGTTCTCGATCACATCAAGATACGCACGAGTTTGGAGAAGATCTATTTCGTGCTCTTCGATGACGCGACGCTCAAGGTATTCGAGGAAACTTACCAACAAGTGACCACCGCCCCGGCGGCAAAGACGGCATGAAAATAGTGAATAGTGAATCGTAGGAATAAGGCTTTGATGATTCACCCTTTACTATTCATCATTCACCATGGATTGCGTGATCTCTACTCCTCTCAAACACGTGTTGCTCAATATGCTCCGCCGTGGCGGCCCGATCACCTTTGAGCGCTACATGGCGACGTGTCTATATCACCCTGAGTTCGGTTATTACACGCAGGGGCGCGAGCGCACCGGCGTGGGCGGCGATTACTTTACCAGTTCGGATTTGCATCCGGTATTCGCCCGGTTGGTGGCGCGGCAGGCTGCGGAAATGTGGGAAGTGCTGGGGCGCCCCAAGCCCTTCACCTGGGTCGAAATGGGCGCCGGCCGCGGGCTCTTCGCGTCCGACTTCCTGAGTTGGGCGCCGCGCGCCTTGCCGGAATTCGCCGCGGCGCTCGATTACGTCGTTATTGAGCCCGGCGCCCGGCAGCGTCAGCAGATTGCAGAACGGCTGGCCGGTGCGGGCGTGATGGGCAGTTTCAGGATGGCCGCTAATCTCGAAGAACTCGCTCCTGTGGCCGGCTGCTTCTTCTCGAATGAGCTGGTCGACGCATTTCCGGTGCATGTCGCCACCCGCACGGAGGGGCGCCTCAAGGAGATCCACGTCGCCGCTGTGGGTGAGGAATTGCACGAGAATACCGGCCCCCTTAGCGGCCCCGCCGTCGCCGCTTATGTTGCCCGCTATGCCCATCACCTCGAGGAGAGCCATCGTATGGAGGTGAACTTGCACGGTTCGTCGTGGATCCACGCCGTCGCAGAGAAGCTGATCCGGGGTTTTGTCGTGACCATTGATTACGGCGACGTGGCGAGCCGGCTCTATACATCCGACCGGCCGCGCGGCACTTTGCTGGCTTACCGCGGACACACGGCGACGGAGGATCTCTACTCCGCGCCGGGGGAAACGGATTTGACGGCGCACGTGAACTTTAGTGCCCTGGTGGATGCGGGGAAATCGTGCGGCTTGGAGTTCCGCGGCTTCACGACCCAGGAGAAGTTTCTGCTGGCGCTCGGCGAGGCCAACCAATTTGCCGATCTCTACGATCCGCCCCAAACTGAAACCCAGATGTTACAAGCAAGGTTAAAACTAAAAAGGTTAATATCCCCTGAGGGCATGGGGAATATCTTCAAGGTGTTTGTCCAGGCGCGCGGAGCGCCGCAGGCGGAATTGACGGGATGGAAGTTTGAACGGCAAGAGTCAGAGAGCAGGAGATGGGCATGAGAGGTGCAGGGGCGTGGGCCTTTCGGCGGGTCCGCGGCCTTGGGCGCAAGGGGTTGGAAGAACGGAACGGAAAATCTTGACACCCTCGTGCCGATTCAGCTACGGTAGGCGTAATGATTCATCCTCCGCTAAAGGCTCTTCATCCCGAGAGCAGTCTTAGCCCAGCAAAACTTGCTCAAATGGATCGCGTTTCGACCGAGGCGTTGAAACATTCTCTCCTTCCTGGCCAAAAAGACTGCTTGAAGGCGAGACCGGATGGAACGATGCTCGACGGACACCATCGAATCTATCTTCTGCGGAAGCGGGGCGTGGATGTCGATGCGCTCCCACGGGAGATAAGTATGAAGAGGAGTTCCTAGTATGTGGACAACCCTCCACTGGGTGGATGGCCCATGGCTTGGAAGAGTTGCGTTGGCCGCGCGACCGCGCGGCGGTGATTGGTTGGAGGATGAAGTTGCTGCCTGGCACCGGGCTGGAATTGGCGCCATCGTCTCTTTGCTGAAGCCGGAAGAGGAGAGCGAGCTTGGGCTTGAGAATGAAAAGCGGGAGGCACAAGCGCAAGGGGTGGAGTTCATTTCCCTTCCGATTGAAGATCGTGGAGTGCCTGACGCGGAAACTGACTTGACATCGACTTTGGAGCGACTGGACGGGATTTTGTCGGCAGGCAGGAATGTTGTCATCCATTGCAGACAAGGTATCGGCCGTACAGGTTTGCTGGCGGCCTGCTTGCTGATCTCCAGAGGGTCGCTCCCAAAAGACGCAATCAGGACATTGAGCGCCGCGCGAGGTGCGCCTGTCCCTGAAACATCGGAGCAGCGCCGTTGGATTGATCACTTCGCCGCGATTTCTGCGGCGTGACGTGAGCCTGCGATGCTCTGCGGAAAGGGTTACCACCCTTCGACGCGTCTTCCCTCCCCTCTTGTCGCTCGCGCTCAATTTTATAAAACGCCTCTCGCTCGGAAATCGCGTCTCCTCACTTCTCGCTCCTCGCTCCTCACTTCTCGCTCGTCTGCACCACGGGCTTATACGGCTTTTGGATGTAGCGGTTGGCTTCATCCAGGGCGCCCTGGGTATTGTCGTTGGTCTGCAAGGCACGCTGATATTCATTCAGGGCGCGGTCGCGCTGTCCGGTCACATCGAATATTTTCCCCAGTTCCAGGTGCGACCACACCTCAATCCACTTGGGGTCGAGGTCTCCATCCAAGCCGCGGCGGAATTCTTCCATGGCCGCATTGTAGTTGCGCAGCTTGAGGTGGATTTCCCCCAGCCGGTAATGCGCGAGCGAGCTGTTGCTATTGATTTGCAGGACCTCCTGGTATTGCTTGATGGCATCCAGGAAAGCCTGCTCCTGCACGAGTTGGTCGGCGCGCGCCATCTCCACCTGGTATTTGGTCTTTTCATCGTATTTCAAGATGCGGCTGGCGGGATCGATCAACACGCTCAAAGGCTTGGTGCGCGTGTTGATGGTAAAGTCCGACGTGGTCCCCACCATGTCGACACGCTGGGTGATGGGCTTCGACCCCTGGCATATAACCCGGATCTCCACCGGCATGCGAAAGATATCCAAGTCCTGCTGCATCTTGCCGACCACCTGATAGCCTTTGGGAAGCCTGTAGACGGCCCAGGTGCGCTTGAATTGCGGCACACCCGTGGAGTTGACCCACTGGGCGAAGAAAAATGTCAGCTCCTGCTTCGAGGTCTTTTCCGCCAGGCGTTGAAACTGGTCTGTGGTAATGGTTTTCCACGCGTACTGCTCCGCCATCGCCCGCAGGGTCTTACGAAATGCCGGATCGCCAATCACCCAGCGGAGCATGTGGAACACCATGGCGCCCTTGTCGAAGACGATGGACTGAAACTCCGGCGTAAACTCATGGAGCTGCCCGGCTTGAGCAATGGGTGACACTTCCTCATGGGTAAGCGCGCCCACCGCCGTGTCGCGCATGAGATCTTCAAAGGCCGCGTCACCTGCCGCCTGCTGCACGTATAACGCCTTCGAATACTCGGCCAGGCCCTCGTCAAGGAATGCGTCATTGGGCGTAGCCGGACTGACCAGGCACCGCCACCACAAATGTGAAATCTCATGGGCCAGCAGCCGGTAGTTCACCGGATTGGTAAACCCGCGAGAAGCCAACGCCACCAAGCCCGGGGCCGTGTATCCACCCACCGTGTCGTCGCCGATTTCCACCACGGACACGTGGCCGCTCGGCAACGGGCCAAATATATCGCTATAGTAGGAGAAGATTTTGGCCGCCGTGTCACCATAGTTGCCGGCCAGTTGCTCATGCCCGGGCTTGAGGTAGAGGGCGATGTCGGCGCCAACAGCTGTCGCCGGTTGCACAGAGTACTTTCCCGCCACAACCGTTCCGGGAAACGAGGATTTATCGTATACGTAGGTGTAGGTCACCTTTCCGGTTTCCCGCACTGGGGATGCAGCCGTCCCGGAAGCGACGACCGTCTCATCGGGAGGAACGGTGATGTTCATGGTGGCGGAAAAGCGGTTCAGGCTATTGGAGTTGACGGGGAACCACCGGCCCGGGTAGAGAAGGTAGGA
>Ga0335085_10008291_pt1 | contig 15877 bp, 16 predicted proteins | sample Lox_Sample_45_FD_206712 | JGI IMG/M metagenome (GOLD analysis project Ga0335085, IMG submission 206712) | Soil microbial communities from Loxahatchee National Wildlife Refuge, Florida, United States - Lox_Sample_4.5 | ecosystem: Environmental > Terrestrial > Soil > Wetlands | place: USA...
ATCCAGGCCAGGTAGACCATTTGGGTCGAGCCCACCGCCGCCATCATGGTGCGCGGCACGATGAAGATGCCGCTGCCGATGATGGTGCCCACCACGATGGCGGAGGCGTGGCTCACCCCCAGGTCGCGGGCCAGCTCGCGCGGCGCTGCCGGCTCAGCCATTCGCCTCCTTGCGTGGAAACACGAAGCTGGCAATATACCCGATGGCGAAGGTGGTGAGCGTGCCGATGGCGACGTACCAGGTCCAGGGCAGATGGGTCCAGCGCGTCACGTAAAGTTCGATGGCCAGGCCGCAGGCCATGCCCAGCGCGCCCCCCGCCTGGCTGGCCCGCCGCGTCAGCACCCCCAGCAAGAAGATTCCCAGCAGCGCGCCGTAGGCGATGGAGGCGATGGCCAGCCCCACCTCCACCACCCGCCCGCCGCGGAAGAGAAAGACCAGCGCCAGGACGAACAGCACCGCGCCCCACACGAGCGTGGCCCGGCGCGAGAGCCGCAGGCGCTCGGCGTCGCTCGTCCCGGGGCGCAGGCGCAGGTAGAAGTCCACCACCGAACTGGAGGAGAGCGAGTTCAGCGCGGCGCTCAGGTTGCTCATGGCCGCGGCCAGGATGGCGGCCACCAGCAGTCCCGCCATTCCCCGCGGCATCTCGCTCACGATGAAGGTGGGGAAGATGTCGTCGGAGCGGCGGAAGGGTGCGGCCGGCGGGAAGACGCGGTAGAAGGCGAAGAGCAGCGCTCCCACCAGCAGGAAGAGCGCGAACTGCGCCAGGATGAAGAGCCCGCTGGCCAGCAGCGCGCTCTTGGAGGCGCGCTCGCTGCGCGCCGCCAGCAGCCGCTGCACGATCAACTGGTCGGTGCCGTGGCTGGCCATGGTCAGGAAGGTCCCGCCCACCAGCCCCGCCCAGAAGGTGTAGGTCTGGAACAGGTCTCGGGAGAAATGGAAGACCCGGAACTTCCCGGCGGAGCCGGCCAGGGCGTGCACCGCCGGCCAGCCTCCCGGCACCAGATGGAGCAGGGTGAAGACGGCTACCAGCGTCCCGGTGATGTAGATGACGATCTGCACCACGTCGGTCCAGATCACCGCCGCCATGCCGCCCTCGAAGGCGTAGATGAGGGTGAGCAGCAGCACCGCCGCGATGGCGGCCACGTCCACCCAGGCGGGCCCGCCCTCGCCGCGCCCCAGCGCGAAGCGCACCACGATGGAGACGGCGTACACCCGCACGCCCTCGGCGGCGGCGCGGGTCAGCAGGAAGATGGCGGCGGTCAGGGTGCGCAGCCGCGTCCCGAAGCGCCGCTCGATGAGCTGGTAGGCGGTGAACAATTCGCCGCGGAAGTACTGCGGGATGAAGAGCAGGCAGATGAGGACGCGGGCCACCAGGTAACCCAGCACCAGTTGCAGGAAGCCGAAGTCGGTGTCGTAGGCCAGCCCGGGGATGCTGATGATGGTGAGCACGCTGGTCTCGGCGGCCACGATGGAGAGGGCGATGGCCCACCAGGGAATATTGCGGTCGGCGAGGAAGTAGTCGCGCAGGGAGCGCTGCCGTTTGCGGAAGCGCACTCCGAAGGCCGTGATGCCCGCCAGGTAGGCTGCCACCAGGACCAGGTCGAGCGGGCTCAGGCCCAGGGCTTGCGTCGGAATCGGACTCTCTCCTCGAGGGGATGAACGCCGTCGCGTTGCATTATGGAGCAAATCCTTCCGGCCGGTCCGGGAAAAAGTGAAGAGCATTCATGTGTTTGTGGTAGAAGATTCGAGAAGAGAGTCATGGCCTTATTCCTCGGCATCGACGGCGGCGGATCGAAGACGGAGTGTGCGCTGGGCGACGAAACGCAGGTGCTGGCGCGCGCCCAAGCTGCCGCGTGCAAGATCCAGAGCGTGGGCCGGCAGGAGGCACGGGCAGCGCTGCATCAGGCCATCGGGATGGCCTGCGTGGCGGCGGAGGTGGAGCGCGCCAGCATCCAGCGCACCTGCATCGGTCTGGCCGGGGCCGCCAATCCCGAGATTGCGTGCCTGGCGCGGGAGCTGGTGAGCGGCCTGGTAGCGGGCGAGGTCGAGGTGCGGGGCGACATGGTGGTCGCGCTGGAAGCCGCCTTTGGCGGCGGCCCCGGGCTGGTGGTCATCGCCGGAACCGGTTCCATCGCCTACGGCCGCAACCCGACCGGGCAGACGGCGCGCGCCGGCGGCTGGGGTCCGGCTGTTTCCGATGAGGGCTCGGGAAGCTGGATCGGCCGCCAGGCGGTGGCGGCCGTGTTGCGCGCCTACGACAGTGGAGAGACCTCACCGCTGGCCGAGGGCGTCCTCCAGGGCCTGGGCGTAGCCACCTGCGACGAGCTGGTGCGCGCGGTCAATGCCCAGCCGCCGCCCGACTTTGCCGCGCTGCTGCCAAACCTGCTGCGCGCTGCCCAGCTCCCCGGGACGGGCGCGCGCGAACTCCTCATCCAGGCGGGCAGCGAACTCTCCGGGTTGGCCAAGCTGGTGATGCGGCGGCTGTGGCCGGGCTCGGCGGCCCTGCGGGTGGCCATGGCGGGCGGCGTCTTCCAGAACTCCGCCGAGGTGCGCCGCACCTTCAGCGGTTCCTTGCTGGCCGAGCGGCCCCAAGCCGAGATCCTCTCCGCGGTGGTCCAGCCGGTGCTGGGAGCCCTGGCGCTGGCGCGCCAGAGCTACGTGGGGGCCTCGCGCGAGCGATAATGGGGCTGAGTATGAAACCGGAGCACGCCGTCCTTTCGCCACCGAGGAAGCTCTCGCCCGCTGAACTGGCGCAACTGGAGGCGCGCATCCACGATACTTCCACCGAGTCGCTGCGCGAGGCGGCCGGCGACGCCCGTCTCACCGAAGAACTGGCGCTGGCGCTGCTGACCCGCCGCGACCTGCACCACACCGTGCTGGAGGCCCTGGCCAAGAACGGCACGGTCATGAAGCACCGCAAGGTGATCGTCGCGGTGGTGCGCCATCCCCGCACGCCCCGCTACGTCGCCCTGCCCATCGCCCGCCACCTCTACACCTTCGAGCTCATGCAGATCGCGCTCACCCCGGGTGTGGCCGCCGACCTGAAGCTGGCGGTGGAAGAGAGCATCGTGGCGCGGCTGGAGACCGTCTCCGCGGGCGAGCGCCTGGCGCTGGCCAAGCGCGCCTCCGGGCGGGTGGCGGCGGCGCTGCTTCTGGACCCGGAGCAGCGCATCCTCGAGGCCGCCCTGGTCAACCCGCAGATGACCGAGGCCTGGGTCGTGAAGGCGCTGATGAGTGACGATCCGCCGCAGGGCTTCGTGGAGGCGGTGTGCCGCCATCCCAAGTGGTCGCTGCGCCGCGAGGTCCAGCTCACCCTGCTGCGCAACGACAAGACCCCGCTGCCCCGCGTTCTTTACTTCGCCAAGGGCCTCCCTTCGGCGGCGCTGCGCGACGCCCTCAAGCACTTCCGCTTGAGCGCCACCGTCAGGATGCACCTGATGATGGAGCTGGAGAAGCGGGAGGCCGCCGAGGCCCGGCGCAAGCCCGCATCGCCTCCGCCGCCATGACGCCATCGGCGGCGCGCGTCCCCCGCGCTACGGCTGGGCACGCCTTGGCGCCCCTCCGCGAAGGCACACGCGTAGGGAGCATTCCCGCTCATGGCGAAGATCCAAAACCGGGGTGTAGGATGGAGCGCGGAGCGCGCTCATGAAGGTCCTGACTGCGGCGCTGGTGGTGCTGTGCCTGGCCGGGGTGGTGGTCTCGACGCTGGCCCTGCGCGAGCACTACAACACCGAGCCCGCGCCCTGCAGCATCAACGAGCGCTGGGATTGCGGCGTGGTGAACCACAGCATGTTTGCGGTGGTCCGCGGAGTGCCGGTGGCCGCCATCGGCATCCTGGGATATGCGCTGCTGGCCGCCCTGGCCGGCCGCTTCCGCCTGCTCACCGCGCTGGGTGCGCTGGCCGGCCTGGCCTTTGCCCTGCGCCTCTCCTATGTCGAATGGAAGGTGCTGGAGACGTGGTGCATCTACTGTGTGGCCTCGCAGGGGATCATCGCGCTCATCTTCATCTTGGCTGCCGCCGCCTTCTTTCTGGGACGGCGCACCTCGGCGCGCGGGTAGTCTTCCTTTCGAAGGTCGCGGGGTCCGCTGCCGCCTACTTGACCTGGTGCTCCTCAAGGTACTTGGTCAGGTTGTCGATGCGCAGCATGACCACCGACTTGTCGTGCTGGCTCAGCGCCCGGAAGGCAGGACCCCAGACCGGCATATCCTTGGAACCGTGTGCCGGGTACACCTCCTCGCCCGCGATGATGTGCGAGACGTGGGGAGTGGGGAACTTGCCGCCGTTGCGGCGTGCCAGGGTGGTCAGGTCGGTGGGCGCGACCTTCAACGCCGCAGCGGCCGGGCCGCCGCCCTTGAGATCCTGGCCATGGCAGGCGGCGCAGTAGCTCACGTACATCTCCTGGCCGGAGGCGGCCGAGGTGGGAGGCGCCGAGGTCTGCTTGACCTTCTGGCCCAGGCCGGCGACCGCCAGCGCGATCACCGCCACCAGCACCAGGAAGAACGAAGAAGAACGAACACGCATAACGCCCTCCTGAAGGGGCTGTCTCCATCCTAGGCGGACTGGGGACAGAGTCGGTGAGCCAAGTCACGCGCGGTTGTGACAATCCGACCAGGCGGGTTGGCCTGGGATCTGACAAACTACTGCTAGAATGCTGGGCCTGTGAAGGCTGAATTCACTCTCACGCTTGAAGAGTACATCGACGCGCACAAGGATCACCTCCGCAGGCCGGATCGATCAGCCGCCTATTCTCTCGCCATCGTCGGTCTTCTCGTAACGGGGATCGGCCTGCTCGTGTTGTGGGCGGGGCCGGAAGGCAGCCGACGCGATGGCATGGGCATCTTCGTTGTCGGCGTGCTCCTGCTCGCCGGAGCGCCCATCGCGTGGATCACGGCCAAACGTAGGACCCGACAGGCCGACATCAAGAGATTACGCGAGGCGTACGAGCGGTCTTCGGCGGAAGCGCGGGAACTTGAGGTGACCGAGCGCGGCTGGCGTTACAAGTCACAATACGGGGAAACTTCCCACGACTGGGCGGCTTTTGGATGGCTAGAAGAGACCGGGTCGGTCCTTAAGCTGGCGGCCCCACCTAACATCTACATAGTCCCCAAGCGGATCCTCGGGGAGGAGGGAGGAAAGCCAATCGAGCAATTCATCCAGAAAGCCCTACCTCCGGAGTTGCTGTCGGAGCGCTTCGTGCTGAAATACCGCGTTTCAGCTGGGGACTACGTGGCCGCAAGGCTCACGGACACCTGGCGCCGTCAAAGGCCAATCTTCAGCCTGGCATACTTGTTCATCGCGATTTGTTTCTTCTTTTTCCTGTACACCGCCATCACCAGCCAGGAACTCAGTCGCACCCTCAACACCGTCATGGCCGGCCTGATCCTAGCGTGTATCGTGGTCGTCGAGCGCGCCTATTACTGGGCCCAATACGTGGCTCTCAGGGAATACTTCCGCGACGAGATCGAGATGAGGGTGATGGACGGGGGCTTGCTGGTACGCACCTCTGAAGCGCAGACCGTGGAACGATTCTGCCTCCTTCTCAAGTGGTTTCAATCAAGAAAGACGTTCCTGCTTTACACACGCGACAACCGGTTTTACATTTTGCCCAAGCGGATCTTCAACGCTTCGCAACTCGAGGAATTCCAGCAGCTGCTGACCAAGCAGGTCTCGGCCAGGTAGGCTGCGCCGCCTACTTGCGAAAATGCTGCAGGATGGCCTCCGCCTGGGCGCGGGTGACCACGGCGGCGAGGGCGGCGGCGTCGGCCTGCTTGACCGCGCGCACGCTCCCGAAATGCTCCAGCAGGCGGCGCCGGGTGGCCTCGCCGATGCCGGGGATGTCCAGCAGCTCCGAGGCGCGGTCGCGCATCTGCCGCCGCTTGCGATGGAAGCCGACGGCGAAGCGATGGGCCTCGTCGCGGATCTGTTGCACCAGGTGCAGCACCGGCGAGTGGTGGTCGAGGACGATGGGCTCGCTCTCCTGTCCGTAGACGTAGAGGATCTCCTCGCGCTTGGCCAGCGCCGCCAGCGGCTGGCCGGTCAGCGAGAGCGCTTCCAGGGCCTCGGCGGCGGCGTGCAGTTGCCCCAGCCCGCCGTCCACCAGCACCAAGCTGGGAAGCTTCTGCTTCTCCTGCTGCAGGCGGCGGTAGCGCCGCCCCACCACCTCGCGCATGGCGGCGAAGTCGTCCACCCCCGCCACCTCGCGCACCAGGAACTTGCGGTAGTCGGACTTCTTCATGCGCCCCTCCTCCCACACCACCATCGAAGCCACCGTCTCCGCTCCCTGGATGTGGGAGATGTCGAAGCACTCCACCCGGCGCGGCAGTTCGGGCAGGGTGAGGGCGTCCTGCAGCGCCTGTTGGATGGCGCGCACGCTGGGCTTCATCACCCGGAAGCGCTGGTCGTAGGAATGGCGGGCGTTGTGGCTGGCCAGGTCCACCAGTGAGCGCTTGGCGCCGCGCTGCGGCACCGCGATCTCCACTCGGCGCCCCCGCTCCGAGAGCATCTCCTCCAGCATGGCCCGGTCCTCGAAGTCCACCGGGACGTAGAGGTGCGCGGGCACGTACTGTTGGTCGAGGTAGAGCTGCTTGAGCAGGGCAGAGAAGACCTCGCCGGCGTCGAAAGAGGCAGGGTCGACCTCCTCCCAGAAGAACTCACGGCGGTCGAGCATCTTGCCGCCGCGCAGGTGAAAGAGGTTGACGGCCAGGCGGCCGTCCTCGTAGTGATAGCCGAAGGCGTCGGCGTCGTCGCCCTCGGCGGCGGCCATGCGCTGCCGCTCTTCCAGCTCACGGATGGTGGTGATGCTGTCGCGATAGGTGGCGGCCAATTCGTACTGCTGGGCCTCGGCGGCCCGCGCCATGCGCTGCTCCAGCGACTTACCCAGGTCGCCGTGCTTGCCCTCCAGGAACAGCCGCGCGTCCTCCACCGCCTGGCGGTAGCTCTCGGGCGCGCACAGCCCCGCCACCGCCGGCCCCAGGCAGCGCCCCAGGTAATACTGGAAGCAGGGTCGCGCGTGCTCGCGGCTCAGGTCGCGGGTGCAGTTGCACAAGCGGAAGGTGCGGTGCACCAGCTCCATCAGCCGGTAGGCCAGGTTGGCGGGGAAGTAGGGGCCATAGTAGGCGCTGCCGTCCTTCTTGAGACGGCGGGTGACGGAGAGGCGCGGCCACGCCTCCCCCAGGCTCAGCTTGATGTAGGGATAGGTCTTGTCGTCGCGCAGCAGGATGTTGAAGCGCGGCTTCTTCTGCTTGATGAGGTTGTTCTCGAGGGCCAGCGCCTCCTTCTCGTTGGCCACCACGATGTACTCGACGTCCACCGCCTCGCGCAGCAGGCTGCCGGTCTTGGCGTCTTCCGCCGCGCCCTCCAGGAAGTAGGAGCGTACGCGGGCGCGCAGGTTCTTGGCCTTGCCCACGTACACTACCTCGCCGGCGGCGTTCTTGTAGAGGTAGACGCCGGGGTCGCTGGGCAGCGTGCGGATTTTCTCCTGCAGGTCCACTGGATCTCCGGTCGCCGCGGGGTTCCCTGGAATCGTAACAAAGCGCCGCAACCGGTAAAAATTCTACTGAGCGGGAAAGGGCTGCGCAGCCGGACCGTGCCAGAGGCGTCTGCAGGGGCTCCCCCCGCTGCTAAGTCGTTGTTTCACAGCGCCCTAGCAAAAGGTGGGGGGAGCGGCGGATTGGCCGCTGGGTTGCTCTCTGCCGGGGCAAAGTTCCGTGGAAGGCTGCGCTCGCGCCTTTGCGGACTTAGGAGCGGCTCCCATGAAGCACACAGGTTTTGCATTGATGGTGGTGATGGCGGTGGGACTGGCCACCGGCTGCGCCAGCAAGAATTATGTCCGTCAGCAGGTCACGCCCCTGGTCAACAAGACCGATGAGTTGGACCAGATGACGTCCAAGAACGCGCGCGACATCCGCGACGTGGACACCCGGGCGCAAGCCGGGATCCGGGACGTACAAACCAAGGCCGCGGCCGCCGACCAGAGGGCGCAGACTGCCGGCCAGCAGGCCGACCAGGCGCAGTCGCTGGCTTCGCAGACCGCCACCGGCGTGAACCGCCTCACCGGCGTGGTTGCCAACCTCGACAGTTACCGTTCCGTGGTCGATGCCTCGGTGCACTTTGCCTTCAATAGCGCCGACTTGAACAAGAAGGCCAAAGAGGCCCTGGACGAACTGGGCACCGAACTGACGAAGCAGAAGCACTACATCATCGAGGTGGAGGGCGGGACGGATTCGGTGGGCGACGCCGCCTACAACTACGAGCTCAGTCAGCGGCGCGCCGACACCGTCATCCAGTACCTGGTGGCGAACTACCAGGTCCCGGCCTACCGCATCTACATGATCGGGCTGGGCAAGGACAAGCCCACCGCCTCCAACAAGACCGCGCAGGGGCGGGCCGACAACCGCCGGGTGGAGGTGCACCTGATGACCAACGGCGTCGAGTCCGATACCTCTGCCAGCAACGCCGCGGCCCCCGGGGCCGCGCCGCAGCGATAAGCTTCCTTCCTCTCCCCGAGGATCGAACCCCTGGCCGCTCCACCCCCCCTTTCGGAGCGGCCAGTTTTTTGTCGGCCGGCGCCGCCCGCTGCCCCGCGGCGAAGGTAAAATAGCAGAACGATGTCGCGGATCCTCCTGAGTTGGGCGCTGGCGGCAGCGCTCGCATCTCCGGCCCACGTCCATGCACAAGGACAGGACCAAGCCCCGCCCGCCGGCCAGGACAGCACGCCTTCCTCCCCGCAGCCGCCCGACCAGACGCAGAAGAAGAGCAAGATGTCCCGCCTGAAGGACAAGTTCTCGAGCGGCTGCGTGGCGGGCATCGGCTGCTGGGGTGAAAAGCAAAAGCCGGATTCCGAGGCCGGCCCGCAGAAGGCTCCGGAGAGCGGGCCCGCGCCCTCCTCCAGCCCCGTTCCGGCCGGGCAAAGCTCCAGCCGTGGGACGCAGGTCGATCTCTCCCCACCCGGCGGCTCCGCCGACAAGCCCGCTGCGCCGAGCACCTTCGAGATGACCCCGTGGGACCCGCACCGCGCCGCCAAGGACCTCGAGGTCGGGGACCTCTACCGGAAGCAGGGCAACTACCGCGCCGCCATCAGCCGCTACCGCGACGCCCTGGATTACAAGCCCAACGACGCCGAGGCCACCTTCCGCATGGCGGAGAGCCTGGAGAAGCTGGGCGAGGTGGAAGACTCCGCCGCCTACTATCAGTCCTACCTGAAGATCCTGCCGCGGGGCGACTCCGCGGCGGCCTCGCATCAGGCGCTGGCGCGCCTCGAGCCCCTGTTGGGCGGCCGCCCGCCGCAGGCGCGCTCCAGCCGGGGCGAAGAAGACCTGCAACTGGGCGAGTTCTACCTCGCCCTGACCAACTACCCCGCCGCCGCCCAGCGCTTCGTGCACGCCCTGCAGTTGGATCCTTACGACAGCATGGCCCACCTCCGCCTGGCCCAGGCGTTGGAGAGGATGGGCAGAGCGGCGGAGGCGCACGAGCAGTACGAGGCCTATCTGGAGCTGCTACCGCGGGGGCCCTTCGCCGCCGGCGTGCGCAAGGAGCTGGCGAAGATGGGCCCGGTCCAGGCGCCTCCGCTCGCGCCACCGAAGCCCGACATGACCCCCATCCTGGAAGCCGCCGAGCACGAGCTGGACGCGGGCAACTACGCGGCCGCGGCCGAACGCGCCCGCCAGGTGCTGGCGGTGGAGGCGGAGAATCCGCGCGCCCTCTTCCGCTTGGCCCAGGCGCTGGAAGGGATGGGCCAGCGCGAACAGGCCCTCGCCGGCTACCGGCACTATCTCAAGGTCGATCCCAACGGACCCTACTCGGTGCCGGCCCTGCTGGCCCTGGACCGCCTGGCGCACGACCGCACCGCAGCTACTTCTCCACCCTCACAAAATCCCCGCTAGAAGCGTTGACCGCCACGTTGAGCTTGGCGTCCAGCTCGGCGGTGCCGTAGATCACGTGCCATTCCAACTGGCTCTTCTTGGGATTCCAATCCAGGATATAGCGCACGGGCTGGTTGGGATCTTTCTTGAGGATGGCCTCGCCGCCGTGCTTCTGCGCGACCTCCAGCGACTGGTCGGAATCGGCCTTCAGATAGACGATGTCGAAGGGCTGGGTGGAGGTATTGGCCGGGTTGAAGGAGTCCTCCGGTCCGGCGGGCGCGACCCCGGGATTGGGGGCGTCGTCGGCGGTGAGTCCCGACCAGGTGAAGGGCCGGGCGATGCCGCGCCCGGGCGAGGCGAAGATGGCCCGCCACACTCCCGACTTGCCGTCCCGGCCGTTGGACTCTTTGGTGATGGCCGACTCCAGGCGGAAGCAGCGCGCGTCCGCGTTCCACAAGCGCGCGGCTTGGTAGAGCTTCTGGAAGGCCATCCGGCCGGTCAGGGTCTCCTGCTGGGGCGGCTGCTTGGCCACCGGGGCCACGGGTTTGGGCGCTTCCGAGGAACATCCTGCGAGGAGGACAAGGGCCAGGAGTGCGAGAGGGGCTCTGCGCATGCGTCACCTTTCCTTATAATGCGAGGGATCGCCGCGGCCATCCCTGCAAGCCGCAATTCTAAATGACACCGAGCGGATTGGAATGGATTCTCATCTCGAGCGCCTGCACCGGGCCTTGGAGCGTACCACCGGCGACCTCACTGCCGAACAGCTCACGCGCCATAAGGAAGGGAAGTGGTGCGTGGCCGAGATCCTGGAGCATCTGGCGCTTACCTACTCCGGCACGGTGAAGGCCATGGAGCGCGTGCTGGCGGCGGGCAAGCCCTTGGTCCGCCCCGCCACCCTGAAAGAAGGCATCGCCACCGCCCTGGTGGTGGAGGCCGGGCACATGCCGGGAGGGCGCCAGGCGCCGGAGATGACCCGTCCCCGCGGCCTGCCTCCGGAGCAGGCCGTGGCCCGCATCCGCGAGGACTTCGCCGCCATGCGCGCCGCCCTGGAAAAGTGCCGGGAGCGCTTCGGCGCTTCCGTGAAGATCGCCAACCATCCCATCCTGGGACCGCTCAGCGTGACGCAGTGGTGCAAGTTCCACTGGGTCCACACCCGCCACCACATCAAGCAGGTGGAGCGCTTGCGCCGGCTGGGTGCGTAAGGGGAAGGCGTCCGCTCACGGTCTGGTCTTGCGCGCCTGCCGGCTCGCCTTGGGAGAAGAGGAGGCAGCAGCCGGCGGGGGGACCGGCAGCTTCTGCTCCTCCGTCCAGGGACCGCCGTTGGGGTCCTCCACCATCACGGGCTGCGAGGAGACCGCCTTGTCGCCCAGCCCCTCCGCCGTGAGCCAGCAATCGGTCTGGTCGGCGTTGGTGGTGTAGAGCAGCATGCCGGGCTGGTCGCCGGGCCGGGGCGCGACTTGTGCCGCGCCGCTGGTGCCCACGTAGACGGGATGATAGGGGAGGCTCTGGCCCGCGCGCGCGAACGGGCTGGGTTGGGGCAGGGAGCGAAGCGCCTCCTCCAGCTCCGCCTGGTTGCCGGGAAGGCGGCCGTGGTTCTTGCCCCAAGCCGCCAGCAGGTTGCCGGCATCGCCGACCTGCTCCAGGAGCTTCCCGCGATGCAGCGAAACCTCCGCCCCATAGCTGCTGGGCAGGGCCGCCATGCCCACCAGCACGACTCCGAATCCCAGGATCAGCCAGCCGGGGGAAGAGCGGGGCCGCAGGGCCGCGTAGACGATCGGGACCAGCGCCACCAGCGCCCAGGCCAGCCAGTACAGCCCCTCTCGCAGGTAGCTGCCCTCGACGTAAAAGACCTGCCCGGAGCGGATCTGCCACCACTCCTCCAGCCTCCGGGCCGCCGGCAGGACCAGGGTGGCGCAGAAGAAGACCCCGATGATGCCGAGGATGGAACGCAAAGCTCTCATGATCTTCCCGCTCCTGGGGAGAGGCGGTGTGCGGCTGTATATCACCCGCACCCGCCAGGGTCAAGCCAGCCGCAGGAAGGGTGGACGCGTGCAGAGTCGGCCGTACGGCCATGGGCATCCAAGCAAAGCAGGACGGTTTCTCCCTCGTCCCAGAACGGCATGAGCAAGCGGTGGTGGCAAGGACTGGTAATTTTGGCAGTGGTCGAGAGAGGGGGAAACTTCCTACCATGCAGGCAGTGGTGTGGAGGGAGCCGATGCACCGTGAGTGGATCGCGGCCCTAGGCATCTTGAGCGGGCTGGGGTTCGCCGCCCTCGGCTATGAGATCCTGAAGCGCTATCACGCTCCCGCCGACGGCGTCGATCCCAACTACCTCTTTGCGTTGCGCACCCTGGTGGGCGCGGCGGGCGAGTTCCTCATGCTGGGGGGCGTGCTGCTGGCCCTGCTGCTGCTGGCCATCCTGCTGCTGGTGGGCTGAGGATTCAGTCCAGCCCGTAGGCGTGGATCTTGTTGAGGAGCGTCTTGTAGGAGATTCCTAAGCGCTGCGCCGCCGCGCTCCTGTTCCACTTGCATTCCCGCAGAGTCGCCTCGATCTTGGCGCGCTCCACCGATTCCACCGCGCGCGCCGCCACCTCGGGGAGCGATCCCTCCAGGGTCACCTCGCCCGCGCCGCCACCGCGCACATTGGCCGCCAGGCCCAGGTCGGCGGCATGCAGCTCCCCTTCATTGAGGATGGCGGCGCGCTCGAGCACGTTGGCCAGCTCGCGCACGTTCCCCGGCCAGGAGTGGGCGCGCAGGGCGGCCAGGGCGTCGGGCGCCAGCCGCAGGCCGGGCTTGCGCAACTCGCGGCGGAAGCGCTCCAGCAGATGTTCGGCGATGCGCTCCACGTCGCCGCCGCGCTCGCGCAAGGGCGGGATGCGGATGGGGAAGGCGGCCAGCCGGTAGTAGAGGTCGCGGCGGAACTTGCCCGCCTCCGCCGCGCTCTCCAGGTCGCGGTTGGTGGCGGCGATCACGCGTACGTCGGCGCGGAAGGGCGCCGAGCCCCCCAGCCGCTCCACCACGTGCTCCTCCAGCACGCGCAAGAGCTTGGACTGCACCGCCGCCGGAAGTTCCCCGATCTCGTCGAGGAAGATGGTGCCGCCGTGGGCCAGCTCGAACTTGCCGGCGCGCCGGCTGTCGGCCCCGGTGAAGGCGCCGCGCTCGTGCCCGAAGAGCTCGTTCTCCACCAGGGTCTCGGGGATGGCGGCGCAGTTCAGGGCCACGAAGGGCTTGCCCGCTCGCCCGCTGAGCTGGTGGATGGCGCGCGCGAACAGTTCCTTGCCCGTCCCGCTCTCCCCCAGCAGCAGCACCGTGGTCTCGGTGGCTGCGATGCGCTGCATAGCGCGCGCCGCCTCCTGCAGCGCCGGGTCCTCGCCCACGATGCGCGGGAAGCCCAACCGCCGCGCATACTCTTCCTTGAGCACCAGGTTCTCGCGCAGGAGCTGCTGGCGCTCCAGGGCGCGGGCCAGCAGGTGGCGCAGGTGCTCCAGGTCGATGGGCTTCTGGATGAAGTCGTAGGCGCCCTCGCGCATGGCCGCCACCGCTTCGGCGATGGAGCCGTAGGCGGTCATGATGATGACCGGAACGGCGGGGTCGGCCTCCAGCGCCGCCCGCATCACCTCCATGCCCGAGCCCGCGGGCAGTTTCAGGTCGGTGAGCACGGCGGAATAGGGCTGGCGGCGGAGCGCGGCCAGGGCGTCGGCCAGGTTGGCGGCGGCCGTCACCTGGTAACCCATGCGCCCCAGCGCGATGACCAGCATCTCGCGCAGCTCCGCTTTGTCTTCCACCAGCAGGACGGTTTCCATAGACAACAAAAAGGCCTCCAGCCGGCTGGGGGCCGCTGGAGGCCGGATGGTTGCGGCGCTAGTCTCCCCAGGAGGAGGGCAGCCCCGCCTTGCGCAACTGCTCGCGCATGTCTTCGAGCTGCTGCTTGGCGGCGTCGAGTTGCTGCTGCTTGGCGGCCGTATCCGCCTGGTACTTGCGGTCATCCGCCGCGTACTTGGCCTGGTTCTCGTAGCGCATGCGGTTGCCGGCATCGGCGTAGTAGGTGGCGGCGCGGATCTGGTTCTCGCGCTTCAACACGTCCAGCTCGCGCTGCAGCAGGTCGATCTTGCCTTTCTGGTCCTGGATCTTCTGCCGCCACTGGGCTTCCAGTTGCTTCAGTTCCTCCGGCGAGCGCGGCTTGCTTTCGGCCGGACCGGCGGCGGCCTCCTCCCCTTCGCCGCCCACCGAGGCCGGCGCCGCCGGCGCCGGCGTGCCCACCGTGCTGATGCCGCTGCTGGTGGGGATGTTGTCGTTGGTCCAGACCTTGGTAGTAGGGGAGGGCGCGGGCTTGCTCCGCAGCGCCTCCCGGGCCATCTCAGCCAGGGATTTCTGCGAGCCTGGCTGGGAACTGGGCGCAGCCTGCGCCGCTGCCGACACCGCCAGCGCTCCGGCCGCCAAGGCCGCCATCGTCATGCGAAGCCACGGGATTCTCATAGTCGCTCCACTCCGGGACACCCCTTCGGTCGCCGCTTTCTGCTCCTATTTTATCCCTCTGCGGGGCCTTTTTCCGCTCGACGGAGGGAGGGAAACGACAGGGTAAACGTCGTCCCGGAGGGGTCGCTGGCCACGCTGATCGAGCCTCCATGCTCGGTCACGATGCGGTGGACCAGGGCCAGGCCCAGCCCGGTGCCACCCGCCTTGGTGGTGAAAAAGGGAATGAAGATATGGGCCAGGTTCTCGGGAGGGATGCCGGGACCGTTGTCGCGCAGGGTGATGCGGGTTTCCTGCTCGCCGGCCTCCGCCGCCACCTCCAGGCTCACGGGGATGGCGCCCGGGCCGGCCTCGGCACTGTTGCGCAGCAGGTTGGAGAAGGCCTGGCAGAGCGCGGTGCGGTCGCCCTCCAGGGTCAGCCCCGGGGGCACCTTTCCCAGGTCGAGGTCGAGGGTGCAGCCGCGCGCGGCCTCCTCCAGCAACTGGCGCAGGTCCAGAGTCTCGGGCTCGATCTTCTGCGGCCGGGCGAAGTTCAGGAAGTCGGTGACGATGCGGGTGAGGGCCTCGGTCTCGCGCGCGATCTTGCCGCTGAAGGCACGCGCCTCCGGGTGTTCGTCCGCGGCCAGCATCTGGGCGTAGCCGGAGATGGTGGCCAGCGAGTTCTTGAACTCGTGGGCGATACCCGCCGACATCTCCCCCAGCGACGCCAGGTTCTCTTTCAGGCGCATCTGGCGCGAGAGGTCGGCGATCGCGGTGAGGTCGCTGACCAGGCAGGCGGCGCCCAGGGAAGAGCCGTCGCGCGCGCTCACCGGGGAGAGAGTGATGCCCAGCACCCGGGCCTCGTTGGCCGGGGTGAGGTAGTCGGCCTCCAGGCGGCGGAAGGAGCGGCCTTCGCGCAGGGCCGCTTCCACCGCGGCCACCAGGTCGGAGGGAGTCTCGTCTCCCTCCGGGCTCTCGTCGCGCACCGCGCCCGTCCCCCGGAACAGGTCGCGGGCGTGCAGCCCGAAGACCGAGGCGTAGCCCAGGATGGTGCGCGCCGCCGGGTTGGCTTGGCGCACCAGTCCCGCCGAATCGAAGAGCACTACCCCGCTGGTCAGGTTGGAGATCACGGCCTCGCTGACGTTCTCACTCTTGGCGGCGCGCTGCCGCTCGATGCGGTGCAGCCGCTCCACCTCCCGCTCCTGCTCTTTGAGCCGCTGGATCACCGCTCGGTAGGCGGCCGCCTCGAAGGCGGCGCCCTCCACCGGCGGACCGCTCTCCTCCACTTCGCCTTCCTCGCGGAGGCTGCGCCGCAGATAGCGCATCAGCAGCGCTGCCGCCACCAGGGCCGCCGCCGCCAGCAGCAGGACGAGGAGCATCTTCATCACCAGCGGATTGGCCAGCAGCTTCACAGCGGCATCCCCAGATACCAATTCATGGCGGCGTTGCCCGCGAAGGCGGCCACCACCGCCATCCCGCCCAGGAAGATCCCGAAAGGGACCTCGTAGCCATGGTAGAAGACCAGGGCGGACTTCCAGGCGCGGCGGCGGGAAGCGGCCGGGTC
>Ga0335085_10008293_pt1 | contig 15877 bp, 15 predicted proteins | sample Lox_Sample_45_FD_206712 | JGI IMG/M metagenome (GOLD analysis project Ga0335085, IMG submission 206712) | Soil microbial communities from Loxahatchee National Wildlife Refuge, Florida, United States - Lox_Sample_4.5 | ecosystem: Environmental > Terrestrial > Soil > Wetlands | place: USA...
GCACCGACGCTGTCACTGCTCCGCCACGTGGTGTCGGCGGACTCCTCGATGCGGGTGATGGTGGTAGGAACCTACCGTGACTCTGAGCTTCCGCACGAGCACCCGCTGAGCACGCTGCTGGCGGACCTTCACCGCGAGCAGGGGGTGGAGCGGACGCAGCTGACCGGACTTGGCGCCGAGGATGTGGTTGCGCTGATGGAAGCGGTGGCCGGCCAGGAGCTGGACGAGATCGGACGTGCTCTCGCTGGTGAGATCGCGCGCGAGACGGCAGGCAACCCGTTCTTCGCGGGCGAGCTGTTACGACACCTCACGGAGACAGGCGCGATCGCGCAACACGACGGACGCTGGCACCTCACGGGGGACCTGGCCGACCTTGGTATGCCTCAGAGCGTGCGGGAGGTGATCGGGCGGCGCGTCGGGCGCCTGGGCTCAGACGCTCGCGACGCATTGAGCGCGGCTGCGGTCATCGGCCGGGACTTCGAGATTGATCTGCTCGTTGGCGTGCTCGATCTACCCGAGGCGCGGTTGCTCGACCTGCTCGATGACGCAGTCGCCGCTTCTCTGCTGCAGGAGAGCGCAGACCGAGCGGGGCGGTTCGCGTTCAGCCATGCGCTCGTCGAGCACGCGCTGTATGAGGACCTCGGGGCAACTCGCCGCGCGCGGCTTCACCGACAGGTGGCGCAGACGCTCGAGCAGCAGTGCGGCGATGAGCCCGGCGAGCGTCTTGGCGAGCTCGCCGGCCACTGGGCCGCCGCGGTCGTCAGTGCCGACAACGGCAAGGCCTTGCATTACGCTCGCCGAGCGGCAGAGCGCGCCCTTCAGCAACTCGCCCCCGACGAGGCGGCACGCTGGTATCGCCAGGCACTTGAGCTCTACGACCAGGAGCCAAGGGGCGATCGCTCCGAGCGCTGCGAGCTGTTGATCGGCCTCGGCGACGCTCAGCGCCAGAGTGGGAGCGTCGAATACCGCCAAACACTGCTCGACGCCGCGGGGCTCGCGCAAGAGCTCGGTGATACCGACCGGCTGTGCCGCGCGGTGCTGGCCAACAGCCGAGGATGGACCAGCGAGGTCGGCGCCGTGGACTCCGAGCGTGTACACGCGCTCGAGGCTGCAGCACAGGCCCTCCCGGAAGGCGATTCGCGGCGAGCGCAGGTGCTCGCGCTACTTGGTCTCGAGCTCCACTACAGCGGCGATCCGGAGCGATGCCGGACGCTGGCCGCTGAAGCCATCGAGATCGGACGGGCGGCAGGCGACCCGGCTGCGCTCGCGCACACGCTTCTCGATGCCTGTTGGGCCATCTGGGTGCCCGACATGCTCCAGGAGCGCAAACGGCTGACCCAGGAGGCGACCGGCCTCGCGAGGCAACTGAATGACCTGCGGCTGAGTTTCTGGGCGGCGAGCAGGCAGTGGGAGGTCGCTGTCGAGAGCGGCGATCGCCCGCAAGCGCAGGCCGCCCTATCGGAGATGAGAGCTCTCTCCGCCTCCGCCCCGCAGCCATCTTTCGTCTGGCTACGACTGCTCGACGAGGCCGTCTGGGAGTACATACAAGGCGACCTCCAAGCATCTGAGCAGCGCGCGATCGAGGGGTTCGAAGTCGGGTCCGCATACGGCGAGCGAGACGCCGCAGGGTTTCTCGGCGGACACCTGTTCAATCTTCGCTACCAGCAGGGTCGCTCCGGCGAGCTCCTCGAGCAGTTCATGCAGGCCGCGAGCGGCCCGGACAGCCCTCCTGCCTGGCGGCCGGCCGTCGCGATGGCACTGATCCAGAGCCACCGCGAGGATGAGGCACGCGAGATGGCGCTCGCCGAGGACCTCCAGAGCGTGCCGTGGGACGCTCTGTGGTCGGGAGCTGTGTATAACTGGGCCGATGTCTGCGCCCGATTAGGTCTGCGCGATCGCGCGCAGGAGCTCTACAAACTCCTTCGACCTTTCTCCGGCCAGTTCGCGGCCGGGGGCTGCATCCTCTACGGCTCGATCGCATGGGCGCTCGGCCGACTCTCGACCACCCTCGAGCGATACGACGAGGCCGAGGGCCACTTCCTTGCTGCCACCGATATCGAGGAGCGCCTCGGCATGTCTCTGTTCCTCGCACGCACCCGTGTCGGCTGGGCCCGCGCGCTCATCGCCCGCGGACAGCCTGAGGACCGCGACCGGGCAAACAGCATGCTCGAGCAGGTGCCGGACGCTGCCGAGCGCCTAGGCGCACAGGCCATCACGCGGGAAGTCGAGGAATGCCGCGCCGCCCTCGCGACACTCATCGGGTAGTGGGCACAACAGCCTCCGCACCGCTGGTTTCGTTCGGATGCGAGCGTGTCGCCGGGATATTGGTCACGCTGCCGCAAGGGACGAACACCAGAAGCGCCGGCCAGTTCAGAGGAGTGCGAACTCTGCATAGGCAAGAGCGCGCGGCGCCTGCCACGAGACTCGTCGCGCCCCGCGGTCGCTCTGCGCGAAAAGGAGCAGTCTCGCGGTCCCCGACGCCTGTATGCGCAGCTCGCCGCGTTCGTTTCTCCAACGTGTCCCCAACGACGTCCCCGACCTAACAGATCTGTACCCTGCGAACCCGAAGCAAGATGAGTGAAACCCGTGTAATCAAGCCAGATTGGGCGTCATCGGAGGCCCTACGGAACCGAAGGTCAGAGGTTCGAATCCTCTCGGGCGCGCTTCGTGACGCCAGTGTTGGAGCCAAATCGGCTCTGCCGGGACGAGCGGGCACGTCTTCCGCGTCCGGCGCAAGCGAGGTCTGGCGTGGGACGCCAAGTACCGGCTGCCCGACGGCCGCCAGTGTGCCAGCGCAGGATCGGCCCCGCCTGGACGGGGCGCGGGAGCCTGCCGGCGCTCATGCGAATGTGCCCAGGTGTTCGATCACGACCCGGGATCGCTACAAGCGTACGAGTCGCGCTCGCGCGGCCCGAGATAGGTAGAGATCTCAGCGAACAATCAGTGGTGGGCGTGCCGTCCGCGTTCACTGATTGCTGCGACGGTGGTCCGTGGGTCGATCTGGAAGGCGTGGAGGCACTGCTCCGAGCAGAAGTAGAAGGTTCCTCCGGCGATGTTCTTGTGAAGCGCTTTCTGGCGGTCTACTTTCATCCCGCAGACGGGGTCGGTCGCGCCACGGACACGGGTGAGCCAGAAGAAGCCGAGGAAGATCACGACGCCGAGGAGATTGAGGAACAGCTTGTAGTCGACGGTGACCGTCCCGAAGATGTCGCTACGGGAAGGACGGGGGCCCGTGGGGATGAGATCCAGGGCCCCAAACGCCGCGTCGACCGCCAAAGCGGCAAGCACCATCGTCACGAACATCAAAGAGACGATCCTCAGCGTGTACGACCACCCGTAGTACTTGCGGTAGGCGAGGATGATCGGCAGCACGATCAGGTCCGCGAACAAGAACGCCAACACTCCGGCGAAGCTGATTCCGCCAGACCAAAGCACAGCGGCGAGCGGCACGTTGCCGACTGAGCACACGAAGGAAAGGACGGCGATGACCGGCCCGATGAGCACGTTCTCGAACGTCGAGAGCGCCCCGCCGGTGTGCTCGAGGAACAGGCCGTTGAAGAAGTCGTTTCCGAGCTGGGCGATGAAGCCGGCAAGCAGGAACCCGATGCTGATCTCCTTCCAGAGCATCTGCCAGTCGCCGCGGAAGTTGTGCGCAACGTCCGACCATGCGGATACGGAGGTGAGACGCTCGCGAATGCCCGCCTGCGTGCCGACCGACTGATGTTGATGGCCACTGTCGGCCTGCAGGGCGTGGCTGCGAGCTTCTCCCTCCAAGCGGCGTGAGACGAAGGCGCGCAGCATGAGCGTCATCAGGACGATCATCACGATGCCGCCGAGGTACTCCGCGAGCGTGAACTGCCAACCGATTAGCACCCAGAGCACGAGGCCCAACTCCCAGACGAGATTGGTGCTTGCGAACTGGAACGCAATGGATGTCGCGGCTGAAGCACCCTTCTGAAAGAGGCTCTTCGCGATCGCGATCGCCGCGTAGGAACAGGAGCTCGATGCGGCTCCCAGCGCGGTGGCGAGCGTGACGGGCTTGGCGCCGGACCCGGACATTGACCGCTCGATCCGATCGCGCGGGACCCAGGCCTGGACGATCGCGCTGATCGCGAAGCCGAGCACGAGCGCCCACCAAACCTCCCACGCCATCAGAAGCGAGTCCCGTAGGCCGTTCCAGAGAACTTCCAGGACGTCGCTCATACACGAACGACGATAACATACCCCCTATGGGTATCGTGCTAGGGTTTGTCGATGCCAACTAGCAAGGCCGCAAATACGCCCCTCCGGGGGTACACCGCCAGCAAGGGCCAGCTTCTGACGCGCCTGCGCCGCATCGAGGGCCAGGTGCGGGGTGTCCAGAAGATGGTCGAGGAGGATCGCTACTGCATCGATGTCCTCACACAGATCGCCGCGATCCAGGCTGCCCTCGACAAGGTCGCCCTCGGCCTGCTCGACGGTCACGCCCGCACGTGCGTGATAGGCGCCGAGGGCCAGCAGCAAGAGGAGCGAACCGGCGAGCTGATGGGTGCCGTTGCCCGCCTACTGAGGCGTGGCTAGAGATGAGCGAGCGGGGCAGGACCCTCGCAGCCCTCGGAGCGGCGTAGATCGAAGAGCGCACGACGCTGATCTCCAGCCGCGAGGACTCCTTCCTGCGGATGCCTTGCCCCGGCCGAGAGAACCTCGGCGACGGGAGCGTGGCGGCGTGTCCGCGATGGATGCGGCTGATGAGATGCGTTTTTGCGACGGTCAGTTGGCAAGAGAGAATCGGGCGTACGGACTATCACCCATCCGAGCAGCGGGTTAGGACGCTACGCAAGCGGCCTTTCCCTCCATAGGGTCAGACGCATGCCCGCCGTCTGCCGCGCCTTCCTGTTCTCCGTCGTCGCAGTAGTCCTGGCCGCCTCGCCCGCAGGCGGGGCTTGGACGCCGCCTGCGACGATCTCCGCTCCGCACGCATTCATCGGGGGCGTGTACGGCGAGAACATGATGCTTGCGAGTGGTGCTGCCGGCGTCCTGGCGACCTGGACCTTCGAGGACGGATTCGGTCCGCGTGCCGTCACTGGCGCGAACGAGGCCATGGCCCCGCCGGGCGGCGCCTTCGGGGCGGAGCGCCACTTGCCGCAAGCCTATGCGAGCGGTCCGATAGTCGCCATGGGAGGGGGGCGCGTCGTGCAGCTGATCCTCACGCCGGCGGGCGCCAATCAAAGCTCGATGGCGATCGCGATCGGCGACGTGAGCGGGCGGTTCGGTCAACCGATCGCCGTACCGGGACGGGCCTTCGCGCGGCGCGCCACCGTGGCCGGTAACGGTCTCGGCGACGTGCTTGTGAGCTGGATCGCAGCCGACTCGCACGGGCAACACCGGTCGGTGTGGGCCAGCGTTCGCTTCGCCGGAGGCCGCTTTGCCAACGCCGTGCGGCTGGCGACTGGTCTGCGCACCGAACAGGTGCGGGCGGCTATCGGTCGTGATCGTCGCATGGTCGTGGCGTTCGACAGTCGCATTGGGGCGCTGTTCGCGAGGGTCCGCAATGCACGGGGTGCCTGGAGTCGCACGTGGCGCCTGGGCCCGGCGGCCGTCGGCACCGAGAACGATGTGAGCGCCTTCGTCGGCGATTTCGGAGAGGTGGTGGTCGCCTGGTACCACACGCAGCTCTGCGAGGGCGGCTGCGAATCGCCCGGATACACGGACGTCGCCGTCAAGCCCGCGGGCTCGAGCCGTTTCGTCGCGGCGCACCAGCTCGAGTTCGACCGCCACGGTCTCGCGGGCGCGCCCTCGGGTCGCAGCCTTGCGCCCGTCGTGATTTCCGTCCCGTGGTTTGCGCCGGTGATCGCGTTCCTGGTGGCGGGCCCGGCGCGGGCCGGCGCGCCGGCCACGAGCCCTGCGGTCGTGAAGGTGGCATACCCCACCGGTGCGGGTTGGGGGCCGCGGGGAGGGGGCTACACCCCGCCACGTGCGCTTTCGTCCCCAGACGGGCACGCCAGCGGCCTCGCCGGTGCCGCCGGAAGAGTCGGCCTGCTCCTCACGTGGATCGATGCTGAACCGCCCGACTACGTCGAAGGGACGATCTTTGCCGCCACCACGGGCCTGAGGCTCCCGTCGCCGTTCGGAGCTCCGGAGCAGGTCTCCCAGGGCGAACGCGTTGTTGGTGCCACACCCGTGTTCAACCCCGCGACCCGCTGGCCCGCCTCCGGGCTCGTGTCGCCATGGACGCTTGTCTGGACGAGCTCAAGCGGTGTCGGAACCGCACGCGAGACAGTTCTGCGAGCGTCGAGCCCTGTCTGTCCCCCCGACCCGATCTGCTCTTGAAGTTGATCGGAAGCCCGGCGGGGCAGCAGCGAACCGAGGCCGCCGAAAGGCACGAGCGGCGTCGGTGAGCGCTGACGGCCTGGCGTCCCGCGGGTGGCTCCCGATGCCGGCCCGCAGTGCAACACTGCAACCCGATGGAGGTGAGCGATCGATGGTGAGCAACAAGACCAAGACGCGGGTGGGCCTCGGGGCCGCGCTGATGCTGGTGCGCCACCCGACGCTGCGGCGGGCGACCACCCGGGTGGGTGCCCCGACTGCGAAGTTCGTCGTCAAGCGCCAGCTGCGCGAGCAGGCCGATCGGATCGGCGCCGTCGTCGACACGGCCGGCTCGATCGTTTTGATCTACGGTCCGATCGCGGCTGAGGCCCTGGGGCTCGTCGAGCCGCCCAAGCCGAAGCGCCGGGCGCCCACCTTTGCGAAGGCCGCGGCGGTTGCTGTGACCGCGGCCGCGGCGTCGTACGTACTCGTCCGCGCGCGCGCTTAGGAGGCGGCTTCGAGCGCTTCCTCCGTGTCACGGTACAGCTGCATTTCGGTGATGCGGCCGTCGCGGATGGTGAGCACGACGGTCGAGTGGGCGTCCACCTCGACTCCCTGCCGGCCGCGAGCGCTGAAGTGGTGGGGAATGACGACGCGGTGCCCCCTGGCGATGAACTCCAGCGGCTCGACGACCACGAACTCGAACGCCTCGAAGAACGTGCCCCAGAAGCGCCGCGTTGCCGCCTCGCCCCGGTAGATCCCCGCCTCGAGACCACCCGAACGCGACCAATCGACCACCAGCTCGGGCGGTCAGCCCGCGAGCATGGGCGACGGGGGGATCTCGGTGTGACCGCGGATCTCGGAGATCAGCATCGCCACCTCGTCGATGAAGCACCAGTTCCAGTCCTCGCCCGGCTCGAGCGAGCGGATCAGGGGATGGCCCGTGGCGCGATGGTGCGCGGACGCGTGTTTCTGCGGCGAGTCATCGCAACAGCCGACGTGCCCGCAGACAAGGCAGATGCGCAGGTGCAGCCACACGGTCCCGTCACGCAGGCAGTCCTCGCACCCCGCCACCTGCTCGGGCAGCTCCAACACCGTGATCGTGTCCAGGTGCGTGCACGTGGTCATTTGGGAGCTCCGGGGCGCGCCGTGAGCACCGGTCCACGTTACCTGTCGGCGCCCGCCGGTGCAGGAGCACCGCGACCCCGCTCACCCGTGTTCATGGCACCGCCGGCCGCCACCGCCACCGCCACCGCCGGCGCCGGAGCAGCTCTGCTCCGCTCAGCCCGTGCTCCGCGTCACCGACGGCGCGGCCCGCTGCACTTCGGTGCGGACCCTCTGTTCGAGTGCCTGCAGGAACGCCGTTTCGTGCCGCAGCGTCGCTTCGGAGGTTCCTTGCGCGCCGTGGACGAGTTCGCCCACCCGTACCGCCATCACCGCGGCGATCAGACCCTTGGCGGACTTGCCCGCGGTCCCTTCGGCCAGCTGCGAGAGCGTGTGGCCGCTGCGCAGCTCGGCCCGCAGAGCGGTGGGAGAGAGGCCGAGGTACTGCTCTGCGACCGCCACCGTCGGCTTGTACGAGGTCGAGCGCGCCAGCCTCGCCTGCACGCGCCGGCGGATGCGCTGGATCCGGTGCTGCGCTTCGGACTCGGTCAGCCTCTTGGCGGCCACCTGGGCTTCGATCTTCCTGATTCGGGGCCGCATGATCGCTTCCAGCAGCCCGAGCGCCGAATGTCCGGGAGTGGTCGCGGCCACCGCTGCCAGGGAGCGCCCCGAGCGCAGTTCCTTGCGCAGCTTCGCTTTGCTGACCCCGACGTAGGCCGCCGCCGCGGAGAGCTCCCCGCGCGGTTCGCCCGCAACGCTGCCGCCGGCGCCCGCCCCGCCGTTGACGGCGCCCGTGCTCCTGGAGGCGCTCGAGTTTCCACCCGTGCGACCCTGGACCCGTTCGGCGCGGCTTTGCGCGCGGCTCCTGTGGTGGCCCGAGCCGCCGCTCACGGCGAGCACGATCCCGACCACGAGCGCCGCCACCGCGACTGCCGCCATCACGATCCTTGTTCGGTTGCCGCGCATCCTCGGAGGTCCCTGCGGAGCACACTACAGCGCTCCCCCCGGATCCTCGCCGGTTTGAATCCGGCCCGGCTGCCGCCCGGGATCGTGGAAGGATGGCCCCTCATGGAGGGCCAATCGCTCGTCGTCCTGCCTCCCGAGCTGACCCGTACGGCTCCCCGCGCGCCGGGGAACTTCCTGCTCGGGATCGACGGCGGGGCCACCAAGACGCTGGCGGCGGTCCTCGACCTCGAAGCAGGCACGGTCCACGTCGGTCGCTCCGGTCCCAGCAACGAGGATGCCATCGGGCCCGTAGCAGCCGTGCAGGCACTGTTGAGCGCCGCCGACGAGGCCATGCGCAGCGCCGGGATCGCCGACGAGCAGCTGGCGGGGTCCGTGCTGGCGGTCGCCGGCACCGACACACCGGCCGTCGCGGAGCAGCTCCACCGCACCCGTGCAGAGTCCTGGACGGTCGTCAACGACGTGGTCGGGGCATGGGCGGTGGCCACCGGCGTCGGGGACGGCCTGGCGGTGATCGCCGGCACGGGCTCGAACGTCTTCGGGGTCGGCCCGGCCGGCTCCTGGCGTGCGGGGGGATGGGGCCACCTCCTGGGTGACGAGGGAGGGGCCTACTGGCTGGGTGTGCAGTCGATCAAGGCCGCCCTGCGCCATCGCGAGGCCTCGGGGCCTGCGACCGCGCTGAGCGCGGCCCTGGTCGAGTTCTTCGAGGTCCCCAGTGTCGAGGCACTCGCAAGCCTGGTCTACTCCAGGCCGCTGACGAAGTCCGAAGTCGCGGCGTTTGCGATTCAGAGCGCCAAGGTCGCCCACGCGGGCGACGAGGTCGCACGCGAGATCTACGAGCGCGGCGCGTGCGAACTCGCCCAGCAGGTGACCGCGGTCATCGAGCGCACCGGCCTGGCCGGGCAGTCCTTCCCCCTCGGGCTGATCGGCAGCGTGTTCCACTCCGGCGAGGTGTTCACGGGGCCGCTGCGACGGGAGGTGGCGAAGGTCGCCCCGGAGGCGCGTATCGCCCCCGCGGCCGCCCCTCCGGCGGCCGGGAGCGTGCTGCTCGCCGCTCGCGTGGCCGGCCGCTCCGACGACGTCGACCTGGGGCGGCTCGAGAAGCTGCTGAAGGCTGCCGACGTCCCCTCGCCGAGGCCCTAGCCGCGCTCCAGCCGCTCCCGGATCGCGGCCCCGTCGCCGATCGCCCCGGGTCCCGTTCCCTCGAGCCTCACCGCTGCGGCCGCGGCCGCGAACTCGGCCGCGCGGGCGGGAGGAGCGCCGCCGTGCAGCTCCACGAACATGGCCGCCGCGAACACGTCGCCCGCCCCGAGGTCCTCCGCCGGGTCGGTGACCCGCGGACCGCCGATCTCCTGCTCCTCGCCGTCGGGTAGCAGCAGGGCTCCGCCCGCCGCCCCGGCCGTGATCGCCACCACGGCGCCGGCCCCGAGCCCGGCGGCGATCACCCCGGCGCAGCTGTCGCGCTCCTCCGCGCTGAGAACCATCGCGCTGCAGACACCCCCGAGCGCCTGTTGCTCGGCCGTGGCGGGTCCCAGCTCGATCGCCGATCCCGGGGCGCTCCAGCGCCGTACGAGCCCCTGCGGGGTGAGCCCGACGAAGCCGCCACCGCCCCGCTGGCGCGGGGAGATCTCCCGCGCGACCGGCGCCAGGTGCACGATCTGGGCCGCCGGGGCGAGCTCCGGCGCGATCTCTCCGGCCCATCCCACCAGTCGCTGGCGACGATTCGCTCCCACGCCCTCGGTCTCGAGGGTCGTGGTCTGCTCCGCCGGGCTGACGAGCAGCTCGAGCTCGTGCGCGTAGGGGGCCAGCAGCCGCTCGATCTCGTCGGTCACCCCGCGGGTCACGACCACCACCCTGAGCCCCAGCCTCGCCGCCTGGATGGAGCTGTAAAGGGCCGTTCCCCCGACCCGCTGCTCGCCCCCTGGCAGCAGGTCCACCGTCACGTGGCCGACGGCCGCGTAATCGAAGTCCACGCTGCCCCCTCAGCCCCGCGGGCGCACGGGCGAGCCCCCGGCGGCCCGGGGGAGGGATCCGGTGGCCCGGAGGGAAGGGACCAAATCGAATGCGATCGTCGATTGTTTGGGCTTGTCGATGACTCCCGCCCGCGTGTGGAGCGCCCTCACGGCGGCCCTCGTCGGGTCGCTGGCACTGCTGGCCCTCGCCCTACCAGCCGGCGCGAGCGCCGCTGCGCGCCCGCGGCCGGGGCCCGGCCGTGCGGCGACCCACTCCCGTTCGCCGTATCCCGCCGCAGCGACGCGGCCCACGTTCGGTCCAGACGTGGCCCGGCCTGCCCGCGCCCATGCCGCCGCGAGCAAGTCGAAGAAGGCGCCCAAGCCGGTGCTCCACGGCAACCCGGCGCGGGCGCTGGTCAGCTTCCAGGCGATGCAGAAGGCTTACTACATCAAGGGCTCGGGGCTCTACGCCGGCGAACCCTTCTCCTATCTGTGGCCCTTCTCCCAGGCCTTCGCCGCCACCGTCAGCATGGCCTTCATCCCTCACCTGGGCGTCAACCTGTCACCCGAACTGCACGCCCGCCTGACGGGGCTCAACAGCTATCTCGACACCGACAACTCGGCCGCCCCGGAAGGGACCTTCACGAGCGCTCTGCCGGCGTTCGACGGGACCGTCGCTCCCCCCTCCGGGCCGGGCGGCGCCAAGTACTACGACGACAACGACTGGATCGCGCTGGAGCTCGTCCGGCTGTACGAGCTGACGCACTCGAAGGCGCTGCTCGGCAGCGCCGAAGGGATCATGGCCTTCGAGATGGCCGGCTGGCAGGAAACCCCGAAGCTCGTCTGCCCGGGCGGGCTGCCGTTCTCCAACCTGGCCGAAAACAACGAACGCAACACCGTCACGACGGCCCCGGCGGCGGAGCTGGCCGTGAAGCTGTACATGCTCACGAACAACGTCGAATACCTGCGCTTCGCCGAAAAGGCGTACACGTGGGTGAGGACCTGCCTGCTGACCCCCACCGGGCTCTACGCCGACCACATCAACCGCCGCGGTGTGGTCGAACCAACGCTCTGGAGCTACAACCAGGGGAGCATGATCGGCGCCGGGACGCTGCTGTTCCAGGCGACCCACAACGGCGGCTACCTCTACCAGGCCCGCCAGACCGCGAAGGCGGCCCTCAGCTACTTCACCCCCCAGCTGCTGGGCGAAGAAATCCCCTTCTTCGCCTCCGTCTACTTCCGCAACCTGCTGTATCTGGACTCAGTCACCCACGACCCCCCCGGTGCCCGCATCGCCCAGGCCTACGTGAACTACGCCTGGACCCACCTGCGCCTGCAGAACAACCTCTTCGTGGCCGGCTCGCCGGCCAGCGCCCAGCTGCTCGTGCAGAGCGCCATCGTCCAGATCTACGCGCTGCTGTCGTCTCCCCCGAGCACCTACTTCTGATCGCGCGAGCGTTTCGTCGAGCGGGCTTCCGGATAGGCTGGGTCCCGTGAACGAGTCCGGCAACCTCACCACCGCCGCGGGCCTGCAGGCCCTTCAGGCCGAACTGGAAGAGCTCGAGGGTGACGGCCGCCGGGAGATCGCCGCGCGGATCAAGACCGCCCGCGAGTGGGGCGATCTGAAGGAGAACAGCGAGTACCACGACGCCAAGAACGAGCAGGCCCATCTCGAGACCCGCATCCAGCGGCTGCGCGAGAAGATCGCCAGCGCGGTGGTGGTCGAGGACGCGGCTCCGACCGGCGGCGTGGTCGGCTTCGGCTCCACGGTGGTGGTCCGCGACGAGGACGACCGCGAGCAGACCTGGCAGATCGTCAGCTCCCGCGACGCAGCCCCCGGGGAGGGACGGGTATCGGCCGAATCACCGCTCGCCGCGGCCCTGATGGGGCGGGCCAGCGGTGATCAGGTGGCGGTCTCGCTGCCGAGGGGCACGCGCTCGCTGACGATCCTTTCGGTCAGCTGAGCGACCGCTGGGCCCGCCGGACCGCCTTGCGGTGCGCGCGGGCGTAGACACCGCCCGTCCCGCGCACGAACTTCTTCGTCGGCTTCGCGTACAGATTCCTGCCCTGCTTCAGCGCGCGCCGCCGCAGCTTGCGCCGCCGTTTGGCGATCGCCTTCAGCAGCGCCCGCCGCGTCTTCGGACCCAGACGCGGCTCAACCGCCGCCTTGCCGTGGGAGCCGCGAACCCGCGCGGCGAGCACCGCCAGGTCGTGCTCCTCGCCCAGTAGTTCGCCGAGCCCATCGGCCCGCCGGGCGAGTTTGCGCAGCGGCTCGGACTCGCGGTCGGGGCGCTGCCTGCGCCCCGTGGGGGCACCGGGCAGAGCCCGCGGGAGCGCCGGCGGGGAGGGCCGGCGCTGCAGCATTTCGCCGAGGTAGCGCAGATCCTTGACGCGTTTGCGCCATTCGTGCATCGCCACCGCGGGATCGCCCTTGGAGTCCCTGGCCCGTTTGTAACGGCGCCGTCCCTTCCCATACAGCTCTCGCAGACCGGGCTCGAGCAGGTCGCGCTCCCGGCCCCCGGGGGGCTCCCACGTCTGCACCCGCAGCCTGCAGGCGCTCAGGTCGGCCACCACCAGGGCCATGCGGACGGGGTCGCCGAGCGTCTGGGCCCGCGCCTGTTCGCGCTCCTCGGTGAGGCGGGCTCGCAGCCGCCGGACCCCGCGCCGATCGAGCTTGCGCGGGTGGCGCTCCACGAGTCCCTCCAGCGTCGCGAGCATCACCTCGGCGTCGCGGGCGGCCGACAGCTGGGAGGCCACGTCTTTGAGTGCCGCCGTCTCCTGCGCCACCGCCTGCTCTCCGCGGGCCGCTTCGAGCACCCGGAGCATCGTGCGCAGGCGCTTGAGCGCCTTGCGCGTCTCGTGGATCGCCGCCTCCGGGGGCCCGGCTCCGTTGCCGGCCGAGAGCTGTTCGATCGCCAGCTCGAGCTGCTCGGTGGCCATCCGCCTGAGCCCACTGGCGAAGGGCTCGTCGGCGAACACCCCGAGGCGACGGCTGCGCTCGCGGGTGGCCCGGCGCTCGCGTCCCACGCGCGCCAGCGTCAAACCGAGGCCGATCGCCGCGCCGGCCGCCAGGGTCGCTGTCAACGGCGCCACAATTGGCACGTGCAGCGGCTTCCGACGGCGCCATGGTGGACGGTGCGACCCGCGGCCAACCGTAAGCCCGCGACCTATCGCTGTCCGATCTGTTCCCAACATCTTCCCGCTCTAAGCGAGCATATGCTGATTGCGCCCGAAGGTGACACCCGGCGGCGGCGCCACGCCCACACCCGTTGTGTGATGCGGGCCCGGGAGAGGGGGGAACTGCCGCTCCGCGAGGAGTGGCTCGCCGGTCAGCCGCGCCCGGCGCCGCTGTGGCGGCGGCTGCTGCGTCGCCCCTAGAAAGCGCGGCGGCTGCTGCGTCGCCCTGGCAACGGTTGCTGGCGCGGTGTCGCTCCCAGAGGCGGCCGGTGGCGCCGCGCCGCCCTAGAGGCGGCTGGTGCCGCTGGAGGAGTGGACCGGCGGGATCGTGCCGAGCGGCGCCAGGGCGCCGTTGTTGAGCTGGAAGTGGACCATCGCCTGACCCCCGGAAGGGGAGCTCAGCGGGTCGCCGGGGCGGTACAGCCGATATGCCACCACCGCTTCGGTGTCGTTTTGCGAGATCACCTTCAGCGAGGCGCTCGGTTCCTTCGTGTCGGTCCCGATGAAGCGGCCGTCCACGAAGAAGAAGACCTGCTGCCCGTAGCCGTCCGCGGACCCGGTGCGGGTACCCACGAGCGCCCTCAGAGTCTGGTTGGGGTGGTATTCGGAGAGGTTGGCCGGGGTGTAGCCGCGGGCGCGCAGGACGCTGGCCGCCTGCTGCGCCTCCTGGTTGGAGCTCTGATTCTGCGCCTGGTCGAACTGCGGCTCGGTGGCCGTGTGCGTCTGGCTCGGGGTCGTCTGCGCCCCCGAGCCCGAGCCGTTTTCGCCGCTGTTGGCGGTGCTCGAAGGCGCCGTCCTGCTCGTGGTCGTAGCCGAGCTCGTCCCTGTGGACGTCTGGCTCCCGCCGGCGCCACCCTGCGCTTCGGCGGTGACGGTCGTGGTGCCGCCGCCACAGGCGCTCAATGTCGCTCCGATCAGGGCCACGAGTGCGAGCGCGCCAAGCAGGCGTCCCTTCATCGCGAAGATGGTATTGGCGCCGGTGGGCACCCCGCGCAAGTCCCATCCCACCCGCACACCGGCCTCGCGGCCTGCCGCCGCCCCGCACGATCACGTGCGCCGGGCCCTGGGCCCGCGGCTACTATCACCGCGGGATGGCCGGAAGCGCCGGACAGCCGGGGCCCACGGGTAAGAGCGACCCGGACGCCAAGCATCGCAACCGCGGAGAGCTCTCGCGCACGATCGCGATCGTCGTGCTCGCCCTCGCGGTGATCCTGTTAGCGGTCAAAAACACCGAACGGGTCCATGTCGACTGGGTCGTCGGCTCCGGGAGCGCGCCGCTGATCATCGTGATCCTGATCACGCTGCTCGTGGGGATCGTGATCAGCCACCTCGCGGGGCGCGTAGCGCGCCGCAAACGGCAGAAGGACGGTTAGCGAACCAGCACCGGCAGACTGGTGGCCGACACGTGGGCGCCGTCGGCGACCTTGATCAGGGCCTGGTAGAGGCCCCTGTGGACCTTCACCACGCGGCTGAAGACCGACCTCGACGCCGACTGGGCCTTCACGACCGTGCCGCCGATGTTCTTGGTGCGGTGATGGGGGACCACCCGCTGGAAGCCCACCAGCGCACCGGCCTCGGCCGGTTCCACGGTTCCATACAGCCTCGCGAAGCCGTGCCGGTGGGTGCTGTGGGCGTGCATCGTCACCCGCACCGCCACGTGCTCGGTGACGACGGGGCTCAGGACCGGCGAGAGGCTCACGGTGGAGACGCGCAACTGCGTGTTCTCGACGGCCGCGAGCACCGGGAACACGAACCCGCCGGTGGGGCTCGTGACCAGCGGATTACCGAACTGACCGAACGGGGCCGTGAACGGGAACGGGTTGAACTGCAGCATCACCTCGTGGTTGCCGCCGCCGGTCCCCGAGAGCGTGCCCTCGATCGTGAACGGGGAGCCGTAGGTGACGGGGTTGGGCACGGCCGCGATCGCCACCGAGAGCGGGATCTTCGGCGTTTTGAAGGTCAGGGTGCTGCCGGCGGTGGCCCCGGTGACGAGCAGCCGGAAGTGGTAGGTCGTGAAGGCCTGCAGGCCCGTGATCGCCTGGCTGATGTGGATCCTCGAGTTCGACGGGCCCAGCGGCTGCGCCGGGGTGAAGGACCCGAATTTGCTCGTCGTCCCGTACTGGAAGAAGTAGGTTGCGCCCTGTCCGACGTTCGTCACCGACCCGTTCAGGACGGCGGATGAGTAGCCGACGCTCGTCGCCGCTTCGGTATGCGGCTGGGGGGCGGCCGCTGCGCCCGCCGGCGCCGACGTGAAGCAGGCCAGCAGAAGCGTGCCGAGAGCAAGGGACACCGCGCGATGGGGGGTCATCAAGGCGAGACTACCCCAAGGGCGCCCGCTTTATGCCACCCTGCGCCACGCCGGCGTCCGCAGGCGGCGTGGCCGCACGCAGCTACCG
>Ga0335085_10008295_pt1 | contig 15873 bp, 20 predicted proteins | sample Lox_Sample_45_FD_206712 | JGI IMG/M metagenome (GOLD analysis project Ga0335085, IMG submission 206712) | Soil microbial communities from Loxahatchee National Wildlife Refuge, Florida, United States - Lox_Sample_4.5 | ecosystem: Environmental > Terrestrial > Soil > Wetlands | place: USA...
CAAGGACCTGAAGATCCGCCGGCTCGAGCCCGGCATCCTCGAGATCGCGATGGGCGAGGAGGGCAAGCTCTCCACGGCGACCGCGCGATTGCACAAGGAGCTCGCCGACGTGTGGCTCGACGTCGACCGCGATCACGGGACGCGCGTCGCGATCCTGCGCGGAATCGGCAAAGGCTTCTCGGCGGGCGGCGACCTGGGCATGGTCGAGGAGATCACCAAGGACTTCGCCGCGCGCGCCCGCGTCTGGCGCGAGGCGCGCGACCTCGTCTACAACATCATCAACTGCTCGAAGATGGTGGTCTCGGCGATGCACGGGCCCGCGGTCGGCGCGGGCCTCGTCGCGGGGCTGCTCGCCGACGTCTCGATCGCAGCGAAGAACGCGCGCATCATCGACGGCCACACGCGCCTCGGTGTCGCCGCGGGCGACCACTCGGCGATCATCTGGCCGCTGCTGTGCGGCATGGCGAAGGCGAAGTACTACCTGCTGCTCTGCGAGCAGGTGTCAGGAGAAGAAGCAGAGCGCTTGGGCATCGTGTCGCTGTGCTGCGAGGAGGCCGAGCTACAGGACAAGGCGCTCGAAGTCGCGCGCAAGCTCGCTGCCGGCGCGCAGACCGCGCTGCGCTGGACCAAGTACAGCCTGAATAACTGGCTGCGCATGGCGGGCCCGAGCTTCGACGCCTCGCTCGCGCTCGAGATGGTCGGCTTCACCGGGCCCGAGGCGAAAGAAGGCCTCGCGTCGCTTCGCGAGAAACGCAAACCGAACTTCCCTCCGCCCCCGAGCGACTTCTAGGCCGGACGCATGGGCAATGCGTTCGGCAAGCTGATCGGCCTGCGCTTCGAGCAGCATCGCGCCGGCTTCAGCGAGCTCAGCCTCGAGGTGGGCGACGCGCACTTCAATCCCAACCGCGTCGTGCACGGCGCCGTGATCTTCGCGCTCGCCGACACCGGCATGGGCGCGGCGCTGCACCCGACGCTCGCCGAGGGCGAGCTCTGCGCCACGGTCGAGATCAAGATCAGCTACTTCAAGCCCGTGACGGCAGGGCGGCTCGTCTGCACCACCGAGATCGTCAACCGCGGCAAGACCCTCGCCAACCTCGAGTCGCGCGTGTACCTGGACAAGACGCTCGTCGCGCAGGCGAACGGCCACTACGCCATCTTCACCCCGCGCAAGTCCGTGCGCTGAGTCGAAATTGAATGCCCCATCGTCGAACAGTTGGCGAAGGGCACTCGAGGCGATTGCCATGGGCGGAGCGCTGCTCGTGAGCCCGCTTCCGGCGTCGGCGCAGTTGAAAGTCATCATCTCGGGCGGGTTCAGCGGCGCCTACGAGCGCCTGGTGCCGGAGTTCGAGCGCGAGACGGGAATCAAGGTGACGACCGGCTCCGGGTCGTCGCAGGGCAAGGGGCCGCAGACGATCGGCGCGCAGCTCGCGCGCGGCGTGGCGGCCGACGTGGTGATCCTCTCGCGCGAAGGCCTGACCGGACTGGTCGCCGAGGGCAGGATCGCCCCCGGCACCGATGCGGACCTCGCGCGCACGCCCATCGGCGTGGCGGTGCGCGCGGGCGCGCCGAAGCCCGACGTCACCACCGTAGAGGCCTTGAAACGAGTCCTCCTCGAAGCGAAGCTGATCGCCGTGCCGAGCAGCACGAGCGGAATCTTCCTCACCGACGAAGTCTTTCCGCGGCTCGGCATCGCCGGCCGGATCAAGGTCGCGGTCACGCCGCGCGGCACGGGCGTGGCGGCGATGCTCGTGTCGGGCGAAGCGGACATCGGGCTGTTGCCGATCAGCGAGATCGTGCACGCGAAGGACGTGGAAGTCGCCGGCAAAATCGCCGAGGAGATCCAGCTCAACCAGGTGTTCGCGGCCGCGGCCGTAGCGGGAACCAAGGAGCTCGAGGCGGCGAAGCGGCTGATCGCGTTCCTTGCTTCAGAGCGCGCCGCTGCGGCGATCCGCAGCAGCGGCATGGAGCCGGTCGCGAAGCGTTGAGCGGGCCGAAGCCGGCGGGCTAGGCGGGTTTGCTGAAGTCGAGCGCGTCGCCGCCGGCGTCGGCCGCGGGCGCCGCTGCCGCGGGCGCTGCTGCCGCGGGCGCGCCGCCGCCGTTGATGAGCCGCTCCAGTTCCCTTGCGATCACTCCCGGATCCAGCGGGATGCGGCCCATGCTGTTCAGGCACACGCGCACCGGAAGATCGGTGAGCGTGGGTTCCGGATGGTCGCGCAGGTGCGCCACGTTCTGCAGCGCCGGGACGATGCGCCCGCTGCGCACGCCCGCGAGCTCGTTTTCCAGCCCCTGGACCATCGCGGCCTGCGCACGGCCGATGCCGGCGAGGAGTTCGGCGAGTTGCATGGCGGAGATCTGCAGCATGGGGCCTCCAGTCGAAATTGCGCCTACTCGGATGCTAACATCGCCGCCGGATGGTCAAGCGTGTGCTGCTGGGATTCGCGCTGCTGATTGCGCTGGCGGCGGCAGGGCTGGCGGTGCACGTGGCGACCGCGACGGGAGATACCGTGTTTTCCTGGAAGCGACCCGACAACCTGGGCGTGAAGGACGGGCGCCTCGCGCCGCCCAGGCGCACGCCCAACTGCGTTTCCAGCCAGGCCGACCCGGCCGATGGCGAGCACTACATCGCGCCGATCGCGTTCAAGGGCGACACAGCGGCCGCGGCGGCGGCGATGCGCAAGGCGGTCGAAGGCATGACGGATGCGACGATCATCCGGCAAGAGGGCGGCTACCTCTACGCCGAGTACCGCACCAAGCTCATGCGCTTCGTCGACGACGTTGAGCTGCTGCACGACCCGAAGGTGGGCGTGATTCACGTGCGCTCGGCCTCGCGCCTCGGCCGGCGCGACTTCGGCGTCAACCGCGCGCGCGCGGAGGCGCTGCGCCGGCGCATCGAAGCCGCCGGCAAGTAGCCTGCCTCAGCGACGGAACTCGACGATCACCGGCTGGTGGTCGGAGGCGCGCGTTTCCCGGTCGACGCGAACCGAAGCGATCCGCGGCGCGAGATCCGCGCTCACGAGCACGAAGTCGCAACAATAGGGTTCGCTCGCGAACGCCTTGTCATAGAGGCCGAAGGTGGCCGGCTGCGGCTCGCGCGGATTTGCGATTCGCCAGGCGTCCTGCCATTGCCCCAGCAGCTTCGCCACCAGCGGATCCTCTGCCTGCATGTTGAAATCGCCCGTGAGGATGGAGCTCGCCGGGCGCGGGTAGGGCGTGAAGGGGCCGGAATCCCTGTCCTTGCCCGCGGAGGGCGAGCCGGAGTGCGCTACGGCTTCGGCCTTCAGCTCGCACAGGCGCGCCACCTGCGCGGCGCGCTGCGCGTCCGAGTAATACTCGAGGTGCGTGGTGCTGACGCCGACCGGGCCCCAGGGAGCATCGATTACGGCTTCCAGCGCCACGCGCGGCATGCTCGGCACGCCCGCCTGAGCGGGCCAGGGCAGCGAATGCCGGAATACCTGGCGCACCGGCAGGCGCGAGAGCAGCAGGTTGCCGAACCGCTTGCGCCCGCCCTTGCCGTCGTGCGTATCGACCGCTGCCGCGAAGTGCGCGCTGTAGCCCGGGAAGAGCGCTCCGAGCAGCGCAGGCTGATCGTGATCGACGCCGAGGTCGGGGTAGTCGACCGCCACCTCCTGGAAGCAGCAGACGTCCGGATCGCATAGCGCCTTCGCCTCGCGCGCGATGCGCGCCGGGTCGACGCGGCCGTCCATGCCGCGGCACCACTGGATGTTCCAGCTGAGGAGCCTCACGGCAGGCGCGGCTGCCGGGCGCCTAGCGGATGACGAGGTCGGCGGGGTGCGGCTCGACGCCCGCCTTCAACGTGCGCGGCGGCGAGCGGCGCAGCATTTCGGTCGAAGGCGCCTCGCCGACCGCGCGCGCGTAGCGCACGTTCTTCTGCATCTCCTCCAGGTACAGGTTCTGTCCCTTGAAGTGGCGCCCGGCGTATTCGTAGGCGCGCGCGAGCTGCAGGTCGAGGCGCTTGGCTGCGGTCAGGTAGAAGCCCGGCGTCTTGCGCACGAGGTCGTCGCCCGAGGTGAACATCACCTGCGTGCGGCCGCCGGGCAGACGGCGCCGCGCGAGGCCGCCCAGCACGAACTCCGGGTACAGGCGGTCGCGGCATTTCTCGAGATAGCAGCGGTCCGACATCTGCGCGATGATGTCCGCGGTGCCGAGCATGTGGCCGACGCGGCGCATCAGCGTGTCGTTGAGCGGAATGGTCTCGGCGGGGCGCTCGTAGCCCGTGTAGTGCACGAGCATCGCGCCGGTCGTCGCGTAGCGCTTCAGGCCGATGCGCGGCAGGTAACGGCGCATGTGCCTCGAGCCGCGTGAGACGTGCGTGAGCGTGTACTCGGCGCCGTAGCGGTGACGGCGGTCGCCGCGCCGGCGCAGGTAGCCGAAATCGTGGTACAGCGCCGAGACGACGCCGAGCGAGAAGCCGGCCGCGGGCAGCGCCGGGGAGCCGCTGACGCGCGAGCGCGTCACGTCACGGCTGCGCTCGTAGCCGTCCATGAGGCGCGCCATCGCGAGCGTGACGTCCAGCACGTGCTGGATGTCGTGGTACGCGGTGTCGCAGGGCTTGTAGCCGGGGTGCTCGCCCGCGTACAGGCGGCCGATGTCGGCGAAGCCGCGCCGGATCGGGGCCGACGGCGTGCCGTTGTACAAGCCCTTGTACAGGCGCATGACCTCGGCCGACACCTCTTGCAGGTCGGTCGTGCGGACGCGGTTGGTGACGTCGTATTCGTTGCGACGCATAGGCTGCGGTGCGCCGTGACTCCCCCCTTGCGCAGTATTATAGGGTCGGCGTTCGCGGCGCCGGGGTGACCTTTGTCACGCTGCATCACTTTTCCGGCGCGGCGCCGCAGGCGAGGAGGGCCATGGCGTTGAGCCAGCCGTTGACCGACGAGGAACGCGCGCAGTTCGAGGCGCGCATCGCCGCCCTCGAGATCGAGCACAAGGACCTCGACGACGTGATCACGCGGCTCTCCGAGCACCCGCAGCAGGACCAGCTGCAGCTGCGGCGCCTGAAGAAGCGCAAGCTCCTGCTCAAGGACACCATCGCCCGGCTCAGGGACCGCCTGATCCCGGACATCATCGCTTGAACGCAAGGATCACGCGGGCGTGATAGCGCTGATCCAGAGGGTCGCCGAGGCCCGCGTGGCGGTCGGCGGCGAGACCGTGGGCGCGATCGGCCGCGGCATCCTCGCGCTGGTCGGCGTCGAGCGCGGCGATACGCCGGCGCAGGCGGAGCGGCTCGCCGAGCGCGTGCTCGGCTTCCGCGTCTTCCCGGATGCGCAGGGCAAGATGAATCTCTCGCTGCTCGACATCCGGGGCGAGCTGCTCTGCGTGCCGCAGTTCACGCTCGCGGCGGACACCCGCTCGGGAACGCGGGCGGGATTTTCCGCCGCGGCCGCGCCGGAGGAAGGCCGGCGGCTGTTCGAACTCCTCGTCAGCAAGGCGGGCGACAAGGTGACGACCCGCACCGGCCGATTCGGCGCGCACATGGAAGTGAGCCTCGTCAACGATGGCCCGGTCACCTTCTGGCTGCAGGCGATGCCTAGCTGATAGCATTGCCGCTCCCATGTCCGACCAGTTCATCGGCGTCAAGCCGGTCGAGGAGCGCCATCGCATCGACGCGGGGCGGCTCGAGGATTTCCTGAAACGGCGCGTCGAGGGATTTCGCGGCCCGCTCACGATCGAGCAGTTCAAGGGCGGGCAATCGAATCCCACCTACCGCGTGAGCGCGGGCGGCAAGCGCTACGCGCTGCGCAGGAAGCCCCCCGGCAAGCTGCTGCCCTCGGCACACGCGGTGGATCGTGAATTCAAAGTGATACAGGCGCTGCACAAGGTGGGCTTTCCGGTGGCCAAGCCCTACGTGCTGTGCGAGGACGACGCGGTCATCGGCACGGCTTTCTACCTCATGGATTGCGTAGAAGGCCGCATCCTCTGGGACCTGGCGTTGCCCGGGATGCAAAAGGCGGAGCGCCGCGACATCTGGGAGGAGCTGAATCGCGTCATCGCCCTCCTGCACGGCGTCGACTACAAGGCGGTCGGGCTGGCCGACTTCGGCAAGGCGGGCAACTACATCGAGCGGCAGGTGGGGCGCTGGACCAAGCAGTACCTCGCCTCCGAGACGGCCAGGATCGAGGCCATGGACAACCTGATCGCCTGGCTGCCGAAGAACATCCCGGCCACCGACGAGACCGCCATCGTCCACGGCGACTACCGCCTGGACAACACGGTGTTCCACCCGACCGAGCCGAAGCTGCTGGCCGTGCTCGACTGGGAGCTCTCCACGCTCGGCGATCCGCTCGCCGACTTCGCCTACCACTGCATGCCCTGGCACATCCCGGTCGCGAGCTCGCGCGGCATCGGCGGCCTGCCGCTGGAGGAGCTCGGCATCCCGAGCGAGCGCGAGTACACGGAGCTCTACTTCAAGCGCACGGGCCGCAAGCGCGTGGACCCGTCGGTGTGGGACTACTACATGGCGTACAACCTATTTCGCATCGCCGCGATCCTGCAGGGCATCGCCAAGCGCGTGCTGGACGGCACGGCCTCGAGCGAGCACGCGCGCGAGGCCGGCAGCCGCGCGCCGGCGATGGCCGAGCTGGGCTGGGCGCAGGTCGAGAAGATTCTCAAGAGAGCAAACTGAGGGAGCACCTAATGGATTTCGAGTACAGCGCGAAAACGAAGGAACTGCAGAAGAAGCTGCTCGCCTTCATGAACGAGCACGTCTACCCGAACGAGCACAAGCACACCGCGCACGTGAAAAGCGAGAAGCGCTGGGAGCCGGTGCCGATCATCGAGGAATTGAAGCCCAAGGCGAAGGCCGCGGGCCTGTGGAACCTGTTCCTGCCGAAGTCGGACCGCGTCGCGGGCGGCGGCCTGTCCAATCTCGACTACGCGCCGCTGTGCGAGATCATGGGGCGCGTGTCCTGGTCGCCCGAGGTGTTCAACTGCTCGGCGCCGGATACCGGCAACATGGAGACGATCGAGCGCTACGGCACGGAAGAGCAGAAGAAGCAGTGGCTCGATCCGCTGCTCGAAGGCAAGATCCGCTCGGCCTTCCTCATGACCGAGCCCGCGGTGGCCTCGTCGGATGCGACCAACATCCAGATGCACATCAAGCGCGAGGGCAGCGACTACGTCATCAACGGCCGCAAGTGGTGGTCCTCGGGGGCGGGCGACCCGCGCTGCAAGGTCTACATCGTGATGGGCAAGACCAACCCGGACCACGCCTCGCGCCACAGCCAGCAGTCGATGATCCTCGTGCCCGCGGGCACCAAGGGCATCAGCATCATCCGGCACCTGCCGGTGTTCGGCTACGACGACGCGCCGCACGGCCACATGGAGATCGAGTTCAAGGACGTGCGCGTGCCCGCCTCGAGCGTCCTGCTCGGCGAGGGCCGTGGCTTCGAGATCGCGCAGGGGCGGCTCGGGCCCGGGCGCATCCACCACTGCATGCGCTCGATCGGCCAGGCCGAGCGCGCGCTCGAGAAGATGTGCAAGCGCGCGACGCAGCGCGTCGCCTTCGGCCGCACCGTGGCCGAGCAGGGCGTGACGCGCGAGCGTATCGCCGAAGCGCGCATCATGATCGACAGCGCGCGCTTCATGGTGCTGCACGCGGCCTGGCGCATGGACACCGTAGGCAACAAGGTGGCGAGGAAGGAAATCGCCATGATCAAGGTGCTGGCGCCCAACATGGCCTGCAAGGTGATCGACTGGTCGATGCAGGTGCACGGCGGCGGCGGCGTCTCGGACGACTTCGGCCTCGCCAGCGCCTATGCGCACCAGAGGACGCTGCGCTTCGCCGACGGGCCGGACGAGGTGCACCGCAACGCGATCGCCAAGCAGGAGATCGCCGAGCAGACCTCGGTGGCCGAGGCGCTCGCGACGAAGAAGCGCTAGAGGCCAGAGCGGCGGACTTGCACCGCCGCTAGCCGCGCGCGAGCAGCGCGCCGAGCTCCTCGGCGACCTGCGCGAGCTCCGATTCGGAGTTGAGGATGTCGGGCGTAAGGCGCAGCCGGTCGCCGATCGCGTCGGTCGCGATGTGGTGCCGCGCGAGCGCGGCGGCGAGGCGCAGCGGGTCCTCGTGCGCTATGGTGAGGAAGGCGCCGTGCTCGTCGCCCGCGCCTTCGGACGCCACGCCGCGCAGTTGGAGGAAATCGGCGAGCAGCTGCTTCTGCTCGATCGAGTAGTCGCGCAGGCGGTCGACCCCCATTTCCAGCGTCAGCTCCAGTCCCGCGAGCGCCTGGACCGGCGCGAGCACCGAGGGCGTGGCTTCCAGCCAGGCGTCGCCTCCCGCGGCGAACTGCGGCGGCTCGGGACGCTCGTGGGCGAAGGGCTTCTCCTTGGCGAACCATCCGGTATCCAGCGTGCGCAGCGTCTCGGCGAGGCCCGGGCGCACGTAGAGCCAGCCCGCGCCGGGGCCGCCGCGCAGGTACGCGGCGCAGGCGCCGATCGCGAAATCGACGCCGAGCCCGTTCACGTCGAGCGGCAGCACGCCGGCGTGGTGATAGGCGTCGAGCAGCACGAGCGCGCCGGCGGTCTTCGCCGCGCGCAGGAACTTGGGCAGGTTGTGGATCCATTCGCCGGTGCGGCCCTGCACGCTGGAGAGCACCACGAGGTCGGCGTTGCCGAGCGACAGCTCGCGCCAGGGCATCACGCGCAGGTCGACGCGGCCCTTCTCGCGGTACACGCGCAGGATGAAGTCGATCGAATCGGACTCGCCGTCCGAAGCCACCACGCGCAGCTTGGCCTTGCTTTCGCTGCCCAGCGCGTTCAACACCGCGCGCAGGCCCTGGCCGGCGCTCGCCTTGGGCACCACGCAGTCGGGCCGCTTGGCGCCGATCAGGCGCGCCACGAGCGCGCGAAAGCGCTCGCGCGCGGCGAGCCACTCGCTCCAGGCGCCCTCCATGTCGTGGTACCACAGGTCGAGCGCATGCTGCACGTCCTGCGCCATGCGGTCGGGCGGGCGGCCGAGCGCGTGGCTGGCGAGGTAGATGCGCCGGTGCTCCTTGCGTGTTCGGGAGAAGCGGGGCCATACGCGCTTCTTCAGCCAGGCTTCGGTGATCGGCTCGGTGCTCACGCGGCCCTATAATGCACGAAACGCTCTGGGGGGGCGATGATCAAGATCTGCGGCTTTCGCATCAGCAATTATCACAACAAGGTTCTCATCGCGCTGCACGAGAAGGGCGTGCCGTTCGAGGAGGACTGCGGCGTCCGGCCCTCGCAGGATCCCGCTTACCTCGCGCTGAGCCCGATGGGCAAGGTGCCCTATGCGGAAATCGACGGCACGCGCCTGAGCGAGTCGGAAGTCATCCTCGAATACCTGGAGGACGCCTTCCCGCAGAAGCCGCTGCTGCCGAAGGAGCCGCTCGCGCGCGCCAAGGTGCGCGAGCTGGTGACGGTGATCGAGCTGCACCTGGAGCTGGTCGCGCGGCGGCTCTACCCGGGCGCCTTCTTCGGCGGCACGAACTCCGACAGCACCAGGCAGGCGGCCGAGAAGGACCTCGCCAAGGGCGTGCGCGCGCTCAAGGCGCTTGCGAGATTCGAGCCGTTCATCGCCGGCCCGTCGCTGACCCTGGCCGACTGCGCGGCGGCGGTGCACCTGCCGATCGTGACGATGGCGACGAAGATCACCTACGGGCGCGATTTCCTGGAGGATCTGCCGCCGCTCAAGCCTTACCTGAAGATGCTCGGCGAGCGGCCCGCGTTCGCGCGCGTGGCCGCCGACCGCAAGGCGGCGCAAGAGGCGGCCGCGAAGGCCGCGGCGAAGCAGTAGCGCCGTGGGCGCGCCGCTGGTCGCCTGCCACGAGTGCGATCTGCTGCAGCGGGAGGTGCCGCTGCCCGCGGGCGGCGTCGCGCGCTGCGTGCGCTGCGGCGCGGAGCTGTACCGCGACCGGCCGCACAGCCTCGATCGCGCGCTGGCGCTCACGGCCGGCGCGCTGCTGCTGTTCGCGATCGCCAACAGCTTCCCGATCCTCGGCCTCGCGCTGCAGGGGCAGGTGATCAACGCCACGCTGTACGACACCGTCGACCGGCTCTGGGACGAGGACATGAAGCCGGTGGCCGCGCTGGTGTTCGCGACCACCATCGCGATGCCGGCGCTGGAGCTCGGCGCGCTCGCCTACCTGCTCGCGCCGGTGCGCTTCGGCCGGCTGCCGCCGCACTTCGCGCTCGTCTTCCGCGTTCTGCAGGCGGTGCGCCCCTGGGGCATGGTGGAGGTGCTCATGCTCGGGGTGCTCGTGTCGCTGGTGAAGCTCGCCCATCTGGCGGGCGTGGTGCCCGGCGTCGCGCTCTGGTCTTTCGGCGCGCTGATGCTGGTGATGGCGGCGCTCGCCGCGGTGTTCGACCCGCGCGCGCTCTGGGACCGGGCGGCGAGCCTGGCGAAGGCCGGGGCCGCGCGATGAGCCGGGCCGACTTCGACCTTACGACTGCCGCGCAGATCGGGCTGCTGCGCTGCCACGCCTGCGGCCAGCTGTCGCGCGCGGCGAAGGGAGCGCACGAGGCGCGCTGCCCGCGCTGCGGCGCGGCGCTGCACCTGCGCAAGCCCGCGAGCGTGCAGCGCAGCTGGGCGCTGCTGGTGGCGGCGATGATCCTCTACGTCCCGGCCAACGTGCTGCCGATGATGAAGACGAGCTCGCTGTTCGGCTCGCAGTCGGACACGATCATGAGCGGGGTGGTCTACTTCTGGACCTCGGGCTCCTGGTACCTCGCGCTGATCATCTTCTTCGCGAGCATCATGGTGCCGCTGCTCAAGATGATGGCGCTCGCGCTGCTGCTGGTGTCGGTGCAGCGGCGCTCGCGCTGGCAGCCGGAGCAGCGCGCGCGGCTGTACCGCCTGGTGGAGTTCGTGGGGCGCTGGTCGATGCTCGACATCTACGTGGTGGCGGTGATCGTCGCGCTGGTGCAGCTGAAGGCCCTGGCGACGATCCAGCCCGGCCCCGGCGCCGCCGCCTTCGGCGCGGTGGTCGTGCTGACGATGTTCGCGGCGATGGCGTTCGATCCGCGCCTGATCTGGGATACTCGCGACTTTTCGCATGGCTGAATCCACGCGGCTTCCCGACCTGCCCGAGGCGCTCGCGGCGCCGAGATCGCGCCGCTCGCTGCAGCTCGTCTGGCTGATCCCGCTCGTCGCGGCGCTGGTCGGCGGCTGGCTCGCGGTCAAGGCGATCATGGACAAGGGCCCGGTGATCACCATCGCCTTCGCGACCGCCGAGGGGTTGGAGACCGGCAAGACGAAGATCAAGTACAAGGACGTCGACATGGGCCTGGTGACGGGCGTGGCGCTCGCGCCCGATACGACGCACGTGATCGTGACCGCGGAGCTGGTGAAGGAGGCGCGCCGCTACCTCGTCGAGGACACGCGCTTCTGGGTGGTGCGCCCGCGCGTGTCCGGCGGCACGGTGACGGGCATCGGCACGCTGCTCTCGGGCTCCTACATCGGCATGGACATCGGGCTGTCGAAGACGCCGAAAGAGAAGTTCGTAGGGCTCGAGATCCCGCCAATCGTCAACACGGGCGAGCCCGGCCGCAGCTTCGTGCTGCGCGGCGACAACGCGGGGTCGCTGGACGTCGGCTCGCCGCTGTACTTCCGGCGCCTGAAGGCGGGCCAGATCGTGAGCTACGACCTGGCCAAGGACGGCCGCGGCATCCTCATGAAGGTCTTCGTCAACGCGCCCTACGACAAGTTCGTCAACGACAATACGCGCTTCTGGCACGCGAGCGGCATCGACGTGACGCTCAACTCGAGCGGCGCGATCATCGACACGCAGTCGGCGATCTCGATCCTCATCGGCGGCCTCGCGTTCGAGACGCCGGCCGAATCGGGCGACCTGCCGCAGGCGGCGGAGAACGCCGAGTTCCGCATCTTCGCCAACCGCGGCGAGGCGCTGCGCAACCCCGAGACCGACGTCATGAAGCTGGCGCTGGTGTTCGACGAGTCCGTGCGCGGGCTCTCGCCCGGCGCGGAGATCGACTTCCGCGGCGTCGCGGTCGGCACCGTGACGCAGATCCGCCCGCACGTCGACGTGGCCGGCAGCCATTTCAAGATCCGCGTCAAGGCGGACTTCTTCCCGCGGCGCATGCGCTCGAAGGACACCGGCAAGGTGATGAGCAACGACCAAAGGCGCGCGCTGCTCTCGGGGATGATCGCGCGCGGGCTGCGCGCGCAGCTGCGCACCGGCAACCTGCTCACCGGGCAGCTGTACGTCGCGCTCGATTTCTTCCCGGGCGCCGCCAAGCCGAAGCCGAGGCCGGCCGAGCGCATGGACGACGACGACCTGCCGGAGATCCCCGCGGTGCCGAGCAGCCTGGTGCAGCTGCAGGAGACGCTCGCCGCGATCGCCGCGAAAGTGCAGAAATTCCCGCTCGAGCAGGTCGGCGCCGACCTGCAGACGACGCTGAAGGGCGCGACGCGCCTCATCGAGCACATCGACAGCGACCTCGCGCCCGAGCTGCGCACCACGCTCGCGGAGGTGCGCAAGGCGGTCGAGTCGGCCGACCAGGCATTGAAGCCCAATTCGCCGCTGTCGGAAGACGCGCGCGCGGCGATGCGCGAGGTGGCGCGCGCGGCGGCCGCCTTCCGCATGCTGGCCGACTACCTCGAGCGCCATCCCGAGGCGCTGGTCAGCGGCAAGCGCGAGGACCCGAAGGAGACCAACAAGTGACGCGCGCGAGCCGGCCTGCGGCGGCGCTGCTCGCGGCGGCGGCGCTGCTCGCGCTCGCCGGCTGCGGCAGCTCGCCGGTGACGCATTTCTACACCCTGAGCCCCGCGGCGGCGCCCGCGCCGGCGGCCGCGGCCGCCGGCCATGCGCCGACGGTGGCGATCGGCGCGGTGCAGCTGCCCGACGGCCTCGACCGCCCGCAGATCGTGCTGCGCGGCGCGGGCAGCGAGGTGACGTTCTCCGAATTCGAGCGCTGGCTCGGCGCGCCGAAGGACGAGATCGCGCTGGCGGTCGCCGGCGGCCTGAGGCAGGCGCTCGGCGGCGCGAGCGTCTTCGCCTATCCGATGAGCGCGGGCGTGAGCGCCGACGTCAACGTGCTGCTGTACGTGCAGCGCTTCGATTCGGTGCTGGGCGAAGCCGCGACCGTGGAAGTGCTCTGGCAGGTCCTGCCCGCGAAGGGCGCGGCGAAAACCGGGCGCACGGCCGTGCGCGAGCCGGCGTCCGGGCCCGGCTACGACGCGCTGGTGGCGGCGCACGGCCGCGCGCTCGCGGCGGTGAGCCGCGACATCGCGGCAGCGATCGGCGCAGCGCGCTGAGGCGCGCCGGCCTACTTCAGGTCCGAGTCGACGCTGTAGACGGTGCCGCCCCAGCTCGCCTGCACGGCGGCGCCGGATTCGGGCACCTGGTAGATGTCCACCGACGGGTTGAACGAGCGCACCATGCCGCCCGTGCCGGTGCTCACCGAGCCGCTCACGTCGCCGCCGAGGCCGCCGGCGAGCGTGAACTGCCCCATCGCGTCCTTGGTCTTGAACACGAACACCTGGAACACGCGCTGCTTGCCGACGCCCGGGCCGGTGCCGGCGCGCTGGCAGGTCATGAACGTGGGCTTCTTCGTCGCGTTGTCGACGAGCGCGCCGGTGCCGCGCTGTCCCACGAAGAGGATCGCGTAGATCGACGAGATGTCGAACACCGCGTAGCCCGGCGCCTTCTCGATCGCCGCGCGCGCCTCGGGCTGCAGCTTGTAGAGCTTCTCGAGCGCGGTCTCGGCCATCTTCAGGCGCGCGGCGCGCTCGGCCTCCTTCTGCTCGGGCGTGAGCTTCGAGCCGCCGTTCTTCTTCTCGTCGGACTTCGCCGCGCGCGCGGGCGCCGCGAGCGCCGCCGCGAAGAGCCCGCAAGCCGCGAGCGAGAGGGTTCTCCTGCGTCGATTCATCGTGTTCCTTCCGTTTCCAGGGGCGCTACTGCGCGAGCGGCACTTCGCCGGCGATCTCGTACTTCACGAGCGCGCGCACCTTGTTCTCGAGCTGCACGTAGCGCGCGAGCTTGGTTCCGGGCAGGACCTTCGCCAGCCGCTGCACGAGCGCGCGCTTCATCCTGACCTCGGTCTCCTCGATGCCGAGCAGCCGGTCGAGCAGCGCGCGCGCCTTGGCGTCGGTGAGGGTCTTGGCGTTGTATTCCTTCGCATAGTCGACAATGAGCAGCGCGATCTGGTCGTTCACCTTGGCGAGCTCTTTCTGGTAGCCCTCGTAGACCGGCCAGAAGCCCTTCGCCTCGGCCGCGGTGAGCGGCAGGTTGGCGGCGATGAGATCCTTCTTGTCCGACTTCAGCTTCTCGCGCAGGACCTGCATGCTGTCCGCGGCGGGCTTGTCCTGCGCGTAGGCGGGCAGCGCGAGCAGCGCGGCGGCCGCGAGCAGCACGATGTGCAGCAGTTTCATGTCGGTTCTCCTTAGCTCGAAGCGAGCTTGGCGTTGCGGATGGTGTGCAGCGGCAGCTTGATGCCCTCGAGGTTGCCGCCGCCCGCGGAAAGCTCCAGCGAGCGAATGTTCTCCATCGGATAGAGCGTCAGCCTTCCCTCGGTCTGCACCGCGAGGTGCCGGCCCTTGAGCAAATCCTCGAGCTTCAGCTGCTGCGCCGCCTTGTTGTCGGTCATCGCCTCGAAGGAATAGCGCACCTTCGAGCCGTCGTTGAATTGGATGGTGAGGAATCGCGTCGCGCTCATGGTAGCTTCTCTCGGCGCAGGGCTGAGGGCAGAATGATGCCCGAATCGCCGCTATTTCGGAACCGGCCGCGGCCGGCCCTGCAGGTCGATGGCGACATAGGTGAGCACGGCCTCGGTGACCTTGACAATCTTCGCCTCCTCGCGGCCGCGCTCGGCGTAGACCTCGACCTTGACGGTGATCGAGGTATTGCCGACGCGCGTGACGTCGGCGTAGAGCGACAGCACGTCGCCGACCTGCACCGGCTGCTTGAAGACGAAGGAGTTCACCGACACGGTGGCGACGCGGCCGCGCGCGACACGGCCGGCGACCGTGCCGCCGGCGACGTCGACCTGCGCCATGATCCAGCCGCCGAAGATGTCGCCGTTGTGGTTGGCGTCGGCGGGCATCGGCACCACGCGCAGCGCCGGGACCTTGCCCGCGGGCAGCGCGAGGCCGGGCGGCTGGTGCGAAGCCTTGCCCACGCGCCCTACTTCTTGCTCTGCGATTCGAGGAAGTGCAGCGGCCCGCCGCGGAACGGCGCGAAGCCGGTGCCGAAGATGAGGCCCGCGTCGATGAGCTCCGCATCCGGCACGATGCCCTCGGCGAGCACGGCCCTGGTCTCGTCCAGGTAGGGCTGGATGAGCGCATCCACCGTGCGCTGGTCCCAGGCGCCGGGCTGTCCCTTCACCGGCTTGTTGTTCTCCCAGCGGTAGATGCCCTGGCCCGACTTGCGGCCGAGCTGCCCGAGCGCGACCTTGTTGAGCAGCAGCTCCGGCGCCTCGGGCTCCTTGCCGCTCGCGTCCTTCTTGGCGAGCTGCTTGCCCGCGTGCAGGCAGATGTCCAGGCCCACGGTGTCGGCGAGCTCGATCGGTCCCATCGGCATGCCGAACCGCTCCATCGCCGCATCGAGCGTCTCGGGCTTCATGCCCTCGTCGAGCATGCGGAAGGCGTTCTGCATGTAGGGCCCCAGCACGCGGTTGACGAGGAAGCCAGGCGAGTCCTTCACCGGCAAAGGCAGCTTGTCGACCTGGCGCACGAAGGCCGTCGCGCGCTCCGCAAACTCCTTTCTCGTCTTCGCGGACGACACGATTTCCACGAGCATCATTTGCGGTACAGGATTGAAGAAGTGGATGCCCACGAGGCGCGACGGATCCCTGAACTCCGCGGCGATGTCGGCGAGCTTGAGGCTGGAGGTGTTGCTCGCGATGACCGCCTCGGGCTTCGCCATCGCCTCGAGC